>WNGE01005105.1_pt1 | contig 14985 bp, 12 predicted proteins | sample 5400651 | NCBI WGS metagenome assembly WNGE01 (sample SAMN13153370, study PRJNA577476) | soil metagenome | isolation source: 60 cm soil or saprolite under grassland replicate 2 | place: USA:California | collected 2016-06-15 | reverse complement strand
CTTGTGTCGGACATGACCACTCAGGCGGAGCTGCTCGGTCGCACGATCGCGCCGGCGCTCGCGTTCGACGATCCCCGCGTGGCGAAGGAAAACCTCGGGCTTCTGCGTTTCCGGCCGCTGGTCGCCTCGGCCGCCGTCTACAACGCGCGCGGCGCGCTTTTCGCCACCTATGAGCGCAAAGACGAAAAGCACGCGTTTCCGAAGCTGCCCGGGCCCGACGGCGCGCGCGTCGAGGACGGAGACCTCGTCCTGTTCAAGCGCATCGTCAACGACAGAGAGATCCTCGGCACGGTGTACCTGCGCGCCGACTACGAGCTCTTCGACCGGGTCTTCGATTACCTCGGGATCGCCGCCATGGTCCTGATCGCCGCGATGCTGGTCGCGTTTTTCATGTCGTCGTGGATGCAGAACATCGTGACGCGGCCGATCCTCGCGATCGCCGAGATCGCGCGGGGAGTGGTGGGGCGGCGGGACTACTCCCGCCGCGCCGTGAAGATGAGCGCCGACGAAGTGGGAACGCTGGTCGAGGCGTTCAACGACATGCTGGCGGAGATCGAGCGCCGCACGCTGGAGCTCGAGGCCTCGAACACCCAGCTTGGGCGCGAGGTCGAGGAACGCAGCCGCGCGGAAGCGGAAGTCCTGCGCCTCAACGCGGAGCTCGAGGACAAGGTGCGCGAGCGCACCGCGCAGCTGGAGACGGCCAACAAGGAGCTCGAGGCATTTTCCTACTCGGTGTCCCACGACCTGCGCGCGCCGCTGCGCGCGATCGACGGGTTCGGCCAGGCGCTGGTCGACGATTTTCCGCAGCACCTCCCGGAGGCCGCGCGACGCTACCTCACGAGAATCCGCAGCTCCACGCGGCACATGGCGCAGCTGATCGAGGATCTGCTCAACCTGGCCCGCGTCTCCCGCGGGACCCTCGCGCACAGGGCGGTGGATCTCAGCCAGATCGCGAGACAGGTGGTGGGCGAGCTGCAGCAGCGCGAGCCGGACCGCTCGGTGGAAGTCTCGGTCTGGGACGGGATGCTCGCCGAGGGCGACCCGCATCTGGTGCAGGTCGCCCTCGAGAACCTCATCGGCAACGCCTGGAAGTTCACGTCGAAGTCGGAGAAGCCGCACATCGAAATCGGCGCCCTGAAAGATCGCGGACGCGCGACTTTCTTTGTCCGCGATAACGGGGCGGGCTTCGACATGGCCTATGCCGACAAGCTTTTCGGCGCGTTTCAGCGCCTGCACGCCGCGACCGACTACGCCGGAACCGGGATCGGCCTCGCGACCGTTCAGCGCATCGTGCACCGCCACGGCGGGCGCATCTGGGCCGAGTCCGAGGTGGGCAAGGGGGCGGTGTTCTTTTTTACGCTCGAGTTCGGGGCGGAGGGGACCGCCGGCATCCCGCCGGTCAAGGAAAGAGCCCATGGATAGGATGCCGATCCAGGTGCTGTTCATCGAGGACTCCGAAATCGACGTCGAGCTCGCGCTGCGCTCGCTCGAGCAGGGCGGATTCGACGTCTCCTGGGAATGCGTCCAGGTCGAGGAGGAGCTGAAGCGCGCCCTGAGCTCGCACAGGCCTCAGGCGATCCTGTCGGATTTCTCCATGCCCGGCTTCGACGGGATGGAGGCGCTGCGCCTCGCGAAGGAGATGGCGCCGGGGGTTCCCTTCATCTTCGTCTCCGGCACGATCGGCGAGGAGCGCGCGATCGAGGCGATCCGGCTCGGGGCGACCGATTACGTTCTCAAGGACAACATGCGGCGGCTCGGCACCTCGGTCAGGCGCGCCCTGTCCGAAGCCTCCGAGCGCGAGCGCGTGCGCGTTTCGGAGGAGGAGCGCGCACGGCTGGTGCAGGTGCTGGAGGCGACGAGCGACTACGTCGGCATCTCCGAACCGACCGGGAAGATCATCTACATGAACGCCGCGGGACGAAAGCTCACAGGAGCGCCGGAATCGGGAGACGTCGGCAAATCGACCATCGACATCCACCCGCAGTGGGCGAGCGAGCGGGTCGAGGGGGAAGGGCGGCGCGCCGCCGAGCGCGACGGCCTGTGGCACGGCGAATCGGCCCTGCTCGGGGCCGATGGAACCGAGATTCCGGTATCCCAGGTGATCACCGCCCACAAGGGGCCGAACGGGACGATACGGTTTTTCTCCACCATCGCGCGCGACATACGCGACCGCAAGGCGTACGAGGAGCGCCTGCAGTATTTTGCAAATTACGATCCGCTTACCGGCTTGCCGAACCGCTCGCTCCTCGGGGATCGCGCGCTTCAGGGAATCGCGCACGCGAAGCGCGCGGGCCGCCCAACGGCGCTGCTCGTCATGGACCTGGACCGATTCAAGCTCGTCAACGAAAGCTACAGCCACGGCGCGGGCGACACGCTGCTTCGCATGGTCGCCGACCGGCTGCGGGGCGCGGTGCGCGAAGGCGACACGGTGGCGCGGCTCGGCGCGGACGCGTTCGCCGTGCTTGCGACCGATCTGGCGCGCCCGGACGACGTAAGCGCCGTCGCGCGCAAGATCCGCGAGGCGATGCACGCGCCGTTCTGGCTGGAGGCGCGCGACCTCCACGTCACCGTGAGCATCGGCGCAAGCATCTATCCGCGCGACGGCGAGGATTTCGACATCCTGCTGCGCAACGCCGACGCGGCGATGCACCGCGTCAAGGCCGAAGGGCGCAACGGCTTCCAGTTCTACGCCGCCGCGATGACGCGCCAGGCGACCGACCGGGTGGAATTGGAGAATGAATTGCGGCTCGCGCTGGGAAAAAACGAACTGGAAATCCACTATCAGCCCCAGGTCGTCCTCGCGAACGGCCGTATCGTCGGCGTCGAGGCCCTGATGCGGTGGAACCACCGGGGACGGGGGTGGATTCCCCCCGGACAGTTCATCCCGATCGCGGAAGACTCCGACCTGATCCACCCGCTCGGAGAATTCGCGCTCACCGAAGGCTGCCGGCGGATCAGGGCCTGGAGCGACGCCGGATTCGCTTCGCTGCGGCTCGCCGTAAACGTCTCGGCGCAGCAGTTCCGCAGTGCGGGCTTCGTCGAAGCGGTCGGCCGCGCCCTGCGCTCGGCCGAGCTCGAGCCGGCCTGCCTCGAGCTCGAGCTCACCGAGAGCGTGCTGGTGGAGAATCGCGAGGAGGCGGCCGATATCCTCAAGCGGCTCAAGGCCCTGGGCGTGCAGATCGCGGTGGACGACTTCGGCACGGGCTATTCGAGCCTCTCCTACCTGTCGCGGCTGCCGATCGATTGCCTCAAGATCGACCGCTCGTTCGTCAGCCGGGTGCACGAGAGAGGGCACGATGCGGCGATCACGCAGGCGGTCATCTCGCTCGCGCATTCGCTCGCGGTGCGCGTGATCGCCGAGGGGGTCGAGACCGTGGAGCAGCTGGAATTCCTGCGCATGCACCGTTGCGACCAGGGCCAGGGGTATCTCTTTTCCCCGGCCGTCGATCCCGGGGCGATGGCTAAGCTCCTGGCGGCAGGGACGCTTGAGCCGGACGAACAGTCCGCCGCGAAACTCAAATGAAAGCGCAGCCGGCGACGCCGGGGAGGCGATAGTGGAAAAAATCATCATGCTCGTGGAAGACAATCCTGACGACGAGGAGCTGACGCTGCGCGCGCTGCGCAAGGCCAATATCGCCAACGAGGTTTTCGTCGCCCGGGACGGAACCGAAGCGCTCGATTTTCTGTTCTCGACCGGAAGGCACGCGGAGCGCAGGCCGGTGCCGATGCCCGCACTGGTCCTGCTCGACCTGAAGCTCCCGAAGCTCAACGGGATCGACGTTCTGAAGCGCATGCGCGCCGACCCGCGCACCCAGCTGATTCCCGTGGTCGTCCTCACTTCGTCGAGCGAGGACGAGGACATGCTGAAGAGCTACCAGTCCGGCGCGAACAGCTACGTGCGCAAGCCGGTCGAGTTCTCCTCCTTTGCCAACGCAGTCACGCAGCTCGGGATGTACTGGATGCTGCTCAACCAGGCCCCGCCGACCCGCGCCTGATAACATGGCGGCGTGGGCCGCTTTGCGATCCGCCGCGATCTGCTCCTCGCCCCGATATTGCAGCACCGGGGCAGGCTCGCGCTTTCGCTGCTCGCGATCGCGCTCGGCGTGGCGCTCGGCTACGCGGTCCAGCTCGTCAATCAGGCGGCAATCAACGAATTCGCCGCCGCCGTGCAGACGCTCTTCGGGGAGGCCGATCTCGCGGTACGGGGCCCGCGCGCGGGTTTCGACGAGTCGCTCTATCCGCGCCTCGCGAGCTTGCCCGAGGTCGCGGTGGCGAGCCCGGTGTTCGAGCTCGACGCGCGGTTGCCCGGCCGCCGCGACGCGCTGAAGATTCTCGGGCTGGATATCTTTCGCGCGGCACAGATCCAGCCATTCCTCGCGGGCGGGGAGATCGCCGATCGCCTGGATTTTCTTCGCCCTGACCGGATTTTTCTTTCCGGCGCGGCCGCGGAATGGCTGGGCTTGAAGAAGGGCGACGCGCTCTCCATCCAGGTGGGTCTGCGCGTGATTTCGCTGCAGGTCGCCGGGACTCTCGACGACGGGCGCCGGCAGCGGTTCGCGGTGGTGGACCTCGGCGCGGCGCAGGCGATTTTCGCGCGGCCGGGAGTGCTGAACCGGATCGATCTGCGGCTGCGCCCCGGCGCCGATCCGCAGCGCCTCGCCGGGCGTCTGGGCTCCGAGCTGCCGCCGGGCACGCTGATCGAACGGCCCGAGGCCGACGCCGAGCGCACCGGCGCGCTGTCGCGCGCCTACCGCGTCAATCTCAACGTGCTCGCGCTGGTGGCGCTGTTTACCGGGGGACTGCTCGTTTTTTCGGCGCAGGCGCTCGCGGTGGTGCGCCGGCGCTCGCAGCTCGCGCTGCTTCGCGCGCTCGGCGTGACGCGCCGCGCGCTCGTCGCGATGCTCCTCGCCGAGGCCGCGATCGTCGGCGCGGCGGGCGCGCTCGCCGGGATCGCGCTCGGCCATGCGACCGCCGCGATCGTGCTCCGCCGCTTCGGCGCGGAACTCGGCGCGGGATATTTTCGCGGGCTCGAGCCGACGCTCGCGCTCGACGTGCCCGCGCTCGCGCTGTTCTTCTCGGCCGGCGTGCTCGCTGCGGTGCTCGGCAGCCTCGCGCCGGCGCTCGAAGCCGCCCGCGCCGGGGCCGCGTCGGCCTTGAAGGCGGGCGACGAAGAGCGCGCGCTCGAGCGGCTGCGGCCTGCGTGGCCGGGAATCGCAGTGATTCTGGCAGGGGCCGCCCTTACCCAAGCGGGGCCGGTCGGTGGCCTGCCGTTCTTCGGTTACGGGGCGATCGCGCTCCTCCTGATCGGCACCGTGATGTTGATGCCGCGCATCGCGGTGCTGTGCTTTCGCGTAGCGCCGCTCCTGGGGCCGCTCCCGGCGCGGATCGGGCTCGCGCAGCTCCGGGGCGCTCCGGGACAAACCGGTGTGAGTCTCGCCGCGATCGTCGCAGCAGTGAGCCTCATGGTGTCGATGGCGATCATGGTCACTTCGTTCCGTCGATCGCTGGACGAGTGGCTGGAGCGCGTGCTGCCCGCGGACCTCTATTTGCGCACGGGCGCGGGCTCCGACACGGCGTTCCTTTCGCCCGCCGAGCAGCGGGTGATCGCGGCGCTTCCCGGCGTGGGCCGGGTCGAGTTCCTGCGCAGCCAGCGGCTGTTCGTCGCTCCGGACAAGCCGCCGATCACGCTGCTCGCCCGCGCCGTCGAGGCGGAAGGCAGGGTGCCGCCGCTCCTGGGAGCGGCGTACGTCCGCAAGCCGGGCGATCCGCCCGCGGCCTGGGTGAGCGAAATCGCCGCCAACGTATACGGTTGGCAGCCGGGCGACGTCATCGAGCTTCCCTTGGGAGGGCGGCAGGGACGCTTTACCGTCGCCGGCGTGTGGCGCGACTACGCGCGCCAGCAGGGCGCGGTGCTGATCGAGCGCTACGAGTATGTGCGCACCACGGGCGACGCGAACGCGAACGACGCGGCGCTGTGGCTCGCGCCGGGCGCGGACCCGGCGAGCTTGTCGCGCGAGATCGAGGCGAGCGTCGCAGGCGGCGCGAACCTAGAGATCGCGGGGCCGGGCGAGATCCGCAGCCTCTCGCTCAAGATCTTCGACCGCACCTTCGCCGTCACGTACGCGCTCGAGGCGGTGGCGGTGATCATCGGCCTCCTCGGGCTGTCCTCGGGCTTCGGGGCGCTCGCGCTTGCGCGGCGGCGCGAATTCGGCATGCTGCGCCATCTCGGCATGACGCGCAAACAGATCGGCGCCATGCTCGCCGCGCAAGGGCTGCTCGTCAGCGCAATCGGTCTCGGCGTGGGCCTCGCGCTCGGGCTTCTGATCAGCCTGGTGCTTATCCATGTCGTGAACCGACAATCGTTCCACTGGAGCATGGACCTGCACCTGCCCTGGCAGCTTCTGGCCGAGTTCGTGGCGGTGATGCTCGCGCTTGCGACGCTCACCGCGGTCGCGAGCGGCCGGCAGGCGATGAGCGGGGACGTGGTGGGTGCCGTCAAGGAAGATTGGTGAAAAGCTAGGGCAATGCGACCCGCTGGCGTTCTGTTATCGGCGACGCTGGTGCTGCTCTCCCTGGGCGCGCTTGCCGCGGAGGATTACCCGCAGGTGCGCCCGGGCGTGGAGCTGAAGTTCCCGCGCGACCACGGCAGCCATCCGCGCTTCCGCAACGAATGGTGGTACATCACCGGCTGGCTCAGGACGAGCGGCGGCGGGGAGCTCGGGATGCAGATCACGTTCTTCCGCAACCGGCCGCGCGTCGCCGAGGAAATTTCAAGCCGGTTTGCGCCGCGGCAACTGCTGTTCGCCCATGCGGCGCTCGCCGATCCGGGCGCCGGGCGGCTGCTGCACGATCAGCGCTCCGCGCGCGCCGGGTTCGGCCTCGCGGAAGGCGTCGAGGGGCGCACCGACGTGGCGATCGGGGACTGGTCGCTCAGGCAGACCGACGGCGGCTATGCGGCGGAGATCGCGGCGCGCGATTTCCGCTACGCCTTGCGCTTCGAAGCGAAGCAGCCCCCGCTGCTCCAGGGCGAGCGCGGCTTCAGCCGCAAAGGGCCGGGCCCGGCGCAGGCGAGCTACTACTACAGCCAGCCGCACCTCGGGGTCCGCGGCAGCGTCGTCATCCAAGGGCGCGAGCTGGAAGTTTCAGGCGAGGCCTGGCTCGATCATGAATGGTCGAGCGAGCCGCTGGCGCAAGAGACGGTCGGCTGGGACTGGATCGGGATCAATCTCGCCGACGGCGGCGCGCTCATGGCGTTTCGAATGCGCGCGAAAGACAGCGGCGGCAGCTTCTGGGCGGGCGGCGCCGTGCGGAGCGCCGACGGCCGCGTGCGCATCCTGAAGCCGGGAGAAGTCCGGTTCGAGCCGCTCAGGCGCTGGCGCTCGCCGCGGACCGGCGCCGAGTATCCGGTGTCGGTGCGCGTGCAGGCCGGCGCCCTGACGCTTGAGCTCGAGCCGCTGATGGACGACCAGGAGCTCGACGCGCGCGCGAGCACCGGCACCGTTTATTGGGAAGGCGCGATGCGCGCGGGACAAGGCGAGAAGGCGCTCGGGCGGGGCTATCTCGAGCTGACCGGGTATTGGAGACCGCTCAAGCTCTGAATGCATGCCCGCTTCCGATAGAATTGCGCCCGAGACACTTGTTCAGGAAAACCGAGTTGCCTGCGAGTCCGGAGTCTTCCTTCGTCACCGTCCAGGGCCGCAAGCTCGAAGTCCGAACGATCGCCGGCACCCGCCGCGACGCGCCCACGCTCGTGTTTCTGCACGAGGGCCTGGGGTCGGTGTCGATGTGGCGCGATTTCCCGGAGAAGGCCGCACAAGCGGCGGGCTGTACCGCGGTGGTCTACTCGCGTTACGGCCATGGCCAGTCGGAGGTGCTGCGCGAGCCGCGCGCCGTGGACTACATGCACGCCGAGGCGCTCGAGGCGCTGCCGGAGCTGCTCGACAAGCTCGGCGTCGACGACCCGATTCTGGTCGGGCATTCCGACGGCGGCTCGATCGCGCTCCTCTACGCGGCCGGGCGCGGCGGCGTCAGGGGCCTGGTGCTCATGGCGCCGCACGTCTTCGTCGAGGACATCAGCGTGACGAGCATCGCCGAGGCGAAAACGGCGTTCGAGAGCACCGACCTGCCGGAGAGGCTCGGCCGTCACCACGCGAATGCGGCCAAGACATTCCGGGGCTGGAACGATATCTGGCTGCATCCGGATTTCCGCGGCTGGAACATCGAGGAATACCTGCCGCGGGTGCATTGCCCCGTGCTCGCGATCCAGGGTTTCGACGACGAATACGGCACCATGGCGCAGCTCGAGGCGATCGCTAAGCAGACCGGCGGCCCGGTCGAGCTGCTGCGCCTCGCCGATTGCCGGCACTCTCCGCACCGCGACCAGCCCGGCGTGGTGCTCGAGGCGATGGCGCGTTTCATCGGCCGGCTCGGCGATGGCGCGTAGGCGCTCAATCCGGATAACGAAAAACTGAGGCACAATACCGCGCTCTTGCTGCCGTCGTCCCCGCGGAAGCGGGGACCCAGTGACTTTCAACAACGACGCTGGATTCCCGCTTGCGCGGGAATGACGGACCGATGAACGATACTGTCGCCGGATCTGTACCATGACCCAGAACCTCAAGCTCGACATCTTTCCGCACATCTTCCCTCAGCCGTTTTTCGAGCGCATCAAGGCGATGGCGGAGCAGAATCCTTCGCTCGCCGGGCAGATCAAGCGCTGGCTGCACATCCCGGTGCTGTGGGACCTCGAGGCGCGGCTGCGGATGATGGGGCGCTTTCCGGGCTACAAGCAGATCCTGACGCTGTCGCTGCCGGCGATCGAGTTCCTCGCGCCGCGCGACAAGTCCCCGGAGCTCGCCATGCTCGCGAACGACGGAATGGCGGAAATCGTCGCAAAGCACCCCGATTACTTTCCCGCATTCGTCGCGTCGCTGCCGATGAACAATATCCCCGAAGCGCTGCGCGAGATGGACAGGGCGATCGAGAAGCTCGGCGCGAAGGGCATCCAGATCTTCACCAACGTGAACGGGCGGGCGCTCGATGATCCGGAGTTCTATCCCATTTTCGAGCGCATGGTGAACAAGCACGACCTGCCGATCTGGGTGCACCCGACCCGCACGGCCAAGTTCGCCGACTATGTCGGCGAGAGCAAATCGAAGTACGAGATCTACTGGCTGTTCGGCTGGCCCTACGAGACGAGCGTCTTCATGGCACGCATGGTGTTTTCGGGAATGCTGGAGAAACTCCCCGGCCTCAAGGTCATCACGCATCACCTGGGCGCGATGGCGCCGTTCTTCGACGAGCGCATCGGCCTGGGGATGGACCAGCTCGGCAGCCGCACCTCGGACGAGGATTACACGGTGATTCTCAAGCGCATGGCGAAGCGCCCGGTCGACTACTTCCGCATGTTCTACGCGGACACCTCGGTGAACGGATCGAGGTCGGCGACGCGCTGCGGGCTGGACTTCTTCGGCGCAGACCACGTTCTCTTCGGCACCGACTGCCCCTTCGACCCGGAGGGCGGACCGCTCTTCATCCGCGAGATCATCAAGGCGATCGACTCTTTGAAGTTGAAGGACGGCGACCGTCGCAAGGTGTATTTCGGCAACGCCATCCGCATGCTGCGGCTCGAGTTGCCCGATGCCTTGAAAGAGAAGCCGAAATCGAGATCGCGCCCGTCCCGTGCGAACCCGCGGAAGAAGGCAGGCAAATGACGATACCGCGCGAGCGCGTCAAGTATTCGGCCATCGTCGACCGGCCGAAGCTCAGGCTTCCCGGCGGCAAGCGCATCGCCGTCTGGACCATCGTCAATCTGGAAGTCTGGGACATCTCGCGGCCGATGGCGCGGCAGGTGCTGCCCGCGCCGACCGGCGTGTCGCTCGTACCCGACGTTCCGAACTGGAGCTGGCACGAGTACGGCATGCGCGTGGGCTTCTGGCGCTTCCACGCGCTCTACGAGAAGCTGCGCATCCGGCCCACGGTCGCGATCAACGCGCGCGTATGCGTCGACTATCCGCGCGTCGCGCAGGCGTGCAAGGACGCGGGCTGGGAATTTATGGGCCACAGCTACGAGCAGGGGCCGATCCACAACGAGAAAGACCAGCCTGGGATGATCAGGCGCTCGCTCGACACGATCGGGCAATTCACCGGCAAGCGACCCGTCGGCTGGCTGGGGCCTGGACTTACGGAGACCTACGACACCCCCGAGCACCTCACTGCCGCCGGCATCAAGTACATCGGCGACTGGGTCTACGATGACGAGCCGACCGAGATCTCAACCGCCAACGGGCCGCTTGTGACGCTGCCCTACACCGTCGAGTGCAACGACATCCCGATGATGATCGTGCAGCACCACGAGGCGGCGTACTGGACGCGGAAGTGCATCGACTGCTTCGACCGGCTGTACAAGGAGGGCGCCGAGCGGCCGAAGATCATGGCGATCGCGATCCATCCCTACATCAGCGGGCAGCCGTTCCGCATCGAGTATCTCGAGCGGGTGTACGAGCAGATCGCGAAGTTCAAGGGCGTGGTTCACTGGAACGGCGAGCAGATACTCGAGTGGTACTTAAGGGCCAGGAAGGAAGTGAAGTAATCCGCTACCCATGTTCTCTGCCCTTGAACACCCACATCGAGGTGGTTTTGCCGGCGCGCTTGAACCCGCATTTGCGGTAGAAAGAAACCGCCTTCGCCTCGGCGATCAGGATGTGCTGGTGAAATCCGCGGTATCGGCTCATCAGCCGTTTCATCAGCTGCCGTCCGATGCCTCGACGCTGGAACTCGGGCAGCACCAGCAGATGCGGGTAGTACACGACCAGGCTTCCGTCCGAAACGGCGTTTCCCAGGCCGACGAGCGAGCCCTTGATCCAGGCCGTGACGACGGAATGCGAGCGCTTGAGCGCGCGCACGAGTTGAACCGGTTTCCTTGCCGCAGACCATTGGACGGACCGGTACAGATTGAGCACCTGTGCTTTCGGCAAGGACCTTGTTGACCGGTAACGCACCCGCACTGCCTTATCCCTTCTCGTCACTTGGCTTGTGACGGCCGCTCGCCGCTCATGGTGATGTGGCCGGGCTGATTCTTGACGCGCTCGAGCCATGCTTTCACGGCGGGAAAGCGCGAAAGCTCGAAGCCTCCTTCATGGGCCACATGCGTGTAGGCATAAAGCCCGATGTCGGCGATCGTGTACCGCTCGGCTGCGAAGAACCGGCGGCCGGCGAGGTGCTTCTCCATGACCTCGAGCGCGGCGTACCCGGGGCCCATCTTCTCCTGGAGCTTGGGCTCGAATTTCTCCGGGCGGCCGAGGTAGCGAACGATGTAACGCGCCACCGCGATATAGGGCTCGTGGCTGTACTGCTCGAAGAAGAGCCACTGCAGGACCTGCGCGCGAAGGAGACGCTCGGAAGGCAAGAAGGGCGTTCCCTCCGCCAGATAGTTGAGTATGGCGTCGGACTCCGGCAGATAAACCCCTTGCTCGATCTCAAGAAGGGGAATCTGGCCGTTCGGGTTCTTCGAGAGAAAGGCCGGCGTCCGGGTTTCCTTTTCAAGAATGTTGACGTGCACCCACTCGTGCGGCCGCCCCAACTGGACCAGCAGCAACTTGACCTTGTAACAGTTCCCCGACTGCATATCCCCGTAGACCTTCAACATCGGCGCGGTCCTGATCTTGTTGCACCTAAAGTCGCGTTTAGCCGCCGACGGAGGCGGCCGGGTCCGACTCAGGGTTAGGTTGCAGCATCTTCTCGTATGGGTGGCAGTGCGATATCCCAAAACCCGGTTTCGCGGCGCCCGCTGACCGATACCCAACTCTTTCATAGAACGGACGCGCTGAAACGGTGCTCTCAAGGTGAAGCCTCTTTAAGCCCCACGCCCTCGCCTTCTCTTCGAGCGCGGCATGGATCGCTTTGCCCGAACCTCGTCCTTGCGCTCCTGGAGCGAGATAACAAAGCCGTACTTCGCCGCTCCGGTGAAGAAGCCCGACTCCCATTATTTGGTCGTTTGCTTCCGCGACGACGCAGAAATTGTCCTCCTTCGCCAGCCACGAGAGAAAGTCCCGCGGGGTCTTGTTCGCGAGCCACTTGGCAAGCGTGCCCGCGTCGCCGTGGTGGTCGAGCGTGCACAATTCAGTGATTGAACGACGCAATACCTCGGCTGCCGCCGCGGCGTCTTTCGGCTCAGCTTTGCGCACGGCAACCATTTTCTTCGCACCCGCTACTGTCTCATACGCGCCGTCCAACGATGACGAGGTCGCGCTCAATGTTATCAAGCGCCGCGACCTTTGGTAACACCCCCCAGCGCTGAAAACCGAATTTCTCGAATAGCGCCAGGCTGGGCAGGTTGTGGCCGAAGATGAAGCCCAGCAACGTATCGAGTTTGAGAGATGGCGCGTGAGCCAAGGCTTCGGTGAGGAGGTACGAGCCGAGGCCTTGCTTTCGGTGCGCTTCATTGACGTAGACGCTGACTTCCGCGGTCTTGCTATAAGCGGGGCGCCCGTAGAAAGACGAGAAACTCAGCCATCCGCCGATGTGCCCGTACACCTCGACCACCCAGAGGGGACGAGAGTCCGCCGAATGCTCGTCGAACCAGCGCACTCGGCTTTCGACGGACACCGGCTCGGTGTCCGCGGTGACGAGGCGCGACGGTATCGTCGAGTTGTAGATATCAACGATCTGCGGCAGATCCTCCCGCCTTGCGACTTTGTGTGTGTACGGCACCGCGCGATGCATGTGAGACGCCTAAGCTCCCGCTCTTGTGCGCCTCCGGGTAGATGCAGTGGTAAACGGGCGCATTAGACCGGCCGCTCCATGGTTAAGCAGTAGTCCGTGAAGCCGACGGAGCGCCAGAATTCGATGCCGGAACGGTTGCCAGCCAAGACGTCGATGCGCACGCGCGGGCGGACGGCCCACGCATTTTGACGTAACCATTCGAGCGCGCGGCGGGCAATGCCACGGCGCCGCATTTCCGGTTGAACAAAGAGCTGCCTCAAATATACGTACTCGGGCTCGAAGCGGTAGAGTGCGTAACCGATCGCTTTCGACTCCAGCTCAAACAGGCACGCCTGATATTCGGCCTTTAGCCAGTCTGTCATTCGTTCAGCGAGCTGGGGCATCGTCATTGCATTTCGGTGTCCTTCATCGCGAATCAATTGAGCGTTCATCGGGGCCATGACGCTCGCATCCGCAACGCTGGCAGTACGATATCGAACGTTCATTTTTGTGCGCGCTCGAAGGAACGGTCAAGGTCGCTCGGTGGTAAGCAGCAACTGTGGCCGTTCACGGCCCGGCGCCCCTTCGATCGGCGCTGCGAGCGAACCCACGCGCTCGGCACCGAAAGCCAGGTAGAACTGCTCGGCGTTGGGGTCGGCATCGATCGCTAGCGCCGAAGCGCCAGCTTCCGCGGCGAGGCGTGCCGCGTGCGACAGCAGCGCCTGTCCCACCCCGCGCCCCATGCTCGAGGGCGAGACCCAGAAGTGCTCAAGCCTCCAGTTCGGAGATGAAGGCACGAGCATGAAAAAGCCGACAACCCTACCTTCGACCTCTGCAACGTAGGTGGGGCAGGATGAGACCGCGCCTGGCGAAACGGTGAGTTCGTCGCGCCAGGCGGCGAGCTGGGAGGAGGAGTATGTCCAGTGCGCCTTGGACTCGAAGGCGATAGACGAGAGATGAGGCGCCTCGCTTTCGTGTGCACGTCGAATCTGCATGAGTACCTCTAGCACGTAATGGCGCATTCTTGCCCGCTGAGTCGGTCGCCTGTGATGAGACTCATTGTATTCCGCTCATGGTTCAGGCCTCCGCCGCGTCTTCCTGCAGGAACTGCAGCACGGCGACTTCGTCCCGCCGCAGCGCGGCGGTGGGATGCTCGCGGCGGGCGCGCTGGGGCGGCAGTGCGGAGGCGAGCGGCGCGGTGAGGCCCTGCAGGTAGGCCCGCACCAGTCCGGGGTGGACGTAGTATTTGCGGCACACGGCGCGCGTGTTGCCGAGGCGCTTCGCCACCGCGTCGACCGCCCGGATCATGTTGCGCTCGGCTTCGCGCCGGCTCTTCGCCGGCCCCAGCCGGAAAAGCTCCCTGGCCGCGAGCATCGTGCCCGCCCAGGTCCTGAAGTCCTTCGCCGTGAGATCGCGCCCGGTGATCTCGCGAAGATAGGCGTTCACGTCGTCCGAGGAAATCGTCTGGCGCTTGCCGGAGGCGTCGAGGTACTTGAACAGCTCGTGCCCGGGGAGGTCCTGGCATTGCTGGATGATGCGGGCGAGGCGGCGGTCGGTGATCGCGACCGCGTGGTCCACGCCGCTCTTGCCGCGGAAGGAAAATTGCAGCTTCGCGCCCTTGATCTCGAGGTGGCGCCCGCGCAGCGTGGTGAGCCCGAAGGAGCGGTTCTCGCGGGCGTATTCGTCGTTGCCCACGCGGATCAGCGTCTTGTCGAGCAGCATCACCACGGTGGCGAGGATCTGGCGCCGCGTCAGGTCGCGCGCGCGCAAATCGCGCTCGATGCGCTCGCGGATCTCGGGGAGCATTTCGCTGAACTCGAGCATGCGGCCGAACTTGGATTTGTCGCGCGCCTCGCGGTAGCGCGGATGGTAGCGATACTGCTTTCTTCCGCGCGCGTCGCGCGCGGTGGCCTGGATGTGGCCCTCGGGATCGGGACAGATCCAGACCTCGGTCCAGGCGGGCGGGATCGCAAGAGAATTGATCCGTTTTCGCTCGGCTGTCGAGGTGATGCGCGTTCCGTCCGGCGCATAAAAGGCCCAACCCTTGCCCGCGCGTTCGCGCCGGATTCCGGCGAGGCCGTCGGTGACGTAGCTGAGCCCGGCGCGGGCGGCGGCCTCGCGGTGCTGGTCGACCCGCGGCGAGATCACAGCGTCACAGCTTGATGCAGACGTTGGTCGGCTCGGAGTAGAAATTGAGCGAGTGCAGGCCGCCCTCGCGGCCGATGCCGGAGAGCTTGGCGCCGCCGAAGGGCGTCCTCAAGTCGCGCAGGAACCAGCAGTTGA
>WNGE01011849.1_pt1 | contig 14989 bp, 12 predicted proteins | sample 5400651 | NCBI WGS metagenome assembly WNGE01 (sample SAMN13153370, study PRJNA577476) | soil metagenome | isolation source: 60 cm soil or saprolite under grassland replicate 2 | place: USA:California | collected 2016-06-15 | reverse complement strand
TCTGCCGCAAGGTCAATCGCTTCCTCGAGGACCGCCAGTACAATCCCGAGCGGATCACCCATCCGATGCGGCGCGGCCCCCATGGTTGGGAGCGCATCGCCTGGGACGAGGCCCTCGACCTCGCCACCGCCCACCTCGAGCAGGCGCGAGACCGGCAGGGAAGCCTCTCCGTCCTCTTCCATCGCGGCAATGGCTCGTTCGCCGCCCTGAAGTGTATGGTCAATCGGTTCTTCAACCTCTTCGGGGGCGCGACGGAAGCGGTGGGCCGGTACTGCGCGGGCGAGGGTGACTACGGCACGCGGCTCGCGTTCGGCGATTGCCAGATCCACGACCCCCTCGACCTGCGCGATCACTCCAACCTGTTTCTGATCTGGGGACGCAATCCCGCCGTCACGAATATTCACATGATGCCCGTGCTCAAGGAAGCGCGGGCGCGCGGCGCGCTCGCCATCCTCATCGATCCCGTCCGGACCAAGTCGGCCCGCTATGTCGACCATGCCGTCCATCCGCGCCCCGGCACCGACGGCCTCCTCGCGCTCGGCATGGCCCATGTCCTTCTCGAGCGGCGGCCGGTGGATCTCGACCGCCTCGCCGCCATCGGCGAGCGCGTCGACGCCTACTTCGGGCTCGTCCGCGACATCTCGCTCGACATGGTCGCGCGCCGCACGGATCTGTCACGGGAGACCATCGAGTGGCTCGCCCTCGAGTACTTCGACCGGAAGCCCGCAACCATTCTCGAAGGCGTGGGACTTCAGCAGTACACGAAGGGGCACCAGACCTGTCAGCTCATCGCGGCCCTCGGCGTGCTCTCGGGCAATGTCGGAATACCGGGCGGCGGCGTCAACATGATGAACTGGCCGTGGCGAGAGATCCGCACCCCGGACCTCCAGGCCGAGGCCGCCCGCACATCGCCGCCGCGGACCCTGCCCGTCTCGCGTCTCGGTGAGGCCCTCGCCTCCCCCGCGGATCCACCCGTGACCACCGCGTTCTTCATGCAAAGCAATCTCGTGAACCAGATGCCCGACACGCCGGCCATCAAGGCGGCCCTGTCCCGTCTCGAGTTCGTGATCTGTCTGGATCAGTTCCTCACCGATACGGCCGAGACGGCGCACCTCTTCCTGCCCACGACCACGTTTCTCGAGGAAGAGGACCTCGTCCCCTCGTATGGCCACCATTGGATGCAGCTGATGCAGCCGGTCGCTCGTCCGCTCGGCGAGTCTCGGAGCGATCTCAGCATCCTTCAGGCCCTCGCCGAGCGGCTCGGGTTTGGCCCAAGCATGACCGGGTCCGCCAGCGAGTGGATCGATGCGGCCTCCCAGCCCTTGCGCGCGGCGGGCGTCGGCTACGGCGCCCTCAAGGCCGCGGGAGGACGTCTGTGGCCCGAGGGACAGGCGCGGGTGCCCTGGGCCGACGGCCGCTTCGCGACGCCGTCTGGCCGCTTCGTGTTTCCCGATCGCTTCGTTGACGAGCCTGTGCTCCCGACGGCGGAATTCCCGCTCCATCTGATCGCCCAGGCCACGGCCGACGCGATGAACTCCCAGATCCTCGAAGCCGATCAGGACGGCCTCGTCATCGCAGCGGTTTCACTGATCGCGGCGGAGCGCGCCGGCCTTGCCGCGGGCGACCGGGCCGCGCTCGTCTCTCCGCGGGGCCGCCTCGAAGTCCGGGTGGAGGTGGATCCCACTCTGCGCTCGGACATCGTCGTCGTCCCCAAGGGCGGATGGCACAAGCACGGCCGCAACATGAACGTGCTCGTCGAGCCTCGCTTCACGGCGGGAACGGGCAGCGCCTTCAACCAGAACTTCGTACGGCTGGAGCTCCCCAGCGGCCCCGAAACCCGCTAGGCGCGGCGCGACCGGCGGCGTCTGGGCGAGCACAGTCGGCGCCGACACTGCGCTTCGACGGCCTCCCAGAGCGGCGCCGCGGGTCGAGCAGCTGGCGGTTCTCATCTCCAACCGGCGGCGAGACGACGGAGAAGCCGTGCCGGGCTCCGGGTGATCAGGGAGATGGCTGTCCTTCGAGCCAGAAGGCGCGATTTGAGTCGCCTCTCGGCGTCCAGCCGGCGGATGTCTCTCGGCGAGACGTCGATCGGGACCGTGCGGCCCGGGTCCATATCGCTGTTGATCGCCTCGAAGGCCGCCTCGAACCTCCGCAGGAAGGCTTCCTGGGCCGGCGCCAGCACCTTCCATTGCTCTACGGACATCGTGCTCGGGGCTCCGGTGCGGCGAACGAGCGTCGGGTTCGTATTGATCTCCCAGGCCTGCGGCACGCCGTCCTTCACGCCGTAGTCAATCCGGCCATATGCGATCCCGGCCAGCGCGAACGTCTCCTTCAGCCAGGCGGCGTGGGGATCGCCCTCCACGTACTCGGCCTGTTCCCTGGTCTTGTCGGCGTCGAGGAGACGCCCCTTCCACTTGGTGACCCAGTTGCGGTTGTGAATCAGCGTCTTCGGAATGATCCGGTCGCCCACGACGGCCGCCGAGTACATCCGGTAGACGCCCGATGGATCCGCGGTGTCGCAGAACTCGATGATGAGCAGATCCCGAAGCCGATAGCCCCGCACCACGGTGGCCACGAGAGCCCGGACGAGCTGTCCGCGGCTGTGGAGCATCGGCGTCAGGCTGCCGAGGTGCTCGTGCGCGGGCCGCACGAAGACCGGGAATCGCCGGCAACGATGGAAGTCCGAGGCACGGAGAACGCGAAACGAGTTTCGATTCTTCTCAAAGCACGCCCGGAGGAGCTCGTACCTCAGCAGGACCTCGGCGGGACGGTTGATCAGCCGGATGTCCGGGCTCGCCCGGCGCAGCTCCTCGCAGCACCGCGTGGCGATCTCCCGCTCGGTCGGAGTGAGCTCATCGATCGCGGCGAAGATGTAGGTTCCCAGGGACAGCCGGCGGCGGGCCACGATCTCGTCATACGTCACGGTGGTCAGCCGCTGACCCATCGCGGGTCCCGCCTGCTGCAGATACTCGGTTATCCCCTCCAGATCCTCCGCAGGCGCTACGAAGAAGATCACGCGTCAGACTTGCCGCCGCCAGATCGCGATCGTCGCCGGGCCGGGCAGCAGCAGGAAGGGAGAGGGGTCGGAGATCACGCTGTCCACGCCGTGGTCGGTGTAGTAGTGGCCGAAGTTCTTGCCGGTGATGGCCCAGATCATCGTCGACGTGTTGTGGGTCTTCGCGAGGCTCATGAGATCCGGCATCGTGCCGTTCGTCAAGGATATGCCGGTGACGATGGCCAGGTCGGCATCCTTCATCAGTCGGGCGTTGGCGGTCTTTCCGTCCAGGACTTGCACTCCGCCGAGCGTCTGGCCCACGACATCGGGCGACAGGTCGGTGGCGCATACGTCAAGCCCGCGTCTGAGCAGCGCATCGAGGATGCCCGCGGTGGCTCCCACGACGAGGACGCGGGGCCGATTCACCTTGCGATGCTCTGCGCCCCGGCGCTGCAAGACCCGGCCGGCCTCGTCGGCGAAGATCTTCGCTCTTGCGACGTACTTGCCGCGCAGCGTGTCGTCGAGCACGATCTGTTCGTCGGCCGGCCGGGAAACCTGACCGATGACCAGGTCCGCGATGGCCGCGTGATCAGCGTCGTCTCGCCACCGCCGATCCTTCAGTATCCGTCTCGTGTCCTGACCCACCAGATCCGGATCCGGGTCCGGCAGACCGGGACCGAGCCCACCCGAGCGGCCGTAGCCGTCGGCCTGGGCGATCCTCATCGTGTAGCGGGTCTTCCGCTCGCTCGGATCGGCCTGAACCAGGAAGCTCACGGACCAGAGTGCCAGAAGCCGAAAGGGATCGTCGGGTAGCGTCGCGGCACGGTCCAAGGCCCACTTCTCCGCGGCTTCGACAGAGAATGCAGCCGGAGTCAGCGCATCTTTTGGCTGGCGCAATGCCCGGCTTCGAATCGCTCCCGCCCTACTCGGCGATCGACAGCGTATCGAAGTGGTGGCTCATGCCGGGAACGCGCCCAGAGCGTAGGCAACGATAAGGCCCTCATCAGACCAGGCCGGGGCCGGCGGGACCCGGCGGCGGGGTGGCTGGCGCCGAGAGAGCCACGCGGATCGCATCATAGATCCCTCCGCCGGGCCAGTCATCGACTGCGAGCTTGCGCCAGTGACCGCGGGGCAGTCAAGACGCGTCCTGCAGGGGCAGCGTCCAGCGCCGAGACTGGGGCGGATTACTCGGCGCATCTTCACCGGACGACCCTATCTGCGGTGTCAACGCCTGCCCCCATCTCGGCTACGCGCGTGCACTGCTCGCATGGGCGTCAGTAAGATGCCGCCTAGGGTCTCTCCATGCGGTATCGGTTTCTGGGCACGGGCTCGATCCAGCGCCATCCTTCAGCGGATCCTCTCCCATCTCGGACTCCCGGGTACCCGGGAAGGCCCACCGCCGCCGTGCTCGATGACGGAGATAGGAGGCGAGCACCCCGCACTCCCCGGCGTCACCGTCTACGCGATGCCGTGGGCCCAGCCTGCCGCGGACGTCTGCCCCGCAACTTTCCGGCGCCCACGTGGAGAACTCCCGCCCCCATGCCTCGGGGCTCCGGTTTGCCCTGCCCGACGCCCTCAGGCAGGATCGGCGCGAGACGAGAGAGGGGCATTTATCGCCGCCGTGCCAAGGCAAGAACCTGTACTCGCCGTGGGCAGGCGCCACCAGCTCGAGCGCGTGGAGCACATGCTGGCCGGGAGAAGGAGCTGATCATATGCGAAAATTGGTGGCACTGGCTCTGAGCCTTGCCGTTGCGGGGAGCGCGTGGGCGGCATCCCTCACGCCGACGCCCGAGCAGACGCCCGGTCCCTTTTATCCGAGCGTGCTGCCGGAGGACCGCGACGCCGACCTCGTGATCATCAAGGGGAGGGATGCCCGCGCCCAGGGCACCGTGCTGCATCTGACCGGCCGCGTGACAGATACGGACGGCCATCCCGTCGGCGACGCGCTCGTCGAGATCTGGCAGGCCGACAGCTATGGACGCTACCTGCTGCCCAAGGACGGCGCGCCGGGACGGAGGGACTCGAACTTCCAGGGCTATGGCCAGGCGAGGACGGATGCGACGGGCACCTACCGCTTCCGGACCATTCGCCCCGTGCCCTACGAGTCCCGTCCGCCGCACATCCACTTCCAGATCACGCACGCGCGCTTCCGGCCGCTCGTCACCCAGATGTATGTCGTCGGGGAACCGGGACGAGAGGATCCCGGTTCCTTTGGCGGCCAGCGGACCCGCGACGCCCTGTCGGTGACGCTGCGCCCCGCCGAGGGCGCCGAGGCAGGGGCGCTCGCCGCCCGGTTCGACATCGTGCTCGTCCCGGCGCGCTGAGCGTGGCGGCGCCACGATGCCAAGTCTGATTGACAGGCTCGGCGTCCGCACCTAGACTCCGAGCGCTGTGCGAAGCCCAAGTACCCTCTCACAAGGAGTCGCCATGCGCTTGGTCCGGGTCGTCGCTCTGCTCGTTGCCTTCGCCTCGCTCGTCCTACCGATCAGCGCATGGGCGCAAGCCCCAAAAATGCCGCGCATCGGGGTGCTGTCCACCCTTCCCGCTCCCTACGCCGCGCCGTATGTCGAGGCGGGGAAGGCGGCCCTCCGAGAGGCGGGTTACGTCGAGGGCCAGAATGTCACGATCGAGTACCGCTTCGCCGGACGGGGCCTGGAAGCTCTTCAAGCGCAGGCGGCCGAGCTGGTCGCCCTCAAGGTGGACGCCTTGGTCGTGGTCGGCGACCTCGCTATACGGACGGCCCAGAAGGCGACGTCGACGATTCCCATCATCATGGTGTCAGGTGGCGACCCGGTCGCTTCCGGCTATGTCGCGAGTGTGGCGCGCCCGGGCGGCAACATCACCGGCATGTCGTCGCTCCTGCCCGAGATGAACGCCAAGCTGTTGGCGCTGCTGAAGGAGACTGTGCCCAAGGCGACGCGGGTAGCCGTGCTGTGGAACCCGAACAGCCACGGCGGGGTGCTGGGCTTCAATGCGATGCAGGCCGCGGCGCCGGGGCTCAAGGTCACCCTGCTGTCAGTCGAGGTCCGGCGGCCGGACGAGCTGGAACGGGCTCTCACCTCGATCACCCCCCAGCGGGCAGACGCCCTCCTCGTTCTCACCGATCCGATCACGTTCGGGAACCGCGGCCAAATCCTGGAGTTCACGGTCAAGAACCACCTCCCGGCCATGTACGAGGTGCGCGAGTTCGTGAACGACGGCGGGCTCATGTCGTATGGTCCGAGCCTGGTGGCCATGATCCGGCGCGTGCCCGTCTTCCTGGACAAGATCCTCAAGGGCGCCAAGCCGGCGGACATCCCCGTGGAGCAGCCCACCCAGTTCGAGCTCGTCGTCAACGAGAAAACCGCCAAGGCGATCGGACTGACGATTCCGCCGGCGGTCCTGGTGCGCGCGGATGCCGTGATCCGCTGACCGTCGTCGGGGCACCTAGTCCACGAGGGCGACGGCGCGCACCGGCGAGCCGTCGGCGCTCTCGAGCTCGAGCGGCAGCGCGATGAAGCGGCAGCGCGGTGCTCGAAGGTCTGGTGGAAGAGATCATGCCCCGATCATAGAACTCGCCCGGCTACAATAGCCACATGGCTCACCGGAGATCGCCCGCGGCCGTTGCGGACCCCGCTCTTCTCGATCGTGTTAAGGGGCTCGTCCGCCAGGTTCTCGGCGCCACGGCCGCCGATGTATATCTCTTCGCTCCCGGGCCCGCGGGACACAGCGCTCGACAAGCGATATCGACGTCGCCATCGAGTCGGCGGAGCCGCTTCCGCGGGCTCTGCTCGCATCCTTGCGGGAGGCAAAGAGGCTTCGCCCAAGCGGAAGACCGGTAGAACCTATCTGCGCCGCCGAACCCCGCGTCGTTCGAGAGCAGCGCCCCAGGCAGCAAGGAAGGTCGTGAGGAAGACGTGCTCCTTGGCCGGCTCCACCGCCAGCGGTGCCAGCGCCATGGCTGTGGCGAGCGCGACGTGGTAGCCCTCGGACCGCGAGGCCGCCGCCCGACGGTATGCCGGGTGGGCCTCGTTGATCCAGATCGTTGTCTCGACCAGACGTGCCAGCTCAGCATCGTCCGGTTTCGCCTCGAATTGGATGCTGAGCCCGTATCGCGCTGGCCGAGGAGTGCCGCCCGCTGAGGGTACGACCACCTCCGATGCCGAGGGCGCAGCGGGCACCGCCACGCCGGGCACAGTTCGTGTGGTCTCCTCCATCGGCACAGTATCTGCCCCCACGCCGGGGAGATTCGCGCCGGGCGCGCCGGCGGCCTGCGGAGCCGGCGTGATCTCTGGCTGGAGCGTACCGGGCCCTCGCCCCATCGGCAGAGAACGCTGGCCTCCCGAGCGACGTTCGACCAGCGCGGCCAGGAGCGGGAATTCGTCGGCGAGGTCCACGAGCACCGCCTCGAGATCACGCTCCACGGGCCGCGCCGCGCGGCGGCGCGCCTCTGCGCCTGCCTCGCGGAGATCGCCCCATTCGGCGAGTTGGCGCGCCACGCTCTCCTGGATCGCCTTGCGGTAGGCAAGGTAGACGGCGCCCCGCGGGCCCGTCCGGATAAAGTCGGCCTTGTTGAGCGTGAGAGCCTGGGCAAGCGCAGGCACCTCGATGAGCCCGCCGATCCGATCGGGGGTGGACGGGGCGAGGCCAAGCCACTCCCAGCCGCGCTTGATCACTTTGCCGAAGGTGCTGATGGCGAGCCCGCGGCGCTCCTCAGGCAGCGGCTGCGGGTCGCGTACCAGATAACCCGACGCCGCCGGCCGCCGCTTCCGTGGCAGGCGCACGGCGATGATCGCGCGCTGCGGCACCTGCCATGCCTCGGGCCCGAGCGGCCGGCCGTTGACAAGGAACAGCACGCCGCGGGGATAGTGCTCCGCCAGGATCTCCGCCAGTTCCGGATCCAGCAGCGGCTGGAAATGTCGCCGGAACGCCGCCTCGATGAATCCAGAGTCCAGAAGGGGGGAGAGCGGGTTCTTGAGTCTGAGGCGCACGGCCGTACCGTGGCCGGCGATCAAGCTCGGTGGCGGAATCCACTTCCATGGCGCGCGGTGGCGGGAGGATAAGTGCCAGGTCGTGGCAGAGTGATGGCGCCCCCGCCGAGTCTCCGTCACAACCTCTTCCGAGACGAGCAGTCCGATCTTGATCCCTACGCCGGCGAACCCGATACCCTCCCCACGCACCTTGGTGGTCGCGGCCACGTCATGGTAGCGGGCGAGGTCGCGGCGACGCATTCCTCCACCGTCGTCCACGATGGTGAGCGTCCTCTCGCCGGTGTTCGCAGTGACGACCAGCGTGGCGGCACCCGAGTCGATCGCATTGGCGACGATCTCAGTGAGAATGGTCTCCTCGGCGGCGCCTGGATAGGCGTCGCGGAGATCTTCGAGGAGGTGCAGGAGATCGACGCGCGTTTCGCCCACGGGGTCACACGGTTTGCTGGTTCAAGGTGTGATTCATTTACTCAGTTTCGACGCTGAAGATCAAGCCTCTCGTCTGCTCCCGTGTACTTCTCCCCCTCTGCTGCCGCAGGCCGACGGGCCTAAGGCTCTGTATCTGGCCACGCGTTGGGCGTGGCCTGCCCGCGCCCCGCACGGCACCAGCACGATCTTGCCGGGGCCCATCCGCTGGTCCACGGGCACCCCCGCGATGTCGCGGTCGCCGGGCTGGAAATGCACGGGTGCGTCCACGTGAGTATAGGCGTGACAGAGTTCTCCCTGGATGCCGTGGGTCGCGGATTGAAGGAGTTCCTCTGTGCTCATGGTCTGACGGCGTGATGATCGATGAGCTGACGACACGGGTGAAGTAGGGGTCCCCCGCTCCCTGGCGGACTGGCGTCATCTCTCCCACGGCTTGAGTGCGCCGCGCAGCTTGTCGGCGAACGATCCGAGCCCCTCCGCTTGCGCCGCATCCTCGCGCTCGTGTGCTCGCGCAGATCCGCGGCTCGCGACGAACCCTCCTCCACGGCAGACGTCCGCGGCTGCCCCGGGCGAGAATCTTCTGAACCAGGGCGGAGGCGATCGCGATCGCTACGACAGAAGATCGCTTACCGCGACGCACACGGTCGGCAGGGCCAGCGGCGAGACGGCGGCCGCCGGACCCAGCCGCTCGACCTCCCGGTAGCGCCAGCCGTAGGGCGCCGCCGGGTCCGGCCCGGGGTCGCGGTACACCTCGAGCGCCCGATCGACGAGGTTGACGATCCAGTAGTCGCGGACGCCGCCGCGCGCGTAGAGGCTACCCTTGTCCTCGCGGTCGAAGGCGAGGCTCGATTCCGCGACCTCCACCACGAGGGCGGGGCGCGACGGGTGGCCGGCGCGGTAGTTGGCCCATGTCCCCGGCACCACGGCCAAGTCTGGCTCAGGCTCGGACTCGTCATCGAGGGCCACCGGCATCTGGATTCGCACCAGCCACCCTTGCGGCAGGACCGCCCGCAGCGCATCGCCGGCAGTACCAAGCGCGCTGGCGCGGTAGCTGCCCTGGAGCTCAGCGACGACGAGCTGGCCCCCGACCAACTCCACCGGTTCCCCGTGGAGCACGCCGAGGTCCACGAGCCGATCGTATTCCGCTCGGGTCCAGCGCCGGAGCGTCAGCGGGATCTGCTTCATAAGGTCCCACCCTATGCCGCGGCTCCCCCGGCGTCAATGCCGTGGGACCGAGACACCGCTGATGCCGCGCCGGCGCATGCTCCTGGTTGTCGAGCGCCCGGCCATACTCCCTCACTTCGTCCGCCCGTCGGCTCCGGGCCTCGCGCGTCAGCTCACAGACCCCGGTACAAAAGGATCTGTCGCCCCCTGCGTTGACAGTCACGATGGCTCTGGTGTGTAGTGGGGCGCACGCGGCGAAGCCCGGCTGCGAATCAGGAGGGATGGCGATGCCGATGGCGAAGTGGAAAACCCCGTGGGGGCTGGTGGCCGTTATTTTCGCCCTCGCGGCACGCACGAGCGGGGCGCAGACGCTGGACGGCGTGGCCATCGATGGGGACGCCGAGCTGGTGGTGGCCGTGCCCGACGACACGACCAACATGGACCCGCGCCTCGGCATGGGCTCCACCCGATCGAACTATATCCGGCAGGTCTACGAGAGCCTCGTCGACGTGGACGCCCAAGGCAAGCCGGTGCCCGGCCTCGCATTGTCCTGGAAGCCGGTGAGCGATCTCGCGTGGGAGTTCACGCTCCGCCGCGGCGTCACCTTCCACAACGGCGAGGCCTTCAACGCCGACACCGTCCTCTTCAACCTCGATCGGATGTTCCGGAAGAACCTCGACCGCTGGGGGGTCAAGGACGTCACCGCCTCTACCTCGTTCGAGAAGGTGTATCCGACCGTCACGCGCTGGGAGAAGACGGGTGAGTTCACCGTGCGCATCCATTCGAGCGAGCCGCTGCCGAACCTTTGGGACGTCATCGGTCGCGAGCCCCTGGTGCCGCGCGAGTACGCCATCAAGAACGGAGTGGAGGCACCCAACGAGCGGCCGGTGGGCACCGGCCCGTGGAAGATGACGGGCTGGAAGCGCAACGACGCCATGCGCTTCGAGCGCTACGAGAGCTACTGGGGCCCGCCCCCGCTCTTCAAGCGGCTGCGCTTCCAGGTCATCCCCGAGGCGGGCGGACGCTTGGCCGCGCTCCGGGCGGGCCAGGTCGGCCTCGTGGATGCGGTGCCGCCGCTCGACGCCGGGGTGCTCGGCCGCGAGCCCGGCATCAAGGTGACGAGCAGCGCGCAGAAGCTCTACTGCCGGATCTATCTCAACGCCCGGCCCAGGGACAAGTTCGACTCGGGCGGCAAGGATGGCCTCTTCGTCGATCCGCGCGTGCGTCTGGCCTTCAACTTCGCCGTAAACAAGGAAGGCATCGTCCAGAAGATCTTTCACGGCTATGCGCAGGCCAATGCCTCCCCCGTGGCCACCGTCTCCTACGGCTACGCCGCCCAGGAGCCCTACGCCTACGACGCCAAGCGGGCGCGCGCCCTGCTCGCGGAAGCGGGCTGGAAGGACGCGGGGGCGGACGGCGGGCTCAAGAAGGACGGCGAGACGCTGACCCTGCAGCTCCTGTTTCCCGCCAAGCACTACGGGCAGGGCTTCGACGAGACCACGCCGGCCGTGGCCGAGATGCTGAAGGCGGTGGGGGTGCAGGTGGTGATCAAGCCCGTTGACTACGGCACCCTCATCCAGACGGTGACGAAGGGCACCCTGCCCTACAACGGCGGCTTCACCGCCTGCCGCACCAGCAATAATCTCGACGCCGACGACTATCTCCGGGACTGGACGGCCATCACCCTCATCAACTGGGCGCCCTATCCGGCGGAGCTGGCCGATCTCTACCGCGCCACACGACGCGAGGTGGATCCGCAGAAGCGTCTCAAGCTCATGGCCGATCTGCAGCGTCGCGTGCGCGACTGGGCGCCCGTGGTCTCCCTGTACCAGGAAGCCAAGATCTTCGCGGCGAGCGCCCGCGTGCTCCGCTTCGCGCCTCTGATGGATCTGCACATGGATTTCCGAGGCGTGGCCCTGCGAAAGTAATCCGCCCCGATGTCGAGCTTCCTCCGGCGGCGGCTGGTGCACGGCGTCTTCGTCATCTGGGGCGTGGTGACCGCCGTGTTCTTTCTCGTCCGCCTCACCGGCGATCCCAGCGCGTTTCTCGTGGACCAGAGCGCCACCCGGGAGGAGATCGCGCACACGCGTCATCTCCTCGGCCTGGACCGGCCGCTCTACGAGCAGTACGCCGCGTTTCTCGTGGCCGCGCCGCGCGGCGACTTCGGCACCTCGATCCGGGACAGGCGTCCCGCCATGGCCCTCGTCCTCGAACATCTCTGGCCGGCCACCGTCGAGCTCGCCCTGGCCGCCGCCCTTCTCTCCACGGTGCTCGCGGTACCGCTCGGCATCATCTCCGCCACGCACAAGGACCAGGCCGCCGACCATGTGAGCCGCCTCGCCTCCCTCCTCCTCCAGTCGATGCCGGGTTTCTGGCTGGGCCTGCTCCTGATCCTGCTCTTCGCCGTGGAGCTCCGCGGTCTCCTGCCCGCCTATGGCTCGGGAACGTGGCGCCATCTCATCCTGCCTGCCGTCGCCCTGGCCGCGGCGCCCCTCGCCCAGAATGCCCGGCTGGTGCGGGCGGGAATGCTCGAGGTGCTCCAGGAGGACTATGTCCGCACGGCCCGGGCCAAGGGCGTGCCCGAGCGCCGCATCCTCTATCGCCACGCGTTCAAGAACGCGGCCATTCCCTTCATCACCGTCACCGGCTTGAGTCTTGGATTCATGCTGAGCGGCGCCATCATCATCGAGACGGTCTTCGCGTGGCCGGGACTTGGCCGCCTCATCGTACAGGCCGTACCGGGCCGCGACTTTCCCGTGATCCAGGCCGGCGTCTTCGTGTTCGCCCTCATCTTCGTCGCACTCAACCTGGCCGTCGATCTCCTCTACGCGGCCGTCGACCCGCGGGTGAGGCTTTCGTGATGCGCCGCCGCGACAAGGGCGCGGCGCTGGCCGGCCTCATCGTCCTCGCCGCGGTCACGGCCGCGGCCATCCTCGCCCCCATGCTCTCGCCCGCCGACCCCCTCAAGAACGATCTACTGGAGCGCCTGACCCCGCCCATGTGGAATGCGGGAGGAAGCGCCGCCCATCCACTCGGCACGGACACCCTCGGCCGCGACGTGCTGAGTCGCCTCCTCTACGGCGCGCGCCTGTCGCTGGTAGTCGGCTTCGTCACGGTGATCATCTCGGGCGCGGCCGGCGTCGCCCTGGGGGTGATCGGTGGCTTCTACGGTGGCTGGCTGGACGACGTGCTCATGCGCGCGGGCGACGTGCAGCTCGCGTTTCCCGTCCTGCTCCTGGGCGTCGCCCTCCTCTCGGTGCTCGGGCCGGGGTTCGGCAACCTCATCCTCGTGCTCGTGGTGAGCGGCTGGATCACCTATGCGCGGATCGTCCGCGGCGAGACCCTCTCGCTCAAGCATCGCGAGTTCGTCGAGGCGGCCCGCGCCCTCGGCGCGCTCGACGGGCGGCTGATCTGGCGCCACCTGCTCCCCAATGTGTGGGCGCCCATCGCGGTGGTGGCGACCTTTTCCGTGGCGCGCACCATCATCGCCGAGGCCTCCCTGTCCTTTCTGGGCCTGGGTGTCCCCGCGCCGACGCCGAGCTGGGGGGCCATGCTCGACGAAGGCCGCAACTACATCACCACCGGGTGGTGGCTGGCCCTCTTTCCGGGTGCGGCCATTCTCGTCGTGGTCCTCGTCATCAACCTTATCGGAGATTGGCTGCGGGATGCGCTCGATCCGCGAGTCGAGCGCGGCATTTGAGCACGGCCCAAAAGATACAACTATGGCTGAGCCACATATCGTGATCGTCGGAGGCGGCTTCGGCGGCTTGGCGGCCGCGCGGGCGCTCGCCAAGGCGCCGGTGCAGGTCACCCTTCTCGATCGGCACAACCACCACCTCTTCCAGCCCCTGCTCTATCAGGTCGCCACCGCCGGCCTGTCGCCGGCAGAGATCGCCTCGCCCATCCGTCGCATCCTGAGCGCCCAGGGCAATGTCACCGTTCTCCTCGCCGAGGCGACGGCGGTGGAGCCGGAGGCCAAGCGCCTACGCCTGGCCGACGGCGTTTTCTCCTACGATCAGCTCATCCTTGCCACCGGCGCCACCCACTCGTATTTCGGCCGGGACAACTGGGCCATCCACGCGCCCGGGCTCAAGACCCTCGACGACGCCCTCGAGATCCGCCGTCGCGTGCTCTTCGCCTTCGAGAAGGCCGAGCGCGAGGTGGACGCCGAGCGGCGCCGGCAGTGGCTGACATTGGTGGTGGTCGGGGGCGGTCCCACGGGAGTGGAAATGGCCGGCGCCCTCGCGGAGATCGCGCGCCACACGTTGCCCGGGGACTTCCGGCACATCGACCCGAAGTCGGCGCGCGTGGTGCTCGTGGAGGCGGGACCGCGCGTGCTCCCCGCCTATCCGCCCGACCTCTCGGAGAGCGCGAGACGCCAGCTCGAAGCGCTGGGCGTCCACGTCTGGACGGGAGCCGCGGTCACCGGCGTGGACGCCGAGGGCGTGCAGATGGGAGCCGACCGGCTGGCCGCCCGCACCGTCGTGTGGGCGGCGGGCGTGGAGGCCTCCCCGCTCGCCCGCTCGCTCGGCGTCCAGCTCGACCGGGCCGGACGTGTGCGGGTGGAGCCCGATCTGAGCGTCCCGGGACGGCCCGACATCTTCGTGATCGGCGATCTTGCCGCCATCGAGTCAGACGGCCGAGCCGTGCCGGGCGTCGCGCCCGCGGCCATCCAGATGGGCAGACATGCCGCGGCCAATGTGTTGCGCCGCCTCCGCGGCGAGCCGCCGGCCCCCTTTCGCTATCGTGACAAGGGCTCGCTCGCTACCGTTGGGCGCTCGCGGGGGGTAGCGGTGATCGGCCGCCTCAAGCTCTCCGGCTTCTTCGCGTGGGCGGCGTGGCTCTTCGTGCACATCGTCTTCCTGATCGGCTTTCGCAACCGCTTCGTGGTTCTCTTCACGTGGATGTGGGCCTACCTGACGTACGAAAGGAGCGCCCGGCTCATCGTGGGGGGCCGCGGGTCGCGCGAGCCTTGATTCCCGGAATGCGCCGGCGACTCGACATCCCCGTCCAGTGACGGGGGGTACGGCTCGGTGGGCGCCGAGCGGAACTGCACGCTGATGCGAAGGTCGGCGTAGGCCACCTTCGGCACGCCGTGCTGCCACGTGCGCTGGCAGTTGCCGCCCATTACGAGCAGGTCGCCGCCACCGAGGTCGAAGGCGAGCGAGCGGCCCCCCCCGGCCGGGCGCAAGAGAAAACGCCGCCGCGCCCCGAGGCCCACGATGGCGACGATGGCGTCGTTGCGTGCGCTGCCGAGCCGATCGCCGTGGAAGGCCACGCTGTCGCGGCCGTCACGATAGGCGGCGAGCGACACTCGATCGAGCGGGCGACCGTAGCGGCCGGAGAGGGCGGCGGCCAAACCCGGGATGAGGGGATGGCCCAGGCCGTCGTCGGGCAAGCTCGCCACGAGGCGGGGCACGTCCACGATCCGGTCGTA
>WNGE01005099.1_pt1 | contig 14990 bp, 8 predicted proteins | sample 5400651 | NCBI WGS metagenome assembly WNGE01 (sample SAMN13153370, study PRJNA577476) | soil metagenome | isolation source: 60 cm soil or saprolite under grassland replicate 2 | place: USA:California | collected 2016-06-15 | reverse complement strand
CGAACAGCATTGCGCGCGCGAAGACGCGCTTCGCCGGCGGGAGCGCGTCGAGAAGAGTGAGCGCCAACCCGCGCGGCCAGCGAACCCATGCGAGATCGTTGCCGAAAATGCGCACCAGGCCGTGGGTGAACGCGATGCCCGCCCAGCGATCCCGGCGGCGGCGCCGCGCGTAGCGTTCCAGCATCGATCGATCGCCGATCGTTTCACGTGGCACGTCGACGATGGCTTGTGCGAGCTCGTAGGCATCGCGCAGACCGACATTGAATCCCTGTCCCGCGACCGGGTGCAACGTTTGCGCGGCGTTGCCGACCACGACGCTGCGCGTGGCCGTGAAATCCCGCGCGAATTCCAGCACCAGGGGAAAGGTGCGACGACCGGTCACACGCGAAAAGCCCCCCGTCCGCGCGCCGAAATGACCGGCGAGTTGCGTGAGAAACGACACGTCGTCAGCGGCCAGCAGTTGGCGCGCGCGTTCCGGCGTCGCGGTCCAGATGAGTCCGTAATGATCGCCTTCGGGCAACAGAGCGACTGGGCCGTCGGGGGTGAAGCGTTCGTAGGCAAGGCCGCCGTGGGGCGTCGAGCGCCACAGTTTCGCGACCAGTGCGACTTGACCATAGTCGTGCCGCTGGCGCGCGACGCCGCTGACCGTTGTGCCTGCGCCGTCGGCGACGGCCACGAGTCGCGCCAGGATCGGCTCGCCACTGCCTTCCGTTTCGATGGCGGCGTAGGCGGGGGTTCCACCCACCGATCTTGCCGTCAGACCATGACCGATCGCGATACCGGCGCGGGCGAGCGCGGCATCGAGCGCCGCCTGCAGCGCGCGGTAGCTCACGACGTAACCCAGCGCGGGTACCGCGTTTTCCGCCGCCGTGAGCTTCGCCGTTCCAAAGCCGCGAGCCTGCGACACGTCAATCGTCGTGATCGGCGTCACTTCGCCCGGCGTTGCGGCGAGATCGGACCACACGCCCAACCGCTCGAGAATCAGCCTCGCGCCGTGCGACAACGCCAGCGCGCGTTCGCCGCGCGGCATTTCTCCCTTCGCGCGCGCATCGAGGACGACGACATCGAGGTCGGCTTCCGCAAGCGCGAGCGCAAGCGTCGCTCCGACCGGGCCGGCGCCAACGATGACGAGATCATGCAACACGACAACGGCCTGAATCGATTATCGCCGGCACGCTGCTTCGACGTCGGCAACGGCCTTCGGCGCCGCTGCCGTCAGATTCTCGATTCCCGTGGATGTGACCAGCACATCGTCCTCGATGCGGACGCCGACATCCCAGAATTTGTCCGGGACATTGTCGGCCGGGCGTATGTACGTCCCGGGCTCGACGGTCAGCACCATGCCGGGAACGAGCTTCTGCGACGCACCCTTGACCTGATAGAGGCCGGCGTCGTGGACGTCGAGTCCGAGCCAATGACCGGCGCGATGCATATAGAACTGCTTATAGCTCCCGCTTTCCAGCACTTCGTCGAGCGTCCCCTTGCACAGGCCGAGGTCGATGTACCCCTGGGCGAGCACGCGCTCCGCGGTCTTGTGATAGTCGTGAAAGTCCGCGCCGGGCTTCACGACGTCGATGCACGCCTGTTGCGCGGCGAGCACGAGCTCGTAGATGTCCCGTTGCGGCCCCGAGAAGCGGCCGTTGACGGGAAACGTCCGCGTGATGTCCGATGCGTAGCTGCCGTATTCGCAGCCGGCGTCGATCAGCAGCAGCTCGCCATCCTGCAACTGCCGGTTGTTGTCGCGGTAATGGAGGACGCAGGCATTGGGGCCGCCGGCGACGATCGACGGATAGGCAACGGCCTGCGCCCCCGCGTGCAGGAACTCGTGCATGAGCTCGGCCTCGGTCTGGTACTCGAACCAGCCCACTCGCGTGCGCTCCATCGCGCGCCGGTGCGCGCCCGCGGAGATCTCCGCGGCGCGGCGCATGAGCTTGAGCTCGTGCTCGTCTTTCACCAGGCGCAGCACATCGAGCGGCTGTCGCACGTCGATGATTTCCTCCGGCGCGCTGATGCCGGTGCGCACGCGGTTGCGCACTTCGTTCAGAAGCTCGGTGATCTTCCGGTCCCACGCCGAGAAAAGCCCCAGCGGTGTGTACAGCGCGGGCTGATCCGCCGCGAGGTCCGGCAAGGTGCGGTCGAGCTCGGTGATCGGATGCGCCTCGTCGAAGCCGAAAATCTCGCGGGCAGCGTCGGGGCCATAACGAAAGCCCTCCCAGATCTCGCGCTCCTCGTTCCTTTCGCGGCAGAACAGGATGTGGCGATCGCCGGTGGGACCATCGCCGCTCGCGACGAGCGCGATCACGGCTTCGGGTTCGGGAAAACCCGAGACGTAATGGAAATAGCTGTCGTGGCGAAACGGGTAGAGCGAGTCGCGATTGCGCGCGACCTCGGGCGCTGTCGGCACGAGGGCCAGACCGCCGCCCGACTGCGCGCGCATTTGCCGCATCAGCGCCGAGCGGCGGTCGCGGTGGATCTGATGAACGTTTTTCATGCGGGTGTCCCGGAAGCGAAGGCGTGATTATAGGCGTGCCGGCGCTTGCGCTAACATCGGGTCATGTCGTCTTCCCGTGACCGCGTCGACGCGACTCCGCAAGGCGTGTTCCTGCGCGAGGCCAAGCTCGCGTTGCGCCGCCAGACGCTGACGGCGAGAGACGCTCTGCCAGTCGAAGTGCGTGCCGCAGCCACCCTCGCGATCGTCGCGCGGATCGTTTCGCTGCCGTCGTTCATCGAGTCGCGGAATGTGCTGTTGACGCTCGCATTTCGAAGCGAATGGGATACGGGCACTCTGGTCCGCGCTGCGCTGGTCGCGGGCAAGCGCGTGGCGGTGCCGCGCGTCGACGCGACGACACGAATGCTCGAGTTGCATGCGCTGGCCGATTTCGAGCGCGACGTGCGCCCGGGGCACCTCGGCATTCCCGAGCCATTGCCGGGTTGCCCTCGCGTTGCGCCGGCGACGATCGATTGGGTGCTCGTGCCCGGCGTCGCTTTCGACGCCGAGGGAAGACGTCTCGGCTACGGCGGCGGCTATTACGACCGGCTGCTTCCGCTGTTGCCGAACGGGACGCCGCGCGTTGCCGGCGCCTTCGAGCTCCAGCTTGTCGATCGCGTTCCCGCCGCGCCGCACGATCTCGGCGTCGACACGATCGTCACCGAGTCGCGGACGCTCCGGATCGTCCGGTAGGAAACCGTTCGCGATGACGCCCGCCCGAACCGCGGCGATCGCGCTTGCCATCACGCTGGCAATCCAGGTCTTCACCTCGCTCGCCGCCACGGCGACGTCGGTGCTGACGCCGATAATCGCCGCCGAGCTCGCGCTGCCGGGAAAGCTCGTCGGCGTCTTCGTGGGGATAATCTACGTCGGATCGATGTTCGGGAGCCTCGGCAGCGGCGCGTTCATCGAGCGTTTCGGCGCGATTCGCGTTTCGCAGGTATGCGTGGTGCTGTGCGCCGCGGGCCTCGCGTTGGTGGCGACCGTCGCGGCGCCGCCATCGTTCTCGCTTGCGCTCCTCGTCTTCGCCCCGTTCATCATCGGTCTCGGCTACGGACCGATCACGCCGGCGTCGTCGCACGTGCTGATCCGCACGGCCCGACCGACGCGGATGGCGCTCACGTTCTCGATCAAGCAGACCGGCGTTCCGGCGGGTACCGCGCTCGCCGGCGCCCTTCTGCCCGGCCTCGCTGTGCTGCTGGGATGGCGACCGACGTTTCTTGTCGTCGCCGCGCTGGGCTTGGCCGTTGCTGCCGCCGCGCAATCGACGCGAGCGACCTTCGACGCCGACCGAAGGCCGTCGCGTCCGCTGTCGCTCGATGCTGTGTTCGCGCCGTTGCGAGCCGTGTTCGCGACGCCGACGCTCACGCAGCTTGCGTTGACGGGTTTCGTCTACGCGGCAATGCAGGTGTGCCTCGTCAGCTTTCTCGTCATCTATCTGACCGAGACTCTCGGACGCTCGCTCGTCGCTGCCGGCCTCGCGTTGACCGTCGCCAACGTCGGCGGCATCGTCGGCCGCATCGGCTGGGGCGCCGTTGCCGACCACTACGTGCGACCGCGCACGCTGCTCGCGCTGATCGGCATCGCCGCCGGCGGATGCAGTTACGCGGCCGCGGCATTCGCGGCGACGTGGCCCGGTGTCATCACCCTCACCGTATGCGCGCTCTTTGGTGCAACGGCGATCGGATGGAACGGCGTTCAACTCGCTGAGTTGGCGAAAAACGCGCCGCCGGGCCAGGCGGCAACCGTCACCGGCGCCGCGAATTTCGTGACCTTCGCCGGCGTCGTCGTGGGTCCGCCGACATTCGCGCTCCTGGCAGCGCTCGCGGGAAGCTATGGCGTGGGATTCGCCGTATTCGGGAGCTTGTCGACGGTCTGCGGGCTCTGGCTTCTTTTCGGTGCCTTGTAAGTAAGCGCTCGCATTCACTGATATGGCCGGAGCTGGTAGCTTTTAGAAATCGATTACTTTTTGGAAATTATTTCCGCTAGACGGTAGAATCCGGGTAAATCGTTTATGCCGATGGTGCGCGCGGCCATTTGCTCCCGCGGCGCAACGATGCGGGATCGATCTTCGCGCGCATACAATCCGACACGAACCGCCGCTGAATTCGAGAGCAAGTGGAGGCACACATGGAAATGAACACCGATCAAGATTCGCAGGAAACGCGGGAATGGCTGGAAGCGCTCGAAGGCGTGCTTGCTGCCGAAGGTCCCGATCGCGCGCATTTCCTGATCGAGGCGCTGATCGACAAGGCGCGGCGCTCGGGCGCCTATTTGCCGTTTTCAGCGAACACCGCGTACATCAACACGATTCCCGTGGAGAAGCAGGTCCGGCTCCCGGGAGACTTCAGCCTCGAGCAGAAGATCCGCCACTACGTACGGTGGAACGCGATGGCGATGGTGGTCCGCGCGAACAAGGACACGAACGTCGGCGGCCACATCGCGAGCTTTGCGTCCGCGGCGATGCTCTACGACATCGGCTACAACCATTTCTGGCACGCGCCGTCGGGGCAGCATGGCGGCGATCTCGTGCTCGTCCAGGGCCACTCCGCGCCGGGGATCTATGCACGGATGTTCATGCTCGGCCGGTTCACGGCCGAACAGATGGACAACTTCCGGCAGGAAGTCGACGGCAAGGGGATTTCGTCGTACCCGCACCCGTGGCTGATGCCCGACGTCTGGCAGTTTCCGACGGTGTCGATGGGCCTCGGGCCGCTGATGGCGATCTACCAGGCGCGCTTCATGAAATACCTGCAGGACCGCGGCCTCGCGCAGACCGAAGGACGCAAGGTCTGGTGCTTCTGCGGCGACGGCGAAATGGACGAGCCCGAGTCGATGGGCGCGATCGGCATGGCGGCGCGCGAGAACCTCGACAACCTGATCTTCGTCGTCAACTGCAACCTGCAGCGGCTCGACGGTCCGGTGCGCGGCAACGGCAAGATCATCCAGGAGCTCGAGAGCGACTTCCGCGGCGCCGGCTGGAACGTGATCAAGGTGATCTGGGGCCGCCACTGGGATCCGCTGTTCGCGCGCGACAAGAAGGGCATCCTGGCGCAGCGAATGATGGAAGTCGTCGATGGCGAGTACCAGACGATCAAGTCGAAGGACGGCGCCTACGTCCGTGAGCATTTCTTCAACACGCCCGAATTGAAGGAGCTCGTCGCCGACTATACGGACGACGACATCTGGAAGCTCAATCGCGGCGGCCACGATCCGTTCAAGGTCTACAACGCGTATCACGCCGCAGTCAACCACAAGGGCCAGCCGACAGTGATCCTCGCCAAGACGATCAAGGGCTACGGCATGGGCGAATCGGGCGAGGCGCAGAACATCACGCACCAGCAGAAGAAGATGTCGGGAGTGTCGATCCGCGCGTTCCGCGACCGCTTTCACATCCCGGTCGAGGACGACAAGCTCGACGAGGTTCCGTACGTGACTTTCCCGGAAGGATCGCCCGAGCTCGAATACATGCGCGCGCGGCGCATGGAGCTCGGTGGGTATCTGCCGGCGCGCCGCCCGAAGGCGATGGCGCTCGCGGTACCGGAGCTTGCGGCCTTTGAACGCTTCCTCAAAAGCACCGAAGACCGCGAGATCTCGACGACGATGGCATTCGTCCAGATCCTGCACACGCTCGTTCGCGACAAGAACCTCGGCAAGCACATCGTGCCGATCGTTCCGGACGAATCGCGGACTTTCGGCATGGAAGGCATGTTCCGGCAGCTCGGCATCTGGAACCAGCAGGGCCAGCTCTACACGCCGCAGGATTCCGAGCAGCTGATGTTCTACAAGGAATCGAAGAACGGCCAGATCCTGCAGGAAGGCATCAACGAGCCCGGCGCGATGTGCGACTGGATTGCCGCCGCGACGTCGTACTCGACGCACGGCGTACCGATGATTCCGTTCTACATCTTCTACTCGATGTTCGGCTTCCAGCGCGTCGGCGACCTCGCGTGGGCGGCCGGCGACATGCGCTCGCGCGGCTTCCTGCTGGGGGGCACCGCGGGCCGCACGACGCTGAACGGCGAAGGGCTGCAGCACGAGGATGGGCACTCGCACATGATCGCGGCGACGATTCCCAACTGTATTTCGTACGACCCGACGTTCGGCTACGAAGTCGCCGTGATCATTCAGGACGGATTGCGGCGCATGTACGCCGAGCAGCAGGACGTCTACTACTACCTCACGGTGATGAACGAGAATTACGTGCACCCGGCAATGCCCGAAGGTGCCGCCGCTGACATCATCAAGGGGATGTATCTCTTCCGCGCAGGCGAGAAGAAGGGGAAGGCGCCGCGCGTGCAGTTGCTGGGATCGGGCACGATCTTTCGCGAAGTGATCGCGGCCGCGGAGCTGCTGAAGAAGGAATGGGGAGTCGATGCGGACCTGTGGGGTTGCCCGAGCTTCACCGAGCTCGCGCGCGAATGCATGCGCATCACCCGCGAGAACATGCTGAATCCGCTGGCTCCGGCGAAGCTTTCGCACGCGGAAGCCTGCCTCAAGGATACGAGCGGTCCGGTGATCGCCGCGACCGACTACGGGCGCGCGTACGCCGATCAGATCCGGGCCTGCGTCGGTCGTCGTTATGTGGTGCTCGGCACCGACGGCTTCGGCCGGTCGGACACCCGCGAAAAGCTGCGCCGCTTCTTCGAAGTCGACCGCTATTACGTCACCGTTGCGGCATTGAAGGCGCTCGCCGACGAGGGAACGCTGCCCGCGGCAAAGGTGGCCGAGGCGATGAAGAAATACGGCGTCGATCCGGCGAAGCCCGCGCCGTGGACCGTTTGAGGCAGCCCATGAGCATGATCGAAGTGAAGGTGCCCGACATCGGCGACTTCAAGGATGTCCCGATCATCGAGGTCTTCGTCAAGCCGGGCGACGCGGTAAAGGCCGAGGACTCGCTCATCACGCTCGAGTCGGACAAGGCGACGATGGACGTGCCGTCCCCGGCTGCGGGCACGGTCAAGGAACTGAAGGTGAAGGTGGGCGACAAGGTCGCCGAAGGCATGTCGATCCTGATGCTCGACGCAGCGGATGCCGGCGCGGCGCCCTCACCCCAACCCTCTCCCGCGAGCGGGAGAGGGAGCGAAGTTGCGGCACCGTCCGCCGCAGCAACGAAGCCCGCACCCGCTGCGGCACCGCGCGGAGCCGAAGCACCGAAACCCGAGCCGCCCCCGCGTGGCGAACCCCCTCTCCCGCGGGCGGGAGAGCGCGGGGGTGAGGGTCGACCCGCCGCGCCGGCGCCCGTCGATAGCGAAGCGTTCAAGGCAGCGCACGCGTCGCCGTCGGTGCGCAAGTTCGCGCGCGAGCTGGCCGTCGACCTCGCGCGCGTCACCGGAACCGGGCCGAAGGGCCGGATCCTGCAGGAGGACGTGCAGAATTTCGTCAAGCAGGCGATGAGCGGGGCTGCGCCCATGGCCGCCGGCGCCATCACCGGCGGCGGTGCGCTCAATCTGCTGCCGTGGCCGCAGGTCGACTTCGCGAAATTCGGGCCGGTCGAATCGCGGCCGCTGTCGCGAATCAAGAAGATCTCCGGCGCCAATCTCGCCCGCAACTGGGTGATGATTCCGCACGTCACGCAGTTCGACGAAGCGGACGTCACTGAGCTCGAAGCTTTTCGCGTCGCGCTCAACAAGGAAAACGAAAAGTCCGGCATCAAGGTGACGATGCTCGCTTTTCTGATCAGGGCGACCGTTGCCGCACTCAGGAAATTCCCGGACTTCAATGCGTCGATCGACGGCGACAACCTGGTGCTGAAGCAGTATTTCAATGTCGGCTTCGCCGCCGACACGCCGAACGGCCTCGTGGTTCCGGTCCTCAAGAACGCCGATCAGAAGGGCGTCCTGCAGATCGCGAAGGAAATGGGCGAACTCTCCGCGAAAGCGCGCGAAGGCAAGCTCGGCCCCACCGACATGCAGGGCGGATGCTTTTCGATCAGCTCGCTCGGGGGCATCGGCGGCACGGCGTTCACGCCGATCATCAACGCGCCGGAGGTCGCGATTCTCGGCGTGTCGAAGTCGCAGACGAAGCCCGTGTGGAACGGCAAGGAGTTCGCGCCGCGGCTGATGCTGCCGCTGTCGCTCTCCTATGATCATCGGGTGATCGACGGCGCATCCGCGGCGCGCTTCACCGCCTATTTCTGCGGTCTGCTCGCCGACATGCGGCGGGCGATGCTATGAGCGCCGCCGGGCCGTCCCAAAACGCGAATTGCTCCCCCTCCGGGGGCAGCGCAGCGGCGACAGCCGCAAGCGTGGGGGCACACAAATGAGCGCGCTCGAAGTCAAGGTCCCGGATATCGGCGACTTCAAGGACGTCCCGGTCATCGAAGTCTTCATCAAGCCCGGAGATGTCGTCGCGGCCGAGGATTCGCTCGTCACACTGGAATCGGACAAGGCAACGATGGACGTGCCCGCGCCGGCCGCGGGGAAGGTGCAGGAGGTTCGCGTCAAGGTCGGCGACAAGGTCAGTGAAGGCTCGCTGATCGTCGTGCTGGACACCGCCGGAACGGCTACCGCGAAGCCCGCTCCCGCAGCGCCTGCACCCTCACCCCAGCCGTCTCCCGCGAGCGGTAGACGGAACGAAGTGGTGCCCTCTGCGCAGCCCTCTCCGGCGAAAACGGGCGCGCCCGCAGCCGTGAAACCCGAAGCTGCAACCGCGCCGATTCCAGGTGCTGCCACGTACTCGGGCAACGTCGATCTCGAGTGCGAGATGCTGGTGCTGGGTTCGGGGCCCGGTGGCTACAGCGCCGCATTTCGCGCTGCCGATCTCGGAATGAAGACAGTGCTCGTCGAACGCTATCCGACGCTCGGCGGCGTGTGCCTCAACGTCGGCTGCATTCCATCGAAGGCACTGTTGCACGTCGCCGCGGTAGTGGATGAAACCCGATTGCTCACCGAGCATGGCATCGCGTTCGCCGGGCCGAAGATAGATCTCGACAAGCTTCGCGGCTGGAAGGACAAGGTCGTCGGCAAGCTGACCGGCGGCCTCACCGGCATTGCCAAGGCGCGCAAGGTCGAGGTCGTGCGCGGCTACGGTCACTTCCTCGACCCGCATCATCTCGAGGTCGAATCGACCGACGGCGCGGGCCAGGACAAGACCGGTAGCAAGAAGGTCGTCAAATTCGGCAAAGCGATCATCGCTGCCGGCTCGCAGGCGGCGCGGCTGCCGTTCGTTCCCGACGATCCGCGGATCGTCGACTCCACCGGCGCACTCGACTTGCGCGCGATACCCAAGCGCATGCTGGTCATCGGCGGCGGCATCATCGGTCTCGAGATGGGCACCGTCTACTCGACGCTCGGCGCACGTCTGGACGTGGTCGAAATGCTCGATGGGCTGATGCTCGGCGCGGACCGCGATCTCGTTCGCGTCTGGGAAAGAGTGAACAAGCCGCGCTTCGACCGCGTGATGCTCAAGACGAAAACGGTCGCCGTCGAGGCGAAGAAGGATGCGGTGCACGTGACGTTCGAGGGCGAGCAGGCGCCGAAAGGGCCGCAGCCCTACGATTTCGTGCTGGTGTCGGTCGGCCGCAGTCCGAACGGGAAGAAGATCGGCGCCGACAAGGCCGGCGTTGCCGTCAACGACCGCGGTCACGTTCCGGTCGACAACCAGATGCGCACCAACGTCGCCCACATCTACGCGATCGGCGACATCGCGAACCAGCCGATGCTCGCGCACAAGGCCGTGCACGAAGGCCATGTCGCGGCCGAAGCCGCGGCCGGCGAGAAAAGCTTTTTCGATGCGCGCGTCATTCCGTCTGTCGCCTACACCGACCCCGAAATCGCGTGGGTCGGCATCACCGAGGACGAGGCGAAGGCCAAGAACATCAAGGTCGAGAAGAGCGTGTTTCCGTGGGCCGCCTCGGGACGCGCGATCGCGAACGGCCGCGACGAGGGCTTCACGAAGCTGCTGCTCGATGCGACGACGCACCGCATCATTGGCGGCGGCATCGTCGGCACGCACGCGGGCGATCTCATCAGCGAAATCGCGCTGGCGATCGAAATGGGCGCGGATGCGGTCGATCTCGGCCGCACCATCCATCCCCATCCGACGCTCTCCGAATCGGTGGGCTTCGCCGCCGAGCTCTTCGAGGGCGTCTGCACGGACCTGCCGCCACCGCGAAAGAAGTAGCCCACATCTGCGCGCCGCGCGACCCTCATATCGTTGCGGGTTCTCGGTCCGCTCGTCGGCGTCGCTTGACAGGCCGCGACGCGACTTCTACGCTGCGCCACCTTCATTCCACATTCGCTTCGTCGGCGTATCGCGTCTCGTGATCGACCGCCAGGGTTTCTAGCTCTCGCGTTATCGGTCCGTGCGCCGCAAGTCCTGTTGGCCAGAGGGATACCGAAGACTTCACCATTCCGCACTATGAGGAGGCAGTAATGCTCAGGATCACATTGGCTTCATTGGGTCGCCCGGCGCTGGCAGCAGCGCTGGCGCTTGCCGCGCTGATCGCCGTTCCGGTCGGTGCAGCCACGACGGCGAGTGATGGTACCGTTGCGCGCGCAACGGAGGACCAGGAATACGCGCTGGTGCAACTCAAAGGCGAACCTCTGGCGACATACGTCAGGACCCAGCCGGCGCCCGGCAAGAAGATCGACTTCAACAGCAATACGGTGAAGTCGTACCGCGCCCAACTCTCCGCGCTGCGGAACGACTTCAAGCAGTGGCTCCGCGCCAACGCGCCGAAGGCGAAGGTCACCGGAGAATTCGACATCTCGCTCAACGCGGTCGCCGTCAAGCTCAACGGCGAAGCGCTGTCGACCGTCGCCGCAGCGCCCCAGGCGCTGCGCGCCCAGTATCAGGGGCTTTACTACCCGACCGCAACCGATCCCGATGTTGCGCTGATCAGCGCGCCGCAGGCCTGGGCGCAAGGTGGCGGGCCGGCGAACGCCGGCGCAGGTGTCAAGGTCGCGATCGTCGATACGGGCATCGACATCACGCATCCGTGTTTCGACGACGCAGGATACCCGGCGCAGCCGTCGCTCGGCGACACAACTTTCACGAACAACAAGGTCATCGCCGCGAAGGTGTTCAACAACAAGACGCCGAGTCAGCATTACACCGCCGAGGCCGTCCAGGAGCACGGCACCCATGTCGCCGGCACAGCGGCTTGCAACTATCTGACCCCGGCGCCAGTCAACGGCGTGATCACCTATGACATGTCAGGCGTGGCGCCGCGCGCGCTGCTCGGCAACTACAACATCTTCCCGGGCCCTGTTGACAACGCCCGCTCCGAGGACATCCTGAATGCGCTGGATGCGGCGTATGCCGACGGCTTCGACGTCGCGAACATGAGCCTGGGCGGCGGCGCGCACGGAATACAGGATCTCCTCACGATCGCCGTCGACAACCTCGACCAGGCGAACATGGTTGTGGCGGTCGCCGCGGGCAATTCCGGTCCGGGACTTTTCACGGTCGAATCGCCGGGATCGGCCGCGAGGGCGCTGACCGCTGGCGCGTCCACCGTAGGGCATTACATTGGCGCCCCGGTCACCATGAACGGCTCGACGTATGGCGCGGCGGTCGGCGCGTTCGCGACGGTCACTAGCGACCTCACGGCGCCGCTCGGTGTCGTCGCCGGCTCGATCGGCGGACTCGGGGATGCGTGCGCTTCGCTGCCGACCAATTCGCTGACCGGGCAGATCGCGCTCGTCTCGCGCGGCAACTGCTTCTTCTCGGTCAAGATCCGCAACGCCGAGGCCGCAGGCGCGGTGGCGACGCTGGTCGCGAACAACGTGTTCGGCGACCCGATCTCGATGGGTACCGACGGCCTGCCGAGCCAGCCAACGATCCCGGCCTACATGGTGTCGCAGGTCGACGGGCAGGCGATCAAGCTTGCGGGCGGGGCGGCCACAACGATCGGTGCAACGCTGGCCTACTTCCAGACGCCCAATAACGACATCATGGCCGGCTTCAGCAGCCAGGGGCCGACCGATGTCGACTTCCGCGTCAAGCCCGATGTCGTGGCGCCGGGCGTCAACGTGCTGAGCTCGATTCCGCATCAGTTCTGCGCGAGCCCGCCGTGCTTCGCGTTCTTCCAGGGCACGTCGATGGCGACGCCGCATCTCGCCGGCTCCGCCGCAGTCGTGCGCCAGCAGCATCCCACCTGGTCCGCGGCCGATGTTCGCTCGGCGGTCGTCAACACCGCCGACACCGCCGTGCTGCGCGATTACAAGTTCGGCGCGCTGCAGAACAACGTCAACATCAACGGCACCGGCCGCGAGAACCTGCTGTCAGCCGTGAATGCCGCGATTGCAATCGACCCGGTCAGCGTCAGCTTCGGTGCGGTGCCCTCGGGCAGCGGCCAGACGCGCCAGGCGACGGTGACGCTGACCAACGTGGGCGGCAGCTCGCAGACCTACTCACTCTCGATCAGCGGCCAGCCGGCCACCTCGGTCGTGTTCGGGGTTGCGCCGTCATCGGTGACGATCGCCGCGGGCGGACAGACCAGCGTGACGGTGACGATGAGCGCCGTTCAGGGTGCGGCGGCGGGGCCCAAGCAGGCTTTCCTCGAGGTGGCCACTGGAGGCGGCAACGTCGCCCACGCGGCGCTCTTCACCTGGGTCAAGTAGCCGGCGTCGGTCTCGGAAGATGGGCAGCAATTTTTCGCTGCCCATTTTTTTCGCGTGCGCGCCCGGGCTGCACGCGCAAGCCTGCCGCTGCTAAGATGGATCCGGATTCCCTTCAAGGCCGATATGACCCAGGACGAGCTGAAGCAGGCCGTCGCGCGCGAAGCGATCAAATACGTCGAAGACGACGCGATCATCGGCGTGGGCACCGGGTCGACCGCGAACTTTTTCATCGACGAGCTGGCGAAGCTCAAGCACCGCATCAAGGGTGCCGTCGCGAGCTCGGTGAAGACGGCCGAGCGACTCAAGGGCCACGGCATTTTCGTCGAGGAGCTGAACAACGTCGGCGACTTGCCGGTTTACGTCGACGGCGCCGACGAGGTGACCGAGCACGGCGCCATGATCAAGGGCGGCGGTGGCGCGTTGACGCGCGAGAAGATCGTCGCCGCCGTCGCGCGCAAGTTCGTCTGCATCGCCGATGCGTCCAAGCTGGTCGGCGTTCTCGGCAGGTTCCCGCTGCCGGTCGAAGTCATCCCGATGGCGCGGAGCTACGTAGCGCGTCGGCTTGTGCTTCTCGGCGGGCAGCCGGCGTGGCGGATGGGGTTCACGACCGACAACGGCAACGTGATCCTCGATGTCCACGGCCTGACCATCGTCAACCCGATCGAGATGGAAGCGAAGATCCGCGGGATCGTCGGCGTGGTGACGGTGGGGTTGTTCGCTGCGCGTGGCGCGGACGTGATCCTGCTCGGCAGCGGTGCCGGCGTGCGGACGATCAAGCCGAGGGGCTAACTCCTCGCCTGGCCCCTCATCCCAGCCCTCTCCCGCGCGCGGGAGAGAGAGAAAAACGGCGTCGCGCTAGAATAATGAGATGACCAATCTCAACATTCCGGGTCTCGGCACGTTCACCGATCTCGCGGCGTACATGGCGGGCGTCGGCGCGGCCGCGCGCGCTGCGGCGCGCGATCTCGCGCGCGCGAGCACGACCGCCAAGAATGGCGCCCTCGCCGCGATGGCCGCCGCGATCCGGCGCGACGAAGCGACCCTGCTAGTCGCCAACGCCGAGGATGTCGTCGCCGCGAAGGCGGACGGTCACGACGCCGCGTTCGTCGATCGGCTTCTCCTCACGCCGAAAATCATCGCCGCGATGGCTGAGGGCCTCGAGCAGATCGCTGCGCTTCCCGACCCCGTGGGCGAAATCACCGGTCTCAAGTTCCGGCCGTCCGGTATCGAGGTCGGCAAGATGCGCGTGCCGCTGGGCGTCGTCGGCATCATCTACGAATCACGGCCCAACGTCACCGCCGATGCCGCGGGTCTGTGCCTCAAGGCCGGCAACGCGACGATTCTGCGCGGCGGCTCGGAAGCGATCCGCAGCAATCGGGCGATCGCCGCGTGTGTGCACGAGGGGCTGCGCGTCGCGGGGCTTCCCGAGACGGGCGTGCAGGTGATCGCGACGACCGATCGCGAGGCTGTCGGTCACCTGATCGCCGACGCAAGGCACGTCGACGTTATCGTCCCGCGCGGCGGCAAGGGCCTGATCGAGCGGATCACGAAAGAGGCGAAGGTCCCGGTGATCAAGCATCTGGATGGCGTCTGTCACGTCTACATCGATGCCCATGCCGACGAACAGATGGCGATCCGCATCGCCGACAACGCAAAGACGCAGCGCTACTCCCCGTGCAACACGATGGAAACGCTGCTCGTCCACATGGACATTGCACCGCGGGTGTTGCCGCCGCTCGCCGCGATCTACGCCGGCAAGGGCGTGGAGCTGCGCGGCTGCGAGCGCGCGCGCGCGCTGGTCCCGACGATGAAGGCGGCCACCGAGCACGACTGGTACACCGAGTACCTGGCGCCGATCCTTGCCGTTCGTGTCGTCGACGACCTCGACATGGCGATCGCGCACATCGCCAAGTACGGCTCGCAGCACACCGATG
>WNGE01005098.1_pt1 | contig 14991 bp, 14 predicted proteins | sample 5400651 | NCBI WGS metagenome assembly WNGE01 (sample SAMN13153370, study PRJNA577476) | soil metagenome | isolation source: 60 cm soil or saprolite under grassland replicate 2 | place: USA:California | collected 2016-06-15 | reverse complement strand
TCTTCGCCAGCGGGAATGACAGCATCCTGCCCGAGGTAAAACCCTCCAAAGCAGTGAAGTACCTAGTCGCAAAATTCATTCAGCACTTGTCTCAGTCAGACAAGTCAGAATTCTCATTCGTCGTTGATGTTGCCGTTGGCCACGCCTTGGCTAGCGCGCTCCTTTATCGAGAACTCGACCGCTTGGCTGCCCGCCTGCAGGATGTTCACATCTACTGCGATACCCGATTCCTGTTGCGCTTGGTCGGAGTTGAGGGTGGGGAGCGGGAGGTTGCATACCACACATTGGTTCAGGCACTTAAGGCGAACGGCGCAAGCCTCCACGTCTTTCGTCACACATACGACGAGATGATGGGAGTACTGCAGAACTGCCGTCGCTGGGTGAAGAATCCCATCTATGATCCCTCGAAGGCGAGCGCGGCCGTAATGTACTTTGTGGAACGAGGGTATTCGCAAACCGATGTTGATGAGTTCATCATTCGGGCCGACCAACTGCTCCGCGACCTAGGAATCGAGATCGTCGAGAGCCCAGCGCCGGGTGAGTTGATTGACCATCAGATTGACGAAGCGAAGTTGCGAGAGGTGATCGTCCAGGTCTACGAGGCGAGTGGACCTTTCGACGAGTTCGTCAAAGCCTACACTCTCGACAGAGATATCAAGTCGATAGCTGCTGTGCATAAGCTCCGAAAGGGTCGCGCACCGATCCTGATCAAACAAGCCGGGTATCTATTCGTTACGACCAACTCTTCACTAGCATATGCCAGCAGGCGCTTCGAGCTGGCAAATGGACTGAAGCTCGAAACCATTCCTGTTTGCATCACAGACGTGTTCCTAGGCACCCTGTTATGGCTGCAGTCCCCTGCAGTCGTGTTCATTCTCAATGAAACGAGGCTGGTCGCGCAGTGCGCGGCGGCGTTGCGCCTTGACCACGAGATGCTGAAGAGACTTGCGAAGATCGCCACCAGGTTGAAAGGAGACCGCAAGGTGTCCGACGAGCAGTACTATCTCCTGCGGGCCTCTCCTTACGTCCACGAGATGCTCGCCGAGAAGACACTTGGGGACCCAGACGAGTTTTCAGCAAGTACTGTTGATGAGGTCCTGAGCGAAATTGAACAAAGGGCGAAGATTGAGGAGTTTGAGAGGTATAGGTCCGAAAGGGACCAACATCAGAAGACGCAACTTGTACTCGCCGCGACAGAAATGGAAAAGAGAGGACTCGCTGACCGCTTTGACCATCTGAGTGACATGGCAGCTGGGGTCGTCGCCAACGGTCTGTTCGTCCTGCTCGTTCTAGCGGGAGCTGCGAGCATCGTGGTCCCGTTCTTCACTAGTCTTGTCGAGAAGTCTATCATCAAGGCGTTTTGTATCGTCGCCGGACTGATCCTTGGCCTGGCAGGGATTGCCTACGAGTTCAACTTCAAGGACCTGAGAGCTGCCGTTAGAACTTACGTGAGGCTCAGGGTGAGCAAATGGCTGACGGGAAAGGCAATCAAACAAGCGCCCGTGTCGACCAAGTCTGCCACCGCTCCAGGGTCCCCGGGAGGGTCCTCGATCAGTTGAGCCTCGAAATCGAACCGAAGAGCTCCGATCCCCGACCCGCTTCCTTTTCAGTTGAGCCCTAATCCCTAGGTGGTGGGTTTGAATCCGACCGCCGCTACTCTGGTTCCCCGCGCCTAGTCGTTTTAGCTTAGGCCTCCACGCCCCTGTGCCCTAACCACGGCCCTGGAGCCCCATGCGACCGGTCACCTACACCCACGTCAATCGTATCCCGGCACCGCCGGACCAAGTCTACGCGATCCTCACGGATCCCAAGCGCATCGGCGAATGGCCGCCCGGATGCGCCGCAGTGGAGGCCAACAGTCCCTTCAAAAGAGGCGCCCGGCTCACCGCCCATTTTGGGAAGCGCAACACCGAGTTCGAGGTCGTGGACATGAACCCGGGCCGCACCTTCGGCTGGGTCGAATACGGCCAGCGCACCGGCGCCAAAGTCTTCTTCCGGCTGGATCAGGCGGGGGCGCGACTTCGATCACCATTCAAATCGTCTGGAAGCCGAGGTCGCTGCTGGCCTGGGTGAAGCAGCGCTGGTTCTCCAAGCGCAACGTCCAGCGCCAGGTGAGCAAGACCCTCGAGGACCTCCGGAAACTGCTCGGCTGCTAGTGTGACGGCGACGAAGCAGGAATCATAATCCGCGGGTCGTCGGTTCGAGTCCGACCGCCGCTATCACGAACGGGCCGGGAATCATCCCTCGGCCCGTTCGCGTTTTTCTGCCCCTCGGCGCGCGCTTTCGGTGCGAAGTTCTCCTCCACAGACCCTCATCATACGCCGGGTAGTAGCGGGCAACTGGGTTGCGGTGCCAGGGGTCAATCGCGACGTGCCGGCGTGGCGGAACTGGCAGACGCGGCAACTCGTCAAGTTGCTGAGCGCAAGCTCGTGTGGGTTCGAGTCCCACCGCCGGCACGGCTACCCACCTCTCGGCTTGACGGAAGGCGATCAATGTCTTAGCATGAGACCACTTGACGAGTTGCTGCGTGGTGTTCCGCCGCGCACGAGCTGCGAGCCGGGGGTATGCTACCCCGGCTCGTTTGTTTTGGTGGCAATGCATCGTTGCGGGCGTCTTTAGAGACGCGCGTCTTGGCCGAGCCGGCGTTTTGACGCACAGAGGCAGCCGCTCTGGTCGCCCTCGCCGGGCCACGCTAGCTTAGCCCACGCGCCCGCATCTCCACCACGGCCTTGGAGCCCCATGCGCCCGGTCACCTACACGCACATCGACCGCATCCCCGCGTCGCGCGAGAAGGTCTACGCGCTGCTCACCGATACGCATCGCATCGGGGAGTGGCTGCCCGGATGTGCCGCCGTGGAGGGCACCAGTCCCTTCAAGAGAGGCGCGCGGCTCACGGCGCACTTCGGCAAACGCGTCACGGAGTTCGAGGTCGTCGATCTCAACCCCGGACACACCTTCGGATGGGTCGAGCACGGCCAGCGCAACGGCGCCAAGCTCTTCTTCCGGCTGGATCAGGCAGGGGAGGCGACCTCGATCACCATTCAAATCGTGTGGAAACCGAGGTCGATCGTGGCCTGGGTGCGCGGACACTTGTTCTCCAAGCGCAACGTCCAGCGCCAGGTGAGCAAGACCCTGGAAAACCTCCGCAAGCTGCTCGGCTGCTAGCGCAGCGGCGGCTTGTCCGAGTTGAAGATGTCCGCGAGGACCGACCAGGTCCCGTCCGGTTGGCGCCGATTCACAGTCACCCACTTCCCCGTGTCCGACACCGCGCGCGGCGCCCCCGGCGGGGTGACGGTGATCGCGTAGTGCCCCCGGACGTACGCCACATCGCCGGCCCCACCCACCTCGTCCACCGTCGCCGAGAAGGCGTTGATCGGCGGATAGCGGTTCAGCCAGGCGAGAATCGCCTCCCGCCCCACCGCCGCGGGCTCGTTGGCAGGCAGCATGCGGCCATCCGTGGCGAACAGCGCCGCCGTCCCCGCAAAGTCCTTTCGCAACGTGCGCTGCACGAAGGAGTCGGTGCTCGCCCGCAGCGCCTGCTGGTCGGCCGGCGAGAGCGGGGCTGCTCCCTGCTGACAGCCAGCCGCCACGGACAGCAATAAAAGAGGAAGGATCCGCCGCACGCGCATAAGGAGGCTCCGATGTAGGGGGGAAGCCGAACCTATGCCGCGGCGGGGGGGCGTCAAGGCGCCCGCGCGCCCCTTTCCGTCCGTTCCGCCGCGCACCACATTTGGCCCCGTCGGCGCCGCAGCTCCCGGGCGCTCATCCCTAGGACCTGGTCACACTAAGCCAGAGGGGGCCGTCATGTCGGTTCGCGTTTCGGTCGTGTGCGCGGTGTCCGCGATGCTGCTCGTCCGCCCGGCGGCGGCACAACGCACCGGTACCATCGAGGTCGGGGGGTTCCTGCGCTTCACCGACTTCGACAACAGCTTGAACATCAGCAACACGCTTGGCTTCGGCGGACGCCTCGGGGTGTTCGTCGTCCCCCGCGTCTCGGTGGAGGCGGAATTCTCCACCACGTCCACCGACTCCGGGCCGAACCTCAACGTTAAACACACCCCGTTCCATCTCTTCGGCGTCTACAACCACCCCGCCGATGCCCGGGCCGACATCGTGGTCGGTATCGGCTACGTGCACAACAAGTACTCCGCCGACAACGTCCGCTCTACCGACAACGGCGTCGCCGGCCTCGTCGGGGTGCGGTACCGCTTCCGCGATTTGCTCGCCCTGCGCCTCGACGCCAACGAGGACTTCATGCCGTCCCCCGCGAACAAGAGCCCCAGCGCCTCGTTCAACGGGAACCTCGGGCTGCAGCTCGGCGTCAGCGTCCTGGTGAATCTGATGAAGAAGTGAGGAGGTGTCGCATGCGCTCTGCTTCTATTGTCTGGCTCCCGGTGGCGATCGGCTGCTCGGCTCTGCTCTTGGCCTGCGGCAAGGATTCCACAGGTCCCGTGACCCTGCAATCGCTCGCCATCGTCGACGGCGACGGCCAGACAGGTCCGGGAGGTGACGACCTCCCGGATTCGCTCCGCGTCGTCGTGACGGGGTCGAACAATCAGCCCATGGGGGGAGTGACCGTCACCTGGGCCGCGGGCGGCGCCGCCGTTTCCCCGCTCACGAGCACCACCGACGCCAACGGCAAGACCGCGGCGCGCGTGTCCCTCGGCCCCGTCGGGTCGGTGATCGTGACCGCCACCGTTGCCGGACTGGGGACGGTCGCCTTCTACGCGACCGCCGTCAATCCGTGCTCCTGGTTGCACGCCTTCGGCGTGGGCCAGAGCGTCAACGGGATCCTGCGCCAATACGATTGTCTGTCCAACGGCTTCTTTGTCGATTTGTACGACCTCCCGGTTGGGGGGGCTCAGCAGACCCTCTCGATCACGATGGTCTCGAACGCGCTCGACGCCTGGCTGGACGTGTTTACCCTGGCTGGATCATATGTCGGTTCCAACGACGACGACGCGGCGAGCACAAACTCGCGCTTCAAGGTCGTGGCGGCCGGCGGCGAGTATGTGATCGCGGCCAACTCGTTCGACCCTGGGGAGATTGGTCCGTACGTGCTCGCCGCGACGCCGACGAGTGCCTCGGAAGAGAACTGCGAGGAGGTGTGGCTGACCCGCGGGGTGACGATGGGACAAACCCTCGCGACCACTGATTGCGGGGCGGGCGGCTCCACCTATCGTGACGAGTTCTGGCTCGTGCTCTATGCCGGCGAGAATCTGGATGTGGCCGAGACCACTACGGCCTTCGACGCGACGCTCCAGCTCTACCGAGCGCGCTCGACGCTCACCCTCGTCGCCTCAGATGATAGCGTCGGCGGCACTCATTTGACCTACACGGCGGATTCCGCCGCCGTCTATCAGCTGGTCGCGACCACCATGACCCCGGGTGGCCAGGGGGCGTACACGCTCACCCTCGCTCCGCCGGTGTTCTCGGCCGCGGCCGCGACGGGGCCGCGCATGATGGCGAGCCCGGGGTTGTTCTCCAGGCTGCCGAGGCGTCACCTCAAGCGCTGAGGCCCTGCCACAGGACCGCCCGGATGTTCCGGGAGTGCTGCTCGGCGAAACGCTGGGCGCGCTGGAGCTGCGCCGCGTAGGTCGGTCGCCACTCGGGCGGCATGTGGGCACGGAAGTACGCCGCGGTCATCACTTCGCCACGCGGCGTGCTCCCGGTCCCGGCGCCGAATCCCACCGCCACTACGTCGCCCAAGAAGCACGTCGAACTGCCCGTGTCCATCACGTTGGCCACGGCACACTCGAAGTGGGCGTGGCAGTCGTCGAGCACGGGCACGCCCGTGGTGCCGAGGTGATGCGGCACCTCCGCCAGCTTGTCCTGGTCGCGCCCGCTGACGAAGCCCAGCCGGTGGATCACGTCGAATTGCCCGGTGTGCAGCAGGTGCAGGCCGAAGCGCCCGGTCTGGAAGATGAGATCGTGGCTGTAGTTGAACTTGTGGACGTAGACCGAGACCCGCGGCACCGTGGGCACGATCGAGGCGCGGATCGCGCTGTCGAGGATCATGCCGTTGCGCTTCCCATCCTTCGCTGAAGTGACGGCGACGATCGGGGACGTGAGCGCGCGCAGCAGTTGGTAGGTCTGGTCCGGGGAGAGCATACTGTAATATATGGATCGCCCGTTGGCCCAGCGTTTCCGAAACCACGTCGCGCGCGCGCGGCTGTTCCGGCGGCCGGGAGCGGCGGTCGTCGCCGTCTCCGGCGGCGCCGACTCCGTCGCGCTGCTCGATCTGCTGCACGAGGTTGCCGCGGAGATCGGCCTCACGCTCGTCGTCGCGCACGTGGATCACGGCATCCAGTCGGACAGTCGGACGGTCGGACAGTCGGTCAGGACCCTGGCGGCGAAGTACGGGTTGCCTTTCGAGCTGGGTGAGCTCCATCTCGGTCCCGACGCGACTGAGACCACCGCCCGCCGCGCGCGCTATGCGTGGCTCGCCGAGGTGCAGCGGCGACGCGAGGCGCGCTACATCGTCACCGCGCACCACCGCGACGATCAGGTCGAGACCATCCTGCTACGCGTGCTGCGCGGCAGCGGGCCGGCGGGACTGGCGGGGATCGCCGCGCGGGCGCGTGGCGGCCTGGTGCGCCCGCTGCTGCCGTTCTCGCGCGCCGAGCTCGCCGCGCACGTCGCGGCGCGCGGCCTCCCCTATCACGACGATCCCGCCAACCGCGACCCGCGGCATCTGCGCTCCTGGGTGCGCCACACGCTGTTCCCACTCCTCCACGAGCGACTCGGCCCCCGCGCGCTGGACGACGTGTTGCGACTCGGGGCGCACGCGGCCGCCGAGCGCCGCGCCTGGGACGCCGCGCTGGAACTGATGCCGGAGCTTGCACTTCACCTCGAAGATCGTGGCTTCAGTGTTGCTCGCGAGGCGCTGCGTCGCTATGATGCGACAGTCGCCGTCGCGCTCGTGCGCGCGGCCGCGCGGCGGGCAGGACTCGTACTCGGCCCCGTGCGTGCCCGCCGGCTCGTGGCGTTCGCCGTCGGTGTTTCGGGACGGCGGATGCCGCTCGGGGGCGGATGGGCGGCGGAAGCGGCTTTCGATCGGCTACGGGTGACGCGCGGGACCGCTGCCGCGCCGGACCAGGTGGTCGCGACCGCCGACCAGGGCGGGGCCCGCTTCGGGTCCTTCCAGGTGGCGTGGCGGCCGGAGCCGGCGCCGGCGCGGCTGGAGCGGGGCGGGTGGTCGACGTGGCTGCCGGCGACCGGGGGCGGGTGGGAGCTGCGGTCGCCCCGGTCCGGTGACCGGCTGATTCCGGTCGGCGGCGTGGGCCGGCGACCCCTGCGGCGGCTGTTGATGGAAGCGCGCGTGCCGCGGGGCGAGCGGGCCCGGTATCCCGTCGTGGCCCGCGGCGAAACCGTTTTATGGGTGCCGGGGATCGCCCGCGCGGCGGCCGAGATCCCGGCGCCCGGAACCCGGGCGGTACGGCTGGATGTTGTCAGGGACGGCGAGCCCGAAAACGGGCGGGACGACGCTCAAGCGGATCGTCTTTGATGAAGAGACGATCGCGCGGCGTGTGCGCGAGCTGGGCCAGGAGATCACTGCCCGCTACGCCGAGGGCGAGCTGTTGGTGCTCGGCTTGCTCAAGGGCAGCTTCATTTTCCTGAGCGACCTGGTGCGGCGCATCGACCGGCCGCTGCAGGTGGACTTCCTGGTCGCGGCGAGTTACGGCGCGGAGACGGTCTCCAGCGGCAACGTGCGCCTGGTGTACGATCCTGAAACCGAGCTCGCCGGGAAGCACATCCTCTTGGTCGAGGACATCGTGGACACGGGGCGGACCCTGAACCGGCTCGTGACACTATTAAAGGAACGGGGGCCCCGCAGCTTGGAGATTTGCGCGTTGTTGCACAAGCACGTCGCCGACCATCTGGCGCTGGAGCCGGCCTTCGTCGGCTTCGACGCCCCGCGGGCGTTCCTCGTGGGGTACGGGCTCGACCACGCCGAGAACTTCCGCCACCTGCCGTACATCGCGAGTCTGACGTAAATGGCCAACCGCCTGCCGCCGCCGCCGCGCGAATTCAGCTGGGCCCGCGTCCTGCGCACCCTGTCGTTCTGGGCGCTGGTCATCGTGGGCGCCATCGCGCTGGTGCAGTTCGCGGCCGGGCGCCGCGAGCCGACGGCCGAATTGAACTACACGCAGTTCAGCGAGCAGCTCGACTCGGGGAACATCAAGTCGCTGGAGATCGTCGGCCGCCAGGAGATCCGCGGGGACTTCCAGCGGCCGATCACCGCCCAGGGGAAGTCCGCGCCGCACTTCACCGTGATGCTGCCCTTCGAGACCGACCCCACGTGGGTGAACGGGGTGCGGTCGAAGGGCGTGGACATCACCGGCAAGGAGCCCAAGCCGGGCATCGGCGTCATCATCCTCAATCTGTGGCCGGTGATCCTCATCGGCGGGCTGATGATCTTCATGCTGCGGCAGATGCAGCAGGGCGGCAACCGCGCCTTCGCGTTCGGGAAGTCGCGGGCCAAGCTGCTCACCGGCGACACGCCCAAGATCACCTTCGCCGACGTCGCCGGCTGCGACGAGGCCAAGCAGGAGCTCGAGGAGATCATCGAGTTCCTGAAGGACCCCTTGAAGTTCCAGCGCCTCGGCGGGCGCCTCCCCAAGGGCGCCCTGCTCATCGGGCCGCCGGGCACGGGCAAGACGCTGCTCGCCAAGGCGGTGGCCGGCGAAGCGGCGCGGCCGTTCTTCTCGATGTCGGGGTCGGACTTCGTCGAGATGTTCGTCGGCGTCGGCGCGTCGCGCGTGCGCGACCTGTTCGAGCAGGGCAAGGCGCACGCGCCGTGCATCATCTTCATCGACGAGATCGACGCCGTCGGGCGCCACCGCGGCGCGGGCCTGGGTGGCGGCCACGACGAGCGCGAGCAGACCCTGAACCAGCTGCTCGTCGAAATGGACGGCTTCGAGTCGAACGACGGGGTGATCCTGCTCGCGGCCACCAACCGGCCCGACATCCTCGATCCCGCGCTGCTGCGGCCGGGTCGCTTCGACCGGCGCATCGTCGTGGACATGCCGGACGTGAAGGGGCGCGAGCAGATCCTGCGCGTGCACACCCGCAAGATTCCGCTCGCGCCCGACGTGGAGCTCGACCGCATCGCCCGGGCGACCCCGGGCCTCGCCGGCGCCGAGCTGTCCAACGTCGTCAACGAGGCCGCTCTGCTCGCCGCCCGCCGCAACAAGATGGCGGTGGACATGGCTGACTTCGAGGACGCCAAGGACAAGGTGATGCTGGGGATCGAGCGCAAGAGCATGGTGCTGACGCCCGAGGAGCGGAAGCTCACCGCGTACCACGAGGCGGGGCACGCCCTCGTGACCGTCACCGTGCCGGGCCTCGATCCGCTGCACAAGGTGACGATCGTCCCGCGCGGCCGCGCCCTCGGCATCACGTTCTCGCTGCCCGAGGAAGACCGCCACAATTACACCAAGGAGTACATTCTCGGCCGGCTCGCCACCGCGTACGGCGGCCGCGTGGCCGAGGAGCTGGTCTTCGGGGTGGAGAAGGTGACGACCGGCGCCGCGCAGGACATCCAGCAGGCCACCGAGATGGCGCGTCGCATGGTGACGCAGTTCGGCATGAGCGACGCCGTGGGGCCCATCGCCATCGGCGACCGCGAGCAGGAGATCTTCCTGGGGCGCGAGATCGTACAGCGCCGCGAAATCTCCGAGCGCACCGCCGAGCTGGTGGACGCGGAGGTCAAGCGCATCCTCGGTGCGGCCTACGAGCGCGCGCGGGAGATCATCACCGCCCGCCGCGACGTGCTCGACCGCCTGGCGCAGGCGTTGCTCGAGCGCGAGACCCTGGACCATGGAGATGTCGATCTCGTCGTGGCCGGCAAGCCGCTGCCGCCGCAGGCGCCCAGCCCCGCGCCCACTCCCACGCCCGCTCCCGACGCCGGCGCGCGCGGCAAGCCCCAGTCCGCCCGCCCCGTCCTCGGCAACCCACCCCCGGAGCCCGCCGGGGCGTGAGGGCCACCGCGCTCGCCGCGCACACACCGGAAGCGGTGCGCGCGGCGCTCGCGGCGCACGGCTGGGACGATGCGCAGCCCGCTTGGTTCGCGGCGACCGGTATGCAGCCGCTCGTCGTCCTCTTTGAAGACATCACCGAAACGGAGCGCGAGGCGCTGGTGCGCTGGGCGGCGCGCGGCGGCGCCGACATTCTCACCGGCGATGGCTGGGCGCTGGTCGCCGCGGCGGCGAGTCGCCTCGCGCCGCTCGGCCGCCACGACCGCACCACCGCGGACCTCGAAGGATTGATCCCCGAACTCGTCCGCCTGTTCACGGCGTGGGTCGACCCGCCGCGCGTCTGGCGCGTCGCCGGTGCCGAGCTGGCCCTCGCCGAGCCGCTTCTCATCGGCATCCTCAACGTCACCCCCGACTCGTTCTCTGACGGCGGCCGGTTCGCCGGTGCTGACGCCGCCCTCGCGCAGGGCGAGCGGCTCAAGACGGACGGGGCGGGGCTCCTCGACGTGGGTGGCGAGTCCACGCGTCCCGGCGCGCGCGAAGTAACGGTGGCGGAGGAGATCGAGCGGGTCGTCCCGGTGATCGCCGCGCTGGTGCGCGGCGGGCTGGGGCCCGTGTCGGTCGACACCCGCAAGGCCGCCGTCGCCCGGGCGGCGCTCGAGGCCGGGGCCGCGGTCGTCAACGACGTGTCGGGGCTGGCGTACGACGCGGCGCTTGCCGGGACGGTCGCGGCCGCGGGGGCGGGGCTCATCGTCATGCACATGCGGGGCACCCCCGACACCATGGATGGCCTGGCGACCTACCGGCACGTGGCCGTGGAAGTGGCGGCGGAGCTGCGGACGGCGGCGGAGCGGGCGGAAGGGGCGGGAGTCGCGCGCGCGGCGATCGCCGTGGACCCGGGGTTCGGCTTCGCCAAGCACCCCGAGCACAACTGGCGGCTGCTCGACGAACTGGCCACGATCGCCGGGCTGGGCTATCCTGTAGTCGTGGGACCGTCGCGCAAGCGATTCCTCGGCGCCGCCACGGGGCGGCCGGTGGAGGACCGCGACCGCGCGACCGCGGCGGCATGCGCGCTCGCGTGGGAGCGCGGGGCGCGTGCCTTCCGCGTACACGACGTCGCCCTGGCCCGGGAGGCCTTGCTCGTGGCCCGCGCCACGACCCTCGCGCGATGAACCTCGACGCCTATCGCTTCCTCGCCCCCAGGCTCTGGCCCGACGCGGTCGAGATCCTCATCGTCGCGATCGCCATCTACCGCTTCCTGCTGTTCCTCGTGGGCACGCGGGCGATCCAGATCGTCGTCGGCCTGGTGATCCTGTCGATCGCCTACTTCGTGGCCGTGTTCGCGAAATTCACGATGATCAGCTTCCTGCTCGGCGTCGTGTTCACCTTCGCGCCATTCGCCGCGGTCGTCGTCTTCCAGCCCGAGCTGCGCAACGCGCTCGCCCGGTTGGGCCAGTCGCACCTGATGCGGGCGTTCTCGCGCAGCGACCGCCAGTCCGTCGCCGAGGAGATTGCGGAGGCGATGGACCGCCTGTCGCGCGCCGGCACCGGCGCCATCATCTGCGTCGAGGGCGACATTGGCCTCGAGGAATTCATCACCACCGGTGTGCCGATGGAAGCGAAGGTCTCCGCTGACCTGCTGACCACGATCTTCACGCCGTACTCGCCGCTCCACGACGGCGCCGTCCTGATCCGCGGCGACCAAATCATCGGCGCCGGGTGCGTCCTCCCGCTCACGCAGTTCAAGGTGACGGACAAGTCGCTCGGCACGCGCCACCGCGCCGCGTTGGGGATGTCCGAGGAAAGCGATGCCACCGTGCTCGTGGTGTCGGAGGAAACCTCGACGATCTCCATCGCCAGCCACGGCGTGCTGCACCGCCAGGTCTCTCCCCAGCAGGTCCGGGACCTGCTCTCCGGCGTCATCAATCACCTCGAAGGCGGGGAGCGGATCGCCGAAGCAACGCGCTGAGGCGCCGTCAGTTCCGGCGCCGGGCGTTGTTTCATCCCGGTGTTCCGCATATTTTTGACGGCTATGAGTTTTGCGGGCCTCGCCGGGCGCCTCGCCCACGTACGGGCGGAGATCGCGCAGCGGCAGGCTCGGGGTGGCTGGTCGCACCCGGTGACCATCGTCGCCGTCACCAAAGGGTTCGGCGTCGACGCGGTTGAGGCGGCGCTGGACGCGGGGCTGGCCGATATCGGCGAGAACCGCGTGCAGGAAGCGCTGGAGAAGATGGCCGCGCCGGTGGCCCCAAGCGCGACGTGGCACCTGATCGGGCACCTGCAGCGCAACAAGGCGAAGCTCGTCCCGGGGCGCTTCGCGTTGGTGCATTCGCTGGACTCGGGGGAGCTGGCGGTCGAGCTCGCGCAGCGGGCGGCCGCCGCCGGCGTCCGCCAGCGGGTGCTGCTGCAGGTGAACGTGGCGGGCGAGGCGCAGAAGAGTGGCTGCGCGCCGGTCGAAGCGCCGGCGTTGGCGAAACGTATCGCCGCCGAAGCCGCGCTCGCGCTGGAGGGGCTGATGACGCTGGCACCACTGACCGACGACACAGACGTGCAACGGCGGACCTTTCGCGGGCTCCGCGAGCTGCGCGATCAACTGAAGGAGGACGGGTTATGGGTACCGACGCTCTCGATGGGGATGTCCGCCGACTACGGTACGGCGGTCGAGGAGGGGGCAACGGTGATCCGCTTGGGTACCATGCTGTTCGGAGCGAGGACGGCGTGATCGATCCCCAGCACGAAGACAGCTTCCACCTGACGCCTCTCGACGTCCGCAAGCAGGAGTTCCGCAAGAGCCTGCGCGGCTACGAGACGATCGCCGTCGAAGACTTCCGGGAGCGGGTCGCCGACGCGCTGGAGCGCGTGATCCGCGAGCGCTCGGTGCTCGAGGAGCGCGCCGCCGCGCTCACCGATCAGCTGCGCGCCTTCCGCGAGCGCGAGAAGGCGATGAACGAAGCTCTCGTCGCCGCGCAGCAGCTGCGCGCCGACACGCGCGTCGCCGCCGAGCGCGAAGCCCAGGTGATCATCCGCGAAGCGGAAGCCGAAGCGAAGCGCCGCCTCGAAGAGGCACGGGTGGCGGAGACGGAGGCGCGCTCGCGGCTCGGTGAGGCCCAGCGCCAGTACGAGGCGTACCTCGCCGGCTTCCGCGCGCTGCTGGAGCGGCAGATCGCCGAAGTGCGCACCCTGGAGGGCAAACAGGGGTGACACCGGACGACGCGGTCCGCGCCCTGCGGGCCCGGACGGCGCTCGTCCCCGACGTAGGGCTGATCCTCGGCACCGGACTCGGGCGGCTCGCCGACGAGATCCAGATCGAGGCGAGCGTGCCGTACGCGGACATCCCCGGCTTCGTGCGCTCTACCGTGGAATCCCACACGGGTCGGCTGCTGCTGGGGACGCTCGAGGGCCGGCGCGTCGCGGCGATGCAGGGGCGCTTTCACCGCTACGAAGGCTACACGCTCGCGCAGGTCACCTGGCCGGTGCGGGTGTTGCGGGCGCTGGGCGCGGGCACGCTGATCGTCAGTAACGCCTGCGGCGGCATGCACCCGCTGTGGGACGCCGGGGACCTCGTGCTGCTCGCCGACCACATCAACTTCCTGGGTGACAACCCGCTTGTGGGTCCGAACGACGACGCCGCCGGCCCCCGGTTCCCGGACATGTCCTGTCCCTACGACGCCGAGCTGCGCGCGGCGGCGCGCGCCGTCGCGCTCGAGCGCGGCCTCGTGCTGCGCGAAGGCGTGTACGTCGCCGTCACGGGCCCGAACCTGGAGACGCGCGCGGAGTACCGCATGCTGCGCACCCTCGGCGCCGACGTGGTGGGAATGAGCACCGTGCCCGAAGTCATCCTCGCCCGCCAGCTCGGCATGCGCGTGCTGGGCCTTTCCATTATTACCGACCGCTGCCTCCCCGACGCCCTGGAGCCGGCGTCGGTGGAGCGGATCATCGCCGTCGCGCGTGGGGCCGAGCCCGCGCTCGCGACGCTGGTGCGCGGCGTCCTGGCGCGGGGCAACTGATGGCGTATCCGCCGCTCGATCCCAAGCAGAGCGTGGACGCGCTGGAGCGCCAGCTCCTCGCGACCTGGAAGCACGAGCGCCTCTTCGAGAAGCAGCGCGAGGCGACCCGCTACGGGCCGCCGTTCGTCTTCTACGAGGGACCGCCCACCGCCAACGGCCGCCCCGGCATCCATCACGTCTTCTCCCGCACGATCAAGGATCTCGTCTGCCGCTACCAGACGATGCTCGGCCACGGCGTGACCCGCATCGCCGGCTGGGACACGCACGGCCTCCCCGTCGAGATCGAGGTCGAGAAGCAGCTGCGCATCAACGGCAAGAAGGAGATCGAGGCGTACGGCGTCGAGCGCTTCAACCAGCTGTGTCGCGAGAGCGTCTTCACGTACAAGACCGACTGGGAGGCGCTCTCCGACCGCATCGCCTACTGGCTCGACTACGAACACCCCTACATCACCTACGAGCCGAAGTACATCGAATCCGTGTGGTGGCTGCTCAAGAAGCTGCACGACAAGTCGCTGCTGTACCGCGGTCACAAGGTGCTCCCGTACTGCCCCCGCTGCGGCACCGCGCTGTCGTCGCACGAGCTGGCGCTGGGGTACGACACGGTGCAGACCAACTCGGTGTTCGTGACGTTCCCCCTTGCGGACGACCCCACGCGGCAGCTCGTCGTGTGGACCACGACGCCCTGGACGCTGCTCTCCAACGTGGCGGTGGCCGTGCACCCCGACCTTGAGTACGGCGAATACGAGCTCGAGGGCGTGCGTTACATCGCCGCCGCGGCGCGGGCGGCCGACGTGAAAGTCCGCGGCACGCCGCTCACCAAGGGCGCGCGCGTCGCCGGCTACCCCGGGCGCGACCTCGTCGGCAAGCGCTACGTGCGCCCGCTCGAGGTCGTGCCGCTGCCGCAGGAAGGCCAGCGCGGCGTGATCATCGCGACTGGCTTCGTCTCCGCCGAAGAAGGGACCGGGATCGTCCACATGGCGCCCGCCTTCGGCGCCGACGACTACGCG
>WNGE01010188.1_pt1 | contig 14994 bp, 15 predicted proteins | sample 5400651 | NCBI WGS metagenome assembly WNGE01 (sample SAMN13153370, study PRJNA577476) | soil metagenome | isolation source: 60 cm soil or saprolite under grassland replicate 2 | place: USA:California | collected 2016-06-15 | reverse complement strand
GCATCGCGAGGTCCACGCCGCGCTGGCGGCCCTTCCCGAGGAGCAGCGACGCGTGGTGATGCTCTCGTACTTCGAGGGATTGTCTCATCGCGAGATCGCGCGGCGGACGAACCAGCCGCTCGGCACGGTGAAGACGCGGTTGCGCATGGCGCAGCAGAAACTGACGGGCGAGCTGCGACACCTCAAGGATTGGCTGGAATGAGCGACTGGCTGGGCATGCTGGCGGCGCCGCGGACGCCGCGCTCCGAGCTCAAGGGGCGCGTGCTGGCGCGCGCCGTCACGCGCCGGCGCCGCTGGCCGCTCGCCGCGGCGGCACTGCTGGTGGCCGGTGCCGGAAGCGCGACCTGGTGGGCGCACCGCACGATCGATGCGCTGACCCGGGAGCGCGACCGGCTCGCCGCTCAGGTCGAGGCGCTGCAAGACACCATCGGCACCTTCATTCACGGGGCCGGCACCCAGCTCCTGCAGATTCCGGTCTCAACCGGCGGGCGGGTGGGTGCGGTGACGATCTTCGCGGACAGCGTGCGGCATCGGTGGCTGGTGCGGTGCGACGGGCTCGCCCCCAACGCGCGGGACCAGGCGTATCAGCTGTGGTTCATCACCGAGACGGGGATGGAGACGGCGGCGGTCATGGCCATGGACGAGGATCGTCCCATGGTGATGGCGCTCGAGATGCCCCGGGCCGGCGGCCGCGTCATGGGCGCCGCGATGAGCATCGAGCCACGCGCGGGATCGGCGAGCCCGAGCGGCCCGATGGTGTTTCACCGCATGCTCTAGTCGCGCTTCTCCGCGAGGTCGTGCACCGTCTCGAGCTCCACGACCTTGAGCCGGCGCTTCCCCATCGGCAGGGCGATCGTCACCGCCTGCCCCACCTTCGCTCCGAGCAGCGCTTTACCCAGGGGTGACGCCATGGAGACCGGCATCTCCTCGCCATCGTCGTCGCCCTCGATGAACTCGCCCAGCGTCAGGGCGTACGCCTCCTTCTTTTTCGTCTCGAGATCCTGCACCGTGACGCGGGACCCGAATCCCACGCGATCGCGCGGGATGTCGGCCTCCCGCACGCTCGACAGCTTGGAGAGCCGCAGTCGCAAGTGACTGAGCCGGGACGTGACGAACTGCTGCCGCTCGAGCGCCGCCTTGAACTCCGAGTTCTCGCGCAGGTCGCCGTGCGCGCGCGCCCGCTCGATCTCCTTCGGGAGCACGAAGTTGATCTCGTGGTTCAGGCGCTCGACCTCGGCCTGTAGCTTCTGCTTGAGCTCGTCGATCATGAGAGCGAGAAAATAGCGTTACCCGACGCCATGACGCTACGTCGTAAGCGGATCGTACCACGTAGCGTCACAGCGTCGTACACCGCATCTTTTCGCCATGCCGCTCAACATCCGCACCTATCACGAGTTGACGGAGGTCGACCGCTCGGGGCTTGCCGACCAAATTGCGGCCCAGCGTCGCCGCGTGGCCGGGCGACTGGCCGGCGTGCGCCGAGTGGTGGCCGTGATGAGCGGTAAGGGCGGAGTCGGGAAGAGCTTCGTGACCGCGGGGCTGGCCCGGGCGCTGGCCCGGGCGGGCCGGGCGACGGGCGTGCTGGATGCGGACTTCAACGGCCCGACCATCCCGTCACTCCTCCACGTCCCCGTTGCGCGTTACACGTCCCATGACGACGCCATCGAGCCGGCCGTGAGTCCGGAGGGCGTCCGCTGCTTCTCGATGGCCCTGTTACTCCAGGAGGGGCTCCCGCTCGGGTTCCGCGGGCCGGAGGCCGACAGCCACGTGTGGCGCGAGACGCTCGAGGCCGCGGCGCTGCGGGAGTTCCTGGCAGACGTCGCCTGGGGGGCGCTCGATCACCTGTTGATCGATCTGCCGCCCGGAATGCAGCGGTTCGCGGAGCTCGCGGAGCTCCTGCCCTCCCCGCCCGCCGTCGTGACGGTGACGATTCCCACCGCGGAATCCCGTGACGCGGTACGCCGGGCGATGCGCTTCGCGGCGGAGCGTGGCGCGGCGCTCGTCGGCATCATCGAGAACATGAGCGGTCCACCACATACGGGTGACGCGGGCTCCGAGCTCGCCGCCGAATTCGGGCTGCCCCTGCTCGCCCGGATCCCCTGGCACCCGGCACCCGACACCTGGCACGACCTCGCCGCGCGGATATGAAGTTCCTTTGCGTGGAGTGCGATCGGCAGATGGCATTCGAGGAGCGTCAGCTTCCCGGAGACGGCACGCTGGCGGCGGCGTTCCGATGCCCCGCGTGCGGTCGCGCGGTGGCACTGCTCACGAACCCGATGGAGACCCAGCTGGTCGCGTCGCTCGGAGTCAAGATCGGCGGGCGGACCATCGAGGAGCAGCCGCTCGAGATGGTGCGCGGCATGGTTGCGACGGGCAAGGAGAACGCCTTTGACGACGGTGAGAGGGGAGAGGGGAGAGGTCCTCTCTGGTCAAAGGAAGCTCAGGAGCGCCTGGCGCGGGTCCCGGGGTTCGTGCGCGGTATGGTGAAGAAGATCTACCTCGAGTACGCACGAGATCGGGGGATTGCCGAGATCACTCCAGCCGTCATGGACACCGCGCGAAGTGAGCTGGGCCTCGAGGAGATGTGAGCCTCACGGAGCGCACGGTCCACGGGCTGCGGATCGTGATCGACCGCGATCAGTGCGTCGGGTTCGGCGACTGCGTGCGGGAAGCGCCGGAGGGTTTCAAACTGGACGAAGATACGGTCGCCGTGTTCGTCGCGCCGGAGACGGTGGAGCGTGAGCGCCTGCTGCGCGCGTGCGACGCCTGCCCGGTGGACGCGATCACCGTGTACGACGAAACGGGGAGCCAGATCGTCCCGAAACCGACTTGACAGCGTCCGGGGCGGGGGACATACTCGCCGCACACGACAGCACCGGAATCGCTTACTCCGGCGGGCTCCGGCCCGCCATGACGGTCGGGTTTACACTACAAGCCTCTTCCTCGCGTATCGGCTCCGAACCCGGCGGCTGCCCCGGGCCCGGCGAGAGGGGAGCGCATGCCCGACCCGGCTCACACGGGGGAGGGGGAAGTGCCGGTGTATCGCGAGATCTTCGTCCCGGTCGACAACTCGGCGCATTCCGATTGGGCCGTGGACCGCGCCATCGAGCTGTGCCGCCGATCCGGCGGCCGCGTCACCGGCAACCACGTCTATGCCGCCCGCCTCCACGACGTCCGCTTCCGCCAGCTCGAGACCGGCCTGCCGGCGCAGTTCCAGACTCCCGAAGAGATCAAAAAGCAGCGCAAGATCCACGACAAGCTGATCGAAAAAGGCCTGCAGCTGATCGCCGACAGCTTCCTGGACCAGCTCGGCAAGCGCTGTGAGGCGGCGGGTGTTCGGCTGACTCGCCAGCTGCTGGAAGGCATCAACTACGAAGAGATCGTGAATGAAGTGAACCGCGGCGCGGGGCGGCTGCCGGGGCTGATCGGGTTCGATCCCGACCGCGCCGCCGGCTACGATGGCGGCGAGAAGGTCCGCTCCGACGTGAAGGTCGGCGAGAACGGCAGGCTTGTCGCCGAAGACGAGGACGCGGCGGGCCGGCTCGCCGGCTCCTCGGGGCGGCAATACGACCTGCTCGCGATCGGGGCGCACGGGCTGGGCCGCCAGTCGTACTCGCAGCTCGGCGGCGTCGTCTCGCGGGTGCTGCGCGGCATCGAAAAGGACGTGCTGCTGGTCCGGGATGACCGGCCGTTCGCGGGCGGGCGGTTCCTGGTGTGCGTGGACGGATCGTCGTACAGCTACCGGGCGATGCGGGCAGCGCTCGAGCTGGCGCAGGCGTTCGGCGGATCGCTGTACGCGTGCAGCGCCTTCGACGTCGAGTACCACCACGTCGTGTTTCACAACATCAAGGATGTGCTCTCCTATCAAGCGTCCAAAGTCTTCAAGTTCGAGGAGCAGGAGGAGCTGCACAACAACATCATCGACAAGGGACTCCTGAAGCTGTGCCAGGCGAACCTGAAGCGCGCCGAAGTGATGGCGCAGGAGTTCCCCGACGTCCCGATCAAGACGCAGATCCTGGTCGGCAAGCCGTTCCAGGTGATCATGCAATGGGCCGAGGAGATCAAGCCATCGCTGCTCGTGCTGGCGCGGCACGGGGCCCATCGCATCGAACGCACGGAGCTCGGCAGCCAGGCGGAAAACCTCGTGCGGCTCGCGCCGTGCAACGTGCTGCTGGCCGGGACGGTCGGCATCCGTCCCGAGGACATCCCCTGGATCGAAGCAGACGGCGTGGCGGGACTCCCCTGGGCACCCGAAGCCGAAGTGCGCATCCTGCGCGTGCCGCCGTTCGCGCAGGGTATCGCGCGGCGGGCGGTGGAGGAGTACGTGCTCGAGCAGACGCACGGCTCGCCGGGGGTGGCGACCGTGACCAACAAGTGGCTGGACGAGGCGATCCGTAAACTGCTGCCGACGCACATGCAATTGATCATGGGGATCGGGTCGGCCGAGGAGATCGCGCTCGCCGAGGTGAAGGCGCAAGAACAAATGAAAGCCACCAGGGTGCAGGGGCGTGACGCCGATCCCGAGCCCGCCGTGGCCGAGGTGGAGGTGAAGTGCCCGGTGACCGGTAACGTGAGCCGTCGCCCGCACACTACCGCCGACCCGATCGTCTGGACCGAGGAGGCGTGGCAACGGCTGCAGCTGGTCCCGCTCATCGCGCGGCCCTTGGCGCGGAACACCGTGGAGCGCTTCTCCCGCGGCCACGGGATCTGGCGCGTGACGACGCGCGTGATGGACGAGAACAAGCAAGCGATGATCGCGGCGGACGAGTTCGACGTCGACACCATGATGGTGATGTTCCAGGAGCTGCGGGCCAAGCAGATCCGGGCGGAAGCGGAGGGAGGGGGCCCCGCGGGGCTCACACCGGAGATGCGGGCCTTCATCGAGGAGGCGAAGGCGCAGGGGATCACGCGTTGTCCCATCCGGGATCTCGAGGCGCAGATGGGGAAGTGCCCGGTGGACTTGAAGGCGGTGAGGCCCGAGGACGCGAAGGCCGCGATGGAGCGGCTGCTTGCGGAGCAGGCGGGGGACTGACGTGCAGTACGTTCCGCACGTGGTCGCCTGGAACCTGACCAGGCGGTGTAACCTCGAGTGCGCGCACTGCTACATCGCGGCGGGCCCGAGCGAAGACCCCGCGCTCGAGCTCGACACCAACGCGTGCCTCGGGATCGTGGACCAGCTGCTCGCCGTCAACCCGGCGCCGCTCATCATCCTGTTTTCCGGTGCGGGCGCGGCGCGCTGGCGGACGTGCAGGCGGCGCTGGAACGCCTCGCGGCGGCGCGTCTCGACTTCATCGTCCAGACGACGGTCACCAAGGGGAACCGCGCCGAGCTCGAGCGGCTGACGGCGTGGTCGGCCGAGCAGGGCGCGGTGTCGTTCAACTGCTACTTCCTGGTGGCGACGGGCCGGGGCGCGTCGCTCAGCGACCTCGCGCCGGCCGAGTACGAGGCGGTGCTCGCCGACCTGGCTCGGTGGCAGCGCGAGTATCGTGGCCGGATGATGGTGCGCGCGAAGTGCGCACCGCACTTCATGCGCCACGTGCACCAGACGGACCCCGACTCGCCGCTCTTGAACTACGCCACCCGCTGCCCCTGCGGCACGCAGTACTGCCGCATCACGCCGGACGGGAAGGTGACGCCGTGTCCCTACCTGCCGGAGGTCGCGGGAGATCTGCGGGTGCAGAGCTTCGCCGACATCTGGCGCTCGGCGCCGCTGTTCCGCCGCTTGCGCGAGGGGGAGCTGGGTGGTAAGTGCGGGAGGTGCGAGTACCGCGCCGTGTGTGGTGGCTGTCGCGCGCGGGCGTTCGCGCTCGAGGGGGACGTGCTCGCCGCCGATCCGTCGTGCGTCTACGAGCCGACGGGCGACACGGCCCTACTCGAGCCGGCGCGCGAGATCGCGTACGGCGAGGACTTCGCGCCGGTCCTCGTGTGGGCGGACGCGGCGCGCGAGCGCGTGGAGCGGATCCCGTCGTTCGTGCGCGGCGTCGTCATGCAGCGGGTGGAAGCCTACGCGCGCCGCCAGGGACGGCGGGAGGTGACGCCCGAGCTGCTCGCGGAGGTGCGGAGCGCCATGCCGATCGACTTTTCCAAGAGACGGCCCTTCTTCGTGACTGACGCCTGATGATCGACGGCGCCCTGCTGCTGCAAGCCGCCGCCGACACGACCCACGCGTACGGGGAGTTCCCCGTGATCGGGGCGCGGGCGTTCGTATGGATCACGGCGGAGGTGCATCTCATGTTCGCCGCGTTCGTGCTGGGCGTGCCGATGTTCGCCGTCGTCACCGAGGCGATCGGCATCTTCGGCGGCGACGAGCGCTACGACCGGTTGAGCAAGGAGTTCACGCGCCTGCTGCTCGTGGCGTACAGCGCGACCGCGATCTGGGGCGCGATGCTGGTGTTCGGCCTGTCGACCCTGTATCCCCGGTTCTGGGCCTACCTGACGACCATCTTCGCGCCGTCGATGTGGCTCTACGCGGCGCTGTTTCTCGTCGAGTCGTTCACGCTCTACCTCTATTACTACGGCTGGGACCGGTGGAAGAAGGGACGGGCGAAGCTGTACCACTGGACGCTCGGCATCCTGCTCAACGTGTGGGGCACGGTCGTGATGTTCATCGCGAACTCGTGGCTCACGTACATGATGTCGCCGCCGCGCGACATCACCCCCACCACCGATCCCACCACGATCAAGCTGTGGCACGCGATCGCGAACGCGACCTGGATGCCGATCAACGTGCACCGGATGATCGCGAACGTCGTGTTCGGCGGCGCCATCGTGGGCGCGTATGCCAGCTATCGCTTCCTCGCCGCGAAGACCGACGAAGAGCGCGCCCACTACGACTGGATGGGCTACGTCGGGAACTTCATCGCGATGTCGGCCCTCATCGTCCTGCCGTTCGCGGGCTACTGGCTGGGGCGCGAGATCTACCAATACGATCAGTCCATGGGCATCACGATGATGGGCGGCTTCATGAGCTGGTTGTGGGTGATCCAGGCGTTCCTCATCGCCGTGCTGTTCCTAACGGGGAACTACTACCTGTGGATCGGGATGGGCCGCATCCCGGGGGCCGAGCGGTTCCAGCCGTACACCAAGTACCTGCTGCTCGTCCTGGTGCTCGGGGCGATCGTGTGGGGCACACCGCACACGATGATCGCCGATTCCAAGGAACTCGCCGCCATGGGCGGCTCGCATCATCCGTTCTTGGGCGCCCTCGGCGTGATGAGCGCCAAGAATACCGCGGTGAACCTGATGATCCTCACCACGTTTTTGTCGTTCCTCCTGTACCGCCGGGCCAACACACGCCCGGTGGTGGCGTGGGCGCGCACCGGCACGATCATCCAGGGCGCCATGTTCGCCGTCGCGGCGGGGGTGGTGCTGTTCTACGGGATCCGCGGCTACTTCGTCGAAGCGATCGTGCGGATCGGCTTCAGCGTGTATCAGGTCCTCGCGGTGCTCGGGTGCATCGTGTGCGTCACGGTGATCGACGTCCTGATGGGGCGCGGCGCCGAGTCACTCGGCGCGATCCGCTGGGGCAAGATGCCGCCCCGGTCGCAGTACGCGCTGTTCATCCTGGCCGTGACGTTCACGTGGCTCATGGGGCTCATGGGCTTCGCACGCTCGGGCATCCGCCAGTACTGGCATGTCTGGCAGGTGATGCAGGACACGAGCCGCTACGCGGCCACGCCGGCGCTCGGCTACGCGTCGAAGATGATCAGCCTGTGCGTGCTGATCTTCCTCTCGCTCGTGGGGTTCGTGTTCTGGCTCGGCGGCCTGGCGGAGAAGTCCACGTTCGTCCCGGGAAGCGAGCGCGAGGGAGGGGCCCGGCATGTGGGTCACTAACGCGAAGATCGTCGGGATCGTGCTCGGCACGCTGGCGCTCTATACCCTGATCGCCAACAAGATCCCGCAGGTCCAGTCCGAGGTGCCCCAGACGCTGACGCTCGGGAGCAACGTCACGCCCGAGCAGCTCGTGGCCGCGGGCGAAAAGGTGTTCAACGGGATCGGCGGCTGCCCCACCTGCCACGGCCTCGGCACCCGCGCGCCCAATCTGCTCACCGACGAGAAGGGCGAGGGACCGATCGGCGCCCGTTGCGGCAAGCGCGAGGCCGGCAAGGCCTGCAAGCAGTACCTGTACGAGTCGCTCGATAACCCGACCGCGTTCGTGGTACCAGGCTACCAGCCGATCATGCCGGTCATGACCAAGCAACTCTCGCCCGAGCAGATCTGGTCGGTGATCGCCTTCCTCGAGTCGCAGGGCGGCACGGTGGACGTCACAGGCGAGGACATAGCCAAAGCGAAGCAACTGACCCCGGGCGCAAGCCCGGGGAATTCGGGAGGTAGTCCCGGTGGTGGGGCCTTTGCGGGCGGCAGCACCGACCCGAAAGCCATCATCCAGGCGGCCGGGTGCCTCGTGTGTCACAAGCTCGACGGCCAGGGACAGGTGATCGCGCCGGATCTGACCCACGTCGGCTCGCGCCGCGACGCGGAGTCCATCCGCAAGAAGATTCTCGACCCCACGTCCTCGACCGCCAAGGGCTACGAGAAGCTCGCCGGTATCATGCCGAAGACGTTCGGCACAATGATGAACGCGTCCCAGCTCGAGGCACTGGCCCAATTCCTGGCGGCGCGCAAGTGAGCCTTCCGCCAGCAGTGCGGCGCTACGCCGACCACCCGTTCTGGCAGGCGGTGGGAATCCTGATCGTCGCCTTCGTCGTGGTGGAGTGGGTCGTGCCGGTCCTGCCGGGAAGCGCGATCGTCCCGAAGAGCGTGGTGCTGCAGTACATGGTGACGGTGCTCGTGGGCGTGCTCATCTATGTGAGCGACAGCGAGGCCCGCTGGACGCGTTTCAAGGAGCCGATCAACGCGGTGCTGGTCGAGCGGCGGCTGCGGGTGGTGCGGGCGGGGGCGCTCGTCGCCGTCACGGTGCTCGTCGGCCTCGTCGCCTACGGCCAGGTGCGGACGACGGTCGCGGCGCCTCCCAACCTGCGCTCGATCCACCCCGCGCCGCCTGCGGAGATCACGTTCCGTGGCAAGGCGATCACGCTCACGGGGCTCGAGAACCCGTTGCGCCAGCATGCCGACTCGCTCGCCGCCTACGTCGCCCTCGGGAAGCAGGTCTATTACCGCAACTGCCTGCCCTGCCACGGCGACCACCTCGACGGTCTGGGTCACTACGCCTCGGGGTTCAACCCGCTGCCCGCGAACTTCCAGGACAACGGGACGATCGCGCAGCTCACCGAGAGCTTCGTGTTCTGGCGGATCGCGAAGGGCGGGCCCGGGCTGCCGCGCGAGGGAACGCCGTGGAACTCGGCGATGCCCAAGTGGGAGGATTTCCTCACCGAGCGGGAGATCTGGACGGTGATTTTGTTCCTGTACGACCAGACGGGCTGGAAGCCCAGAACCTGGGAAAAGACCGGAGAGAAGGGAGAGGGGAGAGGTTCATGATGGTGCGCGGGTGCACCTTCGGTTTCGCGATGCTGGTCGCCGCGGGGAGCGTACCTCTCCCCTCTCCCCTCTCCCTCGCCGCACAGGATACAACGAGGGGCAAGCAGGTGTACGTCAAGTGGTGCGTCGGCTGTCACGGCGACACGGGCGCCGGCGACGGGCCCGCCGCCCCGGCCATGGTGCCCCGCCCCCGCAACTTCACCGGCGCGATCTACAAGATCCGCACCACAGCCTCCGGCCAGCTCCCGACCGATGCCGACCTGATGCGCGCGATCGACGAAGGGCTTCCCGGGAGCGCGATGCCGGCGTGGAAGGGCCGGCTGTCCGACGCCGAGCGGCGTGGCGTGGCGGCTTACATCAAGACGTTCTCGTCGTTCTTCGCGGACACGAGCCAGCACGTGACGGCGCTCAAGTTCTCGAGCGCGCCGGGCGGCGGGACCGGGGCGGAGGCGCTCAAGACGGGGCGGCAGTTCTACGATTCCATCGGATGCCGCAAGTGTCACGGCGACCAGGGTCGGGGCGACGGTCCTTCGGCGCCGACGCTCAAGGACGACGCGGGCTTCCCCATTTTTGCGGCCGACCTGCATCAGAGCTGGCGGTTCCGCGGCGGCAGCAGCGTCGAGGACGTGTATCGCCGGCTGCGCACCGGGCTCGACGGCACGCCGATGCCGTCGTTCTCGGACCTGATCGATCAGAAGTTTCTCACCGACCGAGAGCTGTGGCGCCTCGCACAGTACGTGCGTTCGCTGTCGCCCGCCACGCCGCCCGAGGTGCGCGACGTGATCCACGCCCCGCAGGTCGCCGGCGCACTGCCGGCCGCCCCGGACGATTCGGCGTGGGCGCGCGTGGACCGGTACTGGTTCCCGCTCGTCGGTCAGGTCATCCGCAAGGCCCGTTGGTTCGCGCCGGCGGTGTCGGGCGTCTGGGTCCAGGCGGTGCACGACGGCAAGACCTTGGCGCTGCGAGTCACCTGGGACGACCGCACACAGAGCCCCGATACGGCGTGGCTCGCATTCGAGCAGCGGCTACTCGAGACGGTAGCGAACGACGACTCGCTGCCCCTCACGTCGGAGCGCTGGCCCGATCAGCTGGCGGTGCAGTTCCCCCGGCGGCTCGTGGACGGAATGGAACGGCCCTACTTCCTCATGGGCACGGCGACCGATCCCGTGTACCAGTGGCGCTGGACCAGCCAGCCGCGCCGCGCCGTGGCGGGCCTCGCCCGCGGGCTCGACCAGTTCGACACGCTCGCCGCCGCACCGACCGCGCAAGCGGTTTACGATCACGGGGAATGGCGCGCGGTGTTCACGCGTGCCCTTGCGACGCCCGATACGGCCGACGAAGTTCAGCTTGCGGCCGGCCGGGCGATTCCGGTCGCATTCTTCGCTTGGGACGGCTCCAGCGGCGAGCACGGGTCGCGGATGGCCGTGAGCACCTGGTACTTTCTGGCGCTCGACCGGCCGACGCCGCCGGGCGTCTTCATTTCTCCGGTAGTGGCGATGCTCGTCACCCTCGGGCTGGGGCTCGTGGTCGTGCGGCGGGCTCAGCGGCGCGGGGCGGGGCGTTCCGGGGTATAGCGAGCAGGACTCTCATCGAGGAGGCAGGATGCGGAAGCTAGGGATCGTGGCGGCGACGGGCGTCGGGGCGGTGGCGCTGGCCCTCGTGGCGTGGACGCACCAACCGGCCGCACAGGGCGGGGGGAGCGTCACCGGCAAGGTGAAGTTCACGGGGACCAAGCCCGTCAACCCGAAGATCGACATGGGTGAGGAGCCCAAGTGCAAGGCGAAGTACCAGGGGACGCCCACCGAAGAAACGGTGGTCGTCAACCCCAACGGCACCCTCGCCAACGTCTTCGTCTACGTGAAGTCGGGCCTGCCCGCGAGCTACCAGGCGCCCTCCCCCCCGGGGCCGGTGACCCTCGATCAGGACGGCTGCCGCTACCACCCGCACGTGCTCGGCATCCTGGTCGGGCAGACGCTCGCCATCAAGAACTCCGACGGCATCCTGCACAACATCAAAGCGAAGGGCTTGAAAAACCGGCCGTTCAACATCAGCCAACCCACCACCATGACGTCGCAGCGCACCTTCACGGCTTCCGAAGTGATGGTGCCGCTCGAGTGCAACGTGCACGGCTGGATGCACGCGTGGCTGGGCGTCCTGCCGCATCCGTTCTTCGCGGTGAGCGGCGCGGACGGGAGCTACACGATCAAGGGCCTGCCGCCGGGCACATACACCGTCGAGGCATGGCACGAGAAGTACGGCGCGCAGACCGCCACCGTGACCGTCGCGGGCAGCGAGTCGAAGACGGCGGACTTCAGCTTCGCGGCCAAGTGAACTAACCGAGGAGAGCCCATGCGTTGGTGGTTGCCGCTCCAGGGTTCGACATTCGCCGGGGAAGTGGACGGGCTGTTTCTGGCGATCTCGATCATCACCGGGATCGCGTTCGTGCTCGTCGAGGTCGGGTTGATCTGGTTCATCGTGAAGTACCGGGAGCGTCCGGGCCAGAAGGCGTTCTACACGCACGGCAACAACCGGGCGGAGGTGATCTGGACCGCGATCCCGGCGGTGACCATGGTGGCGCTGGGCTTGATCAGCAACCGCTACTGGGTGCACATCAAGGGACGGCACAGCGTTCCCCCGAACGCCTATCCGATCGCGATCCACGCGAAGCAGTTCGAGTGGCAGATCACGTATCCCGGGGCCGACGGCCAGCTCGGCACGAGCGACGACTTCACGGTCCGCAACCAGCTGCACGTGCCCGTGGGGCGTCCGGTGGTCGTGCACCTGTCGGCCGAAGACGTAATCCATTCGTTCTTCGTCCCCGTGTTCCGCGTCAAGCAGGATGCAGTGCCGGGCATGGAGATCAACGCCTGGTTCCAGGCCACCGTGCCCGGGACCTACGAGCTCGGGTGCGCTGAATTGTGCGGGCTCGGGCACTACCGCATGCGGGCGCAGGTGTTCGTGCACACGCAGGCAGACTACGATGCCTGGATGAAGCAGGCCGCCCAGGAGGCTTCGCAATGACGACCGTTGCCGCGACCGCGCACTCCAAACCCGCGCATCACGACGACCGGAGCTTCATCCGGAAGTACATCTTCTCGACCGACCACAAGATCATCGGGATCCAGTTCCTGTTCGTCAGCCTGTTCTTCCTGCTCTTCGGCGGCCTGCTGGCGATGCAGATGCGCTGGCAGCTCGCGTACCCGGGGCAGCCGATGCCCGGGGGCGGGATCCTGCCGGAGACGATGGCGCCGGGGGGCGTGATCCTTCCCGAGTACTACATCCAGCTCGTCACGATGCACGGCACGTTCATGGTGTTCTTCGCGATCATGCCGCTGCTCGTGGGCGTGTACGCCAACTTCCTGATCCCGCTCAAGATCGGGACGCACGACATGGCGTTCCCGCGCATCAACATGTGGTCGTTCTGGTCGTTCTTCGTGGGCGGGCTGGTGATGTTGTCGAGCCTGTTCGTGCCCGACGGCGCCGCGCGCGCCGGCTGGACCATGTACGCGCCGCTCTCGGCGCGGCACGACTTTTCGGGGGCGTCGCTGGGCCAGGAGCTCTGGTCGGTGTCGATCATCTTCGTCGGCCTGTCGTCGATTCTCGGGTCGCTCAACTACATCACGACGATCATCAACAACCGCGCCCCCGGCATGACGTGGTTCCGCCTGCCCCTGTCGGTGTGGTCCCTGTTCATCACGGCGATCCTCGGCCTGCTGGCGCTGCCGGTGCTGTCGGGCGCCGCAATCATGCTGCTGTTCGACCAAATCATCGGCACGCACTTCTTCGATCCCGCGGTGGGCGGCCAGGCGCTCTTGTGGCAGCACCTGTTCTGGTTCTTCGGCCATCCCGAGGTCTACATCCTCATCCTCCCCGCGATGGGCATGGTGTCAGACATCATCGCGAACGGCAGCCGCAAGCCGATCTTCGGCTACCACTCGATGGTGTTCGCGATCGTAGGCATCGCGTTCCTCGGCTGGATCGTGTGGGGCCACCACATGTTCATGAGCGGGATGAATCCGACGCTCGGATCCTCGTTCATGGTGTCCACCCTGCTCATCGCCGTCCCCTCCGCCATCAAGACGTTCAACTGGATGGGGACCATGTGGCGCGGCAACCTGCGGTTGCACGTGCCGATGCTGCACGCGGTGGCGTTCGTGGCGATGTTCGTGATCGGCGGGCTATCGGGGATCTACATGGCCGCCACGCCGGTGGACATGTTCATCCACGACACCTACTTCATCGTGGCGCACCTGCATTACGTGCTGTTCGGCGGCAGCCTGTTCGCGCTGTTCGGCGCCATCGTGTTCTGGTATCCGAAAATGTTCGGCCGCATGATGAGCGAAGGCTGGGGCAAGGTGCACTTCTGGCTCACCTTCATCTTCTACAACTGCACGTTCTTTCCCATGCACATCCTCGGCATGGCGGGGCACATGCGCCGGATCTACGATCCGACGCAGTACACGTTCCTGCAGCCCTACCAGCCCATGAACGTGTTCATCTCGATCAGCGCGTTCCTGCTGTACGGGTCGCAGCTCATCTTCTTCCTGAACTTCTGGTGGAGCTTGAAGAAGGGGAAAGTCGCGCCGCAGAACCCGTGGGAGGACAACGGGCTCGAGTGGTCGCTGCCGAGCCCCGCGCCGCACGGCAACTGGGAGCGAGTGCCCACGGTGTACCGCGGACCGTACGAGTACAGCTCCCCGCAGGTCGCGGAAGACTATCTGCCCCAGTACAAGAAGCTGCCGACCGACCGCGAGCCGGCGAGCGCGCCGGCGGCGGGCCACTGACCGAGAGGGGACGACCGATGACGCACGCAGCCGCCACCGTCGATCAGATGCGGCCCCCGTACCCGGCCGAGCGGGGGCTGGACGTCTACAACACGAAGTTGGGGATGTGGATCTTCCTGGCCTCGGAGGTGATGTTCTTCGCGGCCCTGATCGGGACCTACATCATCCTCCGGTTCGGGGCCCCGGGCGAGTGGGCCAGGCCCGGCATCGTGCTGAACATCAAGATCACGGCGTTCAACACGTTCCTGCTGATCTGCTCCTCGGTGTCGATGGTGAAGGCGTACGCGTCGATCCAGGATGGCGATCCGAAGAAAATGCGCTTCTGGCTGCTGATGACGATTCTGGGGGGCGCCACGTTCGTGGGGATCCAGGTCTACGAGTACATGCACCTGGTCGAGCACGGCTTCGTGCCGAGCGGCGTGCGGGAGGGGAGCGAGCTGGCGGGCCTGGTGGCGAACGGCACGCTGCCGGCCGCGACGATGGGTCTGTACGGCTCCACTTTCTTCACGATGACGGGGTTCCACGGGTTCCACGTGACGTGCGGCGTGATCTCGATGACCTACCTGTACTTCACGAAGGCGTTGCCCGGCAAGTACACGAAGCTGAACTATGGCGGCATCGAGACGGTCGGCCTGTACTGGCACTTCGTCGACCTGGTGTGGATCATCCTGTTCACGATCGTCTACCTGATCTGAGGGGCTATGGAGACCGCACACAAGCGTCCCAATTACATCCTGATCTGGGTGTATCTGGCGGTCCTCACGGCCGCCGA
>WNGE01010196.1_pt1 | contig 14997 bp, 14 predicted proteins | sample 5400651 | NCBI WGS metagenome assembly WNGE01 (sample SAMN13153370, study PRJNA577476) | soil metagenome | isolation source: 60 cm soil or saprolite under grassland replicate 2 | place: USA:California | collected 2016-06-15 | reverse complement strand
CAAATCCCTGTCCGTCCGATTCGGCAGGGGGCAAATTTTACTATCTTAGCTAAGTAAAGAGTAAAGAACTCACCTCCATTAGGTTTAACCTTTAAAATCAAAAGATTGGAAAAATCTGTAGTTCCCCTAGTCCACTTAGCAGCGTTATAGTGGACGGGAATTTGTAACAATTTTCCCTTGTTTTTATTTCTTTTAACTTAGTTGGTTCAGCATTTCTTGAATACAGGAGAGCTTGATGCTAACAGGGGTTCTGTTGCCTATTCTGGGGCTGGTAAATAATTGACTTACACAAACCCTATAAAGGGAGAAGAAGTGGTCTATATACCCCAGATGGTGATAATGCTGCTACAAGAAGCTAAGCTTTTATCCCGAGTAGCTGGTTTTGACCCCTTACAGACAGAAAGAAACACAAAGAAAACAGAACCTGATAACCCTATTTACAGAAGAAGGGATATTCATGCAATGGATGATACTCTTTTTGTCAGTGAGGGCACTACGAAAGATGGAAGAACAGTTGGACTTAAAGTATCAGATAGAACCCAAGCTGAAATTGATAAGGTATCAGTAATAGCTAAAAGAGGAGCACATTTACTTTAACGTGATGGTTTAGGGATGACACTAAAATACTTCGAATTTCACCAGCTGAAATCCTCCTTCCTCCTACTGTGGGATATACAGATGCTCAATATTGACTAAACGGTTTGACTTATTTGGTTGAGGACGATATTCGGAGTAGTATTGTAGTAGGAAATAATCCCAACAACTATACAGACCTTAAACTTGTGCAATGAAAAATGATTGGCAAAAGAAGATTTCAAAGAGTTTTAATTACTCAGTCTTGATACAAGGACTTGATAGCAGACCTAGGAATTCGGAGAAACAGAAGAACAATTTAACAAATAAAGTTCCCTAGGTTACAAGTGCAACCTAACCGGGCCCGGTCCCGTAGACCGATGGCCATTGGGACCTAGGGACCCAAAAGAGGAAAATAAAGTTTGAACTAAGTTTTAGGGCCACCCTAGAATCTAATTATAGTCCTCCCCCTGTAAATCTAAGCCTATTCTTATCTAATTTATAGGGTCACCTTATCTTTCCATTACCCTTAAAGTCTGTTAGTTTATCTATCTATAATATAACCCCCCACCCCTTAAATCTAGTGTGTTTGGACTTTAAATTGCCCGGTCCCTGAGACCGATGGCCATTGGGACCTAGGGACTAGGCTCACCCTTATAGTCTATTACCTTAGTTTTCCAATCTTTTTACACACCACCCCCGTACTATCAACATTAGAAACCATCCCTACACCCTGTAAACCTGGTAGTCTATTTACCTAGTTTACTAATATATTAAAAACTACTATCAATGCTTCTAATTTCTTCTATACTACTCTACTCCCTTATTTCAACTTCCCTCTCCTATTTTCAACCTAGCAATACCACTAGACCAAGAAGAAGATACAATTTAGGTAATGGAAGTTAAGAGAACTTAAAAGACGTCTTAGTAGGAGGATAGAATAACCTATTGATAGAAAAATAGGGAGGAAAACCCTTAAATATGGCGGAGAGCAGTCCTCCGCACCCAGAAGGTGATTATAGTTCAATAGGTGAGAACGTCAATTTGTGGTATTGAAGCGTCTGGGTTCGAGTCCCAGTATTCACCCTATCTCCCAACTCCCTCCTTCTTATTTTGAATCTTTTGATTTACTCCTCTTATTATATATTCCTCCTATTATTACCCTTATTTTAGTTCCTTAACTTCTATTACTTAGAACCACAGGTCAGAAAGTCCTTAGGTCCAAATCAGTGGCTCGGGAGGACCGAGGCCCTCTAGGCTAGACTCTGCCCAAACTACTTTGCCGGATTCAGTAAGTTGGGTTTGGGCAGGCTCTTGATAGGATCAATCTTTTTTGCTGGAACCACTTCGGCTGGGTAACATAAAGGATTAATGTACGGATCTGCAAAATCTGTGATGAGCGTTCGAATCGCTCCCCAGCCTTTTTAGGTAGTCAAGCTGCCCGGTTGTGCTGACTTCCAATCCACAAGTTATAAACCCTTACAATAACATCGAGCTGGTAAAAAATAATAAGAGTCTTACAGAAGCTATCATTGGATATCGTTAAGGATCACAGTATGAAGAAAACCTTGTCAATTACTGTAACACAAAGTAACAAAAATAAAATAGCCCGGATATGAGCTTTTATCGGAAGGAAAGCTGCTCTGGCCTCCCCCTAAGCTGCCTGGGGAGAGGATACTTGGAAGGTAAACTTCCCTTGCTTTAACTACCCCTAATTTACCATTAGGAACAGAAAAGTACGGGTTCTTATACGTGTTTTAAGGAATAAATAGGGTGCCCCTAGAAAGAAAAGGAGGGGTGGGGTATAGATGTTGCGTCGTGCAGTCTTCCATGATGCACATCCTTTCCTCCTACCATCTCTAGATCTTTTTCTAAAGCAAGGAGTTTATATTGATTTATTATCATTCTTGAATAGGCTGTTACAGCAGCAGCAATTGCTACATTAGTATTGCCTGGTAATCCTTGGAGTTTTTGTCTTAAAGTAGTATTTGGTTGTGTTCCAACATCAAAATTTGATTGGCTTAAAGTATAAGTTACTAAGCTTAATTTACCAAAAGAGATTACCTCTTTTATTATAAAGTCTTTAGATAGTTTGGCTATTTGCTCTTGATTTAAAATATCATGTCTTAGATTATCAGTATGCATCCCAAATCTACCATACATTGAGTTCATAAGTAACTTTGCTAGATTACGTATTGTTGGTTGATTATTACTTTGAGCCTCTATTTTCATATTATTTAATTGTTGAATTAGTTCATAAAAAGTATTCTCACCTCTTTGGAATTCATAAGCTTGAGTTATTGAAAGTAAGTTGTAACCATTATTTAAGGCAAATCGTAGTTCCTCTGAAAAGAAAAAACCAGTAAAAGTTCCACCTGGGCAAATTAAACGGCCTTGATATTTAAAAGGTAAAAGACCTAGATAACCTGCATGAGTATCTATAGGGGGAGCTTTTACTGTTGCCTCCACATATCCAAAGAAATAACCTTCCTCAAATGAATTAGGAGTAATAGTTACCAATTTTGGCATACCAACAGGCAAAGGTCGACACATTGCCGTAGGATAAAGGGAGTTAACATCATAATAATATCCATTACCTATTAAATGAGGTCTATAGACATCCACAATTCCACCACAATATGCTTGTCTTAATTTAGGATCTAATGTTCTTGACAAGTCATAGAGTTTGAGTAAATCTTTATTTAGTTTAGGTAACTGGGTTGTTCTCCATATTTTAAAGGCGGTTGAGGGGGCAGATAAAACAGATAGAGGATCAATAGGAAATTTAGAAACTAAGGTTTCAAAGAATTTTCTTAATATTTGATATAATGCTTTACAGTCTCCCATAATATAATTTCTTGAGACAGTAAGAAAGCTCCAAGGTTGATTTTTAAATTCATTTAACATATCATTGTAATCTTCTAAGGAAGTTCTTTTAGGTTCAAAAGATTCATAAGATGGTATTAACCCATCATAATTAAGTGTAGATTCTATGTTGTCTAAAAAGAAATAGTGGGGAAAGTGATCCTTTTGTGTTTCTACTTTCCAATCTTTTGCTAATTTGGCTAAAGAAGCAGGTAATATTCTAATTGAATCTTTTATAGATAGGACCTCTTTTCCATTTAAATCATTGATTTTGATAGACAGAATTTGCCCCTGGTTTAAGAGTGGTTTAAATTTATAGCCTGGAATATTGAGCAATGCTGCCAAGGATAAGATAGAGTCATACCCACCAAAATTATGCAAGTAGCATTCCTTACCTTCATTATTCTCAATTAAATTTGTCCAAAACATTTCCAGCATAATATTAGAATTATTTCTATATTGGGTAATATCAAAAACATTTGATTTGTTACCATTATACCAGGCTGCCATATAAACATGATTATAACCATTAGGAGTTATGATTGCTTCTAAATCAGCTGTAACTATTTGATTATTATAAGTATCCAATGGAACTGCTTTATTCAATGGTTTAATCTCAGGATTCAGAAAAGTAGGGGGAGATTTTTTTGAAGCAGGTGTTGAAGGAGTAGAAGAAGAAGATGGTGCTGCAGATGCAGGAGGTGTTGATGAAGATGAACCAGAACCATTAGAAGAAGGAGTTGAAGTAGCAATAAAAGCCTGAAGTGTAGCTAATAAAGTATTCATATTTGAAGAAAGTTTATCCACATTTGAATTTGTTTGCTCTAAACCTTTAGTAAGATTTGACTGAGCTTGAACTAATGCATTTAATTGAGTGGTATATTGAGTTAAAGTTGTTTCTAATGAGGTAATTCTAGCCTCTAATGCTGAAGGAGTAGAAGGAGAAGAAGTCACAGGAGCTGAAGAAGGAACTGGCGAAGGAACAGTAGGAGGGAAGTTTACAGTTGCACCAAATGAAGTAGCCACCCCAGAAACTAAACCTTGAATAACAGGAGTCCAATTGAAGGTAGCAAGAGAAGGAGACGCGGTTTGAGCCGAAGTAGGAGTAGAAGTAGACTTAATTGATAGCATCCACTATTTGGGTAGTCATAGAGTCTAGTTTAGAGGTCATTTGAGTAACAGCATCTAAGGTTTGTGCTTGCATTGAAGGAGCGGCAATACGTTTTCGTGCTCTATCCGAAGCCTTTTTAGTTTCAGCTATAGTTTTTTTAATTGCTTCGACATTGGCAGGACTAGATGAAACAGGAGTTGCCTGAGGCTCTGGAAGGTCTGATAGATTTCTGATTATAGCAACAGTAGCATCCGTAAACATATCTTCGCCAGAGGCGGATTGGGCTGCAAAGGTGTCTATTAAAGGTTTAAGCCAGTCTTTTAAGACATTCATTTTAGGTTGAATATTAGTAGTAAAGGAATGACCAAGAGTACGATATTGTCCATTTGTATACGCAGGTTGCAGTATAATTGAGAACTGCTCTTTTGGATCATTATGGAGTTTAGAAAGTAAATTCTCCAGTTCCTCAAAGAAGTTGTCTGAATAGATAGAAGGTAAAGTGAAATGATAAGGTTTAACACCTCTAGGTTGGCCTAACTCTAAAGTAAGACCCTCAAAAGATAGTTGATCATTAAAAGAAGGTTTAGAAGGACCTTCAGGAAGATGGGCACGAAGGCTAAAAAGTACCGTAGAAGAAGATAAAGTCCGTTTCGTTATTGGCGGAAACGGTGAGAACACTTGTATTAGTTCTATTTGAGGAAGAACTAGTTTGAAAGAACCTATTACTTGCATTATTTTCGTCATGTTTAAAATATCTATATAAAAGTTGGTCATTAGTCAGAAGGGCTCAAATAACAAGGTTAACTTTGACCTTTAAAACCCTGGCGTAATGCTCTTTCCCTTTCGGATACGCCTCTCGACCCTCAATTTGAAGCATAATTTAGCCGATAATTCCCCCTAGGTTATTTAAAACTAAAGCGCTATTTGAATTGTAATGGCATGGTATTTTCCCACTGCCCGTTATTAATTATCTGTTGTCTTTTATTGAATAAAAATCGTATTTCGTATGGTTGATTTCTTTTAATTTGAACAGTGGATTGCTTGATTGATCTAAACCATTTGTTCACTGATAGTCCAGTGACAGTTTCACCATTTATTAAAGACAAGTAGTTGCTTCGAGTTATTTTTCCTGGAAAGCCTTTAGCTTTAGTTATGATCTCACCTTCTGTCGTCTCCAGGTAGTAAAGCTTTGGCATAGGAAATATACCCTCACGTAGCTGATGCTCAAGTTTGAGTTTGCCAAGCTCTGCGTTGTCCAAAAGATGGTCAGGTAGTTTTCCATCAACTACCAATGAGTCTGTATCACTGTAATAAATGTTTAAATTGTTTCTTAGGGCAGTCAATTTATGGCCGTTTATAATCATACGTGAATAAGCGGTTACAGCACTGGCAATTGCAACATTGGTACGAGAAGGTATACCTTATGGAATTCCCTGATTTGTTTATAATTTGGAGATTTACCTAATTGGTCAGGTGCTTTTAAAGCATAATGGATTAAGAGGAAGTTAGTAAAGTCTATTTGAGAAAGTATTTTAAATGTCTGAGAATACTTATCTAGCTGATTAGCATTAACTATGGCAGACTGTCTAGGCTCGGTATGCATTCAAAATCTTCCATACATTGAATTCATAAGAAGTTTTGCAATATTCCTAATAGTAGGCTGATTATTTAGCTGTGCTTCGACCTTCATAGTATTCAGTTTTTTAATTAAGTCTAAGAAGCAATTCTCCCCTCTTTGAAAAGAATAATCCTCTAAAGATAACAGCCGGACATATTAATTTGCCTTGATGTTTAATTGAAAGTAAGCCATTATATCCCTGTCTAAAATAAGTATCAAAGTTGGTATTTGAAAAGTCAAAAACAGATAGACGATCTTGATGAAGTAAGGGCAATTGTGTTGCTCTCCAGATCTTAAAAGCAGAAGAAGGTGCAGATAATACTTGGAGTGGGTTAATTGGAAACTGATCATTTAAAGTTGAGAAGAAACTCAATAAAATTTGATAAAGGGCAATACAGTCACCCATAATATATTGTCTTGATACTTCCAAGAAAGACCATTGTTTATTTAGGAATTCCTCAACCATTACATCATAGTCTGCTTTAGAAGTTCTTTTAGGCTCAAAACAAGTATAATCAGGCATTTTTCCTTTATAATTGAGAGTTTCCTTAACAGAATTTAGAAAGAAATAATGAGGGAAGTGGTCCTTCTGTGTGGGAACCTTATAATCTTTAGCTAATTTAGATAATGAGCCTGGAATAATCCTAATAGAATCTTTAATTGAAAGTATGCGAGTTGTTCCCTTAATTACCTCTAGGGCCATTAATTCTCCATCTTTAACAACTGGTTTAAAGGTAAGATTTGGATCTAAGTTTAAAAGATATGGAAGAGAAAGAATACTGTCATACCCACCCAATTATGAAAGTAACACGTTCTCCCCTCATTGTTTGCAATCAGATCACTCCAAAATGCTTTGAGGAAGCTTTCTTTAGAAGAAAATTGGGTTAAATTATAGACTTGAGATTTTCCCTTCAAATTTGAAGGACCAGAATACCAAGCAGCCATATAAACATAATTATGACCATTTGGTTCTATGATTGCCTCCAAATCTGCCGTACAAATGTTTCTGGCATAACTTTCCCTTTGATCAGCTGGATGAAGAGGCATTATTTCAGGAAGATTAGAACCATCCCCAGGAATTTCATCTAGGGAACTTTTTTGAGAAGTAGAAAGAAAGTTGTTTTCTGTAAAATAGACGTCGTCGTTATCTAAATCAGGTTCAGTAACTGAAATCATAGTACAAGAGGGGTATTCAACTACCCTTTTCCCTTCACTTTCTGCTTTTGCATGAAGATAAGAAGGAGGAGTATTTGATGAAGTTGATGGGGGGCTTTCGCCCGAACAAGGACTAGAAGGAGTTGAAGGAGTGCCACCATTATCATTGCTGTTTCCTCCTTTCATTTGGGTAGAAATAAATGCTTGAAGAGTTTGAGCAAGATTATTCACCGTAGAAGTAAGATTAGCCTGAGCATCAACAAGAGAGTTAAACCGTTTGCTCATAAGTAGTTGAAAGGTTAGTGATTTGAGTAGAAGTAGTTTGCTCAAGATTATCTATACGCTCGTTCATTTCAAGACCAAGAGTAGAGACCTGAGAAGAGAGGGAAGAAAGAGTTTTAGATAATGAGGTGACCTGGTTTTGAATTGGAGTCGGATCAACTGAAGGTATAACCTGCTCTTCAACAGGTGTTTGATGCGAAGTAACCGTAGAAGATTGAGAAGGAGTTGTTTTAGAATACCCCAATATTTGGGCTAAACCATCTAGGATAGGTTCCCAAGGATTAGAAGAAGGAATTCCAATAGAAGGTTGAGCAGAAGGGGCAGGGGTTGATTTAATCACTTTAACAACTGACTCAAAGCCTGAGGTCATTGTTGAATTAAGAGTAGAAAATTGAGAATCCATTGAAGATTGAGAAGAAGTAATTTGCTCCGATAAAGCATTGAGAGCATGAACAGAAGCAGAAGGACGACGAGTTGTTTTTTGATCTTGTTTTACGTTACGTTTCCACTCTACGTTTGCAGGGTCAGAGGTAAAAGGAATAGCAGAAGGGTTGGGAGCAGATGAAATGTTAGTTATTATAGCCCTGGTCCCAATGACAGAAGCTCCTTCTTCACCTGTTCCAGACTGGGCTTCGAAGTTTTCAATTCTTACATTGAAATGATTCTCAAGGTCAGACAGAGTGAAACCAGAAGCAACATGAAGAGAAGGGGAGGAGGAAAGCTTTCCGCTCAGACTTTTAAGGGAGCATATTTTCCATATATTATTCCCCAGGATATGAGACACACCCCCTATTTATCAAAGGAATATTATTAACCACACAAAGGGCCCCTACAAGTCAAATAAGCCACACACTAGATTTAAGGGGGAGGGGTCATAATAATAGTCAATTTGGCCCCTCTTTGAAATTGTAAGTTACACCCTGAATTTCAAAGACATGGGAAGATGGAGGTTGCCAATTGGTTTTCAAAGAGATGAGTTTGTTTGAATTTACTTCCCTGGGATTTGGAATTTAGTAAAAAATAAGACTTATCCTTGATCTCAGTTATGAGATCCTGAGTCAAATTTATCGAATAAGTCGCGTTTAGAAGATGGACTTATCCATTTGTAAATTAAGTAGTGTATACTCGCAGCGATTTGGTATGTATAATGGGTGTTCTGGAGGATTAGCCTTGTCTTAGTGCTCCCTAAACTTTTACCTAAAAATAACTCCGTCTTCTACGCCTTTTTGTAATTGGATCCTAAACTTTCTCCCGAAGTGCTCGAATGCGTCTGAAAGGGGCACGAAAGATGCGAACTCTTCATCTATGGGTTTAATTAATTACATTACCATCATGCTACTATGGAATTCACTATTAGGTGCTAGCAGAAAACAGATTAATTTCATGAGCTCGCTAGACAACTCTAAGGCGTTTATTTGTCAACAAATTAGAGATTGGGTTTCTTCTACGGTTCTTAGCTCTATCAGAGCTCATCTTCCGGAAGGAACTTCATTACCCATGGCTCCAGCTTTCTTAGGGGGGTTAACTCTGGACTTAGGTAAGCCTATCCCTAGAGGGTTAGATGTTTGGATCTTTACCCTTCCTTCTATTTACTCTGATAATTTCTTTTCAGAACTTGAGAAACTTCTCACTCAACTTCATACAAACTCAGAGGAGCAATTCAGTATCATATTACAACCCAAGCTGTCCAATGGACAACGTAGAACCCTGGGTCATTCCTTTACTACTAATATCCAACCTAAAATGGATACCCTTATAAATTGGTTAACCCCAATAATTGAGAATTTTCAGGCTCAGTCTGCATCTGGTGAGGGAATATTTACAGATTCAACCTTAGTTCAGATTCGAAACGTTACTGACCTTCCTGAGCCTCAGGCTACACCTATTTCTTCTTCTCCTGCTAATGTAAAAGCTATTAAGGATATTAAAGATAATATTAAACGGGATGCGGATAAACAGCGTAAACGTGCTGCTTCATCTTCCATTCAAGCTAAAACTTTAGAAGCTGTCAATAATCTGAAAACTTCTATGACAACTAAACTAGATCAGGTAGTTTCTGCTATTCATTCAATTCCTGCTACTCAACCTGCGTTCCTTTAGAGTCTAGAATTAGCAACCTAGAGAACAGATTTGCTAATGTGGAGACAGCACTTGTAACTTTAACCCAAGGTCAAGCTGCTCTTACTTCTACCGTTAATACTTTAACTCAAGCTCTTACTAAATTCTTAGAGTCCCAAACTCCCTCATCATCTAATAATACTCCTGCTACATCTACTCCTCCTGAATCTGGATCTTCCACTCCTCCTTCTAAATCTTCCCCTCCAGCTCCTGCTGTCCCTTCTCCTTCTTCCCCTCCAACTTCATTTAGGGAAATAACTTCTCTTACACCAGATACTCCCTTAGATTCTTATTTAGATCAAATAGTAACAGCCGACCTTGAGGCTCTTATAACTCCTGAGGGGCACAATAAAGTCTACATGGCAGCATGGTATAATGGCTCAACTTCTAAAATATTTGATATAACCCAATGGGGTTACAACACTCCATCTATGCTAGAACAATTTTGGATAAATTTAATAAATAATAACCTAGGGAGAGAGTGTTACTTCCATAATTGGGGTGGTTATGATTCAATCCTTTCACTATTACCTCTAGTTAACCATAATAAGTCTGGTCTAATCTTCCAACCCTTGGTAAATCCTTCTAATCAATTAATTAGCCTTAAAGTATTACAACAATTAAAGGATAAAAATGTAGGTCTACTTACTATTAAAGATTCTATCAAATTACTTCCTGGTGCTTTAGGTAAATTAGCCAAAGATTTTCAAGTGGAGACTCAAAAAGATCACTTCCCTCATTACTTCTTTCTAGATTCTCTTAAAGATACTTTATCTTATGAAGGTCAACTACCTGAGTACAAATTCTTTGAACCTAAAAGAACTTCTAAAGCAGACTATGATGTAATGGTTGAGGAATTCAAAAATAAACCTTGGTCATTCTTCAAGGTGTCTAAAACTTATATTTCAGGTGATATCAAATCTTTATATCAAATACTACAAGTCTATTTCTCTAATTTATCAAAACAATTCCCAATAAATCCATTGTCTAATCTATCAGTACCAGGTATAGCCTTCAAAATCTGGAAAACTCAACAATTACCTATATTAAATAAAGACAATTTAAAAGTGTATGATCTATCTGGCTCTCTAGATTCAGAATTCAGAGAGGCCTATAAAGGAGGTATATTAGATGTCTATCGTCCTCATTTAAAAGGTGAAGGTTACTATTATGATGTCAATTCACTCTATCCAACTGCAATGTCTAAAGCAATGCCTGTAGGAACTCCCACTAAAATAAACCTTACTGTTGAGGAATTCCTTGAGGCTTACTTCTTTGGTTATGTCAAGGCAATAGTTAATGCGCCTCCTACAGAGTATATAGGTCTCTTATCCATTAAATATCAAGGTCGTCTAATCTCACCCATTGGAACCTTTGAGGGGATGTTCTTCTCTGAGTTTTGTCATAGGAATTACATCTACTGACAAAAGGGAAGAGTTATATTTTGCCCTAAATATATGGGTATAAGATAAAATCTATAACCAAAGCCTTCAAATTTGAGCAGGGCTTAGATACTTTTAAAACTCTTATTGAACAATTAAATGCTATGAAGGTAAATGCCCAACTTGAGGGTAAACCTGTTATAAGGAATCTAGCAAAGTTACTAATGAATTCTCTATATGGTAGATTTGGAATGCGGTCATCCAATTTGCTTCATAAAATTGTAGATCAAAAAGAATACCTAAAACTAGATGATCAATATGAAATTATCAGATTAATACAATTAAATGGAATGTATTATCTCAGTTATCAACAATCAGAATCTTTAACACTATTGGAACCAAAACCAACAAGAACTAAGTTTGCAATTCCTTCTCAAACAAATGTTCCTATTGCTGCAGCAGTCACTGCTTATTCTCGAATCATCATCAACCAACTGAAATTAGACGCCATAAAGAAATATAAATGTAATCTATATTATTCAGATACAGATTCGCTTGTGTTAGACAGATCTTTACCTCCAGAATATCTAGACTCTGCAACTTTAGGTAAATTAAAACTAGAGTATAAATTAAAAGAGGGTATTTTCATAAGTCCAAAGATCAATTATCTATTAACAGAAGATAACCAGGAAGTATTCAAAGCCAAAGGGTATTCAGGGAAATTAACAAGGGGAGATTATGAAGTATTATTAGGAGGAGGAAGCTTAGATTTAACAATGACTAAATGGTTTAGAAGTTTAAAGACTCAGAGCATCTCGATACAACATAAAACGCCTTATAAAATATCACCCATCTTTAATAAAAGAACTACAATCTTTGAAGATGGAGTATGGGTAAATACAAGAGCTTTAATTATAAATGATACCCTAATTAACCATTAGGAAAAGAAAAGAGGTGCTTTTTGCATGTGTTGGAAAACTAGGCAAAAATATGCAAAAACAGAGCCTAACGCATTTCTAGGGCAAATATTCCTAAGTGGTGGTGGGGGAAATATGGGCTAAATCTAGTGTATTCCATAAATTGGAGAAAGGAGGGGTGAGTTGGGGGCAGGGGTTCCCGGGGATGTGTAATTATATTAACAATAATAATTCTCCCCTGATCTCAGTTATGAGATTTTTAGTCAAATTAATCGAAATAGTTGCGTTTAGAAGATGTACTTATCCTTAATGATAATTGTTGTGGATAATACCCGCAGCGATTTGGTATATTCTATTGGATTCTAGGGAAGAACCTTGCCTTAATGCTAAGGCTAAACTTTGCCTAACAATCACCCCGTCTTCTACGCCTTTTAGCCCAATTCTTACTTTGGGCAGTATTCATCTAATATTTTGTTGTTGGGTTCAACGAGTATATAACACCCTGAAAGATGTCTCATAATTTACCATGATGAACAGTTGGGAGAGTTGTTGGTTGATGAATTTTTATTGTCTTACCTTTTAGGATTTGATAGTGTTGCAATACTGTTATCTGTTGTTTATGATCAAAGATTGGCTTACGGATTGGTTTATGAACTTGCTTATGAGTTAATCAGTGATACTTTTGTAAGATAGATTGTTTTAAGGCAGCTAAATTTAATAAGTCCTCCCAGCGAACATTTTGGAGTAATAGTTGAGCAATATCACCTGATACCTTTAAACCAATAAGCACAGCAATTGCTGCTACTGGATGCAATAAGATTAAATCTCATAATCCAGCTAATCATCAAGGTAAAGTATATTACTTATCATTTTTCTTATTTTTATGGCCTTTCTTTAATTTATTAATAAACTTAATAAGTGGTCATAAAACGATTTTACTAATAGCACCAAAGAGCGTTGGGGCTAATACATCTAGGGGACTCAGGTAAATGTTTCATTATCAGTTCCCTTATTAGGATTATTCCTTTCTGGTTCTTTATCAGGGATTATTGATAAAATAACTAGATACATAATAAATTGGGTATTTAGGTGGAGTAATTGGAACTCATTGGTTTAAATTAATTTGATAGTATTTAGCATACTTTTCATTTCAATATTTAAAGAGAGGAGTTGTCTTATTATTACTAGCATCAACGTTTGAATCAAGGACAACATAGGTGAAGTCTTCGCTGTTATATCAGCTCCGTCAATCATTTGTAATTTCACTAACGACACCTGGGAATAAAACAATGTGGTTGTAATATATTTTGTCTAAATTAGTACAGTTATCTGGGTCTTTATACTTCCCATCATTGCAGTAATGCTTATCAATATTTAAAGCTCATAATTGTTGATAATTATCATTATTAGGAAGAGTAGTGTAATATTGTGAATAAGGTTGTTTTTCTTTCTCTGGTTCATTAGGTATCACTCTATACAAACCTGTTCAATCATTATGAACACCTTGATAGTATCTAACAAACTTATACTTGAAAGCTGGGAAATTTTCATCATTATATAACCTCTCTGAGTTAGAATCTTCTACTAAATCTAAGAAATAAGGGTTGAAATTAGACTTGCCTTTGGAAAAAGGAATTTGATCATTATTACGAACTCCGTTTGCCCTAAGAGTATTCATACTTAAATTTTCTCGATCTGGATCATTAATGACATGATTATATGGAGATCAAGTATGGGAATTTCTTGTTGCTTAAAATCCATCATTTGGTTCTGGGTTAGAAGGTTGTGGAGTTTCTGGTTGTTTAGGTTGTTAATAAGTAATTAGTTGAAATTTTATTGGAATTATTTTTCAATTTTATATAATGGTGGTAAATTAGATTTGAATGTTACTAAATGGTTTAAAAATTTAGAAGAAGGTGAAATCTTTATAAAATCAGGTTTACCTTATAAGTTAAAAGTCTCTTTTATCAATTAGTTTAATTAAAGAATTTTTATTAGGGAAATTTTCTCTAACTTCTTCGATTCATAATACTTTTTTATTGGCATCATATTTATCAAATCATAATCGAGTAGCCTTACCATGTGGTGATTTCTTTACACAGACATCACTATCGGCATAACAATATTTCTTTTTTAGTAATTGATAGGTTCAAGTTGATTTACCAGAACCACTCTCGCCGTATAATCAATAAATGTTAGCAAATATAGGTTAGAATTGATGGTGGGTTATATTTATTTATCAAGTCTTGAAGTTTCTTTTCATTATGAATTACTAAATATGGATAGTCTTTGTGAATATCATCCATTAGTACCTAGTGACCTTTAATGATTGATTGTTCAATATGAATTCATTGCTCTTCTCGATTCTTTGGAATAGCAGGATTTGAAGGATTAGTAGTGTTATAGGATATTTTCTTGTTACCTCATTCGTAAACTTCACCAATCTTACTATCTTCCTTAGTTACGTAATCTATTGCATCCTGTTGATTACCTTTTCTCTCTTCTAAGTGAGCGAGACCATTAAAGAGTTGTTGATTTAGTTTATTTTTACTTTGTCTATTATTACATTCAATATAGCCTTGAAAATGAGGAACTTGCTTAGTTTCGCCTTGTTCTCTTTGAGAAGATGATATATCGGATGTTTTTAATAGTTTTAGCTCGTTCAATTAATTTTTGCTCAGTTAGTTGTGGATTATTAAGAGAAAAAAGAAGAATTCTCAAGGTTTAGTTTGAATTAATCGCCAAATACGTTCAGGAGACTAGATTTTAGTATTATTTTAATGTTAGATAACTTTGGGGGGGAATTTTAAGAGAAAAAAAAACAATACAAATTTGTAATTACGTTCCATAAAGAAGAAGGAAACTCATCATGAGGCAGAATAGAGCCAAGGCTTCAGTTAAGGCAAAGCCTAAGATTGCATAAGAGAAGAGTTGAGGACGAAGTGAAGGGTTTCTAGCTGTAGAAATAATAAGGGA
>WNGE01005983.1_pt1 | contig 14999 bp, 12 predicted proteins | sample 5400651 | NCBI WGS metagenome assembly WNGE01 (sample SAMN13153370, study PRJNA577476) | soil metagenome | isolation source: 60 cm soil or saprolite under grassland replicate 2 | place: USA:California | collected 2016-06-15 | reverse complement strand
ATGTCGGCGTTCGCGAAGTTGACGATGAGAACCTCGAACGTTCCATCTTCGACTGCCTTGACCACGGTATCGGCAATTCCGGCGGCGCTCATCTCGGGTTTCAAATCGTAAGTCGCAACTTTCGGAGATGGCACGAGCTGTCGGTCTTCGCCGGGAAAAGGCTGCTCGATTCCGCCATTGAAGAAGTACGTCACGTGCGCATATTTCTCGGTCTCGGCGACGCGGAGGTTGCGCATGTTCATCTGGCCCATCACGTTGGCGAGGATGTTGTTCAGCGATTCCGGCGGAATCACGATGGGCAGGCTGAATTTCTTGTCGTACTGGGTCATGCAGACGTAATGCAGGTTCTTCGGCAAGCGGTCGCGCGGAATTGTCACGTCGAGATCTTCCGCGCCCTGCAGATCGCGGCCGGCTTGCTCGTTCAGGCCGCTGTTGCGGCAAAGAGCGCGTGTGATCTGACGAACGCGGTCGGCGCGAAAGTTGAAACAAATGCAGGAATCGTTATCGCGGATGGTTGTCGTGGCTCGGGCGCCCTCGCCCGCGTTCTTGTCAGTGCAAGCGAACGGCACGATGAATTCATCGGTCACGCCCTTGTTGTAGGACTCCTTCACTCCCTGCACAGGGTCCGCGTACTTGCCGCCCTCGGCCTCGCCGAAGACCATCGCGCTATAGGCCTTGGCAATACGCTCCCAGCGACGATCGCGATCCATGGCATAGTAGCGTCCGCTGACGGTTGCGATTTTGCCGGTGTTGTATTCGCGCGTGGCTTGCTGGAGTTGCTCGAGATATCCTGCGCCGTTGGTAGGGAAAGTGTCGCGGCCATCCATGAAGGCGTGGACGAAGACGCGCTCGACTTCATTTTCCTTCGCCATTTTCAGAAGGGCGTGAAGATGCGTTTGATAGGAATGCACGCCACCGTCGGAAACCAGGCCAAACAGGTGCAACTGGCGTCCGCCATTGCGCGCGTTCTTCATCGCGTTCAGCAAAACGGGATGCTTGAAGAAGTCTCCGTTCTGGATCATCAACTCGATGCGCGTCGAATCCATGTGGACAATTCGGCCGGCGCCGATGTTCAAGTGTCCGACTTCGCTGTTGCCCATCTGATTGTCGGGCAAGCCCACGTATTGGCCGCTGGTGTGGATGAGCGTGTTGGGATACTCACGTAGCAGGCGGTCGTAAACCGGCTTGCGGGCAAGGGCAATGGCATTGGCTTTGGTTTCAGCGCGGTATCCCCAGCCATCGAGGATGATGAGGATTAAAGGCTTTGGTCGGCTCATTTGTAGAAGAGTTCCTGTTCCAATCTTGAGCGTTCAATCTTCAAATAATCTGCGACATCGGAGAGGATTGTATTGAGAGTCCCGACTCTCAAGCTGTGATGATCGGGGACAGTTATGTGATGAGCAGGACCTCATAGCATGATCGCAATCTAATGTGGCTGCCCACTTGCCGCGTTACTTCGTAGCCGTATCGCTTGAGCAGTTTAATGAGATCGTGACCGGAAAGATCACGAGGTAATCTCAAGCTGAAATCACCTCGTCTTTGACCAAATGCAGCCGAATGATCGAGGGGGCTTCCCCTTCGTCAAAGTGGCAGTGCACTGCTTCACGCACATTTTGCTTCAATTCATCCATAGTCTCAGCCTGCGTGAAGATTGAGTAGCCGAGCGCGCGAGCTTCGTACCCACCTTCGGGAGACTCCTGGACCGAGAAGATGATCTCAGTGTGGGGCATTTTCAGAATTATAGCTAGGAGTCCTTCTATCAGCTAATCGTTGGTATTTCTCAGCCTGCTCTGACAGACTCATCTTCGCGGCAGCATCGCGGAGCGCGAGCGAAACTTCGGCCCCGGCGAATTGTCGATGCCACAATCCTCAAGTGGCACTGCAAGCTAGGCCCAACTCGTTGTGGTCAAGGAACTCTTGGAATTGCATGGCAGCTGTGCGCTAATAGCAGCCTCAGGCAGCAACTGTCTTGCCCGAGCAAGGTCCCCCTTGATCGCCTGCCACAGCTTGAGCACTTCTTCTTTGGGCATATTCCTAGCCTTTGTAATTCAACGCCTTCAATCCCAGAAACCTCGCTCCGCTCCCCAACTCTTCCTCAATTCTCAGCAACTGGTTGTACTTCGCTACGCGGTCGGTGCGGGAGGCGGAGCCGGTTTTGATCTGCCCCGCTCCAGTCGCGACTGCGAGGTCGGCAATGAAAGTATCTTCGGTTTCGCCGGAGCGGTGGGAAATGATGGAGGTGTATCCGTTTCGTCGGGCGAGGTCAATCGCGTCGAGAGTCTCGCTGACGGTGCCGATCTGATTCACCTTGATAAGAATGCTATTTGCAACGTTCTTGTCGATTCCCTCTTGCAGGAACTGAACGTTGGTGACGAACAGGTCGTCGCCGACGAGCTGGATCTTGTCTCCGATTTCTTTCGTGAGGTTCGCCCACCCTTCCCAATCGTTCTCAGCGAGGCCGTCTTCGAGCGAAACGATCGGATAATCATTGGCCCACTTCACCCAGAAGCGCACCATGTCGTCGGAACTCTTCGCCGATTTATCTGACTTCTTGAAGACGTACTTGCCGTCCTGAAAGAACTCGCTGGCCGCGGGATCGAGTGCGATCGCAATTTCTTCGCCGGGCTTGTATCCTGCCTGCGTGATGGCTTCAAGGACGACTTCGATGGCTTCGACGTTCGATTTCACTGATGGCGCGAAGCCGCCTTCGTCGCCGACAGCGGTGTTATAGCCGCGTTTCTTCAAAACACCTTTGAGCGTGTGGAAAACTTCTACGCCCCACCGCAGCGCCTCTGAAAACGAAGGCGCGCCGACGGGCATCACCATGAATTCCTGAAAATCAACGTTGTTGTCGGCATGAGCGCCGCCGTTCAGGATGTTCATCATCGGCGTGGGAAGAGTATTGGCACCGGCCCCGCCCAAATAGCGATACAGCGGCAGCTCGTAGCAGATAGCAGCTGCACGCGCTGTCGCCATTGAGACAGCAAGGATCGAATTCGCGCCGAGGCGGCCTTTGTTCTCGGTGCCATCGAGTTCGATCATCTTCTGGTCGAGGGAACGCTGGTCGGAAGCGTCGAAGTTAGCCAGTGCATCGGCAATTTCGCCATTCACATTCTCAACCGCCTTGAGCACGCCTTTGCCAACGTAGGTAGCCTTGTCGTCGTCGCGAAGCTCGACCGCTTCATGCTCTCCAGTTGATGCGCCGCTGGGGACAATTGCGCGTCCGACAGTGCCGTCCTGAAGCCAGACTTCCGCTTCGACTGTAGGATTGCCGCGCGAGTCGAGCACCTGGCGGGCACGAATTTCGGAAATATTGCTCATGGATTTATGTTCGTCCTTGAATGAAATTGTTTTCGACTCCGACATACTCCAACCACGTCGCCCAAGAGAGGCTGAATCGAAAGTTAGGCGCCTCCCTGTCAGGTATCCGACACCTGTATATGTTTTAGCCATTTGTGGGTGAAGCAAAAGATTATAAATGACCTGGCGCTATGGAATGGCGGGCGAGGGCGCCCGCCCCACACATGGATCAATGGGCCATTGAGCTCAATTCTTCTTCTGGTAAGAGCTGTAGTTCCATCCAACCTTCGACTGGAAGTGCATCCACCGGAAGGCGGTTCTGCCAGACACTGAAACGCACACGTAGCTTCTTGGCTGCGGGGCTTGACGATTCGGCCGATTCTCGCGGCAGCGCGTAGAGCCAGGTAAGCGGCACTTTAAACTCGAAATTGCGAGCTAATACGGCGGCTGCTGCCTCCAGTGGAAACGTTTCTCCCTGGTCGGCAACTCTCCACCGAGCAATGTTTCCTTTGGCGATCTCGGCGTTTAGCCGCAAAGTTCGGCGGGGCCGGGCCGAGGCATCAGCCCACGATTCAAGATTTACGACAATTTCAAATTCAGCGTCAGGTATCTGCTCGGCAAAATCCATCCGGCCATAAACGTTCTTGCCGTCAATTCCCGCATAAATGGACTCGAGCAAGAACACTCTGCCGTGCATAGCGCCCGAGCGGCGATCGGCCGTGTAATGGGCCGCGCCCATCCACTCGAAATACCGAATCAGTTCACCGTCAATTCTGGGATGAATGTAATGGGTCTGTGGACTGAACGAGGGCTGCACCGCACCGCCAATGATCGGCTGTGCTAGGTAGTCCGGCGGCGTCGCCCCCAGCGCCTGATAAACATTCGAGAGATGCTTGCGATAGAGCTCGTCAAATTCGCGGTCGTTGGCTGAGTGGTGCTCGGGGCCATACCACCAGTTCCAGTCGCTGCCTTCGGCAATGAATAACTCTTCGAGCGCCAGTTTGCGCTGCTCCTCTGAACAATGCTGCGACGCCTGCTCGTAGAAGTTGCGAGCGTGGTAAAGATAGTCCCAGGCCTTGTTATCTTCCGGCGCTCCAATCCAGACGTCGAAGTTGGCATGAATCCAGGAGCCGGGCGTCAGCGAATGGAGGATGTTGACGTCACGGTGCCGCGCAATGGCCTCGGAAACGGTAAGCGCTTCGATGGAATGATCATTTTGCAAAGCATCGTAGAAGCGCCGCAAGAATTCGCGCCCGGACTCGGGGTAGTACTCCCAAGCGTTTTCACCGTCAAGAATGATGGGCACGACAGCATTCTGTCCACGCGACATAAGTACTTGGGCTGACTCCTTAATGTTACGGATTAGGTGTGCCGCCGCTTCCTGCGCAGGCATGCCGGAATACACAAACCCAATCAAATCAGAGATCGTGTGATCGCGAAAAATCAGGTGCATACGTGTTTGCGCATTCTCGTAGCGATGAATGGTGTAGAGCTTTTCGGCCGAGGCGTCGGGCAAGCGGCCATGTCCATCGCGCATAAACGACTTGTCCAAGGTGCGCGCAAGAACGCCTTCGTCGGTCGCCATCCAGTCCACGCCTAGACCGGCAGCAATAGTGAGGACTTCTTCCGATACGCTGCCTTCCGAAGGCCACACTCCCCGGGGGCGCAAGCCGAATACTCTTTCATGCAGATCGAGACCGCGTTGCAATTGCTCGCGGGCGTCTTCAGGATGGCAAAAGCGATTTTGAGGAAGGGGCAAGCCAGGGGTCGAAGCGGCACCGGCATTCGTATCGCACACCAAGGGCAGGATTGGATGGTAGAACGGCGACGTAGAGATCTCAATTCCGCCGCGCTTGGCGGCATCAGCATGGGCGGGCAGGACTTTGCCAATCAATTCGCGCTGATGACCAACCACGAACTCTTGATCTGCGAGTGAATATTCGCGGCCCTTACGGACGAGTTCGGCGATATCAGGTTCTTGTAGAAAGAACTCGTCAAACCATGCGAGTTGTGACAACACCTGCAGATCGGTGAAATCCTGTGCTCGAAAATATCTCTCGGCTTTTTCTGCGGACCCGCCTGAACCCTGAAAACGGTCCCACAGCTCGGCGTAGCGTGGGTAGCGCCGGATCAGGTGATCGGGATTGGCTTGGAAAAGATATTGCAACGCAAAACGCCGCTCGTCCGGCGTGAGGTCCTTCGCCGCCCGCGAAGCTACGCGAAAGAGCGGGTCTTGGGCAGTGCCGGCCGCGTAGTCCTGAATTTGCGTGATCAGAGAGGGAACAAGATTAAAAGTCTGATGGACGCCAGGAAACTCATCCAGCAGTTTTACCATCCCGTAGTAATCTTTAAGTGCGTGCAGGCGGACCCAAGGCAGGCGATATTCGCCGGTAACTAGATCTTTGTAGAAAGGTTGGTGCTGGTGCCAAAGAATGACAACTCGTAAAACCGGCATCGGCGGCTGGATTCCTTGATTAGAATGATGTGTTATGCAGTCTAGCAAAAGCAGCACTCAGCAATCAGCGGGAGATTTGAGATTGCGGATTTTCAAACCAACGCAGGAGCAAGACGTGCCGTCTGATATCTGAGACCCAAAACCACCCGTACAATCGTTTTGGATGATTGCTGAATGCTGATTGCTGAGTGCTGAATGCCCATACACGATGACGAGCAAAACCCCTATTGCATCTCCCGTCCGGCACGATGTCAGCCTGTTTTCGGCTGATGACCTCTACCTGTTCAATGAAGGGCGCAATTATCGTGCGTACAACCAACTAGGCGCGCACGCTGCCACATTCGATGGCGAGGCAGGAACCATTTTCAGCGTTTGGGCGCCAAACGCGAGCAAAGTTTCGGTGGTCGGCAGCTTCAACGACTGGAACAACAATTCACATCAGCTGGAGGCTCGTGGCAGTTCAGGAATATGGGAAGGTTTCGTTCCCGAAGTCAGCAAGGGCTCGCTATACAAATTTCACATCGTTTCACGCAATAACGGGCACGTCGGAGACAAGGCAGACCCGTTCGGCGTACTCCATGAGCAGCCTCCACGCACGGCCTCGGTGGTGTGGGACCTAGATTATCAATGGTCGGATTCTGAGTGGATGAAGTCGCGTGGCGGCCGTCAGTCGCTGCATTCGCCGATTTCGATTTACGAAGTCCACCAAGGTTCCTGGATGCGCGTGCCGGAAGATGGAAATCGTTCACTGAGTTATCGTGAGCTTGCGCCGAAACTCGCGGACTATGTCGAGCGCATGCAATTCACGCATGTCGAGTTACTGCCCATCATGGAGCATCCGTTTTATGCATCGTGGGGTTATCAGACCACGGGTTATTTCGCTCCGACCGCGCGTTACGGCACGCCGCAAGATTTCATGTTCTTCGTGGATTACTTGCATCAGCGCGGGATCGGCGTGATTCTTGACTGGGTCCCGTCGCACTTCCCTTCCGACGCGCACGGCTTAGCGTATTTTGACGGCACGCATTTGTTCGAGCATGCAGACTGGCGAAGCGGATTTCATCCGGATTGGAATACGTATATCTACAACTACGGCCGGAATGAGGTACGCACCTTTCTGCTTTCTAGCGCCATGTTCTGGTTGGAGAAGTATCACGCTGACGGTTTGCGCGTGGACGCCGTCGCGTCGATGTTGTATCTCGACTACTCGCGCCGGGAGAATGAGTGGATTCCAAACAAATATGGTGGGCGCGAAAATTTAGATGCGATCGAATTTCTGCGACAACTGAATCTCAAGGCGTATAAGGAACACCCGGACATTCAGACTTATGCCGAGGAGTCCACCGCGTGGCCAATGGTCTCTCGACCCATTTACGTCGGTGGGCTTGGCTTCGGCATGAAGTGGGATATGGGCTGGATGCACGACACGCTTTCGTATTTTTCGCATGACCCGATCCATCGCCCTTTTCACCACAATCTACTTACATTCCGCATGCTCTATGGCTTTACGGAAAATTTTGTTCTCCCGCTCTCCCATGATGAAGTCGTTCATGGTAAGGGTTCCTTAGTCGGCAAAATGCCAGGTGACGAATGGCAGAAGTTTGCCAATCTGCGACTTTTGCTTGGGTACATGTTCGCGCAGCCAGGAAAGAAACTGCTGTTCATGGGCGACGAATTCGGCCAAGTCCGCGAATGGGGACACGATATGAGCTTGGAGTGGCACGTGCTGCAATACCCCGTGCATTCCGGAGTACAGAAATGGGTCGAGCAACTGAACCGGCTTTATCGCAGCGAGCCCGCTTTATATGAGATCGAAACCGACCCTGCCGGATTCGAGTGGGTAGATTGCAATGACACAGCATCCAGCGTGATTTCATTGCTGCGCAAAGGCAAGCGGCCGGAAGATACGATTCTGGTAGTGTGCAATTTCACCCCGGTGCCGCGCGATAACTATCGTATCGGCGTTCCCGTTGATGGCTTCTGGCGGGAAATTCTAAACAGCGATGCGGCCGATTACGCCGGAACCGGAGCCGGCAATCTGGGCGGAAAGCAGGCGGAAGAGATTCCTGTGCATGGAAGGCCGTATTCACTTTCGCTGACCCTGCCGCCGATGGGAATTGTGTTTTTTAAGCGTGCGTAGAGGGCGTTGCTTGCAACGTCTTGTTTTGGGGAACCCGCAAAAAGCATTTGCATCGGTCAGGCGTCGCAAACTACGTCTCGACCAAAGCCTTTACCTTATCTAAATTCATGCCGACCACTGGCGAACGATTCGAGCGGGCGGTTTCAATCATGGCCCGACTGCGCGGACCTGGCGGATGTCCGTGGGACCGCGAGCAGACCTTCGATTCCATCAAGCCTTACACGCTCGAAGAGGCGTACGAAGTTCTTGAAGCCATAGACAATCGCGACTGGGACGAGTTGCGGGGCGAACTTGGAGATCTACTGCTTCAAGTTCTGTTCTATTCGCAAATGGCGCACGAAGAGAGTCGTTTCTCGATTGATGATGTGCTCGATCGGCTGTCAAACAAGCTAATCCATCGTCATCCCCATGTCTTTGGCGATGTGACCGCCGAGACTTCGGCCGACGTACTGCGTAATTGGGAAGCGCTGAAGGCCGAAGAGAAGAAGAAACGACTCGAGGCTGGCAGAGGGAAAGCTGCGCAGCCGCCGAATCCGGAATCAGTGTTGGCTGGCGTTTCGTCCGCCATTCCAGCTTTGCTCGAAGCGCACAAGCTCAGTTCCCGGGCGGCACATGTGGGATTTGATTGGCCCGAGATTGGCGGATTGTTTGAGAAGCTGGAGGAAGAGGCGGAAGAACTGAAAGAAGAGCTTCAGCGAATTCCTTCACCGGCGAAGCCCGTTGCAAGCGGCGTGGCCGGATCAGGCAAGCCTCGGGTTCCGGAAGAACTTCGTCATCGTTTGGAAGAAGAGGTTGGCGATATGTTTTTTGTGGTGGTCAATATCGCGCGCCATTTGGCAGTTGATCCTGAGTCCGCGCTGAAGAAAACCAATCGCAAGTTCAGGCGGCGATTTCAGTGGATGGAGGAACGGTTGCGCGAGCAAGAACGCGGTCCGCAGCAAGCGACGATGGAGGAGTTGGAAGAGTTGTGGCAGAAGTCGAAGGAACATGAGAAGGTCGGAGTTCAGCGGTAGTGGTTCACGATTTCTTCAAATCCGTTCGGGATAGGCTATCTTTCGCCCCTTCGGGGCTTGCTCGAATCGCTTTTTCCCCAGGGCTTGCGCCCTGGGCTGTAATCTTCCGCTGCTTCGCGGCTTTGAGCGGCAGACCGCATTCATGAAAATTGAAGCCATCACACTTCGCGAACTGCACATGCCGCTGAAGCACTTCTTTGAAACCAGCTTCGGGCGCACCACCAGCCGCCGCGTCCTGCTGGTGACTGCGCATTGCGAGGGAGTTGAAGGCTGGGCGGAATGCGTTGCCGGAGAGGGACCATTTTTCAGCTACGAATGGATTGAAACCGCATGGGCAACGATCCGCGATTTTCTTGCCCCGGCTCTCGTTGGAAAAGATGTTTGGCAAGCCACGGAGGCCGCCACCCTGATGTCAAAAGTGCGGGGTCACAACATGGCCAAGGCCGCGCTCGAAAACGCGCTGTGGGACGCGGAAGCGCAACAAAAGCAGCAGCCGCTCTGGAAGCTGCTCGGCGGCACGCGGACCGAGATCGCTTGCGGTGTTTCCATCGGCATTCAGGATTCGCACGACGAACTGATGAAACAGATCGAGACGGAGCTCGCGGCAGGCTATCAGCGGATCAAGATAAAGGTGAAGCCGGGCTGGGACCTGGAGATCCTGGCGAAAATCCGCAAACGGTGGCCCGATATTCTGCTGAGCTGCGACGCCAACTCCGCCTACCGGCCCAACGACCTTGAGCACTTGCGCAAATTCGACGATTTCAATCTTCTGATGATTGAGCAGCCACTCTGGGACGACGACATTTTTCAGCATGCAAAATTGCAGCGTGAGTTGAAGACTTCGATTTGCCTGGATGAATCTATCCGGCACGAGCGTGACGCCCAAGCAGCCATCGCGCTCGACGCCTGCCGGATCATCAATATCAAGGTCGGGCGGGTTGGCGGATTGACTGAAGCCATCGCGGTCCACGCCCAATGTCTCCAACACAATATTCCCGTCTGGTGTGGAGGCATGCTCGAAACCGGTATTGGACGTGCCCACAATGTGGCGTTATCGACGTTGCTAAATTTCCGGCTCCCGGGAGATGTTTCGGCGTCCAAACGCTACTGGGAAGAAGACGTCGTGGAACCCGAAATTGAGGTAACCGAGCGGGGCACGATTCCGGTCAGCAAGAAAGCGGGCACGGGTTACGAACTAAAGAAGGACCTGATCGCGAGGCTTACGGCGCGGTCTCTTGAGCTTACCTAATCTGGAACACGTGGGACAGAAGCTTGCCCTGTGCCACGTGTTAGAATAAGAAACTAAGAAAACGAAGTTCCTGTGGTGACTTTTCCGGCAGTTTCCTGGTGTGACCCCTGCAAGAGTTTGGTGGATGGTCGTTCCCAATTTGGAGGCCTGTGTTCGCCTCCCAAACTGACACAAACTGTCAGCGCAAATGACAGAATGTGACGTTGTGGCTCGAACCGGCGGATGTGCAATCGGGATTTTTCAATGTAAGTCTATGAAAATGCGGCATGTGGCCTGTGAAATCCGCTCACTTTGGTAATTAACGGCAATGGCGAGGGAAGTGCGAAGATACCTGGCATCGGGTCGCTGAGACCGAGATTCAAGAACCAAAAAAAGAAGAGGACAAAACGAAAATGCGTAAACAGAAGGGTTTTTCACTTATCGAGTTGCTGATCGTGGTCGCGATCATCCTGATCATCGCCGCGATTGCCATCCCGAACCTGCTGCGCGCCAAGATTAGCGCCAATGAATCTTCGGCCGTCGGCTCGGTTCGCAACATCATCACTGCTGAGACTTCCTACAATTCGAGCTATGGGCAGTATGGTTTCGCGCTCGACCTTAGCCGGCTTGGGCCTGGAGCTGGCAATCTGAGTTGCCCGGTGGCCGGTCCTGACCCGGTGGCTGGGGCGTGTCTGCTGGATTCGAACCTGGGTGGCACGGCGAACAGCACCAAGAGCGGGTATATGTTTGAGGCGACCGCTGATAACCCGCAGCCTGCTGATCCGGTCACTGGTATCGTTGCCTACACCGGTTTCACCGTAGCGGGGGTTCCGCAAACGTTTAACCAAACCGGCGTCAGCGCTTTCTGTGCGGGCGACGACGGCGTGCTGCGTAAGAACCCGAACGCTGCTGGAGGTGTTGGAGCAGGCGTTGGTGTCAGCTTTGACCCCTGGACAGGGCTATGCACCACCACTGGAGCAGGCTGGGTCGTGTTGCAATAACTTAACTTAGGCAATTACCTGGGGGAGGGTAAGAGCCGAGAGCGCCGGATGGAAACATCCGGCGCTCTTACTTTTTTGCCCCAAAACACGTGGGACAGCCGTCCCCCGCTGTCCTGCCTGAGCGAAGCTCGGGAAATGCGCCCAGACTTCGTCTGGGCTGGACAGGCGGGACGCCTGTCCCACGTGAGTTGAGGCCAACGAAGAATGGCAGCAGAACTGCAACAACAAGCACAAATGAAACAACAAGCCAATCGCGAACTGGGCTTTTCCCTGATTGAACTCCTGATTGTGGTGTCGGTCATTTTAGTGCTCGCGGTTATCGCAGTACCGAATTTACTCCGATCAAAGATCGCGGCCAATGAAGCATCCGCTGTTAGCACCGTACGGCAAATTTCGACAGCCGAAATGTCCTACAGCAATGCTTATCCTGCGGTTGGATTTTCGCCAGATCTTACCAGCCTCGGCGGCCCTGTTGCCGGATGTACTCCGGCGCCGGCGAATGCTTGCATCCTTGACACTGTTATCAGTGCTGGGAGCAAGGGCGGATATAAGTTTTTTGCTGCGGGCTTTGCGCCCAGTGGGCTGATCAATACTTCTTTTGTAGCCAGCTCGGCTCCGCAAAACTTCAATACGAGCGGCGTACGCTTGTTTTGTATTGCGACTGACGATGGTCTTGTGCGTTCGAAGACTGGAGGGCCGGGAGCAGTTCCGGCACCGGATGTGCCCACTTGCATTGCTTATCCGCTCATGTAGGCAAGACTCACGCGAGACAGGGCTGCCTTTCCCAGCATCACTTCCGTAATCTCACCGTGCCTCTGATGGCATTCCATTCGCCTGGCTCTTGAATATAATTTCCTGAGAAAGCGCACTCCCATGGCGGCAATTGACATTCTCGGACTGGAAAAAACTTACAGCGTCGGCTTTTGGCGCAAGAGGCCAAAGCTGGCACTGCGGCCACTGACTCTTTCCGTGGAGTATGGTGAGATCTTTGGCTTCCTTGGCCCCAATGGCGCTGGCAAGACTACGACCCTGAAGATGCTCATGGGCCTGGTGTTCCCTACCAGCGGAACGGCGCGGATCCTGGGCATGGACCTCGACGATATTCGAATGAAAGCGCAAATCGGGTTTCTTCCCGAGCATCCGTATTTCTATGACTACCTCACCGGGCGCGAGCTGCTGAAATATTACGGACGGCTTTCGGGCGTGGATGCAAAACAGCTTTCGCAGAAGACCGACGCCGCGCTGGAGCGTGTCGGATTGCGGGACGCCGCCAATCTCCAGCTTCGCAAATTCTCGAAAGGCATGCTGCAAAGGGTGGGCATTGCACAGGCAATCCTGCACGATCCCAAGCTTGTGTTTCTGGATGAGCCGATGTCAGGGCTCGATCCCATGGGGCGGCGGGAAGTGCGGAATCTGATCGAAGAATTGAAGGGCGAAGGCAAGACTGTATTTTTCTCGACCCACATTCTGTCGGACGCCGAGGCTCTTTGCGACCGTGTGGCCATCATTCATTTGGGAGAATTGCGCCGCGTGGGCTCGGTGGCCGAGTTGACTGCCAGCGTTCACAGCAAAGTTGAAATTGTGTGGCAGGGTGCGGTTGCGCCTGCGGCGTTCAAGACGTTGGGCGCCGAGTGCCACACCGCGGGCGATACCACGCGGGCTGTGATCGCCGAGGAGAGCCAGGATGCCGCTCTTGAAGCTCTGCGGCGCGAACGCCTTCGGCTGATTTCAGTTACACCGGTGCGAATGTCTCTGGAAGACTATTTCATGACGCAGTTGACGGATAAGTCAGATCCCAACGCGCAAGGTGAGGATGGGCGTGACAGGCGAGCCACCAGCGCCACACCAACCCAACCACAGGCCTATGCAGGAGACCGAAAATGAATACTCGCATCCTGCACATCGCGACCAACACCTTTCGTGAGGCAGTGCGCGATCGAGTGCTTTACAACCTGATCGCCTTCGCCCTGCTGCTTACCGGAGCTGCGGTGCTGGTTGGACAGATTTCCATTGACATTGAAAAACTCGTCGTGATCAATCTCGGCCTGACAGCTGTCTCTCTGTTCGGGATCGTGATCGCGATCTTTATTGGTATCGGACTGGTGTCGAAGGAAATCGATAAGCGGACACTGTACACCGTCCTGTCACGCCCGGTGCGACGCTGGGAATTCATCGCGGGAAAGTTTTTTGGGCTGGCGGGAACTCTGGTCGTGAATACGGCGTTGATGGCGATCGGTGTTTTCGGGGCGCTGCTGTACGTATCACGGCATTTTGCAAGCTCTGACGCGTCGCTTCTAACCGCACTGTATTTTATCGTTTTGCAGTTCGTCATCATTACCTCGCTGGCGCTATTTTTCTCAGCGTTCTCTTCCCCGCTGCTCTCGGCGGTTTTCACATTTTCCTTGTTCGTGATTGGGACATTTTCCGAAGACCTGCGTGGATTTGGAGGGATGACGCACGGCATTTCCCGGATGTTGGCGACCGTTTTTCCGCATTGAACGTGATCAGCCAAGTAGCGCACGGTGGGGCGATTAGCTCACAATTGCTCATTTACAACACAGGGTACGCGCTGGTGTATTCGGGCGCCGTCCTATGTGCAGCTGTGCTGATTTTTGAGCGACGGAACTTGAAATGATCCGCTCGCGTACCACTACCGGAATTGCCTTGGCACTCCTGATTGGGTTAGGGGCTGGATCAGTTTTGCTACTGCGGCGGGTTGATCAGTTGCGCACGGGAGCCACCCTGGAAGAAGTCCTGTACGTTTCCTCACCAAAACTTCTAAAGAGGGCCAGCCTTGGCTATAGTGGCTTACTGGCTGACATCTATTGGACCCGGGCTGTTCAATACTACGGCGGAAAGCACCACGAGGATGCCAGGCGCTACGACTTGTTGTGGCCGCTCCTGAATATCACTACGCAACTTGATCCACATCTAATTCCCGCGTACCTGTTTGGTGGAACGTTCCTGTCTCAGAAGCCGCCAGATGGCGCGGGTGATGCGGCCAAGGCCATCCAACTCGTCGAGTTCGGCATTCGTAACAACCCAGACGACTGGCACCTCTACTATGATTTGGGATTTATTCATAACGACGTCAAGGATTATCGCGGTGCGTCGGATGCTTTTGAACGCGGATCGCGCGTTCCAAACGCGCACCCCTTCTTGAAGATTCTCGCCGCCCAGATGGCACAGCACGGCGGCGAACTTGAGACCGCTCGCATGTTATGGAGCGCAGCCTACCAGACTTCGCACGAAAAGAACCTTCGCGCCAACGCGGCGGCGCACTTGCGCGCCGTGCAAGCCGATATGGACGTAACTGAACTCGATCGCTTGGTAGAGGTATACCGGCAACGGACGGGGCACTTTCCGGTGAGTTTCGCAGAGATGAACGCCGCCGGATTATTGCGTGGAATTCCGCTGGATCCGCTTGGGAATCCATACCAGCTGACCTCCAATGGCCACGTGCTGCTTCGCAAACCCGATGATTTGCCGTTTGTGGCAAAGGGCTTGCCTCCCGATTACGTCGCACCTCGTGTTCCCAAGATCCAGCCAACCGACTAATTGAGACCGGTGGTTGGCTATTGGCTTCCACCGATGGGGTAGGAGGCTCGGCGTGTCCAGTCTGGATGAAGTCTGGCGAACCCAAAGCCTCGCTCAATCGGAACAGGCGAGCCGCCTGTTCCACGCGGAAACTTGGCGGAAGCGAGTGGGAGTCGAACCCACCATCGCCATCAAAGATAACGATCTACGGTTTTGAAGACCGCGAGAGTCACCGGACCCCTTGCGCTTCCAAAAGGCAGCTGTTGACCTTTGGCTCTTGGCTGTTGGCAAAAAACCAGCCACAGATTTACACCGATTTTCACGG
>WNGE01008859.1_pt1 | contig 15001 bp, 12 predicted proteins | sample 5400651 | NCBI WGS metagenome assembly WNGE01 (sample SAMN13153370, study PRJNA577476) | soil metagenome | isolation source: 60 cm soil or saprolite under grassland replicate 2 | place: USA:California | collected 2016-06-15 | reverse complement strand
CCCAATCTACGAGGGGTGTTCGTAATCTGCGGGGCTAGGGCCTGAGTCTCTGCTCGAGGTCGTCGATTCTTAGTTGGAGGGTGGCGGGCTGTTGCCTGAGGCTTTCCAGTCGGCGTTCAAGGAGCTCGCGGGGGCCGGCCTCCTCGGTCATCAGCGCCTCGATCCGTCGCAGGGCCTGCACAATGGCTTGATATTCCTGTTCCAGCCGCTCGAGACGACGGTAGATCTCGTCGAAGGGGCCATGGGCCTCGCGGAAGTGGCTGTGAGGCTCCTCACCGAGACCGTCGAACCGGCGGTCAATGCCTGCGAACTGGCTGGTCAAGAATTGTACGAGCTGCTGGTATTCGGTCGTCTTCATCGGCTTTCACGAATATCCCACCGGTAGTGGGAGCGCAAGTGTCTGATGTTGAATACGGTGATGACCGCGCTGTCAATCGCGCGAAGCGGAGGCGGCGAGGCGGGCGAACTCGTCGAAGGAGAGGGTTTCTGCGCGACGGCCTGGATCGACATCGGCGGCTCCGCACAGGATGCGGGCACGGTCGGCACTGAGGCCGAGGCCGGCCGCGAGGGCATTGGCCAGGCTCTTTCGGCGCTGTCCAAAGGCGGCGAGGACGACCGCGCGGAACTGCGGAGCCTCCGGCGCAGGCACAAGGGGCTCCGGGCGAACGCGGAGGTGGAGGACCGCCGAGTGGACCTGAGGCGGCGGTGTGAAAGCCCCGGGCGGCACCGTGAAGGCCAGATGCGCCTCACAGGCGAGCTGAGTCAGGACCGACAGGCTGCCGTATGTCCGGCCACCGGGCCGGGCGGCCACGCGCTCGGCAACTTCCTTCTGGAGCATGAGGGCCATCTCGTCCACGACTGTCCCGGCCTCAACCAGGGCCATGAGAATGGGCTTGCCCACGCTGTACGGCAGGTTACTGACGACCAGCACCCGGCCGGCCGGGTCGGGTTTGAGCGCGGGCAACCCCGAGTAGTCGAAAGATCGGGCATCGGCCATTCGGATCTCGACGTGGGGTGCGTCGGCGAAGCGCGCCATGAGGGCGGCGGCCAGCGCCGCGTCCACATCGATGGCCAGGAGCCGCCCGGCCGCGCGGGCAAGGCGACCGGTCAGCGCACCCTGCCCTGGTCCGATTTCGAGAACGAGATCTCGGGACGTCGGGGCCACCAGCGACACGATGCGCTCGGAGACGGCGTCGTCGCGGAGGAAGTGCTGGCCGAGCGCCCGCGTCTTGCCCGACGCCGCGTGGCGCTTGGGGGGAGGGATCAGCGCCCGGGCATTGCGGCGCGGGCTCACGCGCGGGGCCTGGCCGCGAGCTCGGCGAGGAGCGCCTCGTAAACCGCCTTGACCTGGCCCTCGCTGTGGGCGCGGTCGCCGGAATTGTCGATGACGTAGTGCGCGCGCTTCGCCTTCTCGGCCACGGGCATCTGGCTCGCGATGCGGGCGCGCGCGTCGGCCTCCGCCATCCCGTCGCGCGCGATGAGGCGCGCCACCTCCGTCTCGGGATCGGCGTAGACGACGACCACGCGATCCACTTTCGCCACCCCACCCGTCTCGAAGAGGAGGGCCACGTCCCAGATGACGATGCCCTCGAACGCCTCCTCCTCCAGTACGGAGAGAATGCGCTGCTGCCGGGCGGCGATAGCGGGGTGAGTGATCTCCTCGAGCCGTTTCCGCCGGGCCGGCTCCGCGAAGACGATGGCGCCCAGGCCCTTGCGGTCGAGCGTGCCGTCCTCCTGGACCACCGCCTGGCCGAACTCCTCCACGATCTTGAGATAGGCGGGCTGGCCCGGCATGACCACTTCGCGAGCCAGGAGATCCGCGTCGAGGACGCGGGCGCCCAGATGGGCGAACATCCGGCTCACCGTGCTCTTGCCGGTGGCGATGCTGCCCGTGAGGCCGACGAGGAGAAAGCGCCTCACGCCTGCGCCCAGTCCACGCCCGTCTTGATGTCGACCTTGAGGGGGACGTCGAGGGTCATGGCCGACTCCATCACCTGCCGCGCGAGGGCCTCGAGGCGCGGCACCTCGGCTTCGGGCGATTCGAAGAGCAGCTCGTCGTGAACCTGGAGGAGCATGCGGCTTTCGAGGCCGCTCTCCGTGAGCGCCCTGGCCATGCGCACCATGGCGATCTTGATCAGGTCGGCCGCCGTGCCCTGGACAGGCGCGTTGGTCGCCATGCGCTCGGCAAAACCTCTGAGGTTGGGATTGCCGCTCCGAAGCTCCGGGATATAGCGGCGCCGGCCGAGCAGGGTCTGGACGAAGCCGCGCTCGCGCCCCTCGGCCACCGTGCGCTCCAGGTATGCCTTCACCTTGGGATGCCGCTCGAAGAAGCGGTCGAGGAACTCCTGGGCCTGCTTGGGCGAGATGGAGAGACCCCGGGAAAGCCCGAAGGCCGTCACCCCGTAGATGATGGAGAAGTTCGTCGTCTTGGCCACGTCGCGCTGCTCGGAGGTGACGGCGGCCAGCTCGACGCCGAAGACCTCGGCGGCCGTGCGCCGGTGTATGTCTTCTCCCGCTCGAAAGGCCGCGAGCAGGCTCTCCTCGCCCGAAACATGGGCGAGGATGCGGAGCTCGATCTGGGAATAGTCGGCGGCCACGAAGCGCCAGCCCGGCTCCGGCACGAAGGCCGCGCGGATGCGGCGTCCGAGCTCCGTGCGGATGGGAATGTTCTGAAGATTCGGGGCGGACGACGACAATCTCCCCGTGGCGGCCACGAGCTGGTTGAAGGACGTGTGGATGCGCCCCGTGGCGGAATTGATCATGAGGGGCAGGGCGTCGGCGTACGTGGACTTGAGCTTGGCGAGGATCCGGTGCTCGATGATCTTCGCGGGCAGCGCATGGCCGAGGGCGAGCTGCTCGAGGACATCGGCGTCGGTGGAGTAGCCGGTCTTGGTCTTCTTGACGGGCGGCAGCTTGAGCTTCTCGAAGAGGATGTGCGCCATCTGCTTGGGCGACCCGATATTGAACTCTTCACCCGCCAGCTCGTAGATCTCGCGGGTGAGCCGCTCCAGGGTCAGGTCGAGCTCCTTGGAGAAGTCCTCGAGGCGCGCCGGATCCACGCGGATCCCGTGGCGCTCCATGGCCGCCAGCACGGGCACGAGGGGCTTTTCGAGATCTCCGTACAGAGTGTGGAGACTCACCTCCTTGAGGGCGCGCGGGAGCATCTCCCACATCTGCCACACCCAGCGCGCGCGGCTGCCCGCCGCGGCGAGCCCGGGCCCCTCGCCCAAGAGCTCCGCGCTCACCTCGTCGAGCTTGTAGCTGGTGCGCGCGGGATTGAGAAGGTACGCCCCCACGGCGGTGTCTTCAAAAGCGGGGGGAGTGCCACGGGCCAGCCACCACTGGACCACGTGCTTGATGTCGTGGCCCACGAGCGGTCGGCCGCCGAAGTCAGGCGCTCCCGTCTCCAGTCTCAGGATGGCGGCCCCCGCGGCCGGATGATAGACGCCGAGCGCAGTGAGGGCGGGCCCCGGCGGCCCTCCCGCGCCCACCCAATCCACCGCCACGGGATCGCCGGCGGGCACCGCGGCCAGCCACTGCGCCAGCGCCTGGGGGCCCTCGAGGCTCGGTGGCGACTCGGTGACTACCACCGGCGTCTCCGCGGCGGGAAGCTGGCGCAGCAACGTCTCGAACTCGAGCTCGGTCCAGAGCGCCCGCAGCCGCTCCCAGTCCGGCTCCTCGCGCTTGAAGGCTTCGAGGTCCTGCGCGATGGGCACGCGCGTGCTCACCGTGGCCAGCTCGCGCGAGAGGAAAGCCTGCTCGCGATGGGTGGCGAGGGTCTCCCGCAACTTGCCCGGCACGAGGGTGAGGTTTTCGTAGAGCCGCTCGACGCTGCCGAATTGGGAGATGAGCTTGACCGCCGTCTTCTCGCCCACCCCGGGCACGCCGGGGATATTGTCGATGCTGTCCCCCATGAGGGCGAGCAGATCGGGAATCTGCTTGGGGGCGACACCCCACTTGGCGGCGACCGCGTCGTCGTCGAACCAGATCGGCTCGCCGCGCACGTTCGTGGAGAGCACGCGCACGCCCGGGCCGACCAGCTGGAGCATGTCCTTGTCGGCGGTGACCAGCACCATCTCCACCGGCTCGCTTCCCATCCGGTCTACCAACGTGCCGAGCACGTCGTCGGCCTCGAAGCCGGGCACCTCGAGGAGGGGCAGCCGGAGCGCTTCGAACACCCGCTTGACCAGCGCGATCTGGCTGCGGAGGTCGTCAGGCATGCCCGGGCGCGTCTCCTTGTAGGAGGGAAGCTTTTCCTCGCGAAAGGTCGGACCCGGCGGATCCCACGCCACCGCCGCATACGCCGGATTCTCCTCCCGGAGCAGCTTCAGGAGCATGGTGGACACGCCACGAACGGCGTGGGTCGCCTGGCCCTTGGAGTTGGAGAGATAGGGCAGGGCGTGATAGGCGCGGTAGAGAAAGCCCGGTCCGTCCACCACGAAGAAGCGCGCGCTCATGCCGGCACCACGCGGTCGTAGAGCGCGCGCACCCAGGAGGTGCGGCGCTTGTAGTCCTCGAGGAGCTCCTTGCGCGAGGGATACTCGAGACTCTTGGCGAGGCGCGCAGGAATGGGCCCCGCGAGGTCCAGGGTGTCGGGGGGCCGGGCGCCAAAGAGGCGCAGGTCCGCGGAGACGCGGCGGAGGAAGCGATAGTGGCCGGCGAGGGTGTCCGCCTCGTCGGCGGGGAGAAGACCGGCGCGCCCGATGGCCCCGAGGGCGGCCACGGTATGCTGGCGCCGGATCGCCGGATGCCGTTTGCCGTGCGTCATCTGTATGGCCTGGGTGATGAACTCCACGTCGACCAGTCCTCCTCGTCCGAATTTGACGTGCAGCCGTCCGGGCGTCTCCTTGCCCAGCTCCTTCTGCATGCGGCCGCGGAGCTCGCGCATCTCCTTGAGATCGGGCGGCGCCGCCTCACGACCATACACGAGAGCGCGGATCTCCTCCCTCACCGCGCGGCCGAGCCGCGGATCACCGCCCACGAGCCGCGCGCGAGTGAGGGTCTGTCGCTCCCACGGATCGGCCCACTCGCGGTAGTACTGCCCGAGCGCCTCGAGGCTCGAGGCGAATCCGCTGCCCTTGGAGCCCGGACGCAGGCGCAGGTCCACGGGCATCACCACCCCCGCCGCCGTCACGTCGCCGAGGATCGAGGAGAGGAGCTCCACCGCCCGATCGTAGAACACATGAGCCTCGACGCGCTCGGCTCCGTCGGATTCGCCCGCCCCCCCGTAGATCACGAAGAGGTCGAGGTCGGAGCCCGTGGAGAGCTCGCGCCCCCCGAACTTCCCCAGGCCGATGATACAGGCACCCACCGGTCCGCCCCGCGCGTCGCGCGGGACGCCATACGCCTCCGCCGTCTCCCCGAGGGCCATGAGCCACGCGGCGGCCAGCGCCGCCTCCGCGAGCTCCGTCATCTCGCGGGAGAAGCGCTCCGCATCCGTGACGCCCAGGAGCATGCGCCAGGTGATGGCCAGCTCCTCGGCCTGCTTGGCTCGTCTCAGGCGATCCATCCGCTCGGACACAGCCAGCCGCGGGCCCAAAGCCGGCGCGAGGGCCTGCCGGAAATACCGCCGACGACGGGACGACGCGAACGTCGAGGGATCCGCCAAGCCGTTCAGGAGCTCCGGCTGCGTCACGAGGAGCTGGGTGAGGAGCTCGCCGCGCGCGCAAAGCTTGACGAGATTGGTGAGGAGCTCCGGGCGCTCGGCGAGCAGCTCGAGATAGGCCGTGCGCGGGCCGGCCGCGGCGAGGAAGCGCTCGAACTGGTTCAGCGCCTCGTCGGGATCGGGGCTCTGCCAGAGAGCCTCGAGGAGCACGGGAAACATGGCATGGAGCGCGCGGCGCATCGGCTCCGCATAGGGGACGAGCGGGCGGCCCTCGAGGACGAGGCGGAGATTCTGGCGCGCCCGGTCCGGATCGGTGAAGCCCGTGGCCTTGAGGGCGGTGTAGGTCGGAATGCGCGGGGCGGCCGCCCGGGCCGCGGGCGGAGCGGCGAAGAACTCGGTGAAGGCGTGGTGGACTCCATGGGTGATCCGGCGGTACTCGGCCTCGAAGCGGCGGCGCGCCTCCACGGGCGGCAGGGTCGAGCCGAGCCGCCGCGCGAGGAGCCCGAGCGCCGCCGCGGCTTCCGGCAGGGTGTGGGTCTGGAACTCGTCGAGGATCTGCAATCGGTGCTCGACGGTCCGGAGGAAAACCAGCGCATCGCCGAGAAAGCGTCCGAGCGCCTGGGGCAGGTAGCCGCGCTCGGTCAGGCGGAAGATGGCGCGCAGGCTGTTCCGCTCGCGCAGCCAGGGATCATCGCCCGAGTAGAGGAGCTGGAGCGCCTGCACGAGGAATTCGACCTCGCGGATGCCGCCGACGCCCAGCTTGACGTGGCGGCGCTGTACGCCCTTGGCGCGGAGGGACTTGTCGATCTGCGCCTTCATGCCGCGCACTGCGGCCACGATGTCGGGATCCACGCCGGCGCGGAAGACGAACGGGCGCACGAGATCGAAGAAGCGCGCGGCCACGCCCGCATCTCCCGCACAGAAGCGCGCCTTGATGAGGGCCTGCCGCTCCCACAGCTCGGCCCGCTCCTCGAGATAGACGCCATAGCCGGCGAGGGACAGGACGACACCGCCCATGCGCCCCTCGGGACGCAGGCGCAGGTCCACGCGGAAAGCGTAGCCTTCGTCCGTCACGGATTCGAGGGCCTCCACGAGGGTGCGCGCCCCCGCCGCGAAATAATCGCCGTTCGCGACGCTGCCTTCTTCGCCGCCCGAGGTGAGGCCGTCGTCGCCATAGACGAAGACGAGGTCGATGTCGGAGGAGTAGTTGAGCTCGTCGCCCCCGAGCTTGCCCATGCCGATGACCGCGAATCCCGTCGGCGTCCCGTCCTCCGCCCGCGGCTCTCCGAATCGCCGGCGCAGGTCCTCCTCCGTCCAGCGCCACGCCTCGGCCAGACAGACATCGGCCATGTGGGACAGCTCTTCCGTCGTCACCGTGAGGTCGGCGTCACCCAGGATGTCGCGGCTGGCGATGCGAAGGAGCTGACGGTACTTGAAGCGGCGCAGGGCATTCCAGCGCGCCTCCGGCCGGTTGAAGGCGCTCGCGTCCTGGGCGAGCCCCGCGGCAAGCTCGTCGGCGAGCCACTGCCGCATCGTGCCCGGCTCGAGGAGCCACGACAGGAGGGTGGGGCGGCGCCTCAGCGTATCGGCCAGGAACTGGCTGGTGCCGCCGACCCGCGCGAGAAGGTGAAGCGCGCCCGGGTGACCGCCCAGCAGCCGGAAGAGCGCGGCGCGCTCGCCTTGCCCGGCCAGGCGCTCGAGGTTGTTGAGCGCCATGTCGGGATCGGGCGCTTCCGACATCTCCTGCAGGAGCCGGGGAAGGAGCGGCCCCAGGAGCTCGGCATCCCGCGGATCGGGCGTCATCGCGTGCAGGTTGGCGAGGGCCCGGCGCGGTTCGGCAAAGCCGAGGCGCTTCAGCTCCGCGAGGGCTTGGCGGTCGCTCGGCGCGGCGGTCAGGAGATTGGAGATCAGATGGCGGACTCGCCCTTTTCGCCGGTGCGGATGCGGATGGCCTCACCCATGGGGAGCACGAAGACCTTGCCGTCGCCGATGGAGCCCGTGCGCGCGGCCGCGGCCACGGTGGCCACGACCTTCTCGACGAGCGAGTCGGGAACAACCACCTCCACCTTCACCTTGGGCAGGAAGTCGATGGTGTACTCCGAGCCCCGGTAGAGCTCGGTGTGGCCCTTCTGACGCCCGAAGCCGCGCACCTCCGTCACCGTCATGCCGATGATGCCAAGCTCCGTCAGCGCTTCTTTGACGTCGTCCAGCTTGAACGGCTTGATGATCGCTTCGATCTTCTTCATCGAGACCTCCGTGACGGCTTGGGGCCCGCGGGGCGGAGCGCCTTCTTGTAGAGAAGAGCGTACTCGCGGGCCGAGGCGTCCCACGAGAAATCTTCCGTCATGCCGTTTCTGACCAGCGCGCTCCACTGCTCCGGCCGGCGGAAAGCGGCCACCGCCCGCCGGGTCGCCTTGAGCATGGCCTCCGACTCAAAGGCGTCGAAGAGGAAGCCGGTGCCGGCGCGGCGCGCGGCGTCGAACTCCTTGACGGTGTCGGCGAGGCCTCCCGTCCGTCGGACGATGGGCACCGTGCCGTAGCGCAAAGCGACGAGCTGGCCCAGGCCGCACGGCTCGTAGCGGGAGGGCATGAGGAAGCAGTCGGCGCCCCCGTAGATACGGCGGGCCAGCGCCGTGTCGTAACTCAGGCGCACGGCGACCTTGCCGGGATAACGCTCCGCCTCTCGCATCCAGGCCTCTTCGAGATGCGCTTCCCCCGAGCCCAGCAGGGCGAACTGGCAGCCCGCGTCGAGCATGGCGGGCAGGCCCTCGAGCACCAAGTCGAGCCCCTTCTGCCCGGCGAGCCGCGTCACCATGGCGATAATCGGGCCGGGCGACTCGTCCAGTTCCAGCTCGCGACGGAGAGCCTCACGGCAGGCCGCCTTGCCCTCGGGCTCGTCGGCGGAGTACGGGCGCGCCAGCCCGGCGTCCTTGGCGGGGTTCCACTGCTCGTAGTCGATGCCGTTGATCACGCCGTGGAGATCGGCCGCGCGCTCCTCGAGCACGCCGTCCAGGCCATTGCCAAACTCGGGGGTCCGGATCTCCGCTGCGTAGGTGCGGCTCACCGTGGTGAGCAGGTCCGAGAAGACGAGGCCGCCCTTGAGAAAGTTGATCTTGCCGTAAAACTCGATGCCGGCGGGGGTGAAGAGGTCCCAGCCCAGCCCCGTCATGGCCATGTCGTAGTGCCAGAAGGCGCCCTGATAGGCGAGGTTGTGAATGGTGAGCAGGGTGGCCACCGAGCCCAGAACGGGATGGTCGCGGTAGAGGGTGCGGAGGTACACGGGAATGAGACCGGTCTGCCAGTCGTTGGCGTGGATGATCTGCGGTCGCCAGAGCTCGCCCAGCTCGATGATCGATTCGAGCGCGCCGCGACAGAAGAACACGAAGCGCTCGCAGTTGTCCCAGTAGTCGCCGTCGGCGGTGCCGTAGAGCCCCTCCCGATCGAAGTACTGGTCCTGGGCGAGGAAGTACACGGGGACGCCGCCCACCGTCTCCGTCTCCTGGAGCGCGCCCTCCACCATCCGGTCGCCGAGGGGCACGCGGAGCCGTGGGACGACGGTCTTGATCTCGGGGGCGTGAAGCTCGACCCCCCGGTAGCGCGGCATGAGGATGCGCACGTCGTGCCCGAGAGCGCGGAGGGCCCGCGGCAGCGCGCCCGTGACGTCGCCCAGTCCGCCCGTCTTGGCGAAAGGCGAGGCCTCGGAGGCCACGAGCAGAATGCGAAGACGCGGGGGCATGGCGCGATCCTCAGGAGTCTTCTTCGAGAATCGGGAAGACGAGCTGCGAGACATGCGAGGAGATACGCTTGAGGTTCGTCAGCACGTCGAGGTGGATCTCGGAGGTCTCCAGCGACTCCGCGAGCCCCTGCCGCAGCCGCGCGAGGTGCGAGGCGCGCAGCTCGCGCTCGCGCTGGCGTATGGCCGGGCGCTGATCGAGCACCTCCTGGGCGAGGGTGCGGTCGTTGGACGCGAAGCCCGCGATGCCGCGCTCGAGATTCTTCGAGATCATGCCGTGGAACTCGAGAAGCTCCGCCTCGCCCGCCTCGGAGAAGCGCCGGCCCTGGTAGAGCTTCTTGCGGGCCAGCTCCATCAGGTTCTTGTCGACGATGTCGCCGATGTTCTCGAGGTTGCCGATGAAGGAGATGAGGGCGATCTCCTTCCGGGTGAGATCGGGCGACATGGTCTCCTGTCCCAGGCGCGAGAGGAAGAGCTTGATCTCCCGCTCGAGATAGTCGAGCTGGTCGTCACGCCGCTCCACGTCCTCCAGCAGCTCCTGGTTGTCCGTACGCAAAGCGGTCATGGCATCCCGCAGCATACCCTGCGCGACATCGCCCATGCGGAGGGCTTCACGCGTGGCCTGCCCGAGGGCGAGGGCGGGCTGGTCGAGATAGCGGTCGTCCAGGTAGCGTGTCTTGAAGGGGTTGTCGCCGCTCTTGATCTCCTCGGGCACGAGCGCGGTGATGGCGCGCGCGGCGAGGGGGGCGAAGGGCAGGAACACCGCGCTGATGGCGACGTTGAATAGCGTGTGCGCGTTCGCGATCTGGCGCGCCGGATTCTCGGAGGTGACCGACAGGAAGGACGTGAGCTGATGAAGAAAGGGCAAGGCCACCATCACTCCGAGGACCTTGAAGGCGATATGTGCCACCGCCACCCGGCGCGCATCCGCCGAGGAGCGCAGGCTGGCCGCCAGCGCGATCGCGCACGTGCCGATATTGGCCCCGAGAACCACGGGAATGGCGCCGTCCAGGGGCAGGAGTCCCTGTTGGGCGAGCGAGAGCATGAGACCGATAGTAGCCACGGACGAGGCCATGCCCGCACTGAAGATCGCCCCCACGAGAAGCCCCAGGCCGGCATTGCTCGACAGGGCCACCAGCACCTGGCGGGCCAGCGGACTGTCCGCGACCGGCGCCACCGTCTCCGTCATGACGCGCATGCCCAGGAATACGAGGCCGACTCCGTCATGACGCGCATGCCCAGGAATACGAGGCCGAACCCCAGCACCACCTGTCCCAGGCTCTTGGCGAGACCGCGACGAGCGAAGAACGTCAGAGCAAAGCCCGCGCCCACGAGGAGAAGCGCCAGCTCCTGGACCTTGAAGGCGAGAAGCTGCACGGTGAAGGTCGTGCCGATGTCGGCGCCCAGGATGACCCCGAGCGACTGGCGGAAGGTCACGAGGCCGGCCGACACGAAGCCGATCAGCATCAGCGTGGTGGCCGACGAGGACTGGATCAGGGCGGTGACGAGGGCCCCCGAGCACACGGCGGACAGGCGATTGCGGGTCATGCTCGTGAGCAGGTGACGAAGATGGCCGCCCGCGGCACGCTGGAGCCCCTCGCCGCAGAGCTGCATCCCGTAGAGCAGCAGCGCCAGTCCGCCGAAGAGACCGAGGAGGACCACGGCTAGTGTCCCAGCCTCGAGGGAGCGAGCGGGCTGCCGGCGGCGAGGCCGGCCAGATGACGCGTGCTGTTGACCGAGCGCACGATGGGCGGCGCGATCTCCGTGATCGATCCATTCGACAGCGTCAGCCGCCAGATCGACTCCAGCGGAAGTCCCAGGCAGTAGGCGAGGTAGGCGCTGATGACGCCGCCATGGCACACCACGAGCGCCTCCTGGCCGTTGGGGTGGGCGGCCGCGATGTCCGACATGGCGCGCACCACCCGCAACTGGACGTCCGCGAGAGGCTCGGCGCCCGGGGGAAGGCAGGCGACGGGGTCGCGCACCCACTGTGTGTAGGGATCGCCCGGCAGGCTGCTGATCTCTTCGACCGTCTGCCCTTCCCAGTCGCCCAGCGACAGCTCGCGGAGCTCGTGCACCTGCGTCACGGAGAGGCCGAGACCCTCCACGGCGATCTCCGCCGTGCGGCGCGCGCGCTCGAGCGGACTCGTGTACACCGCGGTGACGCCCCGATGGCGCAGGGCCTGCCCGAGGGCCGCGGCCTGGCGCTCGCCCAATTCGGACAGCGCGACATCCTGGACACCCTGAAAGCGCCTCACGGCGTTCGACACCGATTGGCCGTGACGCGCGAGGAGGAGACGACTCATCGTGCCGCCGACGCGGCCTTGTGCGCCGATCGCAGGCGCTCGATGGTCTCGGGCCTGCCCAGTATTGCCGCAACCTGGAAGATGGGGGGGCTGGCCGCCTTGCCGGTGAGAGCGATCCGCGTCAGCTGCGCGAGGTCGACGAGCTTGAGACCCATCTCGGCCGCCAGGCCTCGATACAGCCCCTCGAGGCCCTCGGTATCGAAGGCCTCCTGGACCTCGATGCGCTTGATCAGGGCGGCATAGCGTGCCGGCGCCTCGGGACCCCAGAACTTGGCCGTGGCCTGCGGATCGTAGGCCGTGGGCGCCCGGAAGTAGAAGGCGGCCTGCTCGACCATCTCTACGAGCGTGTGTGAGCGCTCCTGGAGGCTCTCGGCGATCCGAGCCAGGCGCGCGGCGTCCGTGGTCGCCGGGTATCCCGCCCGCTCGATGAAGGGCGGCAGCAAGGCGGCCAGGCGCTCGGGCGGCGAGGCTTTGATCCACTCGAGCGAGAGCCAGAGGAGCTTGTCCCGGTCGAAGACGGCGCCGGCCCTGCCCACGTGCTCCAGGTCGAAGTGCTCCGCGATCTCCGCCGGCGAGAAGATCTCCTGGTCACCGTGCGACCAGCCGAGGCGGGCCAAATAGTTGACGAGGGTCTCCGGCAGGATGCCCTGGTCGCGGAACTCCTCGACGGTGGTGGCGCCGTGGCGCTTGGACATCTTGCTCCGGTCGGCGGCCAGAATCATGGGCATGTGAGCGAAGAGGGGCGTGGCGTAGCCCAGCGCCTCGTAGCAAGCGATCTGCTTCGGCGTATTGCTCAGGTGGTCATTGCCGCGGATCACATGGGTGATCTTCATGGTCACGTCGTCGACGACCACGCAGAAATTGTAGGTGGGGGTGCCGTCCGCTCGCACGAGAATCCAGTCGTCCAGGGTAGTGTTGTCGAAGCTGACCGTGCCGAGGATGGCGTCCTCGACCACGGTCTGCCCGCCTGCCGGTACCTTGAGACGGAGCGCGTGCGGCTCCGAGGCCGGCACGTTGGCCCCGCGGCACGTGCCCGGGTACCGGAACTGCTCTTTGCGGGATTTGGCGATCTCGCGCAGGGCAGCGAGGGTCTCCGGCGTGCAGCGGCAGCGGTACGCGCGCCCCTCCGCCACCAGCCGCTCCGCGTGCGCCCGGTAGATCTCGAAGCGCTCGGTCTGGCGATAGCCTGGCGTGGGCGGGCCCTCGTCCCAGTCGAGGCCGAGCCAGCGCATGGCCGCCACGATCTGGTCGATGTGAGCGTTGGTGGAGCGCGAGCTGTCCGTGTCCTCGATGCGGAGGATGAACACGCCCTTGTGACGCCGAGCGAAGGCCCAGTTGAACAGCGCGGTACGCGCGCTGCCCACGTGAAAAGATCCCGTGGGGCTGGGGGCAAAGCGAACTCGTACGGTCTCAGGCATGTCCGTTCATTCTACTCCGATGCCCCAGCGTGGGCCCACGTCCTGCCGTGAAATCCTGTCAGCTTTCGACGCCGGGCGGGTTGGGGGTTCCTCCCCGCTGACCACGCCGAGTCGCATTCGCCGTGGCCACTCTGGCCCGCCACGAGATTTCGGTTTGGCGCTTCGAAGAACCTCCCCAGAAGATACGGGTCAGCGGGGAGGAACCCCCAACCCACCCGGCTCTCCGCGAGGTCCACCAAAAATCAGAACCTCAATTGACTGAGATAACACCCTTGTCCACAGCGTGGAGGGCGGGGGTGGGGGGCTTCCCTCCCTGGACCCGTATCTTCTGGGGAGCTTCTCAACGCCGCCAGGCAACATCTCGTGGCGGGCCAGAGTGGCCACGCGGAATGCGGCTCAGCGTGGTCCAGGGAGGGAAGCCCCCCAGCCCCGCCCGTTGCATGGCGCTAGAAGCGAACGCGCCGCATGACAGCGCGAGGGAGCAGGCGGATCGCCGCCATGACGAAGCGCCAGATAGGGGGCGCGTACACCACGGGCGTTCCGCGATCGATGGCGCGGAGGACGACTCGAGCCACCGCGTCGGGCTCGCCGGCAAAAGGAGGCACGGGCAGTCCCGCCGTCATCGCGGTCTTCACGAAGCCCGGCCGCACGCACACCACGCGCACCCCGCGGTCGCCGTACGCGAGCCCCAGGCCGTCGAGGAAGGCCGACAGCCCCGCCTTGGAGGCACCGTAGAGGAAGTTGCTGCGCCGGGGCCGGTCGCCGGCCACCGAGCTGAACGCGCAGATCGTCCCGCCACCACGCGCGGCGAGGCGCTCGGCCGTCTGCTGGCAGAGGACGGCCGTGGCCGTGAAGTTGACGTCGAGGAGACGGCGGAGGCGGGCCGGATCCCGCTCCAGCTCCTCCTGCCCCGCGAAATCGCCCGCCGTCACCACGAGCGTATCCATGCCTCCCACTGCCCCGTCCGCCGCGTCGAGCGCCGCGGCGAAGCCGGCCGGGTCGCCCAGATCCAGGTGCGCCGTGGCCACGGGCCCGCGCGCCCCGCGAGCCGTGAGGTCGCGGGCCGACGTCGCGAGCTCCGCCGCGTCGCGGCCGAGCAGGACCACGGCGTCCCCGCGCTCGGCGAGCAGACGGGCAAGTGCCCGCCCCATGCCGCGGGTGCCGCCGACCACCGCCACCTTCACGCGCGGTCTCCCAGCACGCGCACCGACTGGGCGGAGCGGAATCGCCGCTCCGGATCCCACGTGTCGCGGACCCGGCACCACTCGCCGAGGCGGGGCACCATGCGGACGAAATCCTCGGCGCGCGTGACGGCGTCCTTGGCGAGATAGACGCGGCCGCCCGCGGCAATCACCACGGCATTCAGCTCGTGGACGAGCGCATCCGTGGCCGGACCGCGGTAGGGCAGGTCGAGGGCCAGGGTGGTGCCTTCGAGCGGAAACGACAGATACGCCTCGGATTCCGGCCCGCAGTCCTTGATGACGGCGAGGAAGGACGCCGCGCCGGCCGCGGCGAGCCGCTCGAGGAGCTCGGCCACCGCCGCGCCCGCCGCGCGCGGGACGACGCACTGGTACTGGAGAAAGCCGCGGCGACCATAAAGACGGTTCCACTCGCCGATCGCGTCGAGCGGATAGAAGAAGCCCTGGTACGGCACGATGCGCGCCGACCCACCCGGGCGCCGAGCGTGCATCCGGTAGTAGGCGGTATTGAACGCGCGCATGAGCCCCGGGCTCAGGAGCCACTCCGGAGCGTTCACGGGCACGGTCAAGCGCCGCGGCTCGGGTGGCGGCCCCGGGGGTGCCTCTTCCCGCGCGGCGTGGCGACCGCGCATGAGGATGCCTCGTCCCAAGGCGGCGCCACGGGCGAGGCAATCGATCCACCCCACGGTGTACGGCCAGTCCTTGGCGGCATCGCGAAGACCATCCAGCATGGCGGCGAG
>WNGE01022281.1_pt1 | contig 15005 bp, 17 predicted proteins | sample 5400651 | NCBI WGS metagenome assembly WNGE01 (sample SAMN13153370, study PRJNA577476) | soil metagenome | isolation source: 60 cm soil or saprolite under grassland replicate 2 | place: USA:California | collected 2016-06-15 | reverse complement strand
GGCCGGCGTGGTCTTCAACACGATGTACGACGCGTGGACGCCTGCGCGCGCCTACGCGCATTACCACGCGGGTTTGCGCATTTTGTCCGAAACCGCGAGCGCGCGCCTGGCGACTCCGGTTGAAGTCCCATTCAACAGACTCGGCGGCGGGTTCAATTACGACGCGAAGGACGCTTCGTGGAACTTCCCCAAACCCTGGCCCGGCGGCAAGTGGACCTTGCGCGACATCGTCGATTATCAGAGCGCGGGCGCGATGGCGCTACTCAACCACGCCGCTCGCCATCGAGAACTTTACCTGCGCAACTTTTATGAAACCAGCAGACGCGCCGTCGAAGCTAAGGACAGGCCCTATGCGATCCTGCTGCCCGAGCCGGAGACGCCCGCGTCGATCTCCGACGCGCTCAAACGCCTCAAAGAAGGTTTGAACCAGGTGAGAGGCACTGACCAGGAGAAACACGAACAGGGCGAACAGGTCGTCAAGAACATCACCGGCGAACCCTCGACCTCCGCCGAGGTGGTCTACTATTACAAGACCGAGGGATTAGACCGCGCGCTGAACATCCTCAGGCGCGGCGGCGTCGAGGTGATGCGAGCGAACAAGGACTTCACCGCCGGCGGAAAGAAATACGCCGCGGGCGCGCACATAATTTTCATGAAGCAGCCTTACGGCGCGTTCGCCAAGGCGCTGCTCGAATCGCAGGTATACCCTGACCTGCGCGAATATCCCGGCGGCCCGCCTAAGCGCCCTTACGACGTGACGGCGCACTCGCTCAACCTCCTGATGAACGTCAAGGCGGCCTACGTCAAAGAGCCTTTCGCCGTCGACGCCAAGCCCGAACCGGCCGCGCTCGTGATTCAATCCCGCGTCCGGCCCAACGCGGGCGTGCGCGTGGCGATTTACAAAAATCATCTTCCCTCGATGGACGAGGGCTGGACGCGATGGATGTTCGATCAATACAGGTTCCCTTACGCCTCGCTGCTCGACGCCGAAGTCCGCGCCGGCGGTCTGAAGGCCAAATACGACGCGATCATCATTCCCGATCAATCCGTCAACGCGCTGGTCAACGGCCTGCCAGGCGCCGCGAGCGGAGCGAGCGAAGCGGCCGGAACCGAAGAGAGGATTACCGGCGTCTACCCGGCGGAATACGCCGGGGGGTTGGGCGAAGCGGGCGTCAAAGCGCTGCGCGAATTTATCGAGGCCGGTGGCACGGTGATCACGTTCAACAACGCCTCCAATTTCGCGATCGAGAAACTTGGCGCCCCCGCGCGCAACGTCCTCAAAGGCGTTCCGGCGCGCGATTTCTACTGCCCGGGGTCGATACTCCGCGCGCAACTGGATTCGTCAAGCCCTCTCGCCTTCGGGCTGGAGAAAGAATCGATCGCGTGGTTTGAAAACAGCCCGGCCTTCGAGATCACTGACCCGGCGAGCGCCCGCGCGATCGCGCGTTATCCCGAATCGGAGAGCCCACTGCTGAGCGGATGGATTCTCGGCGACAAACTCGTCCGCGGTCGCGCGGCGATGGTCGAGGCGAATATCGGCAAGGGCCGCGTCATCCTCTTCGGATTTCGCCCGCAATACCGCGCCCAGAGCCTGGCGACTTTCCCGCTCCTCTTCAACTCGATCCTGACGAGCAAGGGCGATCAATAAGAGTGGGACAGACTTTAGTCTGTCCGTAGCATGAAATGAGACGGACAGACTAAAGTCTGTCCCACTTTTTTTGCTTGACATGCGGTCGCGGCGGGTGTATTTAACCACTCGGTTAATTAACTAGGAGGTTTAACACAGTAATGGCTCTTGATCAGCTCAGTGTCACATTGGCCGCCATCGCCGATCCGACACGACGCGCGATCCTCGAGCGTCTGGCCGAGGGAGAGGCGACGGTCGGGGAGTTGGCCAAGCCATTCGAGATGAGTCTTCCCGCCATCTCGAAGCACCTCAAGGTGCTGGAGCAGGCGGGATTGATCGAGCGTGGGCGCGACGCCCAGTGGAGGCCCTGCCGGATCGCGGCGGGGCCTCTCAAGGAGGTCGCAGACTGGGTGGGGCGCTATCGCCGTCACTGGGAAGAAAGCTTCGACCGTTTGGACGAGTATCTGCGCGAGTTGCAAAAACGCGAGTCGCAAAACCGACAATCGAAAACCAAGGAGAAAAAGCATGGCCGCAAGGAAAAATGATCCCTCCGCGAAATCATCTGAACGTGAACTCGTCATCACGCGCGTCTTCGACGCGCCGCGCGAATTGGTCTGGAAGGCATGGACTGACCCTGAGCATTTGATGCGCTGGTGGGGGCCGAAAGACTTCACGTCGCCCGCTTGCAAATTAGACCTTCGGGTTGGAGGCAAATACCTCTTCTGTATGCGATCGCCAGAGGGCAAGGATTTTTGGAGCACGGGCGTCTATCGCGAAATCGTCGAGCCGGAGCGAATTGTTTGGACAGATTCGTTCGCGGATGAGAAAGGTAATCCGGTCCCGGCCTCGCATTACGGAATGCCGGGAGATTGGCCTGAGGAAATGCTGGTGACGGTGACCTTCGAAGAGCATCAAGGCAAGACCAAGATGACCCTGCGGCATGCCGGCCTCCCGGCGGAGATGGGCGAAATGGCCGAAGCCGGCTGGAACGGATCCCTCGACAAGCTCGCCCAAAGCCTGAGTGGCTCGAACAAAAGCGGCGCCACAACACTCACGATGCCGTCGGTCCGGGAGATCGTCATCACGCGCGTCTTCGACGCGCCACGCAGACTCGTCTTCGAGGCCATCTCAAAGCCCGAACACGTGACGCGTTGGTGGGGGCCGAGATCCATGACGATGGTCTCCTGCGAAATGGATTTCCGCCCCGGAGGCTCGTGGCGCTTCGTCAAACGCGGGCCCGACGGGAACGACTACGGATTCAGGGGCATGTATCGCGAGATCGAGCCTCCAGAACGTATAGTACAGACCTTCGAATTCGAAGGGATGCCGGGCCACGTATCGGTTGAAACGGCGACTCTCGAAGAGCTAGACGGCAAGACGAAACTGACGGTCAGGTGCCTTTACCAATCGGCAGAGGACCGCGACGGTCACTACAATTCGGGTATGGAGGCGGGAATGAAGGAATCTCACGACCGTCTCACCGAACTACTCAGCGCGATGAAATGAATGAACAGGAGGGAAACTATGAAGACATTGACCAATCGAGCGCTTATCGCGGCGGCCATCCTGGCAGCCGCGGCTTTCATTGTCGGATACGGGCGCCAACAACAAGACTCCGGCGGCAAATACGCCGAGGTGAACGGCCTCAAGATGTACTATGAGATTCACGGTTCGGGACGCCCGCTAGTGTTGCTTCACGGCGCGTTCGGCTTCGCTGAAGGGTGGGGCGCCTTTCTCCCGACGCTGACGAAGACTCATCAAGTGATCGCGATCGAGTTGCAAGGGCATGGGCATACCAACGACATCGACCGGCCTCTGACTTTCGAGCAAATGGCGGATGACGCCGCCGCGCTGTTGAAACAGTTGAAGATCAAGGACGCGGACTTCTTCGGCTACAGCATGGGAGGGACCGTAGCCCTTGGAGTCGCCATCCGGCATCCGGAACTCGTGCGCAAACTGGCGTTCTACGGGTCGTGCGCGGGAACGGCGAAAGACACTTACGATCCCGAAGCCTACAAGCAGTTTCAAAGCCTTGGCGCCGACTTCGCCCCGCCCGTGTTGAAGGGGCCGTACGACAGGATGTCGCCCGACCCGAAGCGATGGCCCATTCTGGTAACGAAGATCAAGGAGCTGGAGAAAATCTTCAAAGGGTATTCGGCGGCGGACCTCAATGCGATCAAAGCGCAGACGCTCATCATGATGGGCGACCGCGACGCGGTTCGTCCCGAGCACGCCGTTGAGATGTACCGGCTCATTCCCAACGCGCAACTCGCCATCTTCCCCGGCGGCGACCATTTCCTGCTTTTCAGCAGCCCTGATAAACTGTTGGCGACTTTGGCGCCGTTTCTCAACGCGCCCTGACAGACCAAAAGCAACTCGGAGAATGAGTGGCGCCGGCAGTGAGTCGGAGCGGAATGGAAACTCACCGGGCGATTCTTGTGTTTTGCGTTCACTCAGGCCCCCTTCAGAATTTTGACGTTTAATTAATTGAACACTTGTGTTATAAACAGAACAGACGAGTGCCCAAACAAATTTCTCAATCAACTAAAGGGGTGAATTATGCAATTAAGTCCTTACCTTAACTTCAACGGTCAATGCGAGGCCGCATTTAAGTTCTACGAGCGGGTTCTTGGCGGCAAAATTGAAGCAATGATTACCTACGCAGGCACGCCGGCGGAGGAACATTCGCCGCCTGAGTTGCGCAATAAAATTCTTCACGCTCGCCTGATCGTCGGCAGCGACGCGTTAATGGGCACTGACGAGTCGCCTGACCGCTATGAAGCGCCGAAAAGTTTCTCCGTATCGCTCCAAATCGAGGACCCGGCGGATGCGGAACGCATATTCCACGCATTAGCGGAAAACGGGATTGTGCGATTGCCAATCCAGCAAACCTTCTGGGCTGAACGCTTCGGCATGCTTGTCGATCAATTCGGCATCCCCTGGATGGTCAACTGCGGAAAGGCTGCTTAACGGTAAGCTCTCCCGGCGCCGCGGGAATGGTCCTCCGGACTCTCCCGCGGCGCCGGAAACGATTTCACACACCTGTTGATGTTCGATTGAAAACCATATGGAGGAAAATCATGCAAGCAAGCGCTCAACCCGCTCCCGTCTCGACAAAGAAGCTCTGGGCCGGAATTGTCATCAGCGCCCTGCCGGCGCTGTTCCTGCTTTATGACGGCGTAATGAAGTTGGTAAAACCTTCGAACGTCGTAGAGACAACGGTTCGGCTCGGGTATCCCACACACGTGCGCGCAGGCGATGGGCCGTTTCCGATCTTATTCCCGGTCATTGTAGGCGCGTTACTTTGGGGCGGACTCTCCTTGCGCGATGAACGGATAAGCAAACACCTGCAATCTGGCGCTCAAACTGTTTCCATCTCAAAAGGGACCCTATGGGCCGGACGTGTCGTCAGCGCCATACCAGTACTGATGCTGATCTTCGCCAGCGCCACCCCGAAATTTTTAAAGCCGGCCGACGTGCTTGAGCAATTTGCTCGGTTGGGGTACTCCGAGAATGTCATTCTCGGGATCGGAATCCTCGAACTCGCCTGTACGATCGTCTACATTATTCCGCGCGTTTCCGTACTCGGCGCCATCTTACTAACAGGCTATCTCGGCGGCGCGGTCGCCACACATGTGCGCGTCGGCGATCCGCTTTTCAACGTCATCACTCCGGCGGTTCTTGGCGCGCTGATCTGGGGAGGGCTTTACTTGCGCGACGTGCGGCTGCGCGCGCTCCTTCCTTTACGAAGCTAGCTTGCGTTTGATAACCAAGGATAACCTAAAACCCTAAGGAGCCTTCATGTCGCGTTGCGACGCCCTGAAAGAATGAAAACGCGCCCTGGGTACGCATCGCTTCCAGCGTGCAGTCTCGGCGAAGGACGAATTTATAGGAATCAGACATGGATACGCTTCGCATGAGGGGGCGACTAATTCCGATCAATAGGTCTCTTGCCGAGACTGCACGCTGGAAGCGATGCGTACCCAGGGATTTTCCGCAGGAGGTTGAATGAACCCGGATTTGTTCCTTCACGATCTGAGAACTGCTCTCCGCTCGCTGGCGCGCGCCAAAGGGCTGACGATCACGGTGGCGCTGACGCTGGCGCTCGGCATCGGCGCCAACGCCGCCATTTTCAGCGTAGTGCGCGGCGTGCTGCTGCGGCCCCTCGTCAATCGCGACGAGGACCGGCTGATTTACATCCGCCAGAGCGCGCGAGGCATCGGCGCCGACAACGTTACGTTCTCCGTGCCGGAAATCCAGGATCTGCGCGAGCGAGTCAAAACGCTGAGCGCGTTCGGCGACTTCTCTACCATCGGTTTCACAATGGTCGGCCTCGGCGAGCCGCGCGAGGTCCGCTCGGGCGTCGTCGGCGGATCGTATTTCGAGGTGATGGGGCTGCGGCCCGTGCTGGGACGGCTGCTCGACGCGAGAGACGACGGCCAGAAGGCCGAAGGCGCGGCGGTGCTGACCTATCGTTTCTGGACGACGGTACTCAACAGCGATCCGTCCGCGCTCTCGACCTGACCGTCGACTCGAGCATGCTTTGGGTCGGTGCGGCGCTGGCGGTCGTCGCGGCTGTGCTCTTGGCGTTTGTACCGCGCCTCCCGTCGGCCGACGCCGCGCATGGATTGGGTCTGTCGAGCGGTGGCCTGCGGATCACCGGAGGCACAAACCGCCGGCTGCGAATCTTCGCCATGACGCAGATCGCCGCGTCCTTCGTGTTGCTGGCCGGCGCAGGCATGCTGCTCAAGACGCTGATTGCGCTGCAATCGACGCCGACCGGCTTCGACATGCGCCAAACGCTCGCGTTGAATGTGCCCGTGATGTCCAACGGGCGGAAGCACGATCAGATCACGGATTTCTACAAGGAAGCGATGCGGCGCATCACGGAGTTGCCGGGCGTGGAGCGCGTCGCCGTCGGAATCTCTGTTCCGTGGCGTGACGCAGGAAACTTCGGTCCCGGGTTCGAGTTTTCGGCTGACGGCTACGTCCGCGCGCCGGGTGAAGAATATCCGCGCGCCCGCTTCCGGACGATCTCGCCAGGTTTTTTCGCGGCGCTCGGCGTCCCGTTGATCGCCGGACGTGATTTCAACGACTCCGATCGCAGAGGAGGCGAGCCCGTCGTCATCGTGAGTCAGAGCCTGGCGCAGCGGATGTTTTCGACCCAGGAGACGCTCAATCGCCACATGATGTGGACTGATCCGGTGATGGAATTCATACCCGTCAGCACGGGGCCGAGACGCATCGTCGGCGTCGTGGCCGATGTCGACGACGAGAACATCGTGCCAGGCCCGGCGATGACCGTCTATCACCCCTTCGAACAGCAGGAACTCTGGGGAGGCCGTCTGTTCATCCACACGCGCGCGGATCCGTACGCGCTGGTATCGCCGATCACACGCGTTATCCGCGAGATGTCAGCGGACCAGCCGATCGAGGGCGCGGCGACGCTAGAAGACATCCGCGCGGAAGTGCTCGCGCCGGATCGGCTGAACACGATCGTGTTTGGCGGATTCGCTCTCCTGGCCCTCGCGATTTCCGTCGTCGGCGTCGCCGGCGTGCTCGCCTTTTCGATTAGCGCTCGCGTCCGCGAGTTCGCGATCCGTCTCGCTCTCGGCGCGCACCCGCGCAGGATTCTCACGAACGTGCTCATTGAAGGAACGGTGATAGCGGTGATCGGCGTCGCGGCAGGCGCCGTCGTCGGCTATGCGTTCTCGCGCCTGCTTGGCGGCTACGTTCAAGATGTTCGGCTGCCGGGGATGCTGCCGTTGATCGGATCCGTAGGAGTGATCATTGGCGCCACGATCATCGCGTCCGCGCTCCCGGCTGCGCGCGCCGCTCGCGTTGACGTCATGCAGGCTCTACGGTCGGACTGATCTTCCGATAATGACGTCGTAAGCGATGGCTACTTGAAAGATTCGGCCAATTGATACGTATCCACGTATTGCTGAAACTTGACGGCTTTGCCGTCGGCGAGCGTCCAAATATGAGCCACTTGCGCCTGAAACCGCTTCGCGTTCGCCTTGTAAACGCCGTCATAAAATCCCAGAGCGACGACCTTATCGCCCGCGCTGAATATCTCGTCCACTCTAACCTTGAGTGATTCGAAATTCGCGGCGATTCGCATAAGCGGGCCCTCACGCACTTCGTCCAGGCCACGGTACGGACTGCGATCGGCCAACGGAGAATTCACAGCGGCGATCCATTCGATCGTCGGGCCGAACAGGTCGAGCACGGCGGCGAAATCTCGTTGTCCGAACGCTTCATAGATTCTGTTGATCACGCTGATGTTCTCTTGTGACACATGACCTCCGATCAGGGAATGTTGAATAAGCGCATGCGTCCGGCGACTATATCGGTTTTCAATTGCGTGTACGGGACGGCTGCGGTACGGTACAGGGAGCGGTAGCGACCTGGCGCCTCCGTAGACTGACCTAAGACGCCGCCGGACGCAAGTCGGGACAGCATTGGATTGAGGCTAATCGGTCGCGCCGGCGTATTTCGCCGGATCGGCTTCCGCCTTCTTCGCGCAATCGTCACAGCAGACGGTGATCTCCTTGCCGCCGACCTTGACATTGATTCCGCCGTCGTTGATGTCCCAATCACACACCGGGCATTTGGTTGTATTCATAGCTTGTCCTTTCTGTTTCGAGATTGAATAGCGCCGCGGCCTTCAGCAAACAACGCGGCTGTTTTCGATGAAAGGATCGTATCAAGGCGGGAGGGATCAGACTTCCAGATTCTTGCTCATTTCGCGCAATCGGCGTCGGCTGGCGCCGCGCCGCACATCAGAAGGCGTGCGGCCAAATTCGCGGCGGAAGGAATCTGTGAAATGGCTATGGCTGGAAAAACCCAGTTCGAGGGCCAGCGCGGTCAGATCATTCGCGCCATCAGCCAGGCGTTCCAGCGAGGCGCGCAACCGCAGACACATCAGATAGCGATGAACCGGCGCGCCGGTTCGCCGCCGGAAAAGGCGAGCCAGGTGGAATGGCGACGTTCCAACGGCTCGCGCCACGTCGCCGAGCGTGACGCGTTCCGACATTCGGCTAGCTAGATAAGTCTTGGCCGCCTCAACATGGTCGGCGTGATCGTCTTCCGTGCCTTCCCGGCGTCGTTTACACGAAGGCGCCGCCAGCCCCTGTCGCGCAAACGCGGCTTCCAACACGTCGGCGATGATTTGAAGCGCCGTCACCTCAATCCATAATGGATCGGGCGTCGCCAAAGGCGGTTCCATTTGACTGTCTTCCACAACCCACAGCCGCTGCGCCAGTTCGCGATGCCGCCGGAATACGCCGGAGACGCATGGGCCGGTGACAAAGGGAAACGGCCGTTCAGGATGATCGTCAATGGTGGGATCGAGTTCGCGAACGATATCATTCAATACTCGTGGCGAGGCGACGAAAACCGTTCCGCGATCACCGCAATCAGCCGGGTGGCTGACGCGATATGATGATTTCTTCGAAAAAAAGACTGCCTGATTGACGTCGGCACCCGCGCTTCGGCCTGCTCATACGCCGCGGCGTCTTCCGGCTTCAATTCCTTCGCATTATGGCGGTAGAACCGCGCCAATGCCGCGACTGACTTGCTCTAGGTTGTCGTTCTTGCCGTCAAGCGTAACTTTGCCAAGCGTTCGCCCGTACCTGTCCTTCCGTCGTCGAGCAAGCGGGGCCCGACAGGTTCAAGGAGCGGTCGCGGCATTGGCGCCATAATCGAAAAGGTTTATATTATCAGCCGTTTTCTGCCCCGGCTCAGCCCCGGGTTCTCTCACAATCCACGCGTACGACTCCAGTTTGCAACTGGAGAAATCGACATTTAAAAACATAACGAAATCCGAGACGGAATTTGGCTAGACCCTGGTTCGGGTGTCTGGCATTACAGATTCGCGGAGATTGAGAATGCAAAACTATCTCTTCATCGGCGGAGACAAAGACGGCCTGAGCATTCCGGCGCCGGACGACGCGGAGTCCGTACAACTGAGCCAAGAAACCTACATCCGCGACACACTCGCCGTCGGCGCCTACGCGTCCATCACGTTCTACAGATACGAGCAACTGACTCCGGAGGAAGTTCTCGACCTCCTGGTTAAGCACCACGAGGCATGGGCTGTGAATTATCCAGGCGGTCGCCAGTGAGTAGAATAGCAAAGCCGGGTGGGGCGTAGTGACGCCCCACCCGGCTAAGCCCAATTCTGTGACTCGTCGGCGGCCCCGCCCTATTGAGGGTGTCGCTCGGCTGCCCGCCATTGCCCCGCATTATGCGCCCGTCGACTCGAGGTGTAGAGACTTTTCAGCCGCGCCAAACTCACCCCTGCGCGCCATCCCGACGGCGCGCAAGTTGCGAGCAACATATTCGCCTTAAAGGATTCAAGGCGAAGTGTGAGAAGGGGGTGAAAATGAGCGTCCAACTTCAGATTGAAGAGATGCCCAGCTATCTCAAGGCAACATTTAATGGGGTAAACACAACAGAAGAAGTCGGGTGGCAGTTTGAGTCGCTTGCGGAAAAGTGCAAATGCACAAATAAAAACAAACTTCTTCTCGATTTCACGGAAGTCCCCGCAGATATCTCACTGGTGGATAGATACGATTTAGGTAAAAGGACTCTGGTCTTCGCGCAATATAAGTGTAAGGTCGCAGCCGTCTGCAAGCCGGGGCAGTGTGACTCACACTGCTTCCTCGAAACGGTGGCGCAGAATCGATGGGTAGACCTCCGCGTATTTACAAACGTCGAGGACGCGTTAGAGTGGCTGTTAAAGGAATAGCGCCGGCCGACGCTTCGATTGGCGCGGGGCCGGAGAGATGGAGGACGTTGCGCTGCCACAGACACGGGGCCGGGGCGTCGCCCGACTTTATTGTTGTTATCTGAAATCACCTTTATTGAACAATTCCCTTATTTCTTCCGGACTTAGTGAGAGTAGCTCATCCAGTTCGTCCGCTTCTTTCATATCCAGGATAATTTGATTCGCAAGCATTTCTGCGCCTTCTGCTATTTCACATTCATCGGAGGCGTTTTGTATTCTTGCGTTGAGTCTGGTGATCAATTCTGTATATAGCTGGACGATGAGCGGCTTGAGTTCTTGTTCTGTCATGGGCTTTCCTAATCATGTTACAGGCTCCGATTGGCGCGGAGTTGGAGAGGTGGCAAGATGTTATACGCGCGCAGCGCCAAGACAATGAGGGCCCCGGTTGTTCTCCTCCTTAATCCGGCGACCTCTTCCTCCATTTCCGATAACTGATGCTAAAATTGGAAAAGTATTTCATGGGAAACCCGTTTCCGCAGAGGTTCGCCTGTGAGATTGGCCGCGAAGTCTTGAAAGCCGCTCCGGCTTTTTTCATAGAATCGTCCCACAACGCGCTTATGTCGGCGCGAGGCGCCCCTCCCCTTCACCGCGCGCACTTCGCTCAATACTGCCAAGCCCGGCCTCAAAGCGCCTCCTAACCTCTGCTTCTAACCCCACAATTTGCCCGCGTCCCCCAGCCCGAATAAGGCGCCTGTCGCATCTCTACACCATTGCAATTATCAATTATCCGGCTCTAAATGTAGCGTCATCTTGGTGTTAGCTGGCGCCGGTTTGTGCAAGCTAGTCGAGTCAATCCGTTCAGGAGAGGCGGAAACAACCCCGACTTAAAAAAAAGGGGAACTCTATGAACAACTCCTTTAGAAAAATGGGCTGGTTGGTTCTTCTGATCTTGACGTTCGCTTTGCCCGTCTTGGCCCAGACGCCAGTTATCGAGTATGGACAACCTGACGAGCTGCGCGGCGTGACAAAGGTGTTTGTCGGCCTTGACGCCCCACAACGGGAGGTGGTCGTCAGGGAGATAAAGAAACAATTGCCGGATTTGGAGATCGTCTCACACCCTGAAGAGTCGGACATTCATCTTGTATTTTCCCTGAAGGAAACCAGAGACGGAAGAATCGAGGGAGTGGGAACGGTCGTCAAGCTGATTGACGCCAATCACGCGCGGGCGCTGTACAGCTTCAAAGACGATCTGTCTCCCATCTACGCGCAGCACTCAATCAAGAACTATGGGATTGAGCGCATATTGCCGCTCAGATTTGCGAGGGAGTTCGTGAAGGCTTATAAGAAGGCGAACGGCTGAGCGTGGCCTGGGAAGCGAAGACCGGGTCCTTGCGCTCAGGCAGCTTGCCTCAGCCGCTCTATATTTGATGCGCTTGCCGAGCGCATTCGACGAGTTCAATATCTCTGCGCTGTCCAATCCCAGATCGTCGAGACGGCCACGCGCGGCAATAATGGCTTGCGCGGCTGGCTGCGTTTCAAACCAGGGGCGTAACGCAGCTCATTCTCGACTCGCTACGGACGGCGTTTCCCGATTTGATAGACACGGCGCTGAAGAGGTTTTCAGCCGAACAACTCTGTCTTGTGCTAAGAGAACTGCTTGATGAGGGGATATCGATTAGAGACCTGAGGGGCATGTTGGAGAGCCTGCTCTCCATCAACGGAACAACCGATGTCGACTTCGGCCGCTTTATCGTCTTCGCTCCGCGGACGGAAAACCTATGCCTCGCAGATTCCAGCAGAGGTCTCGACGGTTTAAGCCCTGCCGACTATTCAAATTTCGTGCGGACGACTCTCAAGAAATACATTTCTCACAAATTCACGAAGGGAGGCGCAACGCTTATCGTATATCTGCTCGACCCGGAGAAAGAGAGAAGGATCAGAAATACCGTCGCGCTACCGCTGACTGATGACGAAAAGACGCGGCTGATGGAGGCAATAATTGACACTCCCACCGCTAGAAGCGGCAGGATTCTTGCTTCACCGCGAACGGCCCGCCGTAGCAGGTCTTACACTCGCTCCACAAGCGTTTAACCTCTCGATATGCCCTACCGCGAGGAGTATTCTCATTCCTTCGTCTCTGATGTTTTTCGCCGCATTATGATCTCGATCATGCCAGGCGCCACAAGCCGGGCATTCCCAGATCCGATCAGCGAGCAATAGCTCTTGATGGCGATATCCACATCTCGAACACAATTGCGAGGATGGAAACCATCGATCGATGAAGACGATGTTTCGGGCGCGCCTTTTGCTGACGGGTATGGAAATCAGAAGAACGGTAAGAAAGTTGATCGAGACCAGTTTTCCCAATCTGGCCGTTCTCAGCTATCAAGAGCTTTCACCAGACCTGAACATTCAGCCGATCGCTCGGATTTCATGGAATTAATATGCAAGATGCGATACGGCGCCGGATCGCGCATGTTCAGGTTCGGCGAGCCCATATCGATCTTCGCGCCTTTGCGCCTTAGCGAGAAACCGGGCTGCGAGAGACGAGTTTCTCGCTAAGGCGCAAATACCGCAAAGGAAAACGACATATCAAACAGCGCGCACTCTTCTTCCTGCTATCGCCCTGTAAGCCCAGAGCAGCAGCACGGCGCCGAGGATGGAGGTGATCCATCCGGCCGTATACCCCGGCCCTCCCCACAACACGCGCCCGATAAGCGTTCCGATCAACGCGCCGGTCATTCCGATGATCGCGGTGACAACGACCCCCCCTGGATCGCGCCCCGGCATCAACAGTTTCGCAATAACGCCGATCACTAACCCGAAAAGTATCTGACCTATTAGACTCAACATAAACTCTCCTCCTCTTCGGAAGATGTGGGACGCGCTTTAGTCTGTCCACATCAATCTGTTTCGCTTACGAACAACTTTGTACAACGGCGCTACGTCGTCGCCGCCTCGCCTCGCCGGAGAGACTCCGCCCGGCTCACGGCGGTTGATCACTGCAATCCCCACACCATCCGCAGCCGCGCGGCGACGCGAGGATGATTGACGCTTTATGAATTGACGCTTGCAATGGGCCAAGGGTATGCTAAGCCCGATCCGACAACAATTGTGCATTTCCATCCGACCCCATAACTCTCACCGCAAACGCGGCGGAAGTAGATCTGCAGTTGCGTTTCCACCCAGCGCCCAGAATGCCTGGTGGAGAGATTGAAAAACAACAAGGAGGTTCCCAAGGAGGTTCCCATGATCCCTCGGAGCTTTGAATATTTTGCGCCCCGGACACTGGATGAGGCAGTCTCGCTACTCGGCAAGTTGGGCCAGGAGGCCAAGATTTTATCTGGCGGGCAGAGTCTGATACCGATGATGAAGTTAAGGCTGGCGACGCCGCCATACATCATTGACATCAATCGCATTCCTGATCTCAACTACATTTCTGAACTCAACGGCTTTTTGAGGATTGGCGCGCTGGCGAGGGAAAGCGACTTCGAGGTCTCTCCGGTTATCCTGTCGCGTTACCCGATCCTCATGGACACCACGGCGGTCATCGCCGATCCGCTGGTGCGAAACCAGGCCACCGCCTGTGGGAACATTGCTCATGGCGACCCCGCGAACGACCACCCAGCCACGATGCTGGCGCTCGGAGCCTCGATCATTGCGGTCGGCCCGGGTGGGAAGAGGGAGATACCCATCGAGAGCTTTTTCCCCGGCCTCTTCACGACTGCCCTTCAACCTGACGAAATACTCAAGGAGATCAAGGTTCCGATTCCGGCGCCCTCGAGCGGTGGCGCATACCTGAAGATCAAGAGGAAGGTCGGGGACTATGCGACGGCGGGCGTCGCCGTTCAGATCACATTGAACGGCGCAGGCTTCTGCCAGCGCGTGGGGATCGGCCTGACGAACGTCGGTTTCGTTCCTTTGAAGGCGAAGGGCGCCGAAGCCTTCTTGACCGGCAAGACGCTCGACGACGCCACAATCAAACGGGCGGCCGAGCTTGCGGCCGGAGAGTCCCAACCAATTGACGACATCAGGGGGTCAGCCGAATACAAACGAGACCTTGTCCGCGTGCTCACCACGCGGGCGCTTAACCGCGCGCTCAAACGCGCGAATGGAGGAGCGTAGGCGATGGCCAAGATCGGAATAAAATTGAAAGTCAACGGCGTCGAGCGCGCCGCCGAAGTGGAGCCTAGATTGCTTCTGGTTCATTTCCTACGCGAGAACCTGCGACTCACCGGCACGCACGTCGGCTGCGACACGAGCCACTGCGGCGCCTGTACGGTCGTGTTGGACGGCAGAGCCATCAAGTCCTGTTCCGTATTCGCCGTCCAGGCTGACGGACGCGAGATACTGACGGTCGAAGGTATGGAACAGGACGGCAAGCTGCATGCGCTGCAGGAAGGGTTCTTTCAAGAACATGGGTTGCAGTGCGGCTTCTGCACTCCCGGCATGCTGATGACGGGATACGCGTTCCTCAAGAGTAATTCCAATCCGACCGAGGACGAGATTCGACACGCCATTTCAGGCAACCTGTGCCGATGCACCGGCTACGTCAACATCGTCAAGGCGTACCAATACGCCGCGGCGAAACTGCGTGAAGGAGGAGAGAAATGACGACGCCAAGAACGCCCGCCGAAATCGGCG
>WNGE01005082.1_pt1 | contig 15007 bp, 14 predicted proteins | sample 5400651 | NCBI WGS metagenome assembly WNGE01 (sample SAMN13153370, study PRJNA577476) | soil metagenome | isolation source: 60 cm soil or saprolite under grassland replicate 2 | place: USA:California | collected 2016-06-15 | reverse complement strand
ACTTGGCCGGCAGCCCAGGCTCAACCGTCACGTCGGCCCTGATTCCGAGAGCCACCGCGGCATCGAGCAGAGAGTCACGCATGAAGAACCCACCGTAACTCATCACCTGTGTTGGACGGTCGAAGCAATTCTGAAATGTTGAGGCGGCGACCCGCAAGCACTCCACGATCCATGTTTCGTCCGCGAAGTCAGAAAAAACGACCGCTTTCTCAGCATTCCAACGGGCGGCATGGACATGGATGCCCAGAACGTCGGAATGCTTGAGAATCCGGTCGAACAGATCATAGTGCCGGCGAACTGGAAAATCTGTGCGGCCAAATGCGCGCTCGATGTCCGGATCGAGCCGGATTAGCCATGTCGGACGAACGGGGTGGTTTGTCACGTCGCTCAACCGGCATCGAAGCGTCTCAACCATGTCGAATATGGCGAGGAATCCGTTCCACGGACGTTCACCTGGCGGCGGTTGATGTTCGTCCGGCTCGACATCGATTCGCAGAACCGTGGGAATTGGAGCAGAAGACGCCATGACACGGTCAGCTGTCCCTGAGAGGACTTATGAATGGGTCAAACGGTAGTGCTGCCCCAACCATTTGCATCCAGCGCAGCCGATTTTGCTTAAAGTTTTGCGTATTTCCTCCCAGCTGAAGAATTGCGCTTTTGTAGCGACTATCGCTGTCATGACAAGATAATTTCTCTTCAGTTTTTGTCTCCGCTAATGCCGGTCCTCGATTGTCCCGCAATCATGAGCGCCTTAGCATAAGCGTATATTTGCGTGGGTCGAATGAACATTACATGCGCCGTTTCCTTGTCGCTGTTGGCTCGCCGGTTTGATTTCCTACTTCTCGTTTTTGGGATTTTTGCTGGTGCGATTCGAGCGACTGCGCAATCACCGACGGATCAGATGTCAGTAGTTAGAATCAGAGGACGATTGAATGAGCAACCACATTAACGAAAACCTCTTCGCTCCTCGATGCCGGTCTGCGGCGAATTGATGTGATAATCCCCGCATGAAAGTCGATGATGTCCGCACAATTCTCCGTGCATTGAATGATGCGGACGTCCATTATCTGATTGTTGGTGGACTGGCGGTTGTGGCACACGGTTATGTCCGGTTCACCCAGGATATTGACCTGGTCATTCAACTGGAACGCGAAAATGTGCTGCGAGCGATGAATGCGCTCACAGCAATCGGTTATCGTCCTTTAATCCCTGTCGATGCAGCACAATTTGCAGACGAAACGCTCCGTCAGCAATGGAGGGATGATAAAGGCATGATCGTTTTTCAAATGCTAAATCCGGAGCGTGAAAGTACGAGGATCGATATTTTCGTCACCGAACCATTCGTATTTGAGGAAGAATTTGAAAGAGCCAAGCGGCACAACTGGGGCGACCTTCAAGCACCGGTAATTCGGATTGAAGCGTTGATTGCCATGAAGCAGGCGACCGGCCGGCCGCAGGACCTTGCCGATGCAGCGCTGCTGCGCGATATTTTGGAGCAGCAACGTGAGCAGACTGAACGTGAATAAACGCGCCCCTCTAAATTCATTGTCGCCAGAGGAACGCGCAGCCTGGCGCAGGCACAATCTGCAAACCCTTGCGGAATCGTCTGCTTTACCCTTCGAGAAGAAGCTGGCGATCCTGGAAGATCTCGAGGAGCTTACAGTCGCGATGGGATATGAACGTGATCCCAGCACGGGCCGTCTGCGCAAATCCAAGTTGTAATCGCGGTACCACCGAGCAGTAGCGATCCAACCTTCTGAAGCGGACCATTGACCACGCTCCGCAGAAATTGCAGGGGCCGAAGTGAAAAATCGAAAGACTGAAGTCAAGCCGTCTGAAGAATTCGAGTGTGCGATGGCCCAGCGCAAACCGGAGGATTTCGACGGTCACACCGAATTCTATCGGCTGACCCCCGAGCAGCGCTCGAATGGCTATGCCAGGCGGCGACGTTCGTTTACGAGTTCAAAGGCAAAGCGAATTCTGACGCTGGGAACTGCAGTGGTCAGCAGTCGGTCGTCAGATAGGTTGCTGAACTTTTCAACTCTTCTCATTCCCAATCAGTTGCCGCACATCACTCCTCACAGCTCATTCATTGGTTTTTTCCTGGCGCTTCTTGCTGCGACCGCGTTCGCCGGTACGAGCCCGGTAAAGACCGTGTCACAGCGCAATGGAACTCCGACACCAGCGATTGTTCCATCGCCCGCGGCAAAACAAGGGTTGAATTTCGTCGTGGGCGCTCATGGCCTCGATTCACTCTCGTTCGATGGACAATCGCTTCTCGCGTCGCCTGAAAACGGGGAGTTGCAGACGCAGAAATCTGTTTTTCGTGCTGTGCTCGACGCGCTTCTTCCTCGTTCCTCATCACGAGTGGCGACGCCGAATAAACAGGCCGACACGATCGATCTAAGTTACCCCTGGGGACGCATCTCGTGCGCGTACGGTAAACAAGACGATAGAATCACAATGAGAATTGAGGTTTCGAATACCAGCTCAGAACCGCTCAACGAGTTCTCTGTTCGTTTAATGGAACTGAATTTTCCGCGTGTGCCGGATGGCGGCACCCTTGAGGCGGGCATGTTCGGATTCGGCTTTAAAGGCCCCGATTGGCCTTTACACCAAGGTCCGGCTTCGATTTCTTCAGTTGCCGATCTGCGGTTTGTTGTGCCGATCGTCCGGGCGGATTACGGAACCGGTTCCGTTAATTTTTGTAGTGATGATCTGGAATGTTCTGTCGATGTGCCGGATTCGACGAATTCCCCGTCCGGAACGGGCTATCCGTTCGTCGTCACGTGTCGCGACATTAAGCCGCGCGCATCGAAAACGTTTAATGTTTCGATGCGCTTCGGCCCCGCAGGTGCGCGCATCGAGGATCTCTCAGGCGACGTTCTGGAGCGGTACGCGGGGAAATATCCATTCCAGGTGAACTGGAAGGATCGGCGTCCCATCGGCGCGCTCTTTCTGGCCGGCCCGCAAATCAACGTGGCGAGCAATCCGCGCCGCTGGACCATGAACTTCGGCGAAATCGACATTACTAATGACAAAGGCAAAACAGCTTTTCGAGCCGCGCTTCTTAAGCTGGCCGATACCAGCGTTCAAGTCCTAAAGGATACTGGTGCCCAGGGAATGATCACCTGGGATCCGGAAGGCGAGGAGTTTATCGGTGCCTGCTATTACGGCGATCCGCGCCTTGTTCCGAGCTTTGCGCCGGAAATGGAGTTTAAAGATAGCGGCGCGAAAAGCGTGATTGACGAATACTTCGAAAAATTCCGCGCTGCCGGACTAAAGGTCGGTGTCTGCATTCGGCCGCAACAAATCGCGATGGTAGATGGCAAGCCCGTGCACCAAGCAGCCGAGGACGCGCACGCGGTCCAGATTCTTCGGGAAAGGATCGCCTACGCGAAGCAGCGATGGGGTTGCACGCTTTTCTATGTGGATTCAACCGCGACCGCATATGGCTCGCTTAATCCGGACGTTTTTAAAGCGGTCGCGGACGCGTATCCCGATGTCTTGTTGATTCCCGAAAACGAATCGATGCGTTACTTCGCGTACTCGGCTCCGCTTAATTCCTATGTGCATCACAAGATAACCTCGACACCAGTTGGCGCGCGATTGGTGTACCCAAACGCGTTCAGTGTCCTGATGGCGCCTGATGGTGACCAGCCCAAGGATCACGCCGCGCTGTTAAATGCCGTTCGGCACGGCGACATATTGCTTTTCAACTGCTGGTATCACAACACGGGAGCAGAGAAAATCAAAAAACTCTACACAGAAGCAGGTCGAAAGTTTGCGCCTGGTGCGAGCTTGCCGAATCCATGATTGGCCCACGATCCTTCTTTGACACCTGAGTTTTTCCCGCAGATAATTGGCAAACCTTGCTAGCTGGCAGGATGTGATGCGCCCATTTTTGTTCAACGTGTAACTCGGAAGCGTGCCCCGGTTTATTCATAACGTTTCCGATTTGATTCGTCGCGTTCTGTTTCTGGCGCGACCATACGGCAGAGCGAAGCTGGCCGGGGTTTTTTCGCTCTCATTTGCGCAGGCTCTGTTTCAGGTCATCGGCGTCACATCAATATTTCCGTTTTTGGCCCTGGCCGCTGATCCCGATCGCATCCGCCGATCTCATTTTGGCACGCGATTCTTGGGCATGTTTCCACCGATGGAGAATCGCCAACTGCTTCTCGCAGCCGGAGTGATCGCCATCGCCGGCCTCCTCGTGTCCAACGCAATGAACTTGCTGGCCGAATACGCTCGCACGCGTTATGCCCAAAACTTTGCTCACTGGTTGCGAGTTCGGCTCCTGCGGCGAATGGCGTCGCAGCCATATACTTATTTTCTTCAGCGCAACTCCGGCGATCTCCTAAAAAAAATAATTGGCGACGTAACGAATTATACCACCGGAGTGCTCCTCCCGTTACTGGACACCGTCGCGCGCGTGCTCACCGCAGTGCTTCTATTGGTCACGCTTTTTTTGGTCCAACCGGTGATCGCTGTCTCGGCGGCAGTTGTGCTGGGTGGATTTTACGTGATCACATTTCGGGTCCTCACTCGGAAACGCCGAGAGGTGGATGAAAATCTAAGAGTATCTGTCGGCGCCTTGTTCCGCGAAGCGCAACAGATGCTCGGCGGGATCAAACCGGTAAAGGTTCATCGCGCCGAAGAACATTTTCTCAGCCGGTTCGCCAAGCATTCCGCTGTGCTCGCAAAAATGTCTGCTCGGCTTCCAGTTTTGGGCAACAGCGCGCGTTACCTTGTGGAACCGCTCGCTTTCGGCGGTCTCGTTGTAGCTGTGTTGTTGCTCGCGGCCAGAGGACGCGATTTCTCGGATATTCTTCCCAACCTGGGCGTAATGGCACTTGCAGGTTACCGGCTGCTGCCTTCCCTCCAGTTGCTTTATAGCCAGTTGACTCAGGTCAGCTCGATGCGCCACGCGGTGGACGAGGTGTACGATGAATTTGTTGCCGTGGAAACTGACCGGTCAATCTCGGTGGCGATAAGTAGCGACGTGCTCGCTCGAGCTAAGCCTTTTGCCTGGAATGACGCGATCACTTTGCGCGACATCAGTTTTCGCTATTCTGGCGTCTCGCGGCCGGCATTGAAGGGAATCTCCCTGATCATCGCGAAGAACACTTCGCTTGGTGTGATTGGCCCCACCGGTTCGGGAAAATCAACTCTCGTTGATCTACTGCTTGGGCTCTATCAGCCAGCCACAGGCGATATCTTGATCGATGGCAGGCCCCTTACGCCTGCGCTGGTTCCCGCCTGGCAGGCTGCCATCGGTTACGTGCCACAAGACATCTTTCTGATAGACGACACCATCGCGCGCAACGTCGCGTTTGGCCTGCCGGATGACGAGATTGATCCTGTGCGGTTGCGCGAGGCGTGTGCGACGGCACAGATACTCGACTTCATCGAAACGGATTTGCCTGCCGGCTTTGACACGATCGTGGGGGAGCGCGGTATCCGTCTCTCGGGCGGCCAACGCCAGCGCATCGGCCTTGCGCGCGCGCTTTACCACCGTCCATCACTGTTGATTCTCGACGAAGCGACAAGTGCACTGGATGTGGCTACCGAAGCAAGACTGCTCCAAGCATTACGTGGTCTGGAAGGCAAGCTAACGATGGTTGTCGCCGCTCACCGACTCAGCACCGTGGCCGGCTGCGAGAAACTGGTTGATTTGGATAACTCACGCTTAGCTCTGACCCAATTTGCTAACCGGTAGGATAGCTGTGAAGACGCTTCATGTATGGCCCGAAAGCCCGGGATATTGTGATGGCGAAGTCCGGTTGCCGCGCGGACGCACCAACGTGCGACGTTTGGAACGGAGCCTATCTTTGAAGCTGCGATGAACATGATGCTAAAGCGTATTCGTCAACGTTTGTCTCCGCAGAGTTTCCCCGACACCGCCGAACAGCTGGAAAAGAGCGATCTCTTCTCTGAATGGTGGTACTACAGTGTCGAGCTACTGCCGGGCTTAATCACCAAGGGCCAATATCCCGATAGTTTCCCGATGTTGCCGAGAATTCTCTTACGCAACTGCGATCTACACGGCACCACCTGCCTCGATCTCGGTTCGATGGAAGGATTGATGCCTATTGTGATGTGCCGGCGCGGTGCGAAGGCAGTGCTCGCGACAGACGCCATCGATCATTGCCGGGAAAAGATGGCGGCGCTTCGCTATTACTACAAAGCCAGCTTTGAGTTCCAGCAGGTTGGTTTGATGTACGATCTTAACAATAAACTAAGAAAATCGGGAAGAGGCAGTTTTGATGTCATCAACCTTTCCGGACTGCTGTATCACGTATTTTCGCCACTCATGCTATTAGCGGCGATTCGCCCTCTGCTGAAGAGGAATGGTCTGCTGATCGCGTCAACCAACGTCGTTGTTGATGACAGCTTTACGATGCAGTTCAACAACGCAGGCCGTCTGCAAGAGGAAGTAAACACCTTCTGGTATCTGTCGGTCGGGGCTTTGGACTACGTCCTAAGATACCTGAAGCTGGCTCCGATTGACTGTTTATACATTTCGCATCACGATATCAAATCATCCGTCAGGTACGTGACCGATGTTGAGTCGGGCTACCTCTCGGTTGTCTGCAGAGCTAAGGATGACTCTATACCCTCGCGGGAAGATAACTGGATGCTCAAATCCGCACAGCATTCATGGGAGTACGCCGGCCTCATCGACTGGGACTTTTGCAATCGACAAGCGGTAACACACGTCCCGTATTCTGCTACAGTCGAAAAGAACCTGCTCAGAGATGATACCGGAACGGTTGACCTATTGAGAGCCATATCCCGCAGGGCAATTCATGAAGCCAAGAGGTCTAGAGATGGTCACGTTTTGCGGTTGGCAGACATCTCTTGATGGGCAACGGTCTGGCCGCGAATGGACGCAGCAGCATACTCCGGGAAAAGAAAGGCATTCGATTTGAGCACGCGTAATAAGCTCATTGCGGTCGCCGCGCAAAAGGCACGGAAGAAACAGATTCACCCTTCGGCGCAAACACAGGGAGCCAGCATCGGATCGGGGACCAGGGTCTGGCAGTTTTGCATCATCCTCCCCGAGGCGCAGATTGGTTGCGATTGCAATATTTGCGCACATGTGCTTATCGAGAGCGACGTAGTAATCGGTTCCCGTGTCACCGTTAAGTCAGGCGTTCAATTGTGGGACGGCAGCCGTATCGAGGATGACGTATTCATCGGACCTAATGCCACCTTTACAAACGACAGGGCTCCTCGATCCAGAAAAACCAGGCGGAACCTACTAGTTACTCAAGTGCAAAGATACGCTACGATTGGAGCCAACGCCACGATTTTACCTGGCTTGACTATTGGCAAAGGTGCAATGGTTTCTGCTGGTGCTGTCGTGACGCGAGACGTCCCTGATCACGCGTTGATGATCGGAAATCCAGCTCGTCGGAAAGGTTGGGTTTGCTTGTGCGGCGAAACTCTTCGGGATAGCGGCCTGAGCTGCCAATGTGGTAAGCGATACGAGCGCGGCGCCGGCGGGCTCGTACCTGTTTCATGAAAATCAGTGACTGCAAGATCGTCGATTTGCCGAAGATCGCCGAGCCGAGCGGTAATTTAACATTTATAGAATCGGCGCGGCACGTTCCTTTTCAGATCGCGCGTGTTTACTACCTCTACGACGTGCCGGGCGGGGCTGAGCGTGGTGGACATGCGCACAAAGTCTTGGAGGAATTCCTCGTTGCCATGTCCGGCAGCTTTGATGTTCTGCTCGATGACGGTCGCGATAAGGCACGCTTTCACCTGAATCGCTCATTCTACGGTTTGTACATACCGCGGATGATTTGGAGAGAATTAGATAATTTCTCGTCGGGATCTGTTTGTTTGGTCCTCGCGTCAAAATATTATGATGAAGACGACTACTATCGGGATTACAACGCGTATTTAGCGGCGCTAGAAGCAAAGAAGTGAAAGTGCCATTTCTCGAACTGAAGCCGCTTCCTGAGGAAGCGAACTCCAAGTCGCTGAAGCTCGACCTCTATCATGGCCTGCGAGCGGCCTGCCGCGAGTTCTTCGGGCCAAATCATTCTGCGCGCATACCTGCAGTTCCCGAGACAACGCCCCGGTCTGCTGCGAAAGTCAGGTTCCTGATTCAGGACCCCGATCGGTTGGATATACAGATTCCTGCTGTTGGCTTAACGGAGATCCTGCCGGCCTTGGCTCCCATCAATTCATGAAAAGCCAGGTTGCCATCCTGCTTGGAGGAAACAAACTCAATCGCGGCGTCGTTGATAAATTGCACCAGCGCGGCATGAAGGTGATTGTGGTGGATTGGAATCCTGAGCCAGAATTGAAAGGCGACCACCACCTTCGGGTGGACACGAAGGACACGGGATGCGTGCTGGAGGCACTCGCGCAACTGGGGCAGATGGATGTCCGCGTTGCTTACACTTCAACTGACGTCGCGGTGCCGACTGCCGTGACCATTCACAAGCGCTACGGCCTTTGCGCCCCGCAAGGGGCGAGGTACGAGGCGCCACTCTCGAAAGCTCAAATGGCCGCCGTTTGGAACGAACACAAACTGTTGAACCGTTTCTCGTTTCTCATTCCACCTGGCCAGCAGCAGATATTAATCGTAGCCGCCCGCGGCAAAGAGGTGGTCGTAAAACCCAACGTTTCCAGCAGCTCCCGTGGAATCACCATAGTGGCCGCCGGCGCCGACGAAACCACATTGCGAACTGCGTTGAAACGGGCGCAAAGGAGTTCTTTCGACGGACAGGCCGTGGTGGAGGAATTTTTTCACGGCCGGGAGTTCACGGTGGAAATGCTGGGTGACTCCAAAGGCAACGTGGCTGTCTACGCCGTTTCCGTGAAGTATCACACACTGCATGCGGGACCGAACCTAATCGCCAACAAGTTGCATTACAACTCGACCGTCTATCCAGACGAGACCTATGACCGAATCGCGGATTATGGCCGGCGTTGTTACCGCAGTCTGGGGTTGAATTGTTCATTCGGCCACCTGGAAATCCTGATGCGGGAGGACGGGCTCCTCAGCCCTGTGGAGATCGGCTCGCGATCCGGCGGCTTCATCGCGTATCCATTGGTGCAATTGGCTAGCGGAAGGGATTTTTTTGAAGATTACCTTGGCGTCCTTGGGGGAGCGCGTGTCGCAAATGAGTCCTATCGCACTTCGATGTCATCAATGTACTTCTTTTACGATTTTCCGCCCGATCGTCCGTGCCGGAACGCGACGCATTTGTGCAAGCACCTGCCCATAGGGATTGAGAGTTTGTATCACGATCGCGAGGCCATTGTTCGAGGCCGGACGTACCGCACGATTGATAACGAGAGCGAACGGCACGGCCACGAAATCCTGTGCGGGCATCGGAGCTCCTTGACCATTGAAGCGGTTGAAACGGCCGAACGCCGGATGTTGAGGACTCTCTTTAATGGAAGCGAAGGATGAAATTTTACGACGCGCATTCGCACCGTCTGCTGGCCCAATCCGGGGGCTTCCTGATAGGCCTGGAAGGCAAGCCCGTTTTTCCGGACACTCTGACAAACGATGGAACATTTGCGCTTGAGAACAGAACGCGATTGCTTTTCGCCGTGGAATACGTTGCTGCCGGGACTCTCCGTGGCTCGAGGCCGCTGCTGAAGTACCACCCGCGCCGAGAACGTTATTCGCCTGAGTTTGTCTCGGACAGCATTCGGAGATCTGAGCCGAAGGTATGCATCATCGACACACTGAACCAACCTTATTGGCAGCCGCTGGATTATTGGAGCATCGCCCGACGCTATCCTGACATTCAGTTCATATTCTGCCATGCCGGGGGCTATGACATCCTGGACTTTTTGAAAATGGCGAATTTCACGCCAAACGTCTGGCTCGATTTTTCGCTGACGCAGGAGTACTTTGGCTGGACCGGACAACGCCCCCGGCTTCGCCACGTCACCGACTGCATAGATTATGCGCTCCAGTTCGACCGCATCAAACGCAAAGTCCTTTTTGGTTCTGATGAACCGTTTTTCTCACAGCGCAGCCCGCTCGAACTTTACGCCGCGATGCCCGATCGAGATCTGTTTCTTGTCGAAAATTTTCTGAATCTGCTTCAAAAAGCCCAAATCGATTGAACCGTACGGCAAACACCGGTTCCTCCGTCAGTGCGAAAGTGAAAGTGCCCTTTCTCGAACTAAAGCCGGCATACGATGAACTCCGAGTAGGGTTTGATGCCGCTTATCGTCGCGTGATGGATTCAGGATGGTATGTCTTGGGAAAAGAGTTGGAGGTGTTCGAGGCAGAATTTGCGGCCTATTGCGGCGTTAATCACTGTGTCGGCGTGGGGAACGGTTTGGATGCCCTGCATCTCATCCTCCGCGGTTACGGAATCGGTCAAGGTGATGAGGTCATCGTTCCCAGCAACACGTACATTGCCACATGGCTGGCCGTTTCCTACGCAGGTGCAACTCCAGTTCCAGTCGAGCCTGACCCCACGACCTATAATTTGGATCCGAATCGGATCGAGTCGGCTCTGACGCGACGCACAAAAGCAATCGTCTCTGTGCATCTTTACGGCCAACCAGCGGACATGGATCCAATCATGGAAATCGCTCGTCAGCGCGGATTGAAAGTGATTGAGGATGCGGCGCAGGCGCAGGGTGCGCGCTACAAGGGGCGGCGAACCGGCTCCCTGAGCGACGCCGCCGGAAATAGTTTTTATCCCGCGAAAAACCTCGGCGCTTTTGGCGACACCGGCGCCGTAACGACCAATAGCGACGAACTCGCCGATCGTGTGCGCACGCTCCGCAATTATGGATCGAAGAAAAAATACTATAATGACTTCAAAGGTTTCAACTCACGCCTGGACGAGCTTCAGGCCGCCTTTTTGAGTGTAAAGTTGGTAAAACTCAATGAGTGGAACGCCCGGCGGAAGACTATCGCCCATTATTATTTGAACGAGTTGCAAAGATTGCCAGAACTGGTGCTACCATTTGCGCCAGCAGACATTGATCCTGTTTGGCATTTGTTCGTTGTGCGTCATCCGTGCCGCGATGAACTCCAGCGTCATTTGGCTCAGGCAGGTATCGGGACTCTTATTCATTATCCGGTGCCACCGCATCTGTCCGGGGCTTATTCGGATTTAGGGCAACGCCAAGGCGCATACCCCATCGCAGAGGAACAATCTCGGACGGTATTAAGCTTGCCGATTGGACCGCATTTGAACGAGGAAGCGCAAAATCATGTAATCACGGCAATCCGTTCTTTCCGTTGAAGCCTTAAAGGGCTTGGAATGTTTCTGCCCACATGATGAACGAGATGGAAGACTTGGCGAAATGGCAAACGATCTAAACTCTAAGTTAGAGAACTTTCCTCTCGTGACGGCCTTTGTCGGATGTTATAACCATTCACGCTTTGTCGAAGAGTGTCTCGACAGCGTTAGACATCAGACGTACCCGAACCTTCAGGTAATCATTTTTGACGATTGTTCGAACGATAAGTCAGTTTCCGTGATCGATACCTGGCTGAAAAAGCATCGGCTCGATTGGCTGTTCATTCCGCACGCCAGAAACATTGGTATTTGTGCTAGCCTGAATGAAGTGTTGCGGCTAGCGCGCGGAAAATACACATCTATGGTTGCGGCGGACGATGTTTGGCTGCCGGATAAGACGGCTCGGCAGGTGGAGATGATGGAACAATTGCCGGAGGACGTTGGAGTTCTGTACAGCAACGCTTTCCAGATCGATGAGAATGGCGAGATGTTGCCGCAAATGTTCATCGAGGCGCATCGCAAATTTGTTGTTCCCCCAGTAGGCTTTCTATTCGATGTGCTTTGGGAGGGAAACTTCATTCCTGCAATGACGACATTGATTCGGCGTGAGTGCTTCACCCAAGTTGGAACCTACGACGAAGACCTTTGCTTCGAGGATTGGGACATGTGGATGCGGATCAGCCGAACATTTCGGTTTGTTTACGATACGATCCCGGCGGCTAAGTACCGTATTGTCTCAAGCTCAGCGGCTCGGACAATGTCGGAAGCCATGGGCAAGTCTATTGAGCTTTTAAGGGTAAAATATTTTTTCCGGGGGTGGTTAAACGGAGAGCAAGGAAGAAACGCGGCCTTGGCTCTGGATGGGGTCCTGTGGCGTCTATATCAGGTTGGTTCGCACATACCTCTGCGATGGAAAATTACGCTGCTAAACCAAAATTGCTCAGCTAAAACAATTTGCCTGATTGTCTGCTCAACGTGTGGATTCTCTTTTGCGAAGTTTCAACAAATCCTTGCATTCGGTGTGGCTCTCAAGGGGATGATTTTCCGTCAACGACGAGAACACCGACTGTAAGGTCTTGAAATCCCAATGTCGCCTCGCTTCGAGGATATCTACTGCAGTCCGCTCGCCCGCGAATGGAATTGCTCCAACTCGCAGTTATTATCGAATCGTGCAAATGACGGAGACCTCGATCGGCCAAGGTAAGGTTTCAATTGTCATCCCGTGCTACAACCACGGGGCGATGCTGCGCGAAGCACTTGACAGCGTGGAGCACGCGCGCAACGCAAACGTGGTCGAGGTGATCATCGTCGATGACGGGTCGTCCGAACCCGAAGCCGCGCGGATTCTTAACGAAGCCGCGGAGGCGGGCTACTGCGTTGTGTCTCAACCGAACCCGGGGGTGAGCGCCGCTCGGAACGCCGGCATCCGATTGGCCAAAGGCGAATTCATTTTGCCCTTAGATAGCGATAATCGCCTTCGAGGCACTTACCTGCAAGAAGGAGTGTCCCTATTACAGAGCAATCCAGGCATAGGAGTAATTTACACAGACGGTGAGTATTTTGGTGAACGGGTGGCCGATGGGATGTGCCGGAATTTTGATCTATTCTCACTAATCATGGGAAACTTTATAGATGCCTGTGCTCTTTACCGGAAAGAGCTATGGGAGGAGGTTGGCGGATATGACGAGCGAATGCGGTGGATGGGATTCGAAGATTGGGACTTTTGGCTGCGGGTTGCGGTCCGCGGCGCTAGGTTTGTCCATATTCCGAAGATCGGATTTGACTATCGTGTGCGGACGAACTCGCTGGTAGCGAAGGCGAATCAGCATACTATAGAACTAAGAGCGTATATTTTCAACAAGCCCGAACTGGCTCTTTACGCTCGGGTCCGCCAGACAGACGAGGAGGTGCAGAATCTAAGGGGCGGGATCGGAGCAATACAGGCGTCGTATTCCTATCGTTTAGGACGCGCGTTACTTGCCCCAGCGAGGCTTTTGCGGAAATGGTGGCGCGGTTTTTACCGAGAAATGCGTTGCTTTGAGCGGGCACAGCACTGATATATCGCTGCTCTGGAGCTTAAGAGAATTTTCGTAGTAGTTGACCGACCGCGCCAAGCGTCTGCCGCATAATCCGCGGTTGAAAAGGCGACGAGAGATTCCTCCAGACCTTCGCATAAAGCTGCGGCTTGGCGGGCGGCTCCCTCGAAATGACATAAATGAAATCTGCGTAATCCACAATTTAAAGTAGTTAATCAGACTCCTCGACTCCGCGGAGTTTACCCTGAGCGAGCGAAGCGAGTCGAAGGGGCTTCGCTCACAATGACAAATAGAAGTCACATCATCGCACCAGATCGCTCATTTTTTGCGTTGGCCAATGAGAAGGCCTCCGGCGTCGGCCGCTGCCGCAAGGGCGATGGCAGCGGCGGCGGTACGATTTTCGACGCAGAGTTTGCTGAGGATGTGTTCGACGTGCTTGCAGATCGTCCCGGTGCATGCGCTGAGGATTACGCTAATTTCGTAGTTCGTTTTACCTTGTGCGATCCAAGTCAGAACCTCCGTTTCGCGCGCGGTGAGACCCAATGAACCAAGCGGATTTTGCGCCGGCATTTTCTTGCCGCGTGGCGGGGCTCCGCTTGGCGGTGGATTTATCAGGCGGTCGTGCTCGACGATTTCTTTGATTCGGGAGCCGCCCAAGGTTTCGTACTCCGCCAAAGCTTTTGCGATCACTTCGAGTTTGTCGCGATCCGCCATGAGAGTCGTCCTGGCAAGTTGATAAGCCTTAACCAGCAGTCTCCGCACCTCCTCGTCGATCTGCTCCGCAGTCGCTTGGCTGTAGTGGCGGGCACCAGCGTTTCCCTCTCCGTAGGAAACGTGCGATTGACACCGGGGGAACATAGTGCAAATCAGTCACCTCCCTTTACCAGAAAAGCACAAGGGGGCAAGACTTTTCGTACGCAATTCTACGTATTGACTAAAAAGAGCAATCTACGAAAATGGCGACTGCATGTTCCCCCACTGCATGTTCCCCAGCCGACGGAATTTTGGGAACTTCGCCCGCCGGTTTCCGTAGAGACAAACGGAGAATCCAAAAATGAAAAAAAGAACCAAAATCACCCTAAGAACAAAAATCTATCTGACAATTGTAGCGCTGTTAGCGCTCACAGGAGTGTTTTACGCAGCCAATCCAACTTTCTTTACCTCTGTCCCCTTTGCCACGGGCGTGGCCGCTTCGCGAACTAATCTGCTCGTGAGCGAATACTGCACCGACAACATCGATACGGTCGCCTGCGACGGGACTGTCTCGTTGTTCGCGACGATTCCGGGGTTTGGTTCCTGCCGGGAAAAATACATGGCTATTGCTCCATCGCAGTCCGCGGCGGCCGGGTTCACCCCGCGCGACGTTTTCGTCACACAAGGCGCTATGGTCTTCAAGATCCATGAAGGTACCGTCTCGCTGTTTGCGTCGCTCACGGGGTGCCCGTCATCGGACCACAACGGGATTACGTTCGACCATTTTGGCACATTTGGCTTCGACATGATCGTAACGTGCCAGGAGGGCGACGTCTTTAGGATTCACGGGGATGGAACTGGTGGCGGAGCGCCCATCGCGTCCACGGGCGTAGGACAGGTTGAAGGACCAGCTGTAGTGCCGCCAGGCTTCGGGCCCCACGGCGGCAAGATTTGGGTGGCCGACGAGGCAAACAATAAGGTCCACGCAATCGGGCCCCCGCCCACTTACACCGTTACTCTAAATATCCTCTCTCACGT
>WNGE01006831.1_pt1 | contig 15008 bp, 10 predicted proteins | sample 5400651 | NCBI WGS metagenome assembly WNGE01 (sample SAMN13153370, study PRJNA577476) | soil metagenome | isolation source: 60 cm soil or saprolite under grassland replicate 2 | place: USA:California | collected 2016-06-15 | reverse complement strand
GTCTCGGACATCGCCGCCAGGCAGGCCTCGAGCGTGTCGGCCGTGTCGAAGAGGGCTTCCTGCGTCTCCTGCAAGTCACGGTTGTAGGAGAGCGGGAGGCCCTTCAAGACAAGGAGAGTGCCCGTCAGGTGTCCCGCCACGCGGCCGGTCTTTCCGCGCGCGAGTTCGAGCCCGTCGGGGTTCTTCTTCTGGGGCATCATGGAGGAGCCGGTCGTCGTCGTCTCCGAGAGATTCAGAAGCCGGAATTCGTGGCCGGTCCACAGGATCAGGTCCTCCGCCAGACGCGAGAGGTGAACCATCCCGAGCGCGGCAGCGGCTTCGAACTCCACTATGAAGTCGCGGTCGGAGACGGCGTCGAGGCTGTTCGCCGTGATCTCCGGGAGACCGATGTCGCGCGCGGTGCGGACGCGGTCGAGAGGCAGCGTCGTTCCGGCGCAGGCGCCCGAGCCGAGCGGCGACACCGCCGCCCGGCCGCGGCAGTCCTCCAGACGGGCGATGTCGCGCAACACCATCTCGACGTAGGCGTGAAAAGCGTGCGACAGAAGGACCGGCTGCGCGGCGCGCGTGTGCGTTCGCGCCGCGACGACGACGCGTTCCGCCAGGAACATCTCCGCCTTTTCGAGCAAGGTGAGACCCAGAAGCCGCAGCTTTTTTCGAGCGCGAGCGATCGCTTCCAGCGTCCAGAGGCGCAGATCGAGTGCCACCTGGTCGTTGCGGGAGCGGCCCGCGTGGACGCGCCGCCCCGCCTCGCCGGAGAGCTCGATCAAGCGCCGCTCGATGTTCAGGTGAATGTCCTCGTCCGCGTCCTCGAAGCGGAAGCGGCCCGCCGCGATCTCCTTCTCGATCGCCTTCAATCCCTTCTGGATCCGCGCCAGCGCGCCCGTTGGGAGGAGCCCGGCGCGCGCGAGCCCGCGGACGTGCGCGCGAGTGCCGGCGATGTCCTGCGTTGCGAGGCGCCGGTCGAAGGGATGCGAGACGGAAATCTTCGAGAGCGCCTCGCCGGTCGCGCCGGCGAAGCCCGCGCCCCAGAGAGCCGGCGCGCGTTTTCTGCGCTTCACGAGAAGTAGTTCACGATCGTCGCGAGGTAGACACCCGGCGCCGCGAGCAGCGCCTCGATCGCGATGGATTCGTCGGCCCGGTGTGACTCTCCGGGGCTTCCGGGGCCGAACACGATCGCGGGCTTCCCGCCGATGTGCGCCAGGTCGCTCACACTCGCGAAACCCGTGACCTGCGTCGCCCCGGTCGCCGAGAGGGCCGCGCGAGCGATCCGGGACGCCGGATCGCCCGGGACAGGCTTCAGACGCGCCGAAAGGACTTCGACTTGCGAAGACACGGCCTGGCGCACGGCCGAGATCATCGCCTCGTTGTCGAAACCGCCGATCGTCCGCGCGTCCACGGTCAGCTCGCAACGGTCCGGCACCACGTTCGACTTGATCCCCCCCCGGACCATCGTGACCGCCGCCGTCGGCTTTCCGAGCCAGGGGTCCTCGACGGGAAACTCCAGGCCCTCGACCGCGAGAACGTCCCGGGCGGCGCGGACAATCGCGTTGTCCGCCAGATGCGGCCGCGCCGCGTGTCCCGCCCGTCCGCGCGCGGTCAGCTTCATCTTCACGAGCCCCTTCTGAGAGACGGCGACGGAGAACCCGTTGGGCTCTCCGACGATCGCGGCATCGAACGTCAGCTCCGACACGAGCTTCTCCAGCCCCTCGCCCCCGGTTTCCTCATCGCAGGTCGCCGCGAAGAGGAGACTCCCCCGGCGCGGTAGCGGCGCTGTCAGGAACGCTTCGAGCATAGCGGCCACGGACGCCTTGGCGTCGTTCGAGCCCAGACCGATCAGACGCTCCCCCGTGAGAAGGGGCGTCCAGGGGTCCGCGGACCATCCCTCAACGGGCGGCACTGTGTCGAGATGAGAATTGAGGAGCAGGCGGGGCGATCCCTCTCCCCGAGCGGCCAGCACGTTGCGGCCATGACGCGTGGCCGTTACGCCCGCTTCGGCGCAGATCTCGGCGATGCGGTCGGCGAGCCGGCCTTCCTGTCCCGAGACGGTCGGGATCGCGACGAATTCCGCGAGACGCTGGACGATTCCGGCCGCGCGGGCGGCCGCGCTCTGCGTCACGCGCCGACCACCATCGTGCCGCTGCCGCGGTCCCCGAAGATCTCCGAGAGAAGGGCGTTCCTCTGGTTGCCGTTGACGATGTGGACCGCGCGCACGCCCGACTCCGCGACGCGTGAGATCTCCTCGAGCTTGGCGACCATGCCCCCGGTGACGGCGGCGCTCCGCGCGAGCTTGCGCGCTTCCGCTGCCGTGAGCCGCGAGGCCAGGCTCTCCGGATCGCCCGGCTTCAAGAGAACGCCCGGCACGTCGGAGAGGAGAATCAGCTTTTCCGCGGAGAGCTCGATAGCGAGAGCCGACGCGATCGCGTCCGCGTTGACGTTGAAGACTTTCCCTTCTTCGTCCGCGGCGAGCGGCGAGACGACCGGCAGGTACCCGGCGTCGAGCAGAGTGGTCAAGAGACGCGGGTCGACATCCACGACGTCCCCCACGTTGCCGAAGTCCACCGTCTCGCGCTTTCCGGTCTCGCGGTTCATTACACGCTTCTTCGACCGCCGCCGGGCGAGAACGACGTTCCCGTCGATGCCGGAGACGCCCACGGCGTGCACGCCGTGGGCTCGCAGCGCCGAGAGGATCTCGACGGAGATCTTTCCCGCGAAGACCATCTTCACGACCTCGAGCGTGTCGTCGTCGGTGACACGCCGCCCGTTGACGAGCCGCGTCTCCATCCCCAGCCGCTCGGCAAGCTGCGTCGCCTGCGCGCCGCCGCCGTGGACCGCGGTCACTCTGATCCCGACCTGGTGCAGCAGCGCGATCTCCTCCGCCAGCGAGTTCAGATTCCCGGGGTCCTCCGTCACCTTTCCCGAGATCTTGACTACGAACGTCTTCCCCTTGAACCGCCGGATGTAAGGGAGCGCCTCCCGGAGGATTTCCGCGTCGATCGTGGGTCTCGGAGTCTTTTCTGGCTTCATAAGAGTTCGACGTGCGACGTTCTACGTTCTACGTTGAGGAGCCCCTTTGAGCGCAACCTAGAACGTCGAACGTAGAACGTCGAACGCCTAATCACAGGTTCTCTTTGGCGAGCCATTCCAGAATCGCCTCCTGCGCGTAGAGCCGGTTCTCCGCTTCGTCGAGCACGGCGGAGCGAGGGCCATCCAGGATCTCATCATCCACGACGACGTTGCGCCGCACGGGGAGGCAGTGCATGAAGAAAGCGTTCCGGCCTCGGGCCATCCTCTCCTCGGTCACGCGCCAGTCCTTCAGCTTCGCCCGGCGCGAAGCTTCGGCTTCCGGGTGTCCGTAGTCCGCCAGCGACCCCCAGGATTTCGCGTACACGACCTCGACCCCGTCATAGGCTCCACGGTCTTCCGTCAGCGTCAGCGACCCTCCGGCCTGCCGCGCGTTCTCCTCGGCCTCGCGGAGGATCTCGGTGTCGAGGTCGTACCCTTCGGGACGGGCGAAGATCAGGTCCACCCCGAGCCGCGTCGCCGTCAGCAGGAAAGAGTTCGGCACCGCCATGGGCAGCGCCTTCGGGTGATAGGCCCACGTCAGGAGGACGCGCCGCCCCTCGGTCCGGCCGAGCCGCTGCGAGAGGGTCATCGCGTCGGCCATCGCCTGGCAGGGATGGGACAGAGTCGACTCGAGGTTGACGACCGGAACCCCCGAGTGCCGCACGAAACTCAAGAGCACCGGCTCGGCGCGGTCCTTTGCGTAGTCGTCGCCCCGGGGAAAGGAGCGCACGCCCAGCATGTCGCAGTAGCGTCCCAGGACCCCGGCACCCTCACGGACGTGCTCGGCCGCGGCGCCGTCCATGACGGTCCCATCCTCGAACTCCATCGCCCAGGCCTCGCCGCCGACCGAGAGCGTGACCGGCGTGCCGCCGAGTTGCGAGACCGCCACCTCCATCGAGACGCGGGTCCGCAGGGAAGGATTGAAGAAGACCAGAACGACGTGCTGTCCCGCGAGCGCTCCGCTCGAAGCGCCCTTGCGGAAGTCCTCGCCCCGAGCCAGGAGTGTCTGGAACCGCTCCTGCGTGAGTCCCTGCGTCGTCAGGAAGTGCCTCAAAGAACCTCCCGCGCGGCTTCGAGAAACCGGTCGATCTCTTCCGCCGTGAGAACGAGCGGCGGGAGAAGCCGGAGCACGTCGGGAAGATCGCTTCCTCCGACGAGGAAGCCGCGTTCGAGAAGCGCCTCGCGCACGGGTCTGGCCGGCCTATCGAGCGCGACGCCGAGGAGAAATCCCTCTCCCCGCACTTCGCGGACGCGGGCAAGTCTGGCGAGTCCCTGCTCCAGCCGGCGCGATCCCGCGCGCACGTTCCCGAGGAGCCCCTCCTCCAGGATGACCCGCACGGTCGCCTCGGCCGCGGCACAGGCGAGCGGGCCCCCGCCGAAGGTCGTGCCGTAGTCTTCGGGCTTGACCGTGGCCGCGATCTCCTCGGAGACGAGGACCGCGCCCATCGGAAAGCCGCTCCCGATCCCCTTCGCGAGGGTGACCAGGTCGGGCACGACTCCGTGGCGTCCGGCGAAGAAGAAAGTGCCCGTCCGCCCAAAACCGGTCTGCACTTCGTCGTAGATGAGCTTGGCTCCGCGCTCGTCGCAGAGAGTGCGCAGGCCCTGGAAGTAGGACGCGGGCGCCGTAACAACACCCGCCAGGCTCTGGATCGGTTCGAGCAGGACCGCCGCGACGTCCTCGTCTAAGGCCGCCTCGGCCGCTGCGAGATCGCCGAAGGGCGCCAGCCGATGGCCCGGCACGTTGGGCTTGCCCATCTCGCGGTACTTCGCGAGCCCCGCGGCCGAGATCGCGTCCGCCGTGCGGCCATGGAAGCCTCCGTCGAAGGAGAGAACGTCGGTCCGCCCGGTGAACCGGCGCGCCAGACGCATCGCGTTCTCATTGGCCTCGGTGCCGGAATTGACGAAGAAGACTTTCGACAGGGGCGACGGCGCCTGCGCCGCGATGACCTGCGCCGCCCGGGCGCGCACCGGCAGCGCCACGACGTTCGAATAGAACAGGAGCGTTCCCGCCTGCTCCCGGATCGCGCGGACGACCTGCGGATGGCAATGCCCGGTCGCGGCGACCGCGTGCCCGCCGTAGAGATCGAGATAGCTCTTGCCGGAGGCGTCCCAGACCGTCGAGCCCTCGCCCCTGACGAGCGCGACCGGCCAGCGCGTATAGGTCGGAAGCTCCGCCGTCCCCTCCCTCTCCACCCCGGGGGGGAGAGGGTCGGGGTGAGGGGGACGAGCCACGTTCGTCATGGGAAAACGCCGGTCATCTTCAGTCCGGTGGGCTCGGGCAGGCCGAACATGATGTTCATGGCCTGGATCGCCTGGCCGGCCGCTCCCTTCACCAGATTGTCGATCGCGACAAAAACCTTGGCGACGTCGCCCTGGAGGGCCACGCCGATATCCGCGAAATTCGTGCCCTTGACGGCGGCGACGTCGGGAGAGCCTTCGACCAGGCGAACGAAGAACTCCGAGGAGTAGGCCTCGTCGAAGAGCTCCTTGAGCGCCTCGCGGTCCATCGCGCGGTCGAGAGGCACCGTGGCCGTCGCGAAGATCCCGCGTACCAGGGGCGCCGAGTGAGTCTGGAAGACGATCCGCCCGGCTGCAGGCCGGCCGATGGTCGAGAGCGATTCCTCGATCTCCGGAAGGTGCCGGTGCCCTTCGATGCTGTACGCGAAGAACGCGGCGGCCCGGCGCGGATGGTGAGTCGTTGGCGAAGGGGCGACACCGGCGCCCGAAGAGCCGGTGATGGCGAAGACGGAGACCGGGGCGGTATCCGCGACGAGCGCTTTCTTCCAGAAGGGCGCAAGAGCGAGGATCGCGGCCGTGGCGAAACAGCCGGGCGAAGCCACGGCGCGCGACGAGGAGATCTGCTCGCGGAAGAGCTCCGGCAGCCCGTAGACGAATTCCTCCCGCCGCGCGAAGGCAGGCGGAGGAGGACCGTAGAACTTCTCGAAGGAAACCGGATCCTTCAGCCGGAAGTCCGCCGAGAGATCCACGACGGGAATGCCCATGTCCAGGAGCGCCGGCGCGACCTCCGAGGCATACCCGCTGGCGCCGGCGAGGAAGATCACCTCCGGCTCGTCCGTCCCGCTCGGCAGCTCGGGGACGAAGGTCAGATCGGTCAAGCGCGAGAGGTGCGTGTGGACGCTGGACACGGGTTGCCCCGCCTGCGAGCGGGAGATGACGGCGACCGGCTCCGCTTTCGGATGGTCCAGCAAGAGGCGCAGCAGCTCGCCCCCCGCGTAGCCGCTCGCCCCGAAGATCGCCGCCTTGATACTCATTTGCGGATCTCCTCGTACACGATGCCGAAGAGAGCGCGCCCGTCGGTCATCGCGTTGGCGGCGGGCAGCTTCATCTCCTGGCTGATGTACTCCGTGCCGGTCTGGTTGTCCGTCACCGGCCCCGACATGACGGTGATCGGGATATTCCACTGCTCCATGAGCTTCTGCGCGCCCCAGGCGGCTACGAGGTCGTTGGCGCACATTACGACGGCCCTGGTCGCGCGCACGAGATCCGGATGGGAGAAAAACGTCCCGACCCGATAGTCGCCGAGGATGCCGTCTCCCAGCTCGACGACGATGACGTCCGGATTCTTCGCGCCCAGATCCGCCAGGATCGCCCGCGCGTAGGGCGCGAGGTCTTTGACGTGCGCTGTCGAAGGAAGCCCGCAGTCCAGGAACGACAGCGTGGCGAAGGCGCCGTGATCCTCCATGTCGAGCGTGTCCTTGAGACACGCGACGCCGGAGAGCTTCGCGGCGGCGACCTTCAACCCCGCGTTGGCGAAGCGCTTGACGATCTCGGAGGCCGCGGCCGTCTTGCCGGCGCTCATGCAGGTGCCGGCCACGACGACGAGCGGGGGCCCGTCCGGGAGCGCGTCCCGTGGGGGCAGCGCGTTGCGCGAGATGTTGGCGGGCTGGCCGTCCAGGAGGACGGCGCCCAGCACTTCAGCCTCCAGCGGCGACCCCACGTCGGGGTTCCGGCCGACGCACAGTCCGAGCACCCCGCCGAGATTCAGGACATGGATCGTGTCGCCGACGTGAAGGGACTCCGGCACGATGCCCACGAAGCCTTTCAAGGCGCGGCGAAAGCCCAGCGTACCCGCGATGACATCGCCACGGTTGATCTTGGCCATGCGCCCGCTTGTCAGCTCCAGCCGGTCGTACACGCTCTTCTCCATGAGCGCCCGGACCGCCAGGACGTTTCCCTCCCGCGCTTCGATGTGCGGGGAGACCTCGACTTCCCGCGGAAGCTCCAGGCGGGCGGTCGAGGAGGCGATCTTGTCCAGCGTGATCCTCATCGGGTCTCCTTCGCCCCGGCCAGCATCCAGAGTCCGCCCGGCAGCGCGAGCGTCTTACCGACTCCCCTCGCCTCCACCGGGGAGAGGTATGTATTGGATTCTCCGTAGCGCACGACGGAGGGGCGAAGAAGGGAGTGCGGGCTGCGCACACCCACGACCTCGAAGCGTCCCGGAGAGAATCGCAGCTTCGCCTCTCCCGTCACCCGCGATTGCGTGGTGCGAAGATAGGCGTCGGCGTCGAGAAGCGCAGGCTCGAAGGCAAGGCCCTCGTGCAGCAGCCGGCCGTAAGTCTCCGCGACGAGGGCCTTCAATTGCCGCTGTTCTTTCGTCATCACTAGCTTTTCCAGCTCCGCGTGCGCCGCGATCAGGGCGAGCGCCGCCGGCGCTTCGAAGACAATGCGACCCTTGGATCCCAGAATCGTATCGCCCAGATGGACCGCGCGCCCCGCCGCGTAGCGACGCCCCAGAGCGTTCAACGTCTCGACCAGCTCGATCCCGGCCAGAGGCCGGGCGTCGAGTGACACCGGGCCTCCCTTGCGGAATCCGATGACCACCACGCGCGGCTTTCTCGGCGCCTTCGCCAGCGTGTTACCGGGATAGAGCGTCTCCGGAGGAAGCTCCCATGGGTCGTGTGTCTCGCCGCCGCCGATGGTCGTGCCCCAGAGACCCTCGTTGATCGAGTAGCGCGTCGTCTTCGCCGGGATCGCGACGCCGCGAGAGGCGCAGTAGGCGGTCTCCTCCTCGCGCGAGATGCCCGAATCGCGCACGGGCGCCCGCACCTCGATCCCGGGCGCGAGGACGCGGAGGCCGGCGTCGAAACGGAACTGATCGTTGCCCGCCGCCGTCGAGCCGTGCGCAATCGCGTGAGCCCCGATCCGCCGCGCGTGGCGCGCCGCCGCCGCGACCTGCACGGCCCTCTCGGCGGCCACGGAGAGCGGATAGACGCCTCCGCGCAGCACGTTTCCGAAGATGAGCGGGAGCGCGTAGCGCTCGAAGACTTCGGCGCGGCCGTCCAGAAAGACGTGCTTCTCGACACCCGCCGCCTTCGCGCGCGCGGCGATCGTCCGCATCTGGCGGGGCGAGAAGCCTCCCGTGTCCACGGTGACCGCGTGGACGCGGTGCCCCTCCTCTCGCAGGAGAAGCGCGCAATAGGTGGTGTCGAGACCACCGGAAAAAGCGAGGCACACGGCCGGCATGCGGCGTTTCATGAAGCGGCGGTTTGTCGGAGCTTTTACGGGATCAACGCGCCGCCGCCATGGAGGTCCTCCTCCTGGCGGAAAAAGCGCGTCGCGCGATCCTCGCGTGCGAGGAGTTGCCGGAATCGAGAATCGCGGCCATCATGGAGGCAATAACTTGGGCCAACCCGCCTCCCTTGTCAAGGGGTATTTCACGACGGGCCGTATTTGGTTTCAGGTTTCACGTTTCAGGTTTCAGAAGGGGGAAAGCCGTCTCGTGAAACCTGAAACTTGAAACCTGAAACTCTACGAGATACGCCCGGTGAGCTGAGCGAGGCGGTGAAGGCGCGCAGCGCGGTCCGGCCGGAAGTCTTCGCGTGAGGCGCGCCAGAGCCAGTTGTCTTCGGCGCGGCCCGGCGTGTTCATCCGAGCTTCGCTTCCGAGGCCGAAGACGTCCTGGAGGGGAACGACGGCGCGGTTCGCGACCGAGCCGTAGGCGGCCCGGATCATGTCCCACTCGATCGCGCTCCCGTCGCCGCCGAGATAGTCGAAAACCCGCCCGCTCTCTTCCCGAGAGAGGCCCGCGAACCAACCGCGCGAAGTGTCATTGTCGTGAGTCCCGGTGTAGACGATGCTGTTGGCGACGTGCCGGTGCGGGAGGTACTCGCTGTCGTCCTCGGAGAAACCGAACTGGAGGACCTTCATCCCCGGGATGCCGAGCACAGCAAGCAAGGCACGCACGTCCTCGGTGATCACACCCAGGTCCTCGGCCACGAGGGGAACCTCTCCGAGAGCGCGGCGCAACGCTTCGAAAAGCTTCGCCCCCGGCCCCGGCGTCCACCGGCCGTTGATCGCGGAAGTTTCGGTGGCCGGCACGCTCCATCCCGCGGCGAAACCCCGGAAGTGATCGATGCGGACGGCGTCGGCGGCTGTGAGAGCCATGCGAACGCGTGCAGTCCACCAGGAGAAGCTGTCCTTCTCCATTTCGTCCCATCGGTACATCGGATATCCCCAGAGCTGACCGGTTTCGGAAAACGCGTCGGGCGGGACCCCGGCGACGACCTCAGGGCGTCCCCCGGCATCGAGGAGGAAGAGTTCCTGCCGCGCCCAGACGTCCGCGCTGTCGTGAACCACGTAAATGGGCAGGTCTCCCAGGATCGCGATCCCGCGCCGGTTCGCTTCCCCTTTGACCCTTCCCCACTGGCGGAAGAAGAGAAACTGCGCGTACTCCTGATAGGCGATCTCCTGGGCGAGCTCCCGGCGGGCGGCAGCGAGCGCCTCGGGCTGGCGCCGGCGCAGGTCCTCCGGCCACGAGGTCCAGCCGCCCGGCCGCATCTGCCCCATCGCCGCGAAGAGCGACCAGTCTGTCAGCCACGCGGCCTGCTCGGGCGCTCCGCGGAAGGACTCGAGCCCTTCGACCACGCGGGGAGTTGTCCGAGACTCCTGCCACGATGCCCGAAGGAACCGCTCCTTCCACTCGCGGGCCGCCGTGAAGTCCACGCGGGGGCTCGAGAGATCTGGAGCGTCCCCGAGCGCCGACTGAGAAAGAAATCCCTCCTCGCAGAGCCGATCCGGCGAGATCAGGAGCGGATTCCCGGCAAACGCCGAGGATGCGCCGTACGGCGATCCATGCGGCGCAGGGTGGAGCGGAAGCACCTGCCAGAGTCTCTGCCCCGCCGATTGCGCCCAGTCCAGGAACCGCTCCGCCTCCGGGCCGAAGTCTCCGATCCCGAACCGGCCGGGGAGCGAAGTCGGATGGAGCAGGATGCCGGCAGCGCGCTTACTCCTCAACATCTCGATCGCACGCCCGCAAAGAATCCCGTAATCCTGAGCAACTCCGTCGTCTCTCCCCTCGTTTGTCATCCCTTCGCTTTCTTTCCCTGTCATCCTGAGCGCAGCGAAGGATCTGCTTTTCTCCGTTCGAGCCGTATCTTCGGGCTCAGGGCAGGCTCTGAGCGGAGCGAAGGGTACAGACCGGGGACATGGGTAACAGATTGGACCGGGGACATAGGTGACAGTTTCGCGCAGGATGGGCTCTGGGGAGGGACCAGATGCCTTGGAGCGAGACGACACCGATGAAGGAGCGAGTGAAGTTGGTTGCGGCGTTTTGCGATGGGATCTTTTCGATGACGGAGCTGGCGGAGCTGCACGGAGTCAGCCGCAAGACGGGGTACAAGTGGGTGGAGCGATTCGAGCAGGAGGGGCCGGAAGGGTTGAAGGACCGGTCGCGGGTGCCGAAGAGTTCTCCGCACCGGACGCCCGAAGAGATCGTCGCTGGAGTGCTGGAGATGCGGCAGCGACATCCCCGATGGGGGCCCAAGAAGTTGATCGCCTGGCTGGAGGATCATCGTTCTGAGCGAGCCTGGCCGGCCGCCAGTACGGCCGGAGAGATCCTCAAGCGCCATGGTCTGGTGCCAGGCCGGCCCTTCCGTCGTCGGGTGGAGCATCCGGGACGCACCCTCTACCCGGTGCTCCAACCCAACGACCTTTGGACGGCGGACTTCAAGGGTCAGTTCAGAACCGGGGACGCCCGTTACTGCTACCCGCTGACGGCTGCCGACTGTCTGAGCCGATACCTCTTGGGTTGTCAGGCTTTGCGCTCGAGCGCGACGCAGAAGAGCCAGGAGATCTTCGAGCGGCTGTTCCGGGAATACGGTCTTCCCCTGGCCATTCGCACCGATAACGGAGCTCCCTTTGCCTCCATCGCCATCGGAAGGCTCTCGACCCTGTCGGTCTGGTGGATCCGGCTGGGCATCCTGCCCATTCTGATCGAGCCGTCCCATCCAGAGCAGAACGCCAGTCATGAACGGATGCATCGCACCCTCAAGCAAGAGACGGCCCGCCCTCCGCAAGCCAACCTTGCGGCGCAGCAGAAACGCTTCGACCGATTCCGTCGCGAGTACAACGAGCAACGCCCCCACGAGTCTCTGGGCCAAAAACCTCCCGCCTCCCTCTACCGACCTTCGCCACGTCCGTACCCCAAGCGGCTGCCGCCGCTGGAGTACCCAGGCCACTTCGAAATCCGGCGCGTCGGTTCCAACGGATGCATTAGTTGGAACTCCCAGTGGCTTCATCTGACCCAGTCTCTCGCCAATCAGGACGTTGGCTTGGAGGAAATCGATCACGGCATCTGGTCGATTCACTTCGGTCCGATGCTGCTCGGGCGTTTCCACCAGGGCGAGGCGAGACTGCGCGGAGTTCGAGCGTGAGAAGACGGGGCATCGGGCTATGGACGTTGCGGAAATCGCTACGCGATTCCCGCAAGTGCCCACAGCCCCGACTACTACTAAGCGCTAGAGAAAAAAACCCCAAGAGTGTCACCCATGTCCCCGGTCTAAACTGTCACCCATCTCCCCGGTCGTACAAAGGATCTGCTCTCGTTCCCGGAGCAGACCCTCGTCGCTTCGCTCACGCCGTCGCCATAGCGGCTTTGGCGCGTCGGCGACCTCGGGATGACAGGGCAGGGCCGGGCACTACGGAAGATAGTCTCCCGCGCGGAGGCGCTCGCCCCCCTGGCCGAGCAGCGAGAAGCGCCACTCGGCACCCGGCAGATAGCAGCTCTCCAGATAATCGATCATCATCCGATCGGCGGAGAAAAGCCGCGAGACCCGAGAGGCGCTCTGAACCATCTTCTCGATCCAGGCGAGCGGAAGCCCCTTCTCGTTCCTGTCGAAGAAGAGAGGGAGAACCTGTTGCTCCAGAACCTCGTAGAGGAAAGCCGCCGTCTGGTCGTCCGGCAGGTCCTCGGTGGCCGGGCCGATCGTGAAGCCCGTCTCCTCGTAGGGGGCCTCGTCCCACCAGCCGTCGAGGACCGAGAGGTTCAGTCCCCCGTTCATCGCAGCCTTCATCCCCGAGGTCCCGCAGGCTTCGCGCGGCCGGATCGGGTTGTTCAACCAGACGTCGCACCCGGCCACGAGCGCGCGCGCGAGCCCCATGTTGTAGTCGGGCAGGAGCACGAGCCCCATGTTGTAGTCGGGCAGGAGCACGACGCGGCCGCGAAACTCCGGCCTCATGCAGAACCGCGCCACATCCTGCAGCACGTGCTTTCCGGGGTCATCGTGCGGGTGGGCCTTTCCGGCGAAGATGATCTGGACCGGCTTGCTGTCGAGGATGCGCAACAGCCGTCCGGGATCGTGAAAGATCAGGCCCGGCCGCTTGTAGGTCGTGAAGCGCTTGGCGAAACCGATTGTCAGAGCCTTGGGATCGAGCACGCGCGAGGCCTCCTCGATCTCCTCGGGCGGGGCTCCCCGCTCCCTTCGCGTCTCGGCCAGGCGCCGGCGGGCCAGATCCACGAGCCGAGCTCTGAGTCCCTCGTGGACTCGCCAGAAGTCCGCTCGGTCCGCGGTATCGGGGTCGTCCACGAGCGGCAGCTTGGCCACTTCCGGATCGGTCCACGTCGTTCGGTGGACTCCGTTGGTGATCGCGCGGATGCGGATGTCCTCGTCCGCCAGCTCCGGCAGGAGCGCGAGCCACAGGCGTCGCGACACCCTCGCGTGAAGCTGCGAGACCGCGTTGACGTGGCCGCAGAGGCGCAGCGCCAGGACGGCCATCGAGAAAGGCTGGTGCGGGTTCGGGGGGCCATCCTGCCCGAGCTGCAGGAACTCCCCCCAGTTGAGGCCGGCTCCAGCCACGTAGGGCGACAGATACTTCTCGACCAGCTCGGGCGGAAAGCGATCGATCCCCGCGGGCACCGGCGTGTGGGTCGTGAACACGTTTGTTGCGGCCGCCCTCTCCCGCGCCTCGGGGAACGTCAGGCCCCCGAGCGTCACGAGCAGCCGGATCTTCTCCAGGCCGACGAAGGCCGCGTGCCCTTCGTTGACGTGGCGGATCGTGGGGCGCATCCCGAGAATTTCCAGCGCGCGCAATCCCCCGATCCCCAGCACGATCTCCTGACGGATGCGCGTTTCCTGATCGCCGCCGTAGAGCCGCGCCGTGATGTCCCTGTCTTCGGGAGCGTTCTCCGGCACGTTGGTGTCGAGCAGCAGCAGGGGCACCCTCCCCACGCGCACGAAGCGGACAAGGACCGCCACGTCCCGGTCTCCGATCGTGAGTTGAACCAGTGGCGGCCCGCCTCCCGGCACGAGAGGAAGCGAAACCGGCAGACGCTCGAGGTCAAGAGAGGGATTGGACTCATGCTGCCAGCCCTCTTTGTCCAGCACCTGCCGGAAGTAATCCTCCCGGTAGAAGAGGCCGACTCCGACCACGGGAAGTCCCCGGTCGCTCGAGGACTTCAAGACGTCGCCGGCCAGGATACCGAGGCCGCCCGCGTAGATCGGGAGATGCTCGGTCAGCCCGAACTCGGCCGAGAAGTACGCGATGCGGTAGCCGCGCTCCCGGAATGCCCGGACCGCGGGATGCCAGGACGGCGAGGCGTCTTCCATCGCCATCTCCGCCTGGACCGCGGACATCTGCGAGAGGAACGTCGGATCGCCGGCCGCTTCTTCGAGCCTCTCGGGCAGGACCGAGAGAAGGAGCGCCACGGGATTTCCGCCGTTCTCCTCCCAGGCCGTTCGGTCGAGCGCCGAGAACAGAGCGCGTATCGTCGGCCGCCAGGTCCAGCGCAGGTCCCGCGCGAGGCCCCACATCGGAGCGAGCGCGGAGGGGAGGCGGCGAGGCGGAGAGTCGGCTGACTGGATCAACTGCCCCCGATGATACCCGAAGAAATCCCAAATTCCGCTGTCATGCCTTCGCTTTGCTCAGGCCAGGCTCTGAGGAGCGAAGCGACGAAGGATCTGCACTCGTCAGCTGAGCAGGTCCTTCGCTTCGCTCAGGATGACAAGTCTCAGAACTTTCCTCGGACAGACTTCCTGCTACTCGCTTCGCTCGAGAGTCCTCGTAGATCCGCCGGGCGTTGCCGACGGCGGGGTCGTTGCTCACGGCGGCGTCCAGCCTCCGCAGGAAGTCCTCTTCGAGCTGCTTGTCCGAAAGCCCTTCCGCAATTTCCATCGCCCGCGCCGCGTAACGGAGGACCTGCCGTGTCTCCAACCCCGAGGGGTCCTCGAAAAACCACCCGCAGCTGGTGAACATGCTCATCGCGCATCGCTGCATCTCGAAGAGGCTGAGTGCCCGGCGGGTCTCTTCGGGGTCGAGACGCCGGCCCGCGTGACGCGCGAGGAAGTCCTCCGCGTCGCCGGCGCCCGCGAGAACAAGCTCGATCGAATCGTCGCGCGCCGCCCAGGGATCGCGCAGGAGCCTTCCTCCCTGCTCCTCGAAGACAGAGTCGAGCTCGTCGCGAAGAGAGTCGAGCGCTTCCTTCAGCGGCGCCCGCCACGCCTGCCTCCAGCCGGGATGCTCGCCCGTCGTGCAGCCGCATTCCTCTTTCCAGCGGCCCACTCCGTGCGTGCAGCTCCAGGAGGTCTTCTCGCGGATCCAAACCTCGTGCCGGGGAGGATGTTTCGCCAGGTATTCCGCGTAGTTGGTCAGTCGGACATCGCTCTCCTCCTCGATGCGGGCGAGGAGGCCGGAGAGGACCCGGTCGCCTC
>WNGE01019066.1_pt1 | contig 15009 bp, 6 predicted proteins | sample 5400651 | NCBI WGS metagenome assembly WNGE01 (sample SAMN13153370, study PRJNA577476) | soil metagenome | isolation source: 60 cm soil or saprolite under grassland replicate 2 | place: USA:California | collected 2016-06-15 | reverse complement strand
GCAGTGGCGGTGGTGCGGGTGGAGGAGGCGGAGTTGGGGGAAGTGGCAGTGGAGGGGGGGCTGGCGGGCCGGAGGGTGCCGCGCCCGGGAAATGGCTGACCGCTTCGGCCTTGCTTCGAGGTGCCACCGTCGGCGGAGTTCCCGGCATCGCTGGGCACGGCGGAGAGGCCGGCGGATTCCGGGTCGAGGAAGAAGAAGTCCGCTCCATGCTGGGCTTGTTCGCGCAGTTGGGGAAGTCTCGGAAGGATGCGGAAACGCGCATGGATGTGCCGACGTTCCAATCGCGGCTGAGCACCTTGCCGGTACGGGCACAATACACGCTGCACCAGGCCCTGGCGGGACTGGCGGCGCAAGCGCCCGATGCCAAACCTGACAAGCCGATGCTGCTCAAACTCGCGGAACACGTAGCCATCCGCTTCGCGCTGGACAGCTACGAACGCGGCGAATTGCGGGTGAACGCGGTCAAGCAACTGCTCGATCGGATGAATACGGAGATCGAAGCGCTGCGCAAGATCCTCTCGACACAGGAAGAGATGATGGCGCAGGCCGGGCTCTCGGTGCAGTCGTACACAGAGCTGCTGGATCAAGAGTTTTGGGAACAGGTGCCCGAAGAGAACAAGAAAGAGGTGCTGACGTCAGACGAGGCCTGGTGCGTTCCGCCGCGCAACGTGCGCGCTTTCCTGGAAGAAATGTTGCGGCGCGGGGAACTCAAGACCGTCAACGAGATTCTGATGAAATATGCTTCGTGCGTGGGATTGGAAGCGCCGGAAGCGCGGCGAACCACGGCGATCGGCCTATCGGATCTGGGTGAATTGTATGGCAGCGGAGACGGCAGCGCGTTGATGGACGCCATCCGGCGGCTGGGCAACCAGTTGGCGATCGAGCGTGAACCAGAATTGCAGACGCTGGTGAGCGCCGCGTTTGTGCGCTTGAGCCAGGAAGCTGCCTCCAAGCGCTGCTATCCGGCGATGCAGCAAGCGCTGGCGTCACTGGAGAACGTGGAAACGCAGCGGCCCGGCTCGACGCAGAGCCTGCGGCCGCGCATCGGCGCCGAAGAGCGGTTGCCGGAATTCATCGAAGAAGCGATGCGCAGCGGGCACATCGCGGACGGCATGATGGACATCCTGAGCCTGATGCCCAAGGCCACGATTCACTACGTGACGAACCGCTTCGGGCATTGTGGATTCCGCGAGGATTGCGACCTGCTCAGCTCGATTGTCCGGAACCTGGGAGAGGATGCCGTCCAGCGGCTGGTCGAGACGCTGCAGACGGCTCCGGCGAAAATTTTGCCGGCGCGGCTATCGCAGTGGCCACGCTCGACGCATGATCGCGCGATCCGGCAACTGTCCGCGGCATCGGCAGAACAGCGCGCGAAGTTGCTCGTCGCGCTGTACGATTCGCTCGATGTGCTGATCCGGCCCCTGGCCATCGACGAAATGGGCATGAGCGGACAGCATGGTTGCATTCTGAAACTGATCGAGCTGGTGCAAAACGACGAGACGCCGAGCTTCGCGCGAGTGAAGGCGGTGGAGGCCCTGGGGCGGTTGCGCGCTTCGGCTTCCAGCGCGCTGCTCCAGCATATTCTTGACGCCCGGCAAGTCTGGCGCTGGGTGTACCCAAATGAATTGAGAATCGCGGCGGCGCAAGCACTGGTGCGTGTCGATCCGGCCGTGGCGATGGAAAAGATGGCGGCCAGCGGAATCGACCGCAAAGAATTGACGCTCGAGCCCACGGATCCGGAGCCGAATGCTTCGGTGATCCGGCAGCGGCGCTACGCGCGCCTGAAACTTTCGCGGAACCTCATCGCCGTGACAACGAATTTGCGGGAAAACTTCAGACTCTCCGTAATGGAAATGAATCTGGGCGGGGGAATCGGCTCCGGGGAGCGCCACCTGGCTCCGGGGTCGCTGCTCACTCTGAAGTTTTCTTACGGAGTGCGGCACATCAAGGCGCAAGCAATCGTGCGCGGGGCGCGCCCCCAGGCGATGGCCTTTGAATTCGTGGATATGGAGCTGGAAGAACGATACCGGCTGCGAAAATTGCTTTTGGAGCTCGGAGGCCTGCCCATGGTCGCACAAGTCACCAATCGGACCCGGCGCCGCGGGCGCGTGGCGATCTCAAGAAGCCAGAGCTGACGACTGAATCTTCATCGCGGCGAGCCACATCCCATTCCCGCTTGTCCTCTTCCAGCGGTCACCCGTCCGTTCGGTCAGGGCAGCGGCCCGTCCCAATGGTGGCTTGACAGCCGGGACACATGGGCCGTGTGTACCATTGCGGCGGACAGCGGCTGGCCCTACCGTACTAGAGAGGGAGTTTTATTCGGGATGCCCTCTGTCTTTGATGAAACCTGATCCAAAAAACACGGCCGGACGCGCCTTCGTAAGAAGCCTGAACATCCTGCTGAAGTTTGCCCGCCTCTATGGCTACGAACACGCCCGCACCATCGAACAGCTGCAAACTGCATGGCAGGAGCTGCACACGGCCATGCCTCTCGGCACGGACGCCGGATTATTGCTGGGGGCCACGGGCGCGCAGCTTTTGCTGGACGGCGTGCCTCTGGAAGGTTCCCCCGCGGAGAAGCAATTTGCCCAGTTGCTCTCGGCAGCAGGCCTGGCCAGCGTACAGTTTTTTGCGTCCGTCACCGAAGAAGAGCTTGGGCGATTCGCGCGTGCGTTTCCCACCGGCAAATCCAAACCCTCCGAGCTTGCACAGCAATTAAAATCCGCTCTCACGGGAGCGCAGGGCATCCGCATCAATGAAATTTGCTTCGTGGCCACGGACGCGCGGCTCAAAGGCGCGAGCGCGGCTGCACAGCTTGCCGCGGCCTCTCTGGGCGGCGAGGGCGATGAGCTCAAGAATTGGCTCAACGATCCGCATAAGTTGCTCGAACTTCTGGCGGCGGCGCAGGGTTTGAAGGGCGGCGGAGTGATTGGCTCGGGACCGGGCAGCGGAAGCACAGGAAACGGCGCAGCGGATGACACAGCGGCCGTCCTCGACGGCACGGAGAGCAGCGGGACTGGTTCCGTTGCCGCTTCGGCCGGCGGTGCAGGAGCGGGTGGGACCGGGAGCGGAACCGGCGCGCCAGGCGGTTTCGGCGGGCCTATAGCCGGCGCCGGAATCGGAGGCGTTGGTAGTGCCGGGAGCGGTGGCGCAAGGTTCGCACAGCCCACCGAGGATGAGATTTTTGGAATTTTGGGCGCGCTGACGAGATTTGGCCGCATCGGGGCAGGAGAGGGTAGCGGCGCCGGAACGGGCGGGTTCAAGGAAGAAATGGCGCAGTTACCGGGGCCGGCTCAGGACCTGTTGAAGCAGGCGCTTGCGAGCCTGGCGGCGCAGGCGCCGAATGTAAGGCCCGACGAATCCTTGCTCGTGCAACTGGCGGAATTCCTGGCCATCCGCTTTGCTCTGGAGCGTTTCGAAAGAGGCGAGGTCAAGGTCAACGCGGTGCGGCAGATGCTGGACCGCATGAACCAGGAGATTGAGAGTCTGCGAAAGATTCTCGGCGCACACGAAGACAAGATGAGCGAAGCCGGAATCCTGGTGCAATCGCACCGCGAGATTCTCGACCGGCAATTCTGGGCCGCGGTGCCGGAGAGCGCCAAGCGCGCGGTTCTGCTTTCGGACGAAGCGTGGTGCATCCCGCCGCGGAACGTGCAGTCTTACGTCGGCCAACTGATCCACCAGCGCGACATCGCTGAAGCCGTCCGTGTGCTGCGCAACTACGCGGCCTGCGCCGAGAGCGACGATGTGGAGGCGCGGAAAAAGACCGCCGCGGGTCTTGCCGAACTGGCCGAGCTTTATGCCGAAGCGGATCCCAAGCTGCTCGGCGAAGCGTTGCGGCATCTCGGCGTGCGCCTCAGCGTCGAGCAGGATGCGGACGCGCAGGGATTGGTGAGCGCGGCGTTTGTGCGGCTGAGCCAGGCGGCGGCCACCAGCCGCTGCTTCCCGGCGATGGAGCAAGCGCTCGATCTCATCGGCGGCGTCGAGTCGCAGCGGCCGGGAATCGCGAACAGCTTGCGCGGAAAAATGGGAATTGAAGAGCGCGTGCCGGAATTTGTCGAGGAAGCGTTGAAGGCTAGGCAAGTGGCCGCGGGGCTGACCAATGTTCTGAAACTGCTGCCGCAAACCACCATGGAGCACCTCGCGACGCGTTTCAATCGCTGCAGTCTGCGCGACGATTCGGAGCATGTGGCCAATCTGGCCGCCGACTTAGGCGAAGGAGCCGTTCAGTATCTTCGAAGCACGGTCCGCGGCGGGCCAATCGTCGAAGCCGGAGAGATGGCCGGGCTGCTCAGCAGGCTGGATCCGGAATCGGTCATGGTATTTCTGCCGGGTCGAATGAAGGATTTTCCCCGCGCCGCGCAGGACCGCATGGTGCGGCAGATTTCTGCCAGTGGCGCTTCGAGAAGGTGCCACATCCTGCTGGAGATCCTCGATCACACGGATCCCCTGATCATGCCGCTGGTGATCGATGAGATTGGGGTTGCTGCCGATCGCGAGGCACTCGGCAAGCTGCTGACCATCGCTGACGGGGACTTGCCGGCTGGTGGCGGCCCCTACCTGCGCGTCAAAGCCATCGAGGCGCTGGGCCGGATTCATGCCTCGGAATCGGTCAGCACCCTGAAGCGCATCGTCGAGTCGAAGAAAGTGTTCGGCTGGCTCCATCCCCAAGAGCTGCGCATCGCGGCACTACAGGCGCTTGAACGGCTCGACCCCAATTGGGTTCACGATTGTCTGCCTAAATGCGGAATTGAGGACGAAGACCTCGCTCTTGCCCCGCTCGAAATTCCAGTTACGTCAAGATTTGTGCGGCAGCGGCGGCACATGCGAGTCCGCCTGCAGAAGCCGGTGAGGGCTGTAAGCGTTAATCTAAAAGAGAATTGCCTTCTGGATATCAAGACGGCCAGCTTGACGGGTGGCGTTGCGACCATCAGCCGGCACCTGGCGCCCGGGACGCAGGTGCAATTGAAGCTGCAGATCGGCATGCGCAACCTGCAAGCCACCGCAATCATGCGCGACTACCGCGCCCAGGACATGGCTTTCGAGATCGTGGATATGAATCTTGACGAGCGGAGCAAGTTCCGCCGCCTTCTTGCCGGCAATCTCCCTTATGGCGCGGTCTCGGCCGACCGCGATGTCGCGGCCGTGCCCGCCGCTGTCGTCGTCTCCAAGTAATGTCCCATTCCCGCGGTCTGATCTAAGTTTTCCCTCTCGACTTGGCCCGCCCGTTGTGTTTCTTGGCGCGGGCGCATCCAACCGGATAGAATAAGATGTTTGCACTAGCGCCGTTGCGGCGGCCGGTGCAGGCCAGCACGCAAAGTACTGTCAGGAAACGGCGAAGCCCTAAAATGGAAGTAGCGCAAATACTCGACCGCGTCGTCGCGCGGTTTATCGGCACCAAGCACGAGCGCGACATCAAGAAACTGCAGCCCGTCATCGCCGCCATCAACGCGCGCGAGGCCGAAGTCCAGTCACTGAGCGACGAGGACCTCAAGACCCGTTTTGCGGAGCTCCGGGCCAAGGTTCAGGAGCAGTTAAAAGACGCCGACCCCGCGGAATCTGCGTACAAAGAACAGTTGCAGAAGGCTGTGGAAGCCGCGATGGTGCCGGCATTCGCATTGGTGCGAGAGGCGGGCCGCCGCTTCCTGAACATGCGGCATTTTGACGTTCAGCTCATCGGCGGCATCGTTCTGCACGAAGGCAAAATCGCGGAGATGAAGACCGGCGAAGGCAAAACGCTCGTCGCCACGCTTCCCGCGGCGCTGAACGCGCTGGCCGGCCGCGGCGTGCATATCGTCACCGTGAACGATTATCTTGCGCGCCGTGACGCCGAATGGATGAGCCCGCTCTACCGCGCGCTGGGACTGAGCGTCGGCGTGATCGTTCACGATCTCGATGACGATCAGCGGCGCGCGGCCTACGGCGCGGACATCACTTACGGCACCAACAACGAATTCGGCTTCGACTATCTGCGCGACAACATGAAGTACGAGCTGGCGAATTGCGTTCAGCGCGGGCATCACTTCGCCATCGTCGACGAAGTCGATTCCATCCTCATCGACGAAGCGCGCACCCCGCTGATCATTTCCGGACCGTCGGAAGAGTCCACGGACAAGTACTTCAAGATCGACAAAATCATCCCGAAACTGATTCAGGACCTTGACTACACGGTGGACGAGAAACACCGTACCGCGACGCTCACGGAAGAAGGGTTCGCCAAATGCGAGCGTTTGCTTGGACTGGCGAATTTGTCCGACGCTACCAATATCGAATTCCTGCACCACGTAAACCAGGCTCTCCGCGCGCACACTCTGTACAAGAGGGACGTGGATTACGTTGTCAAAGACGGCGAGGTCATCATCGTCGACGAATTCACCGGCCGCCAGATGCCCGGCCGCCGCTGGTCCGACGGTTTACACCAGGCGGTGGAAGCCAAGGAAGGCGTGAAGATCGAGCGAGAGAATCAGACGCTGGCGACAATCACTTTTCAGAACTACTTCCGCATGTACAAAAAACTCTCCGGCATGACCGGTACCGCGGAAACCGAAGCGGCGGAATTTGGGAAAATTTACAACCTCGACGTCACGGTCATTCCAACGAACCGCGAGCTGATTCGCAGGGAATATCCGGACGTGGTCTACCGCACGGAAAAGGAAAAATTTTATGCCGTCGTCAACGGCATCCTGCAAGAAGACAATTCGCTGGCGAACGGCATCCGCCACTATTACGAGCGCGGGCAGCCGGTTCTGGTCGGCACGATCTCGATCGAAAAATCGGAAACCATCGCGGAATTGCTGAAGAAGGCCGGCACGCCCCACCAGGTGCTGAACGCCAAGCAGCACGAGCGCGAATCGCGCGTCGTGGCGCAGGCCGGCCGCAAAGGCGCCGTGACCGTCGCGACCAACATGGCGGGCCGCGGCACGGACATTCTCCTCGGCGGCAATCCCGAGCAGATGACGCGCGATCATTTTCTGAAAAACAAGCTCGCCATGCCCTACGCGGCGGCGCCCGCGGTTATCGGCGCGGATCCCGTGGGCGGAAACGGCTCGCAGCCCGCCGCGCCGATGGTGCTTTTCCAGAACGAGGGGAAAATCTTCCAGGTGCCTGCCGACCAGTGGAAGCCGGTCTACGAGCAGTTTGCCGGGCAATGCAAAACGGAACACGACGAAGTGGTCGCGCTCGGCGGCCTGCACATCCTCGGCACGGAACGCCATGAGGCGCGGCGCATTGACAACCAGTTGCGTGGGCGCGCCGGCCGCCAGGGCGATCCCGGCTCCTCCAGATTTTTCCTCTCGCTCGAAGACGATTTGATGCGCATCTTCGGCGGCGAACGCGTCAAGGCGCTGATGTACCGCCTAGGCATGACCGAGGGCGTGCCCATCGAATCGAAGCTCATCTCGCGCCGCATCGAGAACGCGCAGAAAACCGTCGAAGCGCAGAACTTCGACGCCCGCAAACACCTTCTCGAATACGACGACGTGATGAACAAGCAGCGCGAGACGATTTACGCCATCCGCCGCTCCGCGCTCGAAGGCAAGGACCAGCGCGATTACGTTCTGGGCATCGCGGAAGACGTTGCGCGCGAGCTGGTCGAAACTTTCTGTCCGCGCGAGCAGCATCCCGATCAGTGGAACGCCACGCAGTTCCTCGCCGAGTCCAACGCGCAGTTCGGCGTTGACATGAAGGCCGCCGGTGCCGATCCCGCGGCGCTTGCCCACGACGAGCTTGCCGGCGCCGCGGTTGCTGCTGTCACCAGGCGTTACGAGGAAAAAGAAAAGCAGTTTGGCGCGGACCTGATGCGCTGGCTGGAGCGCCGCATCATTCTCGACGTGGTTGATTCGCAGTGGAAAGACCACCTGCTCTCGCTGGACCACTTGAAAGAGGGCATCGGGCTGCGCGGCTACGCGCAGAAAGACCCGCTGGTGGAGTTCAAGAAGGAAGCGTTCGTGCTCTTCGAGGACATGATGGCGCGCATCGACAACGAAACGGTGCGCTACCTCTTCCACATTCAGATTCAGCAGGGCGAGCAGCCGCCGCAACCGCGAGAGCCGCGGCCGGAGCCGCCGCGTCATCAGCCTCCGAGCGCCGCTGCCGCCGTGGCCAGCGCCGCCGCGCGCGCCAGCGAGCCACCGCATCTTCCTGGATTCGCGCGTGAAATGGAACGCAAGCAGCAGCGCCAGCAGCGCGAGCTGCAGTACCAGACGGGTCCGGCGCAGGCTGAAGCCCCGAGGCCCGTGCGCGCGGGCGCAAAAGTCGGCCGCAACGAGCCTTGCCCTTGCGGCTCGGGAAAGAAGTACAAGAAGTGCCACGGCGCTTAGGCGTGGTTTGCTGTTCTCCGAATGTTATGTTCGTCATTCCGAGCGAAGCGCGTTTTTTGCGCTCCGGTGACTTTACGGAGCGAGGAATCTCTCTTCGCTTAGCGTGAGAAAGAGAATCAAATGCCCCCAGCACCACAACAAATGCCCGACGGTAAATCTGGCGCTGGCGCTCGTGAAGCTCGGCCATAAAGTCGGTTTGCTCGACGCCGACGTGTATGGCCCCAACGTCCCGATCATGCTCGGCACCACGCAGGAACCGCAGGCCACGCACGACAAGCACATCATCCCCGTGCAATCGCAGGGTTTGAAGATGATCTCCATGGGCCTGCTGAATCCCGGCGACAAACCGATGATTTGGCGCGGGCCGATGCTCCACAGCGTGATTACGCAGTTCCTGCGCAGCGTGGAATGGGGCGAACTGGATTACCTGATCATTGATCTTCCGCCGGGCACCGGCGACGTGCAGTTGACCCTGATCCAAACCGTTGCGGTCACCGGCGCGGTCGTTGTCACCACGCCTTCCACCGTCGCGCTCGCCGACGTCCGCAAAGCCATCGAAATGTTTCGCCAGGTGAACGTGGAAGTGCTCGGCGTGGTCGAAAACATGAGCACGTTCGCCTGCCCGCACTGCGGCAAGGCGGTCGACATTTTTGGCCACGGTGAAGGCGCGAAAACCGCGCTTGCCTATGGCGTCCCCGTGCTCGGCGAAATTGAAATCGATCCGCGCATCCGCGTTGGCGGCGATACCGGCAAGCCCGTGGCGGCGCTCGGCGAAGGCGGTGCCGGCGCAAAGAGTCTTTACAACGTTGCGCGCGCCGTCGCTAATCGCCTCGCCGAAGTCGCCGGTACCGTCGGCGGCCCGTCCGTTCAGATCGACTGAAGTTTCAAGCTTCTTTTTGCTTGTCGGGGTTTCGTAAAGCTTCAATCTTGGCGCGCAGACAGTTCGAGCACAGGCATGCCTTCGCGCCGGCCGGTATTTGGACGTGCGGCAATTCCGTGCACCAGCAGCCGCCTTCCGGCTGGCAAGTCATGGCAGCGCCACATTGTGCGCAGCGAGTTTCCACGAAGCGATAATGGCGCAGTTGTTCCGCGCCGTCCAGAGCCGCGCGGAATTTCCCTTGACGAATTCTATTTTCCGAATATACTAATCAACAGGTAATAGTTTGGAGTGCGGCAGCCCTGCTGCCGCTTTCGCTTTTTCTGGGGGTTGTTCGCACGCTCAAGCAGGCAAACGGCATCCTTTAGAATCAACAACTTACGAATTGCAAATTTTGTAAGTCCCTTGTTTTGACATTCATACAAACTGCCGGGGGTGTACTACCCCCTTCGTTGTTTTGCTCCTACTCGGGATCTCTTGCGAGCCGTCTGCCGGCGTATGAGCGAGCGATAAATGATCAGCCATCTGATCGCATACCTAGTGGAAGGTTTGTTGGTGGTGGGTGAGGGTGCTGCCCCCTCCCGGCACGCTAATCTGGCGTTTCCCGGGGTTTATAAGACCCCGCTGCACGGCTGGTGCTACCCACCACGCGGCGGAATCGTATGATGGGATCGAAGCTCATCGAGTGATGTTACTGCTGCGGACAACGGATGGTAAGCAATTCTATCCAGGTGGCCTTCCTTGTAACTTGTGCGAGCCGGATGTTATCTTGACGTGATTCGTTGTGTGCCAGTTTTCATGTAGGGGCGTAATACTTGTGGTGAGCGAAGTCGAACCATATTGCGTTCCTGCAACAACGGTGCGGCTGCAGGCCGCAGCCGTGGTCACTTCACGGAGACAGGAAGGAATTGAGTCGTCGACCCGACATCCGGCCCTATCGCGGCAAGCACCCGCAAATCGCGGCTTCGGCCTACATCGACCCCGCCGCTGTCGTCATCGGTGACGTGGTCATCGGCGAGGATTCCAGCGTTTGGCCCTGCGCGGTGGTTCGCGGCGACGTGCACTACGTCCGCATCGGCGCGCGTTGCAATATTCAGGACGGCTCGATCTGCCACGTCATGCGCGACGAGTGGCCGCTGATCCTCGGCGATGACGTGACCATCGGGCATTCCGTGACGCTGCACGGCTGCACCATCGAGTCACGCTGCCTCATCGGCATGGGCGCGGTCATCCTGAACGGCGTGACGATTGGCGCGGGCAGCATCGTCGCTGCTGGTACGCTCCTCACCGAGCGCACGGCCATTCCTCCGGGCAGCCTGGTCATGGGCTCGCCGGGCAAAGTGAAGCGCGTGCTCACGGAGACCGACAAAGCCTCGATCGACGCTTATGCCCAGCGCTACGTCGGCTACAAAAATATCTACCGCGAAGATGTGACTGGTGACTCGTGACTTGTGACTCGTTTCTCGCAACAGAAATCTAGGCAACAAATTGTCATTCCGAGCGAAGCGCGGAATCTGCTTTTGACCGGCATCGGCAAGGAGCGTTGTAAGTGAGCGAAGGCGCAGCCAAAAAAGAAGAAAAGCCACGCAAGTTCCAGGCGATTCGGGGCACGCGCGACTTGCTTCCTCCCGAGACCGCGCTCTGGAATCGCGTCGAGCAAACCGCCCACGAAGTCTTCGCCACTTTCGGCTTCGGCGAAATCCGCCTCCCCATCTTCGAGCAGACGGAACTCTTCGCGCGCTCCATCGGTGCGGATACCGATGTCGTCTCAAAGGAAATGTATACGTTTGAAGATCACGATCTTCATGATTTGAACTTGCGGCGCTCACGCAGTATCACTGATATCGAGCTATTTACCGAGCCAACCAATGTGGGAATCATCTTGCCCTATGCAAAGCACTTCCTGACTGAGGCAAAACAGGAACTTACGGCTGGAAAACTTCCGCGTACCCCGTCCAATGAATTCTTGCTGGCAAGAATCGAATCGGATCTCGAGTACCTCGCCACGGTAACCGACGCAACCCCACGAGATGCATTCAGAGATCGCCGCAGCGAACTAAGGCGAAATATGCAAGCCTTGGAGTTAGGGCCAGTTATTAGCTTGCGCCCCGAGGTGACGGCAAGCGTCTGCCGCGCCTATATCGAGCACAACATGCAGCAATTACCGCAGCCTGTGAAGTTGTACTGCATCGGCCCGATGTTCCGACGCGAGCGGCCACAGAAAGGACGCTACCGCCAGTTCTACCAGATTGACGCGGAGGTGCTGGGCGGAACGGATGCGCCGGCCATTGATGCGGAAGTGATCGAAATGGTGATGACTTTTTTCGAGAGGCTGGGCTTGGAAGGCGTTCAGTTGCACATCAACTCCATCGGAGACAAAAAGTGCCGTCCGAAGTACGTGGAACTCCTTCGAGCGGAGCTTTCCAAAGTAAAGGACAGGCTCGGTGCAGACTCCCAGCGCCGCATAGAAACAAATCCTTTGCGGGTGCTCGACTCAAAACTCGAAAGCGAGCAAAAGCTCATCGAGCGAATGCCGCATATCGCCGATCACTTGTGCGAGGAATGCGCGGAGAATTATCGAGGCGTGAAAAAAGAACTTGAGCTTCGCGGCGTGAAATACCGCGAAAACTGGCGCCTCGTCCGCGGGCTTGACTACTACATGCGCACGACGTTTGAGATCACAGCAAAGGGGCTTGGTTCTCAAAATGCTGTGTGTGGCGGTGGCCGCTACGATGGTCTCGTCGAATTACTGGGCGGGCCGCCAACAAAGGGTATCGGCTTCGCCATCGGCGAAGACCGCCTCATCCTTTCTCTACAGGAGAGTGCGAGGGCGCACCCCGGCGACTCGGGCTCGCCACTCGCCACTCGCCACTCGCCACTTCTGTACATCGCCTGGATGGGCGAAAAGGCCTACACGACAGCGATTCGCGCGGCGAAAAATTTGCGCAACGCGGGCTTCCGCGTCGAGCTCCCGCCGCTCGAGCAAAAATTCGGCAAGGCTCTCGGCCAGGCCGACAAATTGGGCGCACGCTTCGCCCTCATTCTCGGCGACAATGAAGTGACCAGCGGCCAATGGACGCTGAAAACGCTCGCCGACGGAAAGCAGGAAAAGCTTAGAGAATCGGATTTGGTGGAGCATTTGAAGAAGCAGTTGTAGCTCACCCCTTTAGGGGTGAGGCTTTTCGCATGCGCCCCTGTGACGACTCGGCTGCGAGAAAAACCTCGGGCCTGAAGGCCCGAGCTACAGCAACGGGGTTTGAATTTGGAGAGGAAGGACAGCTTGCTGGATTTTCTGGGCAATCTGAAACGCACACACTACTGCGGAGAATTGCGCGCCAAGGACGAAGGCCGCGACGCCATTGTCATGGGCTGGGTGCATCGCCGCCGCGACCTCGGCAACTTGCTCTTTCTCGACGTGCGCGACCGCACCGGCATCGTCCAGGTGGTCTTCAACAAGGAAACGCAGCCCGCGGCGCACGCCAAAGCCGAGCAGGCGCGCAGCGAATTCGTCGTCGCCGTCGAAGGCAAGGTCGTCAAGCGTCAGAAAGCGAATCCCGATCTCGCCACCGGCGAAGTGGAGCTAATCGCAACAAAGCTCCACATCCTCAACAACGCCAAGACGCCGCCCTTCCCCATCGAAGACGAAATCAACGCCGCCGAAGAAACGCGTCTGCGTTTCCGCTATCTCGACCTGCGCCGCCCGAAGCCGCATCGCAACCTCGCGCTGCGTCACCGGGTCATCCTGGAAATCCGCAAGGTCATGGACGAGATGGGCTTCATCGAAGTCGAAACGCCCATGCTCACGCGCTCGACGCCGGAAGGCGCGCGCGATTATCTCGTGCCCAGCCGCATCCATCACGGCCAGTTTTACGCGCTGCCGCAATCGCCGCAGATTTTCAAGCAGATCCTGATGATCGGCGGGCTCGACCGCTACTTCCAGATCGTGAAGTGCTTCCGCGACGAAGATTTGCGCGCCGACCGCCAGCCGGAATTTACGCAACTCGATCTGGAGATGTCTTTCCCCCGCCAGGAAGATATTTTTGGCGTCATCGAAAAAGTGATGGTGCGCGCTTGCGCCGTCGCGGGCATCAAGGCCGAGTCGCCGTTCCCGCACATGCTCTACAAAGATGTGGTCCGCAAATACGGCAGCGATAAGCCCGATCTTCGCTTCGGAATGGAACTTCACGAAGTCACGCATTGCTTTCCGGAAGAGGCCAAGCAAAAGCTGCAGATCGAAGGCAGCGTCTACGCGCTGGCCGCGGCCGGCGCGGCGAGTTTTTCGCGTAAACACCTCGACGAGCTCACGGAAAAAGCAAAATCGCTCGGGGCGCGTGGCGCGTATTTTGTGAAGCTCGCGCCGGAGGGCATGACTTCCACCGTTGAAAAAATCATTGGCGCGGAGAACGTGGAAAAACTCGCGGACGCCTGCGGCGCAAAGCCCGGCGACCTCGTCGTCGCCGTTTCCGCTAAGGAACAAATCAAGGGCACGGAAGCCGCCGCGCTGATCGCCGGTCAATTGCGCCTGCAACTCGGCGAGGCGCTCGGCGTCGTTGACAAATCGCAATGGAAATTTCTCTGGATCACCGGCTTCCCGCTTTTCGACTGGAGCGAAGCCGACAAGCAATGGGTCAGCGCCCAGCATCCCTTCACCGGAATCGTGGATGAAGACCTGGAAAAACTCGAATCCGCGCCCTGGGAAGTGCGCTCGAAAGGCTATGACCTCGTTCTGAACGGGTACGAACTCGGCTCGGGCAGCATCCGAATCCACCGCCAGGACATTCAGGAGCGTTTGTTCAAAGCCCTCGGCTTGAGCGAGGAACAACTCCGCCGCCGCTTCGGCTTCTTCCTCGACGCGCTGACTTACGGCACGCCGCCGCACGGCGGCATCGCGCTCGGCATTGACCGCGTGGTCATGCTCCTCGCCGGTGAAAAATCCATTCGCGAAGTCATCGCCTTCGCCAAAACCACCGCCGCCCAGGACTTAATGGCAGAATCTCCGTCGACAGTAGACTCGCCACAGGAGGAAGAACTGGAATTGATGTCGGCGTTCCCGGATCTTTCAAGCACCGATTGGACCTTGGCTAATTTCTGTGACCGGCTACTCCGTTCCGTAGATAAGGATATATTTGGGACGAAGCTTCCAATTGATACTAACTTCCAGCAAGCAATGAGCCTCATCCTTGCGAAAGCGCACGACGACGCGAGATCGGCCATAAGACTTGCCAAAGCCGGATACGGCCCACAGTCAGCGGTACTATGCCGCTCACTCGTTGAGGCAACTATTAATGGCTGGTATATACGCAAAGACCCTGAGATGCGTGGAAAGCAGTTTCTTGACTCTATGAACGAGGAGCAGGCGGGGCTCGTCAACAGGCTTAATTTGCATCCCAAGTCTCCGGAAGTGCAGGCTGCGATTGACGAATCGGTAGCGATCGAGGAAAAAGCTGGGTGGCCGCGACAATTAGCGCAGCGAGCTTATGATGTGGAGAAGCCCAACTATACGTATGATCTTGTGTTCTTCCTGCTTTCCCAGCGCGTCCATTCGAGTGTTTCGTCATTGGTTGGATTGCTGCACGAGTCAGATACGGGGCAGTGGAGACTAAGAGTCGGCCGCGGTCCTGATTGGGTTGATACTGCGCTGGCGACCGTATTCATGTACTTCGGGCAGGTTGCGGACGTCGCGTATCACGCATTTGCCTTAGACCATTCTAAACTCAAGGAACTAAACTCAAAGTTTGAGGAATTTCACTCAGCGGCACGGTTGGCGAAGCTTTCCTAATTTGCATGAGCCGGATACGCATATTGCCGGAGGCG
>WNGE01005079.1_pt1 | contig 15014 bp, 12 predicted proteins | sample 5400651 | NCBI WGS metagenome assembly WNGE01 (sample SAMN13153370, study PRJNA577476) | soil metagenome | isolation source: 60 cm soil or saprolite under grassland replicate 2 | place: USA:California | collected 2016-06-15 | reverse complement strand
CTCCACGAAAACATTATTCAGTCGACAAGCAACGGCTTGATTACAACTAGTCTGGATGGCCGAATCACGTTGGTGAATGCCGCGGCCGAGAAACTGCTCGAGCGGACGGAGGCGGAACTCCTTCGGCGGCCAATCGCTCCTTTGTTCCAGGACCCTCTTCCGATTGTCGGTTCAGAGCGGTCCTATGGCGAGATGCGTTTCATCGCCCCCAATGAATTTCGGAAGACGGTTCGCGTTATGGTCTCGGAGCTCAATGTTCCTGGACGCGGCGCAGTTGGGCACGTGTACACACTGGACGACCTGACCCAGATCCGGCGGCTGGAGCGCGAAGTCCGAATGCAAGACCGATTGGCGGCAGTGGGGCGGCTTTCGGCAGCGATTGCGCACGAGGTGAGGAATCCCCTGACCTCGATCGCCGGTTCAGCCAGCCTACTTTCGGAAATGCCAGACCTCAGCGACGATCACCGCCGCCTGTTGCAGATTGTTACTCGCGAGTCGGAGAGGCTCAACAGCATCATCACTGATTTTTTGGCATACTCTCGCAACAAACAGTACAAGTTCGCAAATGTGGATCTGATTCCGCTTCTGGAAGACACTCTGATCCTGCTCGAACATCGCATGGCGGCGCAAACCACTGGCATCAAAATCGAGCGGCGCTATTCGGCTCAGAAAACACACGTTCTTGCCGATGGAGACAGAATGAAGCAGGTCTTCTGGAACTTCTGCGAGAACGCAGTCCGCGCCATGAAGAAAGGCGGCACACTGACGGTCAGCATTGATGAAATGGACCACGAGTGGCAGCTCAGTTTTGCGGATACTGGCCCGGGCATGAGCCCGCAGATGGTGGAAAAAGTCTTCGAACCGTTTCAATCGCAATTCGAAGGCGGAACGGGCCTTGGGCTTGCCATCGTCTATCAGATTGTTCAAGCCCACGAAGGCAAAGTCTTCGTCAGGTCAAAGGCGGAACAAGGCTGCACGTTCGTCTTGCGGCTTCGTAAGGCCTCCGAGGCGGTTGCAATAACGCCGGCAGTGCCACGGTCTGAGTCTGCCGAGCCCGCAGTGGCAAAACTGATCGGAGAGGGCGCGCATGCCTAATATCCTGATCTGCGATGACGAGCGCTCGATTTGCGAAATGCTCGACATCACGTTGCGACGCGAAGGATATAAGGTCGAGACCGTCAATTCTGGGGAGATGGCCAAGCGGAAGCTGGAATCAGCGCTCTATGATGTGGTCGTCACCGACATCAAGATGCCGAACATTAATGGCATCGAAGTTCTGAAACATGCTCACCAGATCTCGCCCGAGTCCGCAGTCATCCTGATCACTGCGGTGGATGACTACGAAGCAGCGGTGGAAGCCGTGAAGGCAGGCGGGGCGACAGACTACATCCGCAAAGGGCCGGGCCTGGTGGACGAGATCAAACTTGGCATCCGCCGCGCGCTCGAGAAAGTTGCGCTCAGCCGGCAGAACTTTGCTTTTAAACGCGATGCCGCAACTAGAAATTCTCTAGACAACATTATTGGCGTCAGTCCGGCGATGACCAAGCTGAAACAGACGATCCGCACCGTCGCCTCCACGCAGAGCACCGTTCTCATCTACGGCGAGAGCGGGACTGGAAAAGAATTAGTCGCCCGCGCTGTGCATACCTGTTCGCCGCGAGCGACGGAACCGTTCGTTTCCATCAATTGCGGAGCATTTCCAGAAACGTTGCTGGAAAGCGAACTATTCGGCTACGTCAAGGGCGCGTTTACCGGCGCAAACCAGAACAAGCGTGGCCTGTTTGAAGTGGCCGATAGTGGCACTATCTTTCTGGATGAAATCGGCGAGATGACGTTGGCCATGCAGGTAAAACTTCTAAGGGTATTGCAGGAACGGTGACTTCGTCCTGTCGGTGGAACGGGAGAAATTGCGATTGACGTCCGGGTGATTGCTGCTACGAATCGAGATCTGGAGAAGCAGGTCTCGGAAAACAATTTTCGTGAGGATTTGTACTATCGCCTGAATGTGATTCCAATCGTCGTGCCTCCGCTCAGAGAACGCCGCGAAGACTTGCCGCTCTTGGTAAATCATTTTGTCAAGAAGTATGTGCCGGCAGCTGGCAAAAGCATCGCGCGCGTGAAAGCAGAATCGCTGACCGTGCTGGCGACTTACGAGTGGCCAGGCAATGTGCGCCAACTCGAAAATACGATCGAACGCGCAGTAGCCCTTGAAACCGGAGAAGAACTCAACGTCGAGCTGCCGGTTGAGCGAGTTCGTACCCGTGCGGCAGCCGCAGGCGCAGGTGGCGATGCCCTCGCCATTTCCACAGGCGCGGTTCTTCCGGTTGGCATGGACATGGAGAACTATGTTGCAGAGATTGAGCGCTCACTACTGAAGTCGGCGTTAGCGCAATCGAATGGCGTGCAGGCGCGAGCTGCCGATGTGCTGAAGATTTCGTACAGGTCGTTCAGGCATTTGATGAAGAAGTACAGCTTGTAGCTTTCAGCTCTCAGCCATCAGCTTTCAGCCAACCCACTGAATCGATCATTCTCTTCTATGCCCGATCGCTGATAGCTAGTTCTTCTTCAACTGCTGTTTCCAGCCCAGCACCCGCGCCTTGTTTGCCTCAGCTTCTGCCTCAGGAACCATGCCCTTTTTTTGATATAGAACTGACAAGCTCGTGTGCGCAAGGACGTCGTCGGGATCGAGGTCGGCGATTCGCCTTGATACCTCTATGGCGTCATCAAGCCGCTCCAAATCCTGCAGCGTTCGTGCCATTCCGTGCAGAGCTTCCGTGAAGGTGGGATCGGCTGCGACCGACTCTTTGTATTCCTCGAGCGCGCTTTCGTGTTGGTGATCGGCAAAAAGATCCAGAGCGGCGTAATAGTGGTCCTCGGCCTTGTGGCGGGCGTCGTCGGGCATGAGCAGATTGGATTCTAGCATTCAGTAAGGCTCAAACCACAAAGGACACCCTTCCACCTCGCTCAGGGCAGACTGCGGTACACGAAGGAAAACGCGTTGATCGGATTCCTTCGTGGAACTTCGTGTCTTTCGTGGTTATGATCTAAATGCATGCGCTACATGTTGCGATTCATGTGGAGCGCCACGCGTGGGCACCGTCTGACGCCGTGGCGAAGCCCGTACCTGCTGTGGCGAATTGAAACTTATTGCGGCGTGAAGATGCAGCAAATAGGTTTTCTGGAGTTCTGGGAATTTCTCTGGCACGAGCGCAGAAACCTTTGGCGGTTCCTCAAATGGACTGGAGAGATGGAACACTACGCAAGGCCAGGGCCAACGAAAATTGAGTAATTTTCTAATTTAGAAATTGTGTAATTTGAAACGCCGTCTGACATTGTTGGGCGCGGATTTTAATTTCCCAATTTCACAATTACTTCTTTCACTGGCCGTTTCCAGCCGCTACCGCGCCTTCCAATATCAAACTGACCTCTGTGCCCTTGCCGGCAGTTGCCAGTTGCGCAGCTGCCGCCCGATTTGCGGCAATCTCGAGATAGCCCATGCTGCCGAGGATGGCGAACAGCTCATTGGGTGCGCCATCCGCATAGTTAGTCTGAAAAGCCGTCACTTCGCGCTTGCCGATAACAATTTTGAAGGCCGGCGCTGGAGTCTGGAGAAGGGCCGGTGCATCCTGCGGAGTGATGTTGGTGACCAGGTTCCCAAAGCGGTCCACTTTTAGCACGATACCGCGCAAGGTTGTCGCGTCAACCGCTTTTGGCCGTGGCGCATTGAATCGCACGAAGTCCGTAATCTCGGGGCCGAACTTTTCCTGATCCACCCCTTTTGCTAAGTAGGCAGCGACTGGGGCAAAGATATCGCGGCCGTGAAAGGTATTGCTCAGCGGCTGAAGAAAATAGTGTTCCGAGGTGACATGACGAACGTTCAGCCGCTCCTCTCGGGCATACATGAGGGAGAGCACACCGTTATCGGGCGCAACAAAATTGTATTTGTCAGAACTGGCCAGTATGGGCCGTCGCGCACTGCCCACTCCGGGGTCAACCACCACGAGGTGAACCGTGCGAGTCGGAAAATAAGAGTAGGCCTGGGCGAGCGCCAGTGCGCCATCAAGAATGTCGAATGCCTGCACCGAATGGCAGATATCCACGATCTCGGCCTCGGGGGCGATGTTGAGAATCGCCCCTTTGACAGTGCCTACAAAATGATCGTTCAGTCCGAAGTCGGTTGTGAGTGTAACGATAGGACGTTGCGCCAAGTCAGCCTCTTGAATAATGGAGTTTGGACTGACTCGAAAGTAATGGTTTAGTAAGGCACCGTCAAGGTACAGAGGTCATTGGTTGGCACTTACCCTATCGGACTTGCCGGTGGGTTCAAAAGCCGCTCCGCTAATTCTTACGGACAACGCGAAACAGCAAGGCGATCGCGGTGCCGAGCATGACTGTTCCAAGCAGGAACCATTTCGCGATCGGAAGACCAACCAGCGCCAACAGAACAAAACCAACCGCGATTAAGACGCTTGCGAACTCTGCATCCACTGCCATCACGCGCATTGGGCCAGGATGCCAACCCTCATCGCGACTTTTCATATCCTAATTATGGGCCTGAAGACTCCGAAATGCGAGGACGTGCGAATGAATGTTTCACTCAATCAAAATACTCCCCGACCCGGTCTGCACTTCGATCGGCACTCCGCCTCCGCCGACCTTGCCGCGCACTTCTTTACGCCCGATGGAGCCTTGCACGGTTACAGGATGCGACAAGTTGATGGATCCCGAACCGGTGTGAGCGTTCAAATCAAACGATGCGTTTTGCGGAAGGCGGAGCTGCACGCTGCCTGATCCCGTGTGTACGGTCCAGCTTCCAGTCGCTTCTCCTTCAGCTTTGATATCGCCGCTGCCTGCTTGCGCCTGCAGGGAGCCGTGAAGGTTGTGAAGTTCAAGTCCTCCGGAACCGGTTTCGGCCCTGACAGATCCCGGAGCGCTCTGCTCCAGAACGAGATGGCCGCTACCGGTCTCGCCATCGAATCCGCCCGCAACATCCGTGGCATGGATAGAGCCGCTTCCGGTGCGGGTGTAAACCGAACCCTTGGCGCCATTGATCTCCACATTTCCGGATCCGGTATGCGCGCGCACGCTTGAACCGATACTTGAGATTTTCAGGCTGCCCGATCCGGTGCTGGCTTCAAGCGAGCCGGAGATTCCAGAAATCGTTTCGTTCCCAGAACCGCTGGACGCCCGCAATTCCGTGCTGGCCGGCACAATTACTTCGTAGCTGATTGAAATGTTGCGCTTGAGCTCCGGATCGTCAATATGGCCAATGCGTATGTCATTTCCGCTCTGCTGAATGGGAGGGTTGCTCTCCAGCCGCCTGACCTTCTCTTCGGCATTATCGCCAAACCATTCGTTCGCCCGGATGTGGCCGACAACATGCACTTCGTTTGATGTCCCAGTGCGCACATCAATTGAGCCGGAACCGGTTTCAACCTGCAGATTCACCGTTCCGCTGACTTTGAGTGTGCGCTCGAATTCGCCGCGTGCCGATGCTGATGCGGGCACCGTTCCCACTATCAGAAAAGCTGCGGCTAAAAGGATTGTGGTCTGAAGGGAAGTCCTGGTCGGTTGCATAGTTCCTCCGATAAGGTTTCGTTGTCACCAGCGCAGACAAATGGGCACGAAACGAGGTCCCGTGCCCGAAACGCCCGGCGGTCAACCGGGCCGCATGAATCCTTACTGCAGTATGACTTGGTCGTCTACTTTCAATCCGCTTAAGACTTCAGTTTTGGCACCGTTTGAGATTCCGATATTAATGGCGACCTTGCGTTTCCCATCTTTGCCCTTAGGATCGGGCACTTCGACGGAAGCTTTACGGTCCTTGTCGTAAATGATGGAACCTTCAGGAATCTGGAGCACGCCCTTGTGCTCTTCGAGAATAATTTCAGCATTGGCTGTCATTTCAGCCTTCAATTGTCCGTCGGCGTTGGCGATTGAGACTCGGACTTCGAAGGTGGTAACGTTGTCTTTCTCCACTCCCATGGGCGAAATCTTAGTGACCACGCCGTTGAAAGTCTTGTCTTTGAAAGACTCCACTTTGATCCTCGCCGGCTGGCTAAGATAGACGCGGCCGATGTCGCTCTCATCTACCTTGCCTTTGACATAGACTTGGCTGGTGTCACCCAAAGTCAACACCAATGTCGCGCTCGATCCGAGGACAAGGATTGAGCTGACCGCATCGCCCATTTCCACGTCGCGGGAAAGAACGATGCCGTCAAGTGGGGAGACAATATCCGTATAGCTGAGTTGCTCGTCGAACTGCTTCAGGCTGGCTTCGTCTTGCGCTACTTGAGCTTGCGTTTGCGCGATCTTGGCTTGAAGAACTGTCATCTGCGCCCTTGCGACGCCCTGCTTATTCATCGCCATCCTGTATTCTTTTTCGGCATCATCGAGCGCCGAAACCGAGACCACGCCGTCCTTCTGCATTTGCAACGCGCGGTCGTACGAACGCTTCAGGAGCGGGACGTCCGGGCCTTCGGCGTCAACCTTGGCGCGCTCGTAATCGGCTTCCGCTCCTTTCAAATTGGCACGCGCGGCCAGCAGGGCCGCACGGGACTGTTCGACGCCAGCTTCGATTTCGACTTTATCGAGCTGGGCGAGCAACTGCCCCTTCTTTACGCGATCGCCATATTCCACCAGCAACTTCTTCACAATGCCGCTGGCTTTGGATTTCACTTCCACCTTGGTGATCGGCTCAACCTTGCCCGTGGCAACCACGCTCTTGGCGAGATCATTCTTCTCAACCTTAGCGAGCTTTGAGGGATCAATCTTTGAGCTTCCGTGGGCGATTGCCATCCCTGCCCAAATCATGAGCGCCAGAACAACTACGCCAATACTGGAAACGATGATGATGATCTTCTTGCGCCGCATCTTACGTCCATTTACATTGCCGTTCACAACTTCCTCCTGATGGTGTAGCTCTGGCCCGTACTTCTGCTTGTGATACGAGCGGTATCCGAGGTTTGTTCCCCGAAATCCTTGAACAGTATTTAAGCGATAAGGAAGCGAATTCTGCCTCGGCTCATTCAGTTAGACCAGCCAGAGCGGGAAATGGAAGCAGAACAACCAGTAACGTTGAAGGACCGCCGAAGGTGGCCAGCTTCCACAGGCTGTATTGTAGCCGTCGCTCGCCGAAGGGGCCAAATCGAGCACCCTTTGGAATGTTAGAATTAGCCGCAAATGGTAGCTTTCGTGCTGCTCCGGGTACTGCTGATCGTCTTCCTGGTGGCGGCAAACGCCTTTTTCGCTGCGGCGGAGTTTGCGTTGGTCAGCGTGCGCGACACGCGCATCCAGCAGCTCATAGAAGCCCGTCGCATCGGCGCGCGCATCGTCCAAAGACTGCACCGCAACCTCGACGAGGTCGTTAACGGTGTTCAACTCGGCGTCACCGTCGTCAGCCTGACCCTGGGCTGGATCGGCGAACCAATGGTGGCGCACTTTGTCGAGAGTTTCCAGTTCCTGCAAAAGGTCCCGCACGCGTTGGTGTATGCCCACACCATCGCGATTGCGGTTGCTTTCGGACTGATTACCGTTACCCACGTGATCCTCGGCGAATTGGTGCCAAAGTCTCTTGCTCTGCAGCGCGCCGAGCAAGTAGCTTTGGCGGTTGCGGCTCCGATGGAAGTTTTCCTGACCCTCACCCGGCCGATCATTTTTGTGTTGGGAAAGTCTGCGGGATCGGTGTTGAAAGCGTTCGGGCTGCGCAGAGTGCGACAGGGGCCAGTGCACTCTCCGGACGAGGTGAAATTGATCGTAACCGCCAGCAGGGAACTGGGACAGATCGCTCCTGCCCAGGAAGAGATGGTCCACCATGCCCTCGAACTGGAGAACATCACAGCACGGGAAGTGATGGTGCCACGGCCTGGCATATTCTCGCTCCCTGGCGATCTCACATTGCAGGATGCGATTGATCGGGTGGTCGAAGAGCAGCATTCGCGCATTCCGATTTACGATCCTAAGAGTGGGCCAGAGCACATTATTGGTGTGCTTTACGCGAAAGATCTAATGCGCTGGGTAGGACTGCGGCTGACCGCTCGGCCAGTGCCAACCGTGCCCGTGCGCATCGGCGAGATGAAAATCAGCCAGGTTATGCACGATGCCCTCGTAGTTCCAGAAACCAAGCCGCTTTCCGAATTACTCGAAGAATTCAAAGAACGCAAGCGCCACATGGCAATTGTGGTAGACGAGTTCGGATCTACTGCGGGTCTAATCACGGTGGAAGATATTCTCGAGCAACTTGTTGGTGAGATTGAAGATGAGTTCGATGTTGTTTCCCTGGATGAAGCGCAAGCCGGAAGCAAAATCTTGTTGCTCGACGGGACCGTAGGTCTTCGCGACCTGGAATCGCAATATGATCTGTTGCTGCCGCGGGACGCTGGTTTTGAGACGCTGGCGGGATTCATGCTGGCACGGCTGCAGAAAATTCCCGAGCTCGGTGATTCGTGCTACTACGGTGGACGAAGATTCACCGTCGAGGAAATGGACGGACACCGAATTTCAAAAGTGAAGGTTGAAGATGTGCAGCCAGCGGCAGTCCAGGCGGGCGATTAGTCTTGCACGTCAGTTAGTTTTGGGGCGCTTTTGATCAGCAAATAGGAATCTGTGTTGGGGTTTTCATGGGGAGGGAGAAACGGTTCGTTCGCAGGCGGGCACGCGCGACCAAGCTGGCGCTGCCGTAAAATTTGCCGTCCCGACCGTGGTAAATGGTAAGGTGTACATCGGCACACGGACCGAACTGGATGTGTATGGACTATTGCCGTGAGAAGCGATGAGCTGTGACCGATGAAGCTTTGAGCCAAGAGCCTAACATTTTCCGTGAGAACCCTGCGCTACCTGTTAACCCGAGCCGCATATGCACTGCCAGTGATTTGGCTCGTGGTCTCAGTCGTCTTTCTTCTGATCCACCTCGTGCCTGGGGACCCGATTCTGCAAATGCTCGGAGAAGGTGCGCCCACGGCTGATATTGCGGCGACACGCCATGCATACGGCCTGGATATCCCACTCGGGCAACAGTATCTGCATTACTGGAAGGGCGTGCTGCACGGCGATCTTGGGCCATCGTTGCGTTTCAACCAAAACGTGACCAGGCTAATTGCGCAACGTTACCCGTACACATTGCAATTGACTGTGGCCGCGTTACTGGTAGCGCTGATCATCTCGATTCCGGCAGGAGTGCGATCGGCGCAGCGCCGAGGCCGTTGGGACGACAAGACTCTCAGCGTCGTCAGCTTGCTCGGACTCTCGTTTCCGAATTTCGCGCTTGGCCCAATCTTGATTCTGCTGTTTTCGATCAAATTCGGCCTTCTGCCGGTCTCAGGATCGGAAAGCTTCGCTCATTTGGTTCTGCCTGCGATCACGATGGGTGGATCGCTGGCAGCGATTCTCACTCGCATGGTTCGTACCTCGATGCTGGAAGAACTTGGGCAGGACTACATCCGCACCGCGCGCGCCAAGGGCTTGCCGGAGCGGACGGTCGTTTACAGGCATGCACTTCGCAACGCTATGCTGCCGATTCTCACTGTGGTTGGATTGCAATTTGGGGCCCTGCTCGCGGGTGCTATTGTCACCGAGACAATTTTTTCCTGGCCAGGAATCGGCAGGCTCACCATCCAGGCAATTGGCAACCGCGACTACTACCTGGTGCAGGGATGCATTCTGGCGATTGGGTTGACCTATGTGCTGGTGAATTTCATGACGGATCTGTTGTACTCGGTGGCGAATCCGAGAATTCGCCAGTAAGCGGACGCACGGAGCGTGTTCAAAAAGGGGAGGATCATGCAGGCGAATTGGGCGATTGCAGCGGTCTTGATGTTGAGCGCGTTGCTACACGGCTGCGGTGGGGGTGAAGGCAATAGCGGAGGCGGTGGCGGCGGAAATCCGACAGTTGCGCCGTCTATCGCGACGAATGCCGCGCAGAATGGTGCCGTGATCGTCAGCCTGGCGTCAACAACAGGAGGTGCGGTGATCTACTACACCGTTGACGGAAGCACGCCGACTGCATCTTCCCCACAGTACCTAGCGCCGTTTCTGGTTGCGTCGAACCTGATTGTCAAAGCAATTGCCGTTGCCGGAGGTATGTCGAGCACGGTTACGAGCCAGTCATTCTCGCCAAATATTGCTTCGGGCACGTTGGTGTGGAGTGACGAATTCACGAATTCGACCGGCGCGATCGCTCAACCCGATGCCACTAACTGGACCTACGACACCGGCAACAGCGGCTTTGGCAACAGCGAACTGGAGACCTACTGCGCAGCGGGATCATCCACTGCACCTTGCAGCACGGCAAATCCGAGCGAGTTTGTGGGAACCGACGGTTACCTGCATATCGTTGCGCGGCAGCCATCCGCGGGTGTCTACACGTCGGCGAGAATGAAAACTCAAGGCCTGTTCAGCTTTCAATATGGCCGGCTGGAATTTCGGGCGAGGGTGCCTGAGGCCCAGGGCTTTTGGCCCGCGGCTTGGCTGTTGGGCAATAACATAGTGACAGTGAATTGGCCTGCGTGCGGTGAACAGGATGTGCTTGAGCGCGTGAATGCGGCCGGCAATCCTGACTGGAATGCTGGATCCATTCACGGAACCGGCTTCACGGGCGGAAACATCGGTACCCAGTTCCCATTCCCGAGCGGCCAAACGGCGGCGCAATGGCATACCTATGGGATGATCTGGTCGCCAGGAAGTGTGAAGTATTACGTGGATGATCCGACGCAGCCGTACGCTACCTTCACACCCACCAGCCTTAATGGCCTCAACGGAGCCGCCTGGCCATTCGATGCAGGGCAAAGCGACTTCATTATTTTGAACCTAGCCATTGGAGGCAGCTGGCCGGGCCCGCCAGACAACACCACGCCATTTCCGTCGGAGATGCTGGTGGATTACGTGCGTATCTATACGAACTAGGCTGGCTTGTCGTCGCGAAGGAGAGGCAAACTGATAGGCGCTTGCCCTTGACCAAGAGGGTCCGCAATTGCCTTTAGTTCCGGATAGTGTTCGAGCAACGACTCCGGCGCTTCCACTCGGCGGCCAGTCAGCATGTGCTTGAGTTGGAGTCCATTCACTCCGGCCTTGGCCTCGAAGTGATTATTCGCGATCACAAATGTGATTTTCGCCTCGCTCGCAATGGTTTCCACGCGCTCTTTCCATCCAACTAGTTCATTCGGTTTGTATAAATAGTTGTAACGGTCAGAAGACTTCTCCGGTTCGAACCACTGATCGTAGTTGCGCCCGTGAAGCCGCACGTATCCGATCGGAGAAGTCACGTGCACAGTGGGAGACAGTGCGCGCCCAAGCTGTGGCTGATCAATGTTGCAGAAGCTCACATTGCGTTCGGCAAAGTACGCGATCGTCTCGGGATTGTCCCAAGTGGAGTGCCGTACCTCAACCACCCGTGGATACTCGATGAATTGCCGCAGCAAAGTCTCAAGATATTCGCGATTGAGCGCCGTGTTCTTAAACGAAACAGGAAACTGGATCAACAGCGCGCCGAATTTGCCCGTGGCCGCCATAGCTTCCAGTCCCTGGCGTGCCAGGCGTTCATCCTCGTCGTTAGGGCGAATAGAAACCGCTGACGTCGGCTCTAGTGCAGCCAGAGGCGAGTGGGTGAACGAGCGGTGCAATTTTGCGGTGAAGAGAAAGCTGGGGTTTGCATCGGACACAATACGCGCCCAGAGCTGCGCTATTTCTGGCTTGATGTGTCCGTAAAACGATGTGTTGATTTCGACGACATCGAAGCAGCGAGCCACGAGGTCGAGCGGATGTTGTTTGCGCCGCGACATGCCGGGCGGATAGAAAATCCCTTCCCAGTCTTTGTAAGACCAGCCTGCTGTGCCGATGCGAATAGAATTTGCTGTTAGCATCCACTTTATTTAAGCAGCTAGGTAGGAGGCGGGGCAATTCAAATGTTCCGACAGCAGAAACCAGTGTTAGCAATTGGTCTGCCCGGGCTTCGACACGAGAGCCGAGGGTACCGCGTCCGACACATCAGCGGCAATTGCCTCTGACGATTAATCCTGCGTGAATACGAGCAACCCCGCGATTTAGGTGAGCAACTAAGGCCGCCAGTTCTGACTACTTCCGGGCGAAGCCCTGGCGTTTGCCCAAGGCGTTCCCGAAGAGACAGACCTCTCCTGGAGGACTTCATGCGGACGGCTTACCTCTCCCTGTTCACTTACGTTAATTTCCTGGTTCTTTTTGTTTTAACCTGCGGCTCATACGCGCAGCCCGTGAAACCTAAAATTCTTGATCCCAGATATGGGAATGTACCTCTGTCGTTCGAGTTGAACCGAGGACAGGCACCTGAGGGAGTTCAGTTTCTTGCCCGCGATGCTCGATCAGAGCTGCAGCTGACGGCCGACGAAGCTATTCTTTTTGTGAACAGTGGAGCTGGGCCTCGATCCCAGGCGCAGCGTTTGACGCTGAAATGGTTGGCTGCAGAACACAACTTGCGCGCGCAAGGCGAAGAACAGCAACCGGGCTTAGTTAATTATCTCGTTGGACAGCAAAGTCAGTGGCTCACAGGCATCCCGACTTACGAACGGGTACGGTATCACGGAGTTTATCCCGGCATTGATCTGGTCTACCACGCCAATGGCTAGGCGCTGGAGTACGACCTTGAAATTGCACCTGGCGCGGACATTTCGCGCGTTGAAATACAGGTAGGTGGCGCTGCACTTCACCTTAACCCTCAAGGCGACTTATTGATGAAAATCGCGCTCGGGGACGTTTCGTGGCAGAAGCCGATTGCCTTTCAAATTATCGATGGTAAACGACAGGACATTAACGTGGATTACAAGCTCACGGCCGATAATCATGTGACACTTCAGGCGAACTCCTACGACCATAGATTCCCGCTAACGATTGATCCCACCCTTGCCTTCTCGGCGCTGATAGGGCCCGCCAATGGCTATGCTTATGTGGCAGTTGATAATAGCGGTAGCGCATACATTGCCACCAGCACGATCAGCCACCAGTACCCGAGCACTGCTGGAGCATTCATGAGAAATGGGGTTTACACTTATCAGGCGCCCTCGGCATATAGTGGTGGTCCGCACAACTTGGCGGCGATCACAAAATTTACGCCCGACGGTTCGCACCTCTTGTACTCAACGTACCTGGGAGGATCTCAGTACGTATGCGCAAATGCTGGGCCGGTCGCTCCCCAAGGCAATCTGCCGTGGGCGTTGACTGTCGATGGCAATGGCGATGTGGTCGTCGTCGGCACGACTCAAGACACTGACTTTCCGGTCACCGCGAATGCCCTGCAGTCACAAACCACGGATTGCTTGTACTTGGATTTCTACAATGGGTTTATAACGAAGCTGAATCCAACCGGATCTGGACTGCTTTATTCGACTTACCTGAGCGCCAGCTCCCAAGTGTTCGCCAGTGCGGTCGCTCTTGATTCCGCCGGCAACATATACGTTGGGGGCTTCGCCGGGGCCACCGATTTTCCCCATACCAAAGACTTTTCTTCGTGCAACGGTCCTTGCTCAGACGATTTCATCGCGAAGTTTACTCCCTCCGGAACGATGGTCTATTCAGCTTTGTTTGGCGGCGGCCCGAACATAGGTCTTGGCCCGGTTTTCGAAGCGCTGGCGCTTGATTCCGCGGGAGACATTTACTTCACCGGGTTCACTCAGACGCAGAGCCTGCCTGTTGTCAAGCCAATCCAGCGGACTCTGAATGGCCCCCAGAATGCTTTCGTAGGTGAATTGGATTCGACGGGCGGCAAGTTCAAGTTTCTTACTTATTACGGCGGCAGCGGTTATGACGGCGCCTATGGCATTGGGCTCGACGGTGCCGGAAACGTGTACTTTTCTGGCATCGCAGGATCTCAGGATTTCCCGGTGCGAAACGCCTACCAGAGCACGAATCCTGCTTCAGCATGCTTCCTGGGGATTCAATCGTCGTTTGTCACCGAACTCACGCCCTCAGGTACATCCGTTGTGTACTCAACTTACTTCGGCGGCACGACCGGGTGCGAAGCAACATTTTCCAAGATGGCGGTCGGCGCGGATGGTAAAGCCTATATCACCGGCTGGACGAACTCGACCGATTTACCGCTGACTGCGGACGCATTCCAAGCCACACCTAATCCGAATATGTTCACGACCGCTTTTCTCACCGTATTTCAGCCTGGCGGACAATCGCTGTTTTATTCCACCTACCTGGGCGGCAGCGGCAGCAACGTCGGCGATCAAGTTACGTTGAGCCCGGATGGAAGTTCCGCGTTCGTGAGCGGGGAATACTTCGGCGATGCGACGGAGGCGGATTTCCCTGTAACTCCCGGCGCGTACAACATTCCCCATGGTGGAAATCCCGCGAACAATCAATTTGGGACGAAAATTTCGGCTGCGTTTCTGGCAAAGTTCTGCCTTGCTTGTGGGCCCTAATTTTCTCTTGTTGCCGGACTCAAATGAGGACACCATCGAGCAGAGCGCAGACATTCTTGAGGCATAGATGTCTTGCCGGCACTGGAGCTCCGTCAATTTTCGCCAGAGCGGTCGAGAACCAAAAACCTGGGAATCTCATGGTGAATCCCTTTTGGAGGACGAGGAGCTCCAACGGACGTTGTTTGCGCCGCGACATGGCGGGAGGGATCGAAGATTCCGGCCGGGTTCCGTTCGACATCGGACTGCCTTACTTCGCCAAATGTAGAAGTCGCGCCAAGGGATAATCGCCGTACGTCAACCACATGTTTATAAAGAAGTGAAAGACAATCAGAAGGTATAAGTCCTTGCGAAGCTGCATCAGTAAGCCGATTGCCAGCACCAGGCCTACCAGCGGCCATGTCTGAGGGATCTGCCAAAGGTGATAAAGGGCGAAGAGCAGTGAATTGACAATCCAAGCCTTGTTGCCTAGAAACCCTATCTTCTTCAGCAGGTACCCGCGGAAGTAGAGTTCCTCCCCTAGGAAGTTCCCGATGAACAAGAACAATAGGGCAATCGGCGGGAAACTGTATAAACCTTCTGGTCCACCTTTGAAAATGGTGTATTCCGGGATTCGGAACGCGGGGA
>WNGE01013361.1_pt1 | contig 15016 bp, 12 predicted proteins | sample 5400651 | NCBI WGS metagenome assembly WNGE01 (sample SAMN13153370, study PRJNA577476) | soil metagenome | isolation source: 60 cm soil or saprolite under grassland replicate 2 | place: USA:California | collected 2016-06-15 | reverse complement strand
TGCCTACCGGAGCACCTTCCGCCTCCTGCTGCGCTTCGCCGCCGACCGAGCCCACAAGCAGCCCTGCCAGCTCGACATCGGCGACCTCGACGCCCCACTGGTGGCCGCCTTCTTGGACCACCTCCAACGGGACCGCCACAACAGTGCCCGCACCCGCAACAACCGGCTCGCCGCGGTCCACTCGCTGTTCGCCTACGCCGCCTTGCGTCACCCCGAGCACGCCGCGTCGATCCAACGCGTCCTGGCCATCCCGGCGGAACGCTTCGAGCGCAACCTGGTCACCTACCTCACCGACAGCGAGGTCGACGCGCTCCTTGCCGCCTGCGATCAAACGACCTGGACCGGGCGGCGCGACCACGCGATGTTGGTGCTCGCCATCCAAAGCGGGCTTCGGATCTCCGAGCTGGCCCGCCTCACCTGCACAGACGTCACTCTCAGCGCCGGAGCCCACGTCCACACCGTCGGCAAAGGCCGCAAGGAACGAAGAACGCCGCTGGTGGCCCACACCGTCAGCGTCCTGCGAGCCTGGCTCGCCGAGCGCCACAGCGTCCCCACCGACTCGCTGTTTCCGACCGTCACCGGCAGACACCTCAGCCGCGACGCCATCGAACACCGCGTCGCCCTTTACGCCGCCAAGGCCGCCGAGGCCTGCCCCTCGATCCGGACCAAGCACGTCACCGCCCACACCCTGCGACACACGGCCGCGATGAGGCTTCTGCTCTCGGGGGTGGACATCACCGTCATCGCCTTGTGGCTCGGCCACGAGCAGGTCTCCACCACCAGCATCTACCTGCACGCCGACATGTCCCAAAGGAGCGGGCCATCGCACGCACCACACCCCCGGCCACCAAGCCCGGCCGCTATCGCGCCCCCGACCCGCTCCTGGCCTTCCTCGAAGGCCTGTGATTATGCCGACGTCTTCAGGCCGCCACCCTGGCTGAGCAGGAGCTTCTCAGCGAGGTCGGCATAATCCGGAAGTCGGCATAATCCGCATTGCGCCGACGTCGGCGCAATGCGGACAATGGCGCCCCGTACGCCAACGCAATGCTTGAGCGCAGCTGCGCGGTGCTGGGCATCCGCCTCATCCACAGCAAGCCCTACCGGCCCCAGGGCAGAGGCAAGCAGGAGCGGCTCAACCGGTTCATCGGCGAGCGGTTCCTGGTCGAGGCCGAGCAGGCAGGGATCGCCTCGCTGGCCCAGCTCAACGACCGCTTCGACGCCTGGGCCGAGCAGGTCTGCAACCAGCGGGTCCACACCGAGACCGGCCAGACCCCAACCGCCCGCTGGCAGGCCAGCGGGCCATCCCGCGCCGCCGACCCCCTCCTGGTGGCCGAGGCGTTCCGCTGGGCCGCCACCCGGGTGGTCACAAAGACCGCCACCGTCAGCCTGGCCGGCAACCGCTACCAGGTCGACCCGTCGCTGTGCGGCCAGCGCATCGAGCTGCGCTACGACCCCGAAGACCTCACCCAGCCTGACCGTCTATGTCGAGGGTGCCGCCGCTGGGGTGGCCACGCCCTTGGTCGTCGGCCGCCACAGCCACCCCGCCGTGCCCCAGGCCGCCCGGCCCCAACCCACCCCGACCGGGATCGACTACCTCGGGCTGGTCCAGGCCGCCCACGAGGAGCAGACCATCGGCCACATCGCCTACCGGGACCTGCCGCTCCCCGGCCTGGACCACCAGGCCCCAGCCGCCCACCAGCCCACCACCCTCGACAAGGACCCCAAATGACCACCACCATCCCCACCAGCGACACCCAGCCGCCCGCCAGCCGCCCACCCTGGGTCGCCCACTTCGGCTTCACCAAGACCCCCTTCACCAAGCGGATCGCCGCCCGCGACCTCATGTGTCGCACCGCCCACGCCGAAGCCGTCGCCCGCATCGGCTTCTGCGTCGCCGAGGCCGCCCTCGGCGTGCTGTGCGGCGAGGTCGGCGCCGGCAAGACCGTCGCCGTCCGCGCCGCCATCCACACCCTGGACCGCACCCGCTACCAGGTCATCTACGTGCCCAACCCCGCCTTTGGCACGCGTGGGCTCTACGTCGCCATCGTCTCCGCGCTGGGCGCAACCCCCCGCTTCCACAAGGCCGAGGTCATGCGCCAAGCCGCCGACCTGCTCGCCGCCGAGGAGACCGAACGCCGCCGCCGCGTCGTGCTCTGTATCGACGAGGCGCACCTGCTGGCCCCCGAGCAGCTGGAGGAGCTGCGCTTGTTGACCAACACCGACATGGACGCGGCCAGCCCCTTCGCGGGCATCCTGATCGGCCAGCCGACGCTTGCCCGCAAGCTGCGCCTTGGCGTGTTCGCCGCGCTCGACCAGCGCATCGCCACCCGCTACACCATCCCACCCATGGACCTCGGCGAGTCCGTCGCCTACCTGGCCCACCACCTGCACCTGGCGGGCCGCACCGACCCGCTGTTTGCCGACGACGCCATCGCCCGGCTGCACCGCGTCGCCGGCGGGCTGCCACGCAAGCTCAACAACGCCGCCACCGCCGCACTCATCGCCGCCGCCGCCGACAGCAAGCAACTGGTCGACGACGCCTGCGCCAAACGCGCCGCAGCCGAGCTCACCCGCGACTGATCCACCCCGCCACCACCACCCGCGCAGCGCCGACCGCACCACCGGTCGGCGCTGCCGCGTCTGTGGCCATCCCCATCGAGTGCTGCCAAACCATCCCCACACAATCACGCCGAACGATCATCAAATAGCGCTGCCGATAACAGGTGAGTGCGCTGCCGGATTGCACGTGTGACCACTGGTGGTGGCGGCCGGGCTGGCGGGCCGGGCGGCGGCAGTACACCTGGCACCTGACCTTCCAGGGCCAAGACCAGGTCCACCGGCTGGTCCGCGACTACCAACACCAGTTGCAGGAGCTGCCGGAACTGGACCTGGTACCACTGCGGGGCTGCACCTAACAATGCAACAGGTTGGCTTCGCCGACGAGGTCAGCGCCGAGCAGGTACGCCAGATGGTGGCGGCGGCACGGCGACGCTGTCGGGGGCTGGCGCCGCTGGTGGTGCGGTTGGGGCCGGCGCAGGTGCAGCAGGAGGGCGTGACGCTGGCGGTGGCGCCGCAAGGGCCGCTGCGCTGGGTCCGGATGGCGCTGCGGGGCGCGATCGCGGAGGTGTGGGGACCGGCGCGGGTACCGCAGGCGGCGGAGGCGTTCTGGCCGCATGTGAGTATTGCGTATAGCAATCGGAAGGGTCCGGCGGCGCCGGTCATCGACCGGGTGGTGCGGGTGGGAGCGCTTGAGACGGTGGCCAAGGTGGCCGATGCGCGGTTGCTGGAGCTCGAGCGGGAGGGGCACGTGTACCGCTGGCGGACCCATGCGGTGGTCCCACTGGGCACCGAGGGGAGGTCGCCGCGGCGAGGTGGTTGAGCTCGCGACGCAGGGCATCCCAGGGGAACAGGTCGCTGCTTGGAGCACCCCCTTGCCGTAGCGGCCCTGCACGTGAGGGCGGGGATCAATCCAGAGAAGGGGACAGCGCGTCTGGAGACGGAAGTCCAGCCTGCTCGGCGACCAGCCGGCGGAGCTCAGCGGTGACCAGCATGACACCGATGTTCGTGGCGGCCAGACGCTGATCGAACAGCCGCTCGACGACCTCGGTGGCCTGGCGGCGCAGGGACTGGTGGACCTCGGCGGGTAAGGCGGCCAGAGCGGCGTCAGCTCGTTGTTCCCAGGCGACGATCGCCTGCTCCTGGGCGAGCTGCCGTTGGCGGGCGGCGACCGCAGCGTCGGGAGCGGCCCAGCCCTGCCGGACCGCGGCGATGACCCACGCCGCGGGGTCGCCAGGCTTGGGATGGTGCCGGTGGGCTGCGCGGAGCGCACCAGCCACTTGCTCCTTGGGGTAGCTGGCGACCAGAAACCGGGCGACCTGCGGGTCGACGCCTATAACGATCAGCCGCTCCGCCAATCTCCGCTCCGCCAATCTCCGCTCCGCGGTCCCACTTCCGGTTCTGCTGGGACGCCCTTGGGCGCGCCTCGTGCGTGGGGACAACGGGGGATCGCCGTTGTATCTTGCGGGTTGTCCAACGAGCTGGATGAGTCCCATTCGCTGCAGCAACGCGAGGTGCCGCGGGATCCGCTGGGCGGAGATGACGATCCGGCGCGCAAGCTCCCGCTGGTCGATCGGCTGACCGTCGCTGGTCGCAGCGAGCCGGCGCAGCATCACATAGACCAGGCGAGTCTCGGGGCTCAGCCGGTCGTCGTCCAGCACGCTGTTGGGGATGAGTGTGCAGCCGCTGGGATCGTTCAGGTCAGCAACGTGGATGGTGACGTTTGCTCGCAACCCCTGTCCATCCTCGGTGCAGTCTGATGGTGTTGGCATGCGGACCTGTCCCTCGTGATGCGAGTGCCTTCACGGCAGAAGATTCAAGGTGGTCCTTTCGGCCAGCGCACTGGCAACCGCAGCAGCAAGCTCAGCGGACGACCCGGGCTCCCTCCACGCCCCGACGCTTCAGCTTGAGCGCGTCCGCCTCCAAGGACAGCGAGGACCGTTGCCCAACCTGCGGCCGACTGTTGCAGCCGGCAAGGAACAGCCTGATCCCTGATCCGGCCGAGCACCCGACGGTTCCGGTCTGGCCGGTCGTTGGCATGGTGTTCGGCAGGAAGCGATCGGCGATCCTGGAGCTTGCCCGACGCGACAAGCTGCCGGTGCGCGTACTGAGGATCGGCGGGAGCTACCGGGTGGCGACGGCGGAACTGCTCCGCGTGCTGGGGCAGGATCCGTGACCCGTCGTCCACCGTGTCGCCACGGAGTTGTCCACATTCTTTGACCGAGCGCGCACAGCCTCCCAGCGGTCAGCTACCTTCCCATGTTGGGGCCGGCCGAACAGCCGCAGCCTGACCCGCAGGGCTTGACGGTCTGGGCGAAGCCCGGCGTTTCCGCGTCGAGACGACACCTTCCCTGGCGTCGCTCCGCTTACTCATCGCACGAGTCGTTGCCGATCTCGGCTGCCCGATCGTGCGTGCCGGCCTGCCTCAACTGCTGATGGACGAGGAGGTCCAAGTGAGCCGAGAGGGCCCCATCGCCAAGAAATGCTGCGCCGCTGTGCCAAGGCGGGCCGCAACGGTGCTTGCGGCCAGCTCACTGGCAACCTCCGCAACGACCCCACCGGCCATGAGGTCGGATCTGCTCAGCGGCGGGTGAGCGCCGACAGATCCACTACTGCTCCAGACCGACCGCGGGGGCGATTCCGATGCGACACGGCGATCGAGCGTGGGGGACGTCAGATGGGTGAGGCGGGCGACCGGCTCACCTATTCGGTCGCGGAGACGGCCAGGATCCTTGGGATCAGCCGCTCCTACTGCTACGAGCTCGTCCAGCAGGGCGTGCTGCCGTCGCTGCGGTTGGGCCGGCGCAGGCTCATCCCGCGGGCGACACTCGAGCGCTACGTCGGCGAACCGCTGGCCACGCAGCCAGCGACCCCATGCCACCCCGACAGGCCGACGAGATGAGCCGAACCCGGATTCACGGTGAGGTCGAACGGCTCACCGGCATTCAGGGAGCTGGCGCCGGGACTCGAACCCGGAACCTGCTGTTTACAAGACAGCCGCGCTGCCGGTTGCGCCACGCCAGCGAATGTCCCGTAGGACCCGCCTATCCTAGCCGGGGACGCGCGCGGGCCGCATCGAGCGAGATGACCGACCGGTGAGGCCCCGAAGGATCGTCACCACCGCTATCTGGTGGGTACAGGAGCCGGCTGACCAGCCGATCGGTCTCCTGGCGGTCGGCGATGGCCTCCCGGTAGTGGTAGTGACGATCGGTCACCGGCGTCCCCTCATCATGGCCGACGCGGCCGCGCAGCACGTCGTCAGGCACCCGGGCGCTCCTCCAGTTGGTCACCATGAACGCCCGCAGGTTCTTGGCGGTGAACCCAAGGCCCAGCGAGCTGAAGAACCTGCTCACTGTCCGGCTCATCTTCGTCGGCCGTGTCGGCTGGTCCGGTGCGATCCTCCAGCGGTGGCCCTGGAACGACGGGAACACGAACGGGTCCTCCGGCAGGTGAACCCCTGCCTGCTCAGCGAGCGTGCGGCACCGGTCGACGTGGCGCAGAAGGATCAGCATGGTCTGGCGATGCACCGCGATCGCGCGCTTGGTGTGGGTCTTGGTGTCCTTGAGGTGCACGCCGCCGAAGGCCTCCGGCGGGTCGCTCACCGATGTCTCGATCCGCACGCCACACTCCTCGACATCGAAGTCGGAGACGCGGAGCGCCAGGCCCTCACCGAGCCGCGCGCCCGTGTCAGCGAGCAGGGTGAGAAGCGGGTGGAGGTTCGGGTCGCGATGCTGCTGCGCCGCCGATAGGGCGGCTCGTACCTGCTCTGGGGTGGGAGGTCGCTGCTGGACGTGCTGACCGGTGCGTCGCTCCACGAACACCATCGGGTTCTCACCCATGGCCAGCCAACCCCTCTGCACACCGAAGCGGAACGCGCCCCGTAGGACCGCGTGCACGTCAGCCAGTGTGCTGGCCGAAAGCGGAGGGTGCTGCTTGAAGCTGGTCCGCTGCCGGCGCTCTCCGGTCACGCGGCACACGACCTCGGCGGCACAGGCTACGGTCAGGCAGTTCGCCCGAGCCGTCCGGCGGCGGCGCTGCGCCACGGCCTCCACCTCGCTGCCGCACTGCGCGCACCGGCCCTTGGCGACGGACTCCTCAACGGCGTTTGGTGTGGTGTAGCCGTGCTCCGCCAGCTCGTCGTACCAGTCAGCAAGCTGCCCAGGCAGGACCTGGCATGGGAGGCGATGGCCGAGCGCCGGTTTGATGAGCTGCTCGATGAGCAGGTGGCGGTGGTAGACGGTGATCTTGGCGGGCAGGTAGCCCTTTCGGGGTGTCTTCTGCCACACCGCGAAATACCGGTCCAGCAGCTCCGCCATGGTCTTGTCACGAACGCCGGCGGCGAGCTTCCTTCGCTCCTCCTCCAGCTTTGCCAGTAGCTGGTCACGCTTTCTGAGCGCCTGGTCGAGCGTGCCGTGGACGCGGATCCGCTGCTCCACGCGCTTGCGGCGCTGATCGCGGCCCAGGTAGACCGAGACTCGCCACACGTCCATCCCACGCTTGTCGGTTCCCTCGTAGCGGATGCCCCGCGGCAGATCCGATCGCGGCCCCGGGACATGGCGCCGGCTCAGCTCCCAATGGCCACCGCCTGGACGCACGCACCCCACACCACGGCATGCGTTGTGGAGATGCTGGCCCGCGCTGAGTGGACCGACCACAAGGCTGTAGGCGAGTCGGTGCACCAGCCACTGGCGTCCCTGGAACTTGACGAGTGGGTAGCCGTTTGCTTGCCACGTCCCAGACCATGTCCAGCACTCGCCCGACTGGTCGATGCGCTCAAGGAATCCGTGGGCTGTGTCAGGCCCGTCCATTGGCACTCCTGCTCCGAGCGCGGCGCAAGCTATCGGCGCAATTCGGAAGATTCATCGCCCACAAACTTGCGCTCCCTCGCTCTCATACGGCTCACCAAGTCGTTGACCTGGGCATATGCAGAGAGCGGGAGTGGATCTCGGCCTCAAGCAAGGCGCTTACAAATCGCCTGCGCTGCCGGATTGCGCCACGCCAGCGGGACGCCCGAATGGTACGTCTTCTGGCCCGACCGTCGCCGCGCCCGCACAGCCTCGAGCGAGATGACCGAGGCGTCCGGGGAGGTGGATCCTCACCGCCGCGTCGGACTCATACCAGAGCGGACCGACGAGCAAGTCTGTCTCCCGGCGGTCCGCGACGCCCTCGCGGTAGTGGTAGTGCCTGTCCGTCACTGGGGTTGCCTCGTCGTGGCCGACGGGACCGCGTAGGACATCGTCAGGGACGCGGGCCCTGCGCCAGTTCGTCACCATGAAGACCCGCGGCTCTTGGCAGTGGCGTCGATGCCGATCGAGGCGAAGAACCGGCTCACGGTCCTGCCCAGCCTCGTCGGCAGCATCGGCCGGTCTGGAGCGACACCGGTCGACGTGCGCGAGCACCGGGCGATCTGGGGTGGGGTGTGGCCCTGGGCGTTGAGCAGGACCATCTGGTAGCGGGTGCGGGTGGGGGCGTCGCGGGTGGTGTGGTAGCGGCGTTCCAGCTCGGCCTGGGCGTCGGGGTCCAGCGTCACCTGCAGGGTCGGCGGCGGCATGATCGTCCCCCTCAGGAGCGTTGACCATGCTCATTGTCCACCGATCCACGCCACGACTCCCAGGAAGCATTTAGCCGGGATGCGCATACCTGCCTCCCAACTCCAGGCCGCTAGCAGCAGAGCTGGTCGCGAAGGCGCCCGCGGGCGTGACACAGCAGCCGCGACACCTGCATCTGGGAGCAGCCGATCAGGTCTCCGATCTCGCGCTGCGTGAGGCCCTTGAAGTAGTGCAACACCACCGCGGTGCGCTCCACCGCCGGCAGAGCGGCGACCAGCGTGGGCAGCGCCATGAGATCCTCGACCTCCACCTCAGGGTCCGGATCGGCCAGCAGCTCACCCAGCGCCGTCCCGCTGTCCCTATTGACCGGCATGTCCAGCGACAGGGCGGTGCGGTTCTCGACCGCGCCCACGGCGCGGGTGACCTCCTCACGGGTGAGGCCGAGCCGCTCGGCAAGCTCCTGCACGGCCCTCGTGCCGTCGCCGTGGCTGGCGAGCTGCTGGCGGGCGTGCACCAGCCGCAGCGCGTGCTCCTTGACAGACCGGGGGATGCGCACCGACCAGGTCGCGTCGCGCAGGTAGCGCTTGAGCTCCCCGCTGATGGTGGTGATCGCGAACGCCACGAACGGCGTGCCCCTGGTCGGGTCGTAGCGGTCGACGGCGTTGATCAGCGCGACGTGGGCGGTCTGCCGCAGGTCCTCGGGAGTGGTGTTGGGGTGGTGACGGTAGCGGCGGGCGAGCCGATCGGCCAGCTCGAGGTGGTCCAGGATGACCTGCTCGCGGTGCTGGTCGGTGCGGGTGTCGCGCTGCGCCGCGTCGCCGCGGGCCGCGGCACCGGTGGTCCGCTCGGGTGCAGGCGGGCTCATGATCGTCATGCTCGAAAGGGTCCCGCGGCGGCGATGGGATGTCGTCATGGCCAGCGTCCGTCTGGGCTGCCCGCCGGCTGGAATCTTGGAATACCAGCCAGCTTCAATAGTCAGCGGCACGTCCTACCGAGTTGACGCCCATCGCACTGGTCGATCGCTCGGTAGACGTGGCGCCACCGGCCAGCCACCTTCGTAGGTCTCGTCAACCTGCCAGCGGTCGCCAACAGCGTGTCGGCCGCAATCGCCGCGGGTATCCAGCGCGGCTTGCAGCTAGCCGGGATGCGCAGGGCCATGCCGTCCTGCGATGCTGACGCCATGACTCTGCGCTGCCTCATCGTCGACGACAGCACGCGCTTCCTGCAGGCCGCCCGCAGCCACCTCGAGCGCGAGGGGATCACCGTCGTCGGCGTGGCCTCCACCATCAGCCAGGCGCTCCAGCAAGCCGAACGGCTGCGACCAGACGTCACCCTGGTCGACATCGACCTGGGCGGCGAGAGCGGCCTGGAGCTGGCCCGGCGCCTGCACCGGGCAGCAGGCCCGGCAGCGTCCAGGGTGATCTTGATCTCCACCCACGCCCAAGACGACTTCGCCGACCTGATCGCGGCCAGCCCCGCGGTCGGATTCCTGTCCAAGGCCGACCTGTCCGCCAGCGCCATCCGCGACCTGCTCGACCGCAAGGGCGACCGCGACCCCCAGGCTAGTGGGCCTGCAGGAACCTGACCACCGCCAGAACCCGGCGGTGGTCGTCGTCGGTCTCCGGCAGCTCCAGCTTGGCCAGGATGCTACGCACGTGCTTTTCGACGGTCCCCTCGGTGACCCACAACCGGCGGGCGATGCCGGCGTTGGAGCGCCCCTCTGCCATCAGCGAAAGCACCTCCCGCTCCCGTGCGCTGAGAACGGCCAGCGGGTCGTGGCGGCGGCGGGCGGTCACCAGCTCGGCCACCAGCGCCGGGTCCACCACCGAACCGCCCCTGGCGACCCGCTGCAGCGTGTCGATGAACTCCTCCACCTCGGTGACACGGCGTTTGAGCAGGTAGCCGATCCCCCGGCCACTGGCCAGCAGCGCCATCGCGTGCTCGGCCTCGACATGGGCCGACAAGACCAGGATGGCGGTCTGCGGAGATTCCGTCCGGATCACCTGGGCCGCTTCCAGGCCCTCGATGGTGTGGGTCGGCGGCATGCGGATGTCGACCACCGCCAGCTCAGGCACCCGTTCGCGCACCAGCGCCAGCAGCTGCGAGGCATCGCCGGCCTGCCCAACCACCTGGAAGCCGGAGCGTTCCAGCAGGCTCGCCAGCCCCTCGCGAAGCAGGACGTCATCCTCGGCCAGGACCACCCGCATCCCAGTCATGGCTTGGCCGTCACCATTTCCACCCCGGACCAGGCTGTGAACCGTCCCTCCATCGTCATGGTCAGGATTATCGGCTAGCCGGGCGTTTCGCACATGAGAGTTGGTTGGGGTGGAGAGGTCATGATGGCCTCCGATCAGTCAGCTCGCCCAGCGTGGGCGGGTCGGGTCAACCTTGAGCAGCTGCAACAGCTTGGCCTGCAACGGCGGGGGTGTGGGGACGGTCGGGGGGTCGTGCCCGTGGGCGGGGTTGAGGCGCAGCCAGGCCAGCGCTTCGAACACCAGCCGGCCGGTCGGCTTGGCGGGCCGGCCGGCATACAAGCCGGCAAGCTCGATGGCGGGGGCGATGGCCTTGCGGACTGCCCGTTCGACCAGGCAGAACACCAGCAGGGCCAGGCAGATGACGGTGATGAGCGCGGCGATGCGGCGGTTGGTCTTGAGGAACATCGGGGCGACCCCAAGGGGGCCCTTGAACGTGCCGTAGCGACGCTCGACGACCTCTTGGCCCTTGTAGCGCCGCAGCACCTCGGCGGCGTCGGCCTGGGCGGGGGTGAGGTTGGTCAGCAGCCCATACCAGCCGTCGGTGGCCTGCTCGGCCTGGAGGGCGGCCTGGTCAAACGACCACGACAGGGTGGGCGTGCCCGAGGTCGGGTCGGTGCCGACCTCGGCGCGCAGCAGGGCGGTGACCTTGCGCTGGCGAGCGATGACCTGGATGCGCTGGCGGACCTGCTCGGGGGTGCGGTAATAGCGGCCGCCAAGCCCGCGCTGCACGCGCGCCAGGTCGTCTCGGGCGCGGTCCAGCTTCTTGGCGCGGCTTTGCGCGGCGGCCTGGGCCCGCGCACTGGACCAGACGAACACGCACCTGACCGCAAGATCCGGCTCGGTCTTGCGCTTGGCCTTGAGGGTGATGCCACCCTCAACGACCCGGTAGCTGCCCCGCTGCCCTGGCGGCAGGTCCTGGTCGCGTTCGGCGAGGTAGTCGACCGGGCTGGCCGCCCCGACCTCCAGTGCCCGCAGGTGCTCGGCGGGCAGGTAGGTCTTGCTGGCCGGCGCGATGAAGCAGACCTTGGCCTTGTTCATTGCCAGGATGTTGCCGCGGCTGATCAGCTTGGAGTCGCCCACCAGCAACACCTTCCGGGCGCCGGCCAGCGCCTTCAAGCCCTCCATCGCCCCCACGACCTGGGCGACCTCCCCGGCGCCACCGTCATAGGCGCGATGCCACACCGGCACCCCACCATCCCCACTGACCGCAAGGCCGGTCTGGACCTGCTTGAGATCGGGCCGGCGATCCTTGGGCTTGCCCCACCTGGGCGCGGCAAAGCCAGCCTCCACCTGGTCGTCGGCCCCATACAGCGAGATCGAGTAGGGTCGGACCGGGGCGCAGTGCTGGCCTTTCGGTTCCAGCCTGTCTCCCCGGCCCGCGCCTCCGAACCCGCCGTGCGCGTTACCACGCAACGGGCTCTCCCCAAGCCCATGCCGATGTGCTCACCTGGGCGATCCTTGCGGGCCGCTGGTCCACGGCGTGGGGATCTTGGTGCCCCGGTAGCGGTAGCGCACGATCGCGACCGCGCTGGGGTTGACCATGACCGCCGTGCCCTGCGTCGGCCACCACCCTTGAAGGTAGCGGCGGCGCAGCTGCTTCCAGCTGATCCGCGGGTGCTTGCGGCGCAGCCAGCAGACCACCCGCCGCCAGGCAAAGGCGCGCAGGTATCTGAAGGTCGCCGCCGACGCGGCGTGGCGAAAGTAGCTGGTCCAGCCCCGCAGCACCCGGTTGAGCTGGTGCAGCAGGACCGAGAGCGGCTGGTTGTGCCTGCCCTTGGTCAGCGCCCGCACCTTCGCCTTGACGGCCGCAGGGGCCTTCTTGGACGGCCAGGTGTAGACGTAGCGCCGGGTGCTTCCTCGCTGCTGGCACCGCTGGATGCGGAAGCCGAGGAAGTCCAGCCCCTCGTCGATGTGGGCCACGGTGGTCTTGGCCGCCGACAGGCGCAGGCCCATCGGTGCCAGGACCGCTGCCACCTCGGCCTTGAGCGCCTCGGCGTGCGCGCGGGTACCAGCCACCAGCACCAGAAAATCATCCGCATAGCGGATGATTCGGTAGTTGGCCTGGCCCTGCTCGCGTCGCGTACGGCGCTGGGTCTCGGTGCTGGCCGTCCAGATCCTGGCGTAGTGCTCGTCAAGGACCGACAAGGCCAGGTTGCTGAGCAGGGGGGACAAAATCCCACCCTGCGGCGCGCCGGTCGTGGTGTCCCGCCAGGCGCCATCCTCGCCGAGGATGCCCGCCTTCAAGAACGCCTTCACCAGCCCAAGGACGCGCCTGTCGGCGATCCGCCGGCGCAGCCGGTCTGTGATGCCGACATGCGACAGCTCGTCGAAGCAGGATTCGATGTCGCCCTCCAGCACCCACTCATAGGAGCGGGCGGCCAGGTAGCGGGTCTCCTCGATGGCGTCCTGGGCGCGCCGCCCGGGGCGGAAGCCGTAGCTGCACGGCTGGAAGTCCACCTCCAGGATCGGCTCCAGCACCAGCTTGCACGCGGCCTGGACCACCCGGTCACGGATGGTCGCCACGGTGGCTTCAAACTGCACCTCCTGCAGGAGCGGTTGGGGTTGGTGGCGTGAGGTGGGCCGAGCTGGCGATCTTCTGGCGGCAGGCGGCCTCGACCTCGGGCCCAAACGGGACGCACCAGCGACCTGAGGGAGTCCGACCGGCGGCGAGTTGGTCGTGCTGGACCCAGTAGTAGACGGCGCCTGCGCTGATGCCCAGCCGCTGGGCGACCTCGGCCACGCTCAGCTCGCCCGGCTGGAAGGTTGCGGGTGGGGGCATGTGGTGAACGTGGCGCAGCCAGCGCACGGCCTTGACATCGAAGGGCCGCCCGGCGCCGGTCAGATAGCCAGTCGCGTTGAGTTCCTCGGCCAGTTCGGCGTCGTCGCGTTCGGATCCCAGCCGCTGGAGCAGCTCGACGGCGCCGGCTGGAGTGCGGCGCAGCGTGATCGCGGAGGGGCGGCGGCTGGTGAGTAGTTCGTCGGTGGCGCCCGAGTGCCAGCGGATGCCGAGGCGGAGCTTGGCCCGGTCGGGCTCGGGCAGCACGGTGACGTCGGCGATCAGCGTGCGCAGCATGCGCTTGCGGTCCTTGGCCTGGGTCGTGGGGGCACGCCACAGGCGTGGCAGGTCGCTGGTCAGCGCCTCCAGCTCGGCTGGCTGTGGCAGCGGTGTGAGTTTGGCCTGGGTGGCGGCCAGGGCCTGCTCGGCTTCGGCCAGCGTGACCAGCTTGGCCTCCCAGCGGACCTCCAGGCTGCGTGCCACCAGGCGGTCCTCCGGCTCGCAGGCCACAAACCCCCGCTCGGCCCGGTCGGCCTGGTAGCGGGCGCGTTCGACGGCGAGCTCGGCAGCTCGGGTGGTGCGGGCTTGGCGGTCGGCGACCTCGGTGGCGGCGGCCAGCGCCAATGCGACCTCCTCAGGGTTGAGCGCTGCAAGCAGCCGCTCAGCGACCGCCTCGTCCAGGGTGGCCGCGGCCACCGAGCGGCAGCCGGGTGTGGCCGTCTGATCGGCGCGGGAGGCAGCACACTCGTAGGCGGCACGCCCATCCCGGTGGTAGCGGGTCGACATCGGCCGGCCGCAGCCACCGCAGTAGAGGATCCCCTGGCACAGCGCCTGGCCCTCGCGGGGCGGCCGGGCGCCCTGGTTGGTGGTGTTGGCCTTGAGTCTGGCCTGGTTGGCCAGGAACCCATCCCAGCTGATGTAGCCGGGATGATGGTCATAGATGACGACCGGCCACTGGGCACGCGGCAGCTCGAGGGTGGTAGTGCGCACCGTGCCGTCAGGGCTGACCCGGCGGCGGGAGCGGTAGCGGCCGAACACATAGGCCCCGGCATAGGCGGGGTTGGCCAGGATGCCGAGCACGCGAGAGTGGGTCAGCCGACCCCAGCGCAGCTGCCCAGCCCAGATCCCGCCGTAGGCGCGCAGTGGGAAGCGGCGTCCCTTGAACTCGGCCACCACCCCGTAGGCCGACCCGCGGGCGCAGAACGCCGCGAAGACATCCGCGACCGCGGCGGCGACTTCCTGGTCTGGGTCGAGCACGGTGGCGCCGTCGTCGTCATAGACGTAGCCGACCGGCAGCGGAAAGCGCAGCTCGCCGCGCTCGGCAGCGGCCCGTTTGGCGCCCTGCAGCCGACCGGCGAGCACGTGCAGTTCTGCTTCGCTCATCGTGCTCTTCAGGCCCAGCAGGAGCCTGTCATTGAAATCCGCGAGGTCGTAGACGCCGTCGGCGTCGATGACCAGCGTGTCGGTCAGCCGCGCCAGCTCCAACAGCCGTGACAGGTCGGCTGAGGAGCGAGCCAGGCGGGAGATCTCCAACCCGAAGATCGCGCCGACCTCGCTGACACAGACCCGGCCGACCAGCTCCCGGAAGCCTTGTCGGTGCTCGGCCGAGCGGCCCGACAGGCCAAGATCGGCGTCGACGACCTCGACCCGGGCGCGCGGCCAGCCCAGCTTGACCGCCTGGTCGGCCAGGGCGTACTGGCGGGCGGTGGACTCGGTGTTGTCGCGTACCTGGGCAAGGGTCGACTGGCGCACGTAGATGATCGCGGCGCGGTCCAGGTGGCTGGGGGTGATCTTGGGGTGGGCGCTCACCGGCCACCACCAGGGCGGCTTCGGCCATGTTGGCCACCACGGCGACCAGTTCCAGGTGCGATCGGCTGGTG
>WNGE01005837.1_pt1 | contig 15017 bp, 11 predicted proteins | sample 5400651 | NCBI WGS metagenome assembly WNGE01 (sample SAMN13153370, study PRJNA577476) | soil metagenome | isolation source: 60 cm soil or saprolite under grassland replicate 2 | place: USA:California | collected 2016-06-15 | reverse complement strand
GCCAGCGCGGCAGGGAGCTGCCGCCGACGGTCCGAGGTGGTCGTCCCGGCGGCCGTCCCGGCGGACCGCCGCTCCAGCCGGGCCATCGTCCCCCATGCTCTCGGGCCGCCCACGCGAACGCCTACGGTATCATCCGACGAACTCCGGCCTGGGGGTCCGTCGTGACGAGTGTTCGCATCCAGCCCCGGCGCCACCGCCCGGTTCGGGTGGCCAGGGGATAAGGCCCTCATCCCCCGTGTTCGGCCCTCCCGGCTCGCCGTTCGTCGCGGGGATCCAGGCGTCCGTGGTGGCCGTGTTCCTGCTGGCCTTCGGGTACCTCATCGTCGACGCTCTGGCCTGGCGGAGCGACCTTGGCGCAGTGTTCCGCCTGGGCCTCGCCTTCCCGGCGGTGGCGGGCTACGCGTTCGTCCTCATGCTGCTGCACATGGCCACCGGCGGCGCGGTCTTCTCGAGCGCGTGGCTGACCCGGGGGATCACGTTCGCCGTGGCCGCCGGCCTCCTCGCGTGGAAGGCCGTTCGGCTCATCAGGGGATGGGGTCGTGGGGATCGGCCGGCCGGGGAGTGGCGGGGCGTGGTGCTCATCCTCGTGCTCACGCTGGCGGGGGTGGCCCTGTGGGGGAGTCGGGCGTTCCGGGTCCTGCCGCTCGATCTGGGCGGAGACACCCCTTCGAACATGGGGCTTGCCAGCCAGCTCCTGAACGGGGAGACCACCCCCGCCGCGTCGATCACCGGACAGATCCCGAACTTCTACCCCTGGCTGTACCACGCGACCATCGCCCTGTTCGCCCGGCTCACCCCCGGGGGCCGCGCGTACGACGCCCTCGACGTCATGCAGATAATCCAGCCGGCCGGCGCGATCATGGCCCTGTTCGCCCTGGGCTGGGAGATCGCCCGGCGGTGGGAGACGGCCGTGGCGGCGGCCGTGTTCGGCGGCATGGCCGGAGGGTTCCGCCTCCGGTTCTCCTCGGATCTGGCGCGGCGCCCCTACAACGTGGTCATGGCCAATCTGTCTCCTCCCTATCCCGGGGATGTGACCGTCGTGCTCCTCGTGGCCTTCCTCGCCCTGGCAACGGCGGGCCTGGCGCGGGGCCGGGTGCGCATCCTGGTGTGGGCCGGCGTGGTCCTCGGCCTTGCCGGCCTGACCGGAGCCGAGGCCTTCTTCGTCGGGCTGCTGGTGGCAGCCACGCTGGCGGTGGTTCCGGCCATCGCCATTTACGGCATCTGGGTCGTGCCGCTCGTGGTGAGCTACCTCCGGCTGGGGGGCTTCGTCAACATCACCAGGATCGGCCCGGTCAACCTGGGTCCCATCGGGATCCTGGCCGTGTGGGGGATGGCGACCCCGTTCGCCGCCTACGGCTTCGTCCGGTGGCTTCCCCGGGTAACGAAGGACATCGGGGTCCGGGTGGTGATGGTGCTCCTGGCCGCCGCCGCCGCCATCCTGGTGCTTTCCGGCGCGCTCCCCGGCGCGCTGGGGTCGGCCTTTCTCGCCTTGGGCCGCCGGCACCGGTACTGGCCGCTGCTGGAGCTGGCCGTCGCCCTGTTCGCCGCCCTCGGGGTGACCGATCTGATCTCGGTGGCGAGACGGCGGAGGCCGGCGTTCGGCGTCGTGGCCTCGGTCGCCATCGCGGCGCTGGTCCTGGGGTTCGGCCTTCGGCTTCCGCTGAAGACGGCGTTCGGCCCCGGCGGCCACCGCGGGGCGGGAGTATCCGCCGCCCTGGAGGGCGATCCGAACAACGTGCTGAACGTGCTGGCTCCATCAACGGGCCGCGATTGCACGGCGGCCCTGCCCAACGAGTTGCAGATCCCCGGCTTCGCCTACACGGGCTACCGGTTGGTCCTGTACCGGTGGCCGGCCTACAGCTCGAACCTCGCCCGGATCCGCTGGCGCGACATCTACCAACGCGTCCCCGGCGACAGGGAGCGCGTCTCGGCCAACCGCGTCCTCGTCTCGGGCAACACCGACCCCGAGACCTGGGCCGCCGTGGCTCGCCGATTCGGAGTCGACGTCGTGGTGGTCCCGTCCAACAACGCGCTGTCCACCGTCTTCGACCCCTACCCCCGGGAACCGGCCGCCGGCCCTCGTCGCGATTATGTCGTTGTCCGGCTCCATCCCTGTGGTTGAACCTGGGAGTCGGCGGACCGTTGGGCGAGCGGATCAATCCGGGGGAAGGTCGCTCGGGCAATCCCTCGTCGGCAGGGGGTCCGGGGCACGGGGCGTCTGATCGAAGTCGAAGTCGCTCGCGAGGTCGTCCGCCACCCGGTCGCGCTTGGTGAGCGGACGCAGCCCCCAGTTCTCCTCCACGAACCGCAGCATGGACGAGAACTCCCCGAGCTGGTGGTCGATGTGGCCCCGCCGCGCGTAGGGGGAGATCACCAGCAGCGGGACCCGGAACCCGAGGCCGAACGCGTCGACCTGCGGGGGAGGCACGTGGTCGTACAACCCGCCCCAGTCGTCCCACGTGAGGAAGATCGCGGTGTCCTTCCACATCGGGCTGCGCATGATCGCGTCCACCACGCTGGTGGTCCAGTTCTCACCCGTGCACAGGTTGTTGGGGCGGTCCGGGTGGTCCGAGTCGGCGAACCGGGGAGTCACCCACGTCACCGGCGGCAGCGTTCCCTTCCCGATGTCCGAGATGAGGTTGTCGACCGGAAGGACGTGGCGGTGCCACTGGGCGCTCTCCCTGATGTGACGGATGGCGTCGTAGCTGGACCAGATGTAACCGTTCTGGGCCGGGGTGGCCGCGTAGTAGGCCCAGCCGATCCCCTTCGCGGTCAGGCGGTCGCCGAGGGTCGGGACATCGAAGCACGGCGGGACCCTTGACGTATCTCCGTCGGGTTCGGTCACCGTGACCATCTCCCGCGCCGGCGCGTCGCACCCCCACGTGTTGGCTCCTTCGGGCGACTTCAGGGTCGGGAAGGGCACGTCGTGCACGCCCGCGGATTGGGCGGCGATGGTGAACAGGTGGTTGGGGAAGGATCGGGACAGGACCGACGAGAAGAAGTTGTCGCCCAGGACGAACTCACGGGCCCAGTGCCAGTAGTTCGGGATCTGATCCGGACGCATCTGGCTGTACACGTACCGGAACAGCCTGGCCTTGCTGGAGAAGCCGTCCATCTTCCCCTGGTCCCAATTCTTGAGGGCGTCCGAGTACTTGTGGGGGATCTTCTTGATGGGGACCTGGTACACGCCCGGGTAGAGGGGGAACGTCCGCCCATGGTTGTTGCCCATGGTCGTCCCGTCGGCCCCCGGGAACCGCCCGAACAGCTGGTCGAACGTCCGGTTCTCCTTGACGATCATCACCACGTGCTTGATCGGCCACGAAGCACCGTTCGAACCCGAAGCGCCACCCTGGCTCGGACCCGACGATGCGGTCCCCCCGGGATGCCCCCCGGTGCACGAGGCCAGAACGAGGAACAGCGCGGCGGCGAGCCTGCCCGCCCTGCTCATCCCCGGCCTTCGAGCCAGTGCTCGCGGTACCAGTCGGCCGTGCGGCCCAGGCCGTCGCGAAGCTCGACCACGGGATCGAATCCGAGCACCCGGCGGGCCTTCGCGATGTCGGCCCGGCTTCGATAGACCTCGCCCGAGCGCTTCGGCTCGTACCGGACCTCCGCCGTGGACCCGGTCACCTCCTGGGCCAGCTTCGCCAGGTCCGCGATGGAGGTCTCGATGCCCGTGGCCACCTGGAAGACCTCGCCTCCGATGCCATCCGCGGCGAGGGCCCGGTGGATGGCGTCGCTCAGATCCTCCACGGAGATGAAGTCGCGGGTCTGCGAGCCGTCGCCGTAGATCACGATCGGCTCTCCCCTCAGCGACAGCTTGATGAAGTTCGGGACGGCGTTCTTCTTGTGCGGCGAGAAGGGGCCGTACACGTTGGAGAACCGCAGGGCCACCGTGTCCATACCGAAGCTCGCGGCGAAGGCTCGGCAGTAGGCCTCCCCGGCCAGCTTGCCGGCGCCGTAGGGAGAGAGCGGTTTCGGCACGACCTCTTCGTGGATCGGGTTGACCTCGCCCACCGCAGCTCCGGAGGAGGCGAACACCACCCTCCCGATCCCCTGTCGCCGGCAGCCGTCCAGCACCCTGAACGTGGTGGCCGGATTCCCCTCGAAGTCGCCGGCCGGGTTCTCCACGGAGGGGGCCACGCCGGTCTGGCTCGCCAGGTGGACCACCGCGTCGGCGCCTTGCAGGGCGGCATCCAGGTGCTCAGGGTCGGACACGCTCCCCACCCGAATCTCGGCGAGATCGTCCGTGATGTATTCGGCCCTGCCCGCCCGAAGGTCATCGAGTACGGCGAGCTTCCAGGGAGTACGGTCGCGGAGGAACCGGACCAGGTTCGATCCGATGAACCCGCAGCCGCCGGTGATCAGAACGCGCTCGATCTGGGCCACGGACCCCTCGCCGGTCGAACCGCTCGCCTCCCGGGGTTGAAGCGCTCGCCTGGGATGGCAGGACGGACGCCTAGGCTATCATCCCCGGGGCAACACCTGAGGGGGCACATGGTCGCCGTCACGGCGTTCAGCTATCTACGGATACTCGGTGGGTTCGTCGCGGTCCTCATGCTGGCCGGGGTCGCGGTGCGGTGGCGCCGGGGCCGGCTTCGGATCTCGGACACGATCATCATGGGCGGCCTGGCGGCGGGGCTGGCCGTCATCTCGATCGACCCCGACATCGTCCAGCCCTTCCTGAACGTCCTGGGGTTCAAGGCGGGGAACTTCGGGCGGGTCATCGGCGTGCTCGTCATCGCGAGCATCGTCATCTACGTCCTGCTGTTCCGTGCGTTCCTCAAGACAGACCGGCTGGAGGACCTGCTGGGCGACTACGCCAACCGCCTGGCAACCCGGCACTTCCTGTGGGAGTACGGGACCGAGCAGCCGAACGGACACAAGCTCGCCGTGGTCATCCCGGCGCTCGACGAGGAGTCGAGCCTGCCCTCGGTTCTGCGCGAGATCCCGAAGCAGGTCCACGACCTGGAGACCGAGGTCATCGTGGTGTCCGACGGCTCCACCGACGCCACCGAGCTGGTGGCTCGCGAGGCCGGCGCGCTGGTGGTGGGCCGGGACCTCCGCCGGGGCCAGGGCGCCGCCGTCGCTCTCGGGTACCAGGTGGCCCTGCTGCGGGGTGCGACGGTGGTTGCCACCTGCGACGCCGACGGCCAGTACGACCCGCTCGAGCTCCCCCAGTTGGTCCGGCCGATCCTGGACCGCGACGCGGACGTCGTGCACGGCTCGCGGATGCTGGAGGGCGGCGAGTACGAGCGGCCGCTGTTCGGCCGGTCTCATGGTGTGAAAGTCTTCGCCGGGCTGACCACGCTGCTCGCCCGGAGCCGGATCACCGATCCCGCCAGCGGGTTCCGCGCGTTCAGCGCCGAGGCGCTCCAGAAGCTCCAATTCCGGGAGCGCCAGTTCCATGCCAGCGAGGTGACGGTGGCCGCGGTCAAGAAGGGCCTCCGGGTGAAGGAGGTGCCCTGCACCTTCCGGGAACGAGCCGTGGGGCACTCGAAGAAGCCGCCGCTGTTCCGCTACGGCCTGGGCTACGCGCGCAGCCTCATCAGGACCTGGCTCGGGTGAGCCGCGAAGGCATGAGGGTCTCCCTCGTCGTCCCGGTTCTGTACCGGGAGCCCCAGCTTCGGCAGACGCTGGCCGGCCTGACCTCGATCCGTGACCGACTCGACCTGGAGATCCTCGTGGTGGTCGACGTGCCCGATCCCTCCCGGGAGGCCGAGGCGAGGGCCGAGAACGAAGCGGCCGCGGAGGGGTACGGGGCCCGGGTCGTCTACCGGGTGGGAGAGCACGGATTCGGATCGGCGCTCCGGCGGGGGTTCGCGGAGGCCACCGGAGACGTGCTGATCCCCATGATGGCGGACCTGTCGGAGGACCCGAAGGATGCCGTGCGGCTCGCCGAGTCCGCGGCGGGGGGATGGGACGTGGTCGCGGGGTCCCGGTACATGCGGGGGGGCCGGATCGTCGGGCAGACCCTCAAGCAGCGGATCTCGCATCTCTACTCCATCCTTTGCCGGCTGGCGGGTGGGCCGCGGATCCACGACGTGTCGAACGCCTTCAAGGCCTACCGCCGAGCGGTGGTCGAGTCGGTTCCCACCGTCGCCGACTCCTTCGACGTCTCGGTCGAGCTCACGTTGAAGGCGCATCTCGCCGGGTTCCGGGTCGGGGAGATCCCCACCGTGTGGACGAACCGCCAGGAGGGCAGTTCGAACTTCGCGATGCGGACCGAGCTTCGCAACTACGGACGGTGGCTGCTCCTCGCCCTTCGCCGGCGCCGCTCGCCGGCCTCGGCCGCCCTGACCGCCGAGACGCCCGCCCGGGAGCGACCGTGAGCCTGGTCGAGAAGTTCGAGGACGGGTCGGCCTCGATCGCCGTGGTCGGCATGGGCAGGGTGGGGTTGCCCCTGTCGGTCGCTTTCGCCCGGGCCGGCTTCCGGGTCCTCGGGCTGGACGTGGACGAGGCCCGCCGGGCCGCCATCGAGCTGGGCAAGATGCCCTTCCACGAGCCGGGTACGGACGAGCCCCTCCGGGAGGCCGTAACCTCCGGCCGGCTGACCGTCCACGGCGACCCCGGGTCGGTCATCCCCGTGGCGGACGCCATCATCCTGTGCGTGGGGACCCCGCTCGGCCCCGACCTTCGGGCCGACTACGACCAGCTCCGCTCGGCGCTGGCCAACCTGGTGCCCCACCTTCGCCGTGGACAGCTCCTCGTGCTCCGCTCCACGGTGTCTCCCGGGACGCTGGTGAAGGTCATCCTTCCGTACCTCAAGAAGGAGGCGCCCGAGGTGGTGGGGGAGCTTCGGCTGGCGGCCTGTCCGGAGCGGATCGCCGAGGGGCGGGCCATGGAAGAGCTCCTGACGCTCCCCGAGATCGTCGGCGGGATCGACGAGGAGAGCACCGAGGCCGCCGCGGCCCTGTTCCGGGCCCTCAACCCCGAGAAGCTGATCCACAGGACCAATGCCACCAGCGCCGAGCTGGCCAAGCTGTTCACCAACGTGTACCGCTACGTGACCTTCGCCCTGGCGAACGAGTTCGCCATCCTCGGTGAGCACTATCGGGTCGACGTCCACCGGATCGTGGAGATGATCAACGAGGGGTACCCGCGGGCCAACATCCCCCGTCCCGGTCCCGCAGGAGGCCCCTGCCTGTCGAAGGACGGGTACTTCCTGGTCGAGGAGCTCACCCTGCCCGACTTCGTGTTGCTGGCCTGGAAGCTGAACGACAGCACGGCGGCCCACGTGGTCCGGCGACTGGCCCGGCGGCTGGCGGCGTCCGGGGTCTCGCTCGCCGAGACGCCCGTGGCCGTCCTGGGGCAGGCGTTCAAGCGCGACAGCGACGACCCCAGGCTGTCGCCGGCGGTCAGGGTGGCGGAGATCCTGGCCAGGGAGGGAGCCGAGGTCCGGGTCCACGACCCCTTCCTGCCCGGTCCCACGCTCGAGCAGGCGCTGACGGGGGCCGGGGCCTTCGTCCTCGCCACCAACCACACCGCCTACGGCAGCCTCGACCCGAACGAGATGAGCCGCCTGATGGACCCGCCGCGGATGGCGATGGACTGCTGGGGGATGCTTGACCGGGCCGCCTTCGCCGCCGCGGGGATCAAGGTCCTGGCGTTCGGGGTGGGGGAGGAGCTTTGATCCTGGTCACGGGGGGAGCCGGGTTCATCGGCAGCGCCGTGGTCCGCCGCCTGCTCCGGGACGGCCATCCCGTGCGCGTGGTGTACGACCTGTCCAAGGGGATCGCCGCGAACATCCCCGAGGGGTCCGAGCACCTGTCGGGAGACCTCACCGACCGGGACATCGCCCGCCGGGCCTTCGACGGGGTCGACCTCTGCTTCCACCTGGCGGCGAAGATCGGAGGGATAGGCTACTTCCACCGTTATCCGGCCGACATCCTGGACGAGAACAACCTGATGCTGTCCTCGGTGTTCCGGACAGCCACCGACGCGGGATCCAAGGTGGTGTACGTCTCGTCGTCCATGGTGTTCGAGCGGGCCGGCGAGTTCCCCACCCCCGAGGAGGCCATCGACCGCTGGCCGCCGCCGTTCTCCGCCTACGGATTCTCGAAGCTGATCGGGGAGTGGTACTGCCGGGCCTTCCACGAGCAGTACGGAACCCCGTTCGCCATCGCCCGTCCGTTCAACGCGTACGGTCCGGGCGAGCTGCCCGAGGACGAGCCCGGCCTGGCCCACGTCATCCCGGACCTGATCAAGAAGATCCTGGACGGGCCCCGGCCGATCGAGATCTTCGGCGACGGGACACAGGTCCGCAGCTTCACCTACGTCGACGACGTGGCCGACGCCCTTGTCACCATCGGGCTCCACGAGGAGGGGATGGGCCAGGACTTCAACATCGGGACCGGGGTGGAGACGGCGATCGGGGAGCTTCTCGATCGGCTGTGGACCCTGTGCGGGGAGAGCGGGACCCCGGACGTGGTGACCGGGGAGGCGCTCCCGGTCGACGTTCAGCGGCGGGTCCCCGACGCGACGAAGATCCGGACCCGGCTCGGCTGGGGCCCCGCCGTGTCCCTCGACGAAGGGTTGCGGCGCACGGTCGACTGGTACCGGTCGGTGCGAACCTCGGGCCTCCCCGTCGCGGGGGGATGAACGATCCCGAGGGCGGCCGGCTCCGTGGCCTCCTTCGGAATCCCGCGGCGCAGCACGCCGGGGCGTTCCTCCTCTACCTCGCGATCTGGCTCGTGGCGGTGGGGCCGAAGATCCTGCCGCACATGTCGAGCTGGACGCTGTCCTCCTATCCGAACGAGCCCTCGGTGTTCGTGTGGTCACTCGAGTGGTGGGCCCACCCGTTCAGCCACGGCGCGAACCCGCTCCTGTCGTCGACGGTGTGGGCGCCCACCGGACTCAACCTTGCCTGGGTCGCGACCTCGCCGGCGCCCGGACTGGTGGCCGCGCCCATCACGATCCCGTTCGGACCCGTGGTCTCGTTCAACGTCCTCAGCCTGGTCACTCCGCCCCTGACCGCATGGACCACCTACCTGCTGGCCCGGCACGTGACACGGGTCTTCCCGGCCGCCCTGGTGGGCGGCTACCTGTTCGGCTTCTCCCCGGTGGTGATGCGGGAGATCGAGCTCGGCCACCTCAACCTGAGCATGCTGTTCCTGCTCCCCCTGGCCGCATACCTGGTGGTGCGAAGGCTGGACGGGACCATCGGCCCCCGAGCCTTCGTCGCCCTCCTTACCGCCCTGCTCGTGTTCGAGTTCGGGATCTTCACCGAGATCCTCGCCACGATGACGCTGGTCGGGCTGGTGGTGGGGGCGGTCGCCTGGCTCCTGGCCTCCGCCGACCTGCGGAGGCGGCTGGCCGGGGCGGCGGTCTTGGTGGCCGTGTCCTTCGCCGTCGCGGCGGCGGTCATCAGCCCGTACCTGTACACGGCGTTCGCCCACCCGCAGGCCGTGAAGCCGGCCACGTTCGAGGGGCTGGCCGTGGGGGCGAAGAGCACGTCCGACCTCACCCGGTACGTGCTGCCGCGCCCGGGCTTCGCCATCGGCCCGGGAGTACGACACCGCCCCGACCTCAACTGGTGGTACTTCGGGGTACCGCTCCTGCTGCTCCTGGTGCTGTTCTGGGTGGAGGGATGGCGTACCTTCGCCGCGAGGCTCTTGGGGTTGGGCTTCCTGATATCGCTGGTCCTCTCGATCGGATCGAAGCTGCCCGTCGGCGGCATCCCGTTCCCGTGGGCCGCCCTGGAGAAGCTGCCGTTGCTCGACCGGGCCCGTCCGGGGCGGATCATCGCGTACGCGTTCCTGTTCGCCGCGATCTCCGCGGCCGTCTGGGCGGCGAAAGGACGGACGAAGACGGTGGGCTCGGTTCTTCGGTGGTTGCTCGTGGCGGCCGCCGCCGTCGCCATCGTGCCGAACTTCGGCGCCCCACTGTGGACGCGCAACCTCGGCGTCCCGCCGCTGTTCTCGACGAACCGGTACCGGGCCGAGCTGTGCCCCGGCGAGACCGCGATGGTCGTCGACAAGTACGACGGCGATCAGCTCTACTGGCAGGCGGAAACCGGGATGTACTTCCGCACGGCCACCTGGTACTCGGGCTTTCGGCCGGCGAACTACGTGGGGCTGAAGACGGCGCTCCGGTTGGGCGCGGTACGGGTCAAGCCGAGCGACCAGCCGGCGATCCGCAGGTTCATCTCGAACCACCGAGTCTCGGTGATCCTCCTGCGGGGCGCTCCAGGCCCCGTGGCCGACCGGCTCGCCTCGATGCTCGGCGTCACTCCGCGAGCGATCGGAGGAGTGACGCTGCTCCGGGTGGCAATCTGCGGTTCGTCCGCCGCGGGGTGACCATGAAATGAGTGGAGATTCGAACGCGGATGGAGATGACGAGGAGGTGACCGAGGGGGCGGACCTCTCGCGGCTGTACCGCCGTCGCTTCACCGACGAGGACATCGCGTTCAAGCGGCGCATGTGGGAGGTCCTGTGCGAGCGGTTCTTCCAGCGGTACGTCGCCGAGACCGACACCGTCGTGGACCTGGGCGCCGGGACCTGCGAGTTCATCAACGCCATCCGATGCCGGAGCAAGATCGCGGTGGACCTGAACCCGGACACGGTTCTTCACGCACGGGGCGCCAAGGTGATCCAGGCCCCCGCCACCGATCTCTCTCCCATCGCTTCCGGCTCGGTCGACGTGGTCTTCTGCTCCAACCTTCTGGAGCACCTCCCCGACAAGGCGGCCGTGCTTCAGGCCCTCTCCGAGTGCCGCCGGGTCCTTCGAGAGGGCGGGAAGCTGCTCGTCCTCCAGCCGAACATCCGCTACCTGCCCGGCCGGTACTGGGACTACTTCGACCACCACACGCCGCTGTCGCACCTGAGCATGGTCGAAGCGTTGGGGCTGGCCGGTTTCGTTCCGGTCGAGGTCGTTCCCCGATTCCTCCCCTACACGGTGAAGAACACCCGAGTCCCCAGGAGCGCGGGTCTCCTGAGGGCCTACCTCCGGTTGCCCGTCCTGTGGCCGCTGTTCGGGCGACAGATGCTCATCGTGTCGGAGCCCGAAACGGCGTCGACGTAGACGTGGATGGGCGTGGAGCGCAGCTCGGTTCACGACGCGGCGGGTGAGGAGTCCTCCACCGGGGGACGGGAGCCGGCGGCCGCGGCGGAGGCTTGGCACCGTCGGAGGACCGTCCAGCACGCCGGCGCCTTCGTCCTGTACCTGTCCGTCTCGCTCCTGCTGTTCGGGCCGAAGATCCTCGCCCACATGTCCACCCGGATCCTGTCCTCGGCGCCCACCGAGGCCTCGGTGTTCGTGTGGTCGCTTTCCTGGTGGCCGCACGCGCTGGGCCACGGCCTGAATCCTCTGTTCACCCATCTGGCATGGGCGCCGACCGGGCTGAACCTGGCCTGGTCCGCGACGGCCCCGGTCCCCACGCTGCTCCTCGCTCCGCTCACCCTGGCCTTCGGCCCGGTGGTCTCGTTCAACGTGGCCGCGCTCCTGGCCCCGGCGGTGTCGGCCTGGACCGCCTATCTGCTGTGCCGCCGCCTGGCCCGGTCGTTCTGGCCGGCGATCGTGGGCGGGGCCGTGTTCGGGTTCTCCCCGGGCCTGCTCGTCGAGCTGAAGGCCGGGCACCTCAACCTGTCGATGCTGTTCGTCCTCCCGCTCTGTGCCTACCTGGTGGTCCGCCGCCTGGAGGGGACGATGAGCCCGCGCCGGTTCGTCGTGCTGATGACCTGCGCGCTGGTGGCCCAGTTCGGCATCTTCATCGAGATCTTCGCCACCATGACCCTGGTGGGCGGCATCGTTGGGCTCGCCCTGTTCCTGCTGGCGCCACCGGAGCGGCGAGCGATCCTCATCCGCACCGCGGGCCTGATCGCGCTGGCCTACGGGCTCGCCGCCGTCGTGGTCAGCCCGTACCTGTTCGCGATGTTCGCCCACCCTCAGGCGTTGAAGCCGCCGGGGTTCAGGGGCATCGCCCTGGGGTTGCAGCAAACGAAGGACCTGTTGCTGTTCGTCGTCCCCGGCCACAACACCTGGATCGGGAGCAGCCTTCTGGGGCACGCGTCCCAGGCAACCAAGGACCCCTGGTACCTCGGGCTGCCGCTGCTGGCGGCCCTGGTGTACCTGTGGATCAGCCGGAGACGCCGGGTGCTCGTCAGGGTCCTGGCGATCGGGTTCCTGATCTCCGCCGTGCTGGCGCTGGGGCCGTATCTTCCGGCCGGCGGCCACCGGATCCCCCTGCCGTGGCGGGCGGTTCAGGCGCTCCCGCTCTTCGGCAGGGCCCGGGCCGGACGGCTCATGTCCTTCGGGTTCCTGTTCGCCGGCGTCTCGCTGGCCGTTTGGCTCGCCGAGGCCCGAAGGTCCGTGATCCGGTGGAGCGTGGCCGCCGCGGCCGTGGCGCTTCTGGCGCCGAATCTGGCGGTCCCGTGGACCACGGAGGTCGCGCCCCCGCCCTTCTTCACCTCGGGTCAGTACCGCCAGTACCTCTCCCCCGACGAGATCGTCATGGTGATCGACCGGTCGAAGGGGACGGAGATGTACTGGCAGGAGGCGGCGGGGTTCTCCTTCGGGCTCGCCGGATGGTACTGGGGGTTCCTGCCGCCCACGTACCCCTATCGGGCGGCCGGGCAGCGTCTGGAGCTGGGGCACGTCCGTCCCCAGGACGCCGCGGTCCTTCGAGCGTTCGTCTCAGCCAACCACGTTCGGGCCGTCATCTTCGGGAACGTCCCGGCCCGGACGGTGTCGCTGATGAGTGGGATGCTGGGAGTCGAACCGGTGCAGGTTGGTGGGGTCACCGTTCTCCGGCTCCCCGGGTGAGGCGCTCGGGCGAAGGCCTGCCTCGGACGCAGGGGCCGAACCGCCCGGCACGACATCGTCCTTCTTGTCAGGCCGGCGCCGAGCCATTGCCGCCGCCACCCCGAGGACCGCGGCCGGGCCGGTCAGCGGGATGGCCGGCAGGACGTAGCGGAAGTGGTAGACGGCGAACACCGGAGCGAAGATCAGCAACCCCACCGCGGCAAGCGTGAACAACCACGCCTCGGGCGCCAGGGTGCCCAGGCCGCCTCGCACCAGGCCGAGGCCTCCGCCGGCCACGCCCAGGAACAACAGCACGCCGAGCAGCGGTCCGTACACCCACAGCAGGGATTGGTAGCGACGAAGAAAGCCCGCCAGGCCGGTGTTCAGGCGGAAGTGCACGTCGATCCCGGGGGGGACCCTCCGCTGGTCCCTGTTCGTCAGGATCGCCGGGAACCGCCACATCTTCGAATCCGACGGCTGCCCCACCCTGAAGTACTTGGTGAAGTCCGCGAGCACGGCGGACACGTACGCGCCGGGCTTCGCCAGGATCATGCGCCTCGAGAACTCCAGCGCCTTGGCGTTGAAGGCCGGGTCCTTCCGTATCCGATCGGGCAGCCCCGATCGGAACACCCCTCCATGCGACGTCTGCCCCGGATGGAGCGGACAGAACACCCGGAGGTCGTCGGGCACCGTCACCTGCCGGCAATCGGCGAAGGCCACCACCCTGCCGTAGAGGAAGAAGCCGTTGCGATTGGTGATCCCGAACGTCCCGGTCTGCGATTGGAACCACAACCCGTAGACCGTCAGCGTCAGCAGGAACCCCCCCACGAGCACGGCGAGCCGGATCCACCCCATACGGCGAAGCAACCCGTAGGCTACCGCGGCCAGGATCACCACCAAGCCGGCGAACCGTATCAGCGAGGAGAGGCCGATGAGGATGCCCACCGCCGCGACGGCGGGGATCCGGGGGCGGACGTTCCAGGCCAGGATGACCAGGGCCGAGACGATGAAGAGCTGGAAGAGGGCCTCGGAGAGGATCTGGTGCTCGATGTCCAGCTGGAAGCCGTCGAGCAGCACGGGAGCGGCCGACAGCGCGGCGGCAACGGGCCCAAGTCCGAGCCTGGACAACAGAACGTAGACGAGCACGGCCATCGCCACGGCCGCGAGGTGCTGGACAAGGGTCACCCACGTCACGTCGCCGGTGAGGATGAGGGGCTTGATCAGCACCGAATAGAGGAACGGGTGGAAGCTGTCGACGGGCGACATGGTGATCGACCGGTACAGGTACGCGTACGCGTCGTTGTTGCGGAAGGGCAGCGCGGGCCGGTAGGCGAACGCCTCGACCACCCTCAGTGCGATCCCCGCCGCCAGCAGCAGGAGGAAGGGCCAGTTCGAGACGGCCATCCGGAGCGCCCGGCGACCCGGCTCGGCCGGGATGGGCTGGGGGATGGTCTGGGTTGTCGGGGGTGCGTTCACCGCGGCCCCCCGTCGGTGGGGCTAGGTGCGGCCGCCGGTCGGGCCGACGTCCTCCAGCAGGCCTTCCTTCCAGCTGTGCCTGGGGTACAGCAGCCGCTTGTTCACCCGGTCGGCGTGGTCCCGAACGGTCTGCAGCAGCCCGTCGATCAGCGTTTCCGAGAGGAAGTGCGGCTTCAGGCCGAGGTCGAGGAGCTTCGTGTGCTTCGCGTTGTAGTAGTGCTCCTCCATCTCCGCCCGGGGGTTGGTGATGTTCTCGATCATGGGCTCCCACCCGAGCCCCCGCGCGCCCTCCGACACCTTCTCCGCCAGCTCCTGCACGGAGAACTGCTCGGTGAACTGGTTGAACACCCGGTACTCGCCCATGGCGGCGGGGTTCATGATGGCCAGCTCCACGCAGGCCATGGTGTCCCGGATGTCCAGGAACCCGCGGGTCTGGCCGCCCTTGCCGTACACGGTGATGGGATGGTCGATGGCGGCCTCCACGCAGAACCGGTTCAGCGCGGTGCCCCACACGTCGTCGTAGTCGAACCGCGTGGCCAGGCCGGGATCCAGGTCAGTCTCCTCGGTGCGCACCCCGTAGACCACGCCCTGGTTGAGGTCGGTTGACCGGAGGCCCCACACCCGGCACACGAACTCGATGTTGTGCGAGTCGTGCACCTTGGACAGGTGGTAGAAGCTGCCCGGCCGCTTCGGGTAGGGCAGGACGTCGGAGCGTCCGTTGTGGTGGATCTCGATGAAGCCCTCTTCGATGTCGATGTTCGGGGTGCCGTACTCCCCCATCGTCCCCAGCTTGACCAGATGGG
>WNGE01005076.1_pt1 | contig 15017 bp, 14 predicted proteins | sample 5400651 | NCBI WGS metagenome assembly WNGE01 (sample SAMN13153370, study PRJNA577476) | soil metagenome | isolation source: 60 cm soil or saprolite under grassland replicate 2 | place: USA:California | collected 2016-06-15 | reverse complement strand
CGCTCCTTACGGCCTGGTGCCGTGGAGCCATATCGGCAAAGCGGTCGGGGTGGCGACCCCGGTGATCGATTCCGTCGTCAACATCTACAACATTGTGCACGAGAAAGACTGGTGGAAGGAGGGCAGGAGCGCGGACGACTTGGGGCTTGCTGGAATGTCGTTGAAGCAGATCAGGGCTTACGTCAAGACCGGCGAACCAGGCCCGGCCCGCCGGCGTTGAGCTCGTTCTGGAAACCGTCAGCCAAACCGTCGACCGCTGCCAAACGCCCGCTGCCCGAAGCACGCGCTGATCCTCCGCCCCGTGCTCAATCCATCCAGCGAGTCGCAACGTCTTTTCCATGCCGCCGGTGGTGCGCGCCCCGCGACACTGGTCCTGGCCGGCAGGGTTCAGTTGACCGCCGGCAGGGGCAGGTTGGCGCGCACGACGGTACCGCCGTTCGAAGCGCCGGAAGCGGATGCGGTACCGCCGAGTTCGGTGGCGCGTTCCCGGATGGAGTTCAGCCCGACCCCGGCGCGGTACACCGGCGGCAGGCCACAGCCGTCATCGGCGATCTCGACGTGCAGCGCGCCGTCGCGCCACAGCCGCACGGTGCAGGTACCCGCGTGGGCGTGCCGTACCACGTTGGTCAGCGCTTCGGACACGATGTGGTATGCCGCAACCTCAACGGCTGCCGGGAGTACGCCGAGATCGGCCGGCGCCGCCACGTCGATAGCCAGCGCTGCCGAGGGCTGGCCGGCGAACCGGTCGGCCCGCTCGCGCAGCGCGGGCACCAGTCCGAGCTGGTCGAGTACCGGCGGCCGGAGCCCATCGACGAGGCGGCGGATGTCGGCGATCGCCTGTTGCTGGGTCTCCGCGAGACTGTCCAGGATGGACGCCGCGGCCTCCGGATCGCGGCGCAGCAACACGCGCGCTAGCTCGACGCGCATGCCGGCCGACGCCAGGATCGGGCCGAGCCCATCGTGGATGTCGCGGCGCAGCCGGCGCCGCTCTTCCTCGCGCGCGGTCACCACCCGCTCCAGCGACCGCTGCAGCCGTGCGGTCAACTGCACGCCGTGCGCGGTCATTCCGACCTGACGGGCGAGCCCTTCGAGCAGGCGGCGGTCTTCTGGCCCGAACGGTTCCCGCAGCGGTCCGGTGTCCAGCACGAGCCGGCCCACCTCCTCGCCCCGGTGGATGAGCGGGATGATGAACGGCTCGCCGGTGGGTTGGCCGTGGCTGGCGGCGTGCGGCTGCGGGCCGGTCACCTCTACGGCCACATACGGCAGCCGCAGGGCGTGCGCGAGCGTGTCGACGACTCTGTGCAGTACCGAATCGGCCGAGGCGGTCGCCTCCAGCCGCTGGCCCAGCCGGCGCAGCACCTCGTACGGGTCGTCGCGGTCGCCGAAGATGAGGCGCATCACGGTACGGTGCAACCGCTGGCGCAGCGATAGCACGAGTACCACGACGATCGCGCCGGCGAGCAGCGGCCCGACACTAGGCGGCGTGCCGGAGACCGCGCCGAAGGCCGCTGCCACGCCGACGTAGATCAGGCCCAACGCGGCGGCCAGCGCGCTGTACACCAGCGAGCGCCGCACGATGACCTCGATGTCGAAGAGCCGGTACCGCAGCACCGCGGCCGCCAGCGCCAGCGGGAACGGCAGGAAGGCCAGGGCCAGCCAGTCCCACGGCACCAGCGTCGCGCCGGTGAGGCGCTCGGGGATGCGCCCCAGGCCCAGGTATGCGGCGACACCGAAGCCGAACGCCGCGAAGACCCACCGCATCCGCGCCCGGGTGGCGGCGTCCCGGGTGGCCAGGTAGTTGGCGATCATCGCGGCAGCGGCGAGGAGGGGCACGACGTTGGCCGCCGCGATCGAGACGCTCACCAATAGGCCGGTGCTGGTCAGCGCATCGTCCGCGCCCGGCAGCGTTGTCGCCAGGTGTACTCCGTAAAGCGCGACCGGCAGCGCGTACGCCGCGACGGCCGCGAGCCTCGGGTGCGCCGCGACCGGCCCGCGGGTTTGCGGGAAGATCAACATGAAGTGCAGCACCGCGCCCCACATGAACAGCGATGCGATGTCGCTGGCCAGCAGCGGCCACAGGTTGCCGGTGACCACGTCGATGACCTGAGTGGAGTACGGGTACGCGGTCGCCCCCAGTTGCAACAACGCGGCCATCCGGAACAGCGCCCGGGCCACGGCATCGCGGGGCCGGCGCAGCAGCACGAATGCGGCGATCGCGAGCATGCCGGCCAGGAACGGGTGCAGGCCCAGGTGTGCTATCAGGACCTGGCCCAATGGGTACCGGCGCAGCGTCACCGCGACCGGCTGTACCTGCGCCGAGTCACCGCGCCGCACCCCGTACCAGTGCACCTCGCCGATCCGGAACCGGTTGGCGGGTGGATCGCTCAGCCAGGTGCGCAGCGGCACGCCATCGATCGAGACGACCCGGTCGCCCGCCCTGAGGTCGCCCGCCTGCCCGGTGACCTCGGCCAGTACCACGCCGTCGCCCCACGCCGGCGCGGATGGGAACGTGGCGGTACCGTCCGCGGGACCGGTCATCCGGCCCGCGAGTACGAGAACTAGTGGCCCGCACACCGCCAGCACGATCCATGCCATGTCGCGCAGCACGCGCCAGCCACGCAGCGCTGTCATGGCCACGCCCGCACAATCTCATGCCAGGCACCGGGTACGCACGTGCCCTGACGCATACCCGATCCCGACCTGCTTGGGCTCTGGTCCCGTGACGCCGGGACGGTCGAGAGCCGAACATCAACCGTGACCGCTTGCAGACAGATCGGAGGTGATCAGTGTCCGTACCATGGGACTCTGCCATGGCGGAGGGCTGCCTCATGTTTCCCTTGCGGGTACTGCTTGTCGACGATCACCCCGTCTTCCTGGCCGGTCTGCGCATGCTGCTCGAGGCCGACCCGCGTATCGAGGTCGTGGGCGAGGCCAATACCGGCACCGAGGCTGTCGCCATGGCCACCCAGGGCCAGCCCGACGCCGTGGTCATGGATCTGCATCTGCCCGACATCAACGGCATCGAGGCGACCCGCACCATCACGCAAACCAGCCCGCACATCGGCGTACTGGTGCTGACGATGTACGAGGACGAGGACTCGGTCTTTGCGGCGATGCGGGCTGGGGCACGCGGGTACCTGGTCAAGTGGGCGGGACCGGCCGACATCATGCACGCCATCGCGGCGGTCGGCACCGGTACCGCCGTGTTCGGGCCCAGCGTGGCCCAGCGAATCATCGACTACTTCGCCACCCAACGCCACGCAACACCGGCCGCGCCGTTCCCCGAACTGACCGAGCGGGAGCGCGAGATCCTGAACCTGATCGCGGCCGGGGCCAACAACACGAGCATCGCCGCACGGCTCTTCCTGAGCATCAAGACGGTACGCAACCACGTCTCCAACATCTTCAGCAAGCTGCAGGTCGCCGACCGGGCCCAAGCGATCGTACGGGCACGAAAGGCCGGCCTCGGGGTGGACTGAGGGTACGGCCGCTCGGCGGGCAGCAGCGCGCGCCGGTCCCGGGCCGGCAGGGACCGGCGTCCCGACCGGCACGTGGCCGCCGTCGGGACCGCTGACTCATGCCTGCCTGTCGGTCAGACCCCTACGGTGCGAAGTCTGGAACGTCCATGCGACAAACGGGAGGGATTCGTGAGGCGGCTCAGACTCTCAGGCGGCCGCGGGTGGATCCGCGCGACGGCCGCGGTCCTGACGGTCGTGGTCGTGGTGGTGGCGTCCTCGTCACCGGCCATGGCCGACGACAAACCGATCGTGCCCGGCGACAAGCCGGACGCGATCATGTTGGCGCAGCAGCCGCTGGTGGCGGCGGCCCAGGCGATCACCGCACTGGACAAGGAGCGGACCGGGCTCGGCGGCATCCGGCTCCAGGTGGAGAAGGGCGCTGTCGAGGTCTGGTGGAAGGGCACGGTACCGGACGCCGTCCTCGATGAGATCTCCGCGCAGGAGAAGGCCGGCGTCCACATCATCCTCGGCGAGGCCCGGTACAGCGGCGCCGAACTCGCCGCCGCACAGGACCAGATCGTGCAGAACCCGGACCGGTACGGGGGCCTCGCCTACCTCGCCGCGCAGCCGGACGGCAGCGGGCTGCACGGTGAGTTCACCGATGTCGACGCGGCCCGGAATTACCAGTTCCCGGTCAGCGTGGAGGTCACCGCCTCGGCGGGGAACACGTTCGCCTCCCGGGCGGTGGACAGCGTGCCCTGGTGGGGCGGCGCGATCACGATCAGCGGCGGGTCGCTATGTACCACCGGGTTCCCGGTGGGGAACTTCTTCGGCCCGTTCGAACTCAACCGAGGGCTGCTGACCGCGGCGCACTGCGATCCCGCCGGCAACGGCTCCACGTTCACCAACGGTGCCGGTACCACCATCGGGATCGGCGGTACCCGCGGTTTCCCGGTCGACACGACGTACATCGTCAGCCCGTCGGCGCCGCGGGTTTACACGGGTGGCCCGGGGTCCGCATCCAAGGGCGTCGCCGGCCCGGTGCCGAACTTCCCCGGCCAGTTCGTCTGTACCTCTGGGGCGGTGACCTTCGAGCACTGCGGCGTGATGAACCTGTTCGTGGCCGGCGCCGCGATCGTCGCCAGCGCACGGGGCCCCATCTTGGTGCTGGGCGTGACCTACGCGATCAACACGACTGGCGGCTTCGCAGTCGGTTCCGGAGACAGCGGCGGCCCGGTGTACGTGCCGATCAGCCCGTTCCACGTGCTGGCCGCCGGAATGATCGACTTCGCGGTCGGTGGCGGTACCTGCCCCGGTGGGCCGCCCACCTCGGTGTGCTCCTCGATCGTCGGCTACGTCGACATCAACTTTCTCATGGCCACCACCCTGCTCACCGTACTGATCTCCCCCTGAACCGGCGCGGCCCGATCCGGCGTCGAGCCGACCGGTCACCGGCAGTCCAGCCGGTGACCGGTCGGCGGTCCCGGCCCCGGCTGTCCGGCGAACTGTGCCCGCCGCGGTAGCGCCCTGTACCGTTCGAGAACTCGGTTTCCGAACGGTCCGGTACAGGTCGGCTAGCGCCGGGTATCCAGTTTGCGGAACAGGTCGCCGAAGATGGCGTCGCGGTCGACGCCGATCGCCTCACGGATCAGGTGCCGGCGCGGGTCGTGGCTCCAGGTGCCATCCGCGGTCAGCAACGGGCTGTGCACCACGACCGTGGGTACCCAGTCGGGGTTGACCAGCCAGGCGACTGCCCCGATGTCCCAGAGCACCTTGGACCGGGCGAAATGGTCGGGGAAGTACCCGGCGAAGATGTCCGCGAGGTAGTCGCCGATCGCCCCGGTGCCGCGGACGAATCGGTCCAGCTCGGCCTGGGTGGTACGGAGGTGCTCGGTGACGTTGCGGCAGGGGACGTGGACCAGCGGTACCCCGCTGTCCAGCAGGACGTGGGAGGCGTACCGGTCCTGCTCGACGTTGAACTCGACGGCGCGGTGCCAGTAGCGGGGGTTGCCGCCGAGCCAGACCACCACGATGCGCTCCGCGATGGCGGGCTCCATCAGTAGCGCGGAGGCGACGTTGGTCGGGGCGCCGATCGTGACGACGTACAGCGCCTCCGCCGAAGCACCGGCCCGGTCGACGAGGTCGGTCGCGGCCGGGCTGGGTACCGGCCGGTCCGCTGCCGGAAGCCAGGCGCGCGAGCCGTGGTACACCGGCGCGGCGCGGTGTTGCGGCAGCCGGCGGAGCAGCCGGTGGAGCTCGTCGTAGCTCTGGAGCATGCCGTCTTCCGGCCCGTTCGAGCGCTTGTTGTGGAACGGGGCGGCGTAGAGCGCCTCGGTGCGGATACGTTCCGGCGAGAGCAGGGCGTACACCACCGCGAACTGGTCATCGATCTCGTTGCGGGTGTCCGTGTCGACGACCACGCGTACGGTGCCGGCGGGCGGGAGGCTGGGCACGCTCATCGCCACCGAGGTTACCGGCTCCGGAGCGGCGCCCGGGGGGCGCGGCGCGGCGCCGCGGCGCGGCGCCGCGCCCCGCCTCGCCTCGCGCCGGAGGCTTTCCCATCGCGGTCACCTGAGGGATTCTCGCATCTAGTTAAATCCGCGCAGGTCACATAGCCTTTCATCAATCATGTTCGCCCCCGCCACAAGCGATCGGCGGACGGCATCGATTGAGGGGAGGAAGGGAGATGACACTCCCGAGCACAGCCCGGCGTTGGCTGGTCGCCGCGGCAGCGGCGACCACCTTCGCGGTGGCCGCGATCATCGGCGCCGGTACGGCGATGGCCGGTACGGCCAGTGGTGACATCCTGCCGGCCGGTTCGGCGACCGTTGTCAAGGACAGTTTCGTCGTGGTTCTCCGGGATTCCACATCGCTACAGGCGACCGGCGTGGACGCGACGGCGGCCGCGCTACGGGCCCGATACGGCGGCACGATCGGGCACGTCTTCCGTACCGCGCTGCACGGCTTCGAGCTTGCCGTACCGGAGGCGGCCGCCCGGCAACTGGCCGCCGACAGCGCCGTCGCCTACGTGCAACGCAACGGCGTCTACACGGTCGCCGGTACCCAGACCAACCCGCCGTCCTGGGGACTGGACCGCATCGACCAGCGGAACCTGCCGTTGAACAACTCGTACACCTACCCGACGACCGCGTCGAACGTGCACGCGTACATCATCGACACCGGGATCCGCTTCTCGCACAGCGACTTCGGTGGCCGGGCCACCAGCGGCGTCGACGAGATCGACGGCGGTACGGCCGACGACTGCAACGGCCACGGGACGCACGTCTCCGGTACGGTCGGCGGTGCGTCGTACGGCGTGGCCAAGGGCGTACAGCTGGTCGGTGTCCGGGTGCTCAACTGCCAGGGCAGCGGTACCACCGCGCAGGTGGCCGCGGGCATCGACTGGGTGACCGCCCACGCGGTCAAGCCGGCGGTGGCCAACATGAGCCTCGGCGGTGGCGTCGACACCACGCTGGACAACGCGGTCAACAACTCCATCAACTCCGGCGTGACCTACGCGATCGCCGCGGGCAACAGCAACGCCAACGCCTGCAACTCCAGCCCGGCCCGGGTCGCGGCGGCGATCACGGTGGGTGCCACCGACATCAACGACAACCGGGCGTCGTTCTCCAACTTCGGTACCTGCCTGGACATCTTCGCGCCGGGCGTGAACATCACCTCGGCGTGGAACAGCAGCGACACCGCCACCAACACGATCAGCGGCACCTCGATGGCCACCCCGCACGTGACCGGGGCGGCGGCCCTGGTGGCCTCGGCCAACCCCGGGTTCACCCCGCAGCAGGTACGCGACTCGCTGGTCAACAACGCCACCAACGGCGTCGTGGCCAACCCGGGTACCGGCTCGCCGAACAAGCTCCTGTTCGTGGTCAACGCCCCGGCCAGCAACGACTTCTCCATCGCCGTCTCGCCGTCCTCGGGCTCGGTCACCGCGGGCGGCTCCACCTCGGCGACCGTCAGCACCGCGACCACCTCCGGCAGCGCGCAGACGGTGACCCTCTCCGCGAGCGGCCTGCCGAGCGGCGCGTCGGCGTCGTTCAACCCGGGCTCGGTCACCTCGGGCGGCTCGTCCACGATGACCATCACCACGAGCACATCCACTCCGCCGGGCACGTACCCCGTGACCATCACCGGCGCGGGCAGCTCGGCGACGCACACCACCTCGTTCAGCCTGACCGTGACCGGCACGGGCGGCTGCGGGAGCCCGGGCCAGAAGCTGGGCAACCCCGGCTTCGAGTCGGGCAGCACCGTCTGGTCGGCCACCGCCGGGGTGATCGGTCAGTGGGGCTCCAGCGGTGAACCGCCGCACTCCGGGACCTGGAACGCCTGGCTCGACGGGTACGGCACCAGCCACACCGACACGCTGTCCCAGTCGGTCAGCCTGCCCAGCGGGTGCTCGGCGTACACGCTGAGCTTCTGGCTGCACATCGACACGTCGGAAACGACCACCTCGATCGCGTACGACACGCTGAAGGTGCAGATCGTCGACGGCGCGACCACCACCACGCTGGCGACCTACTCCAACCTCAACCATGCGAGCGGCTACAGCCAGAAGTCGTTCAGCCTGTCGGCGTTCGCCGGCCACACCGTCACGGTCAAGTTCCTCGGGGTCGAGGATGTCTCGCTCCAGACCTCGTTCGTCATCGACGACACCGCGCTCAACGTGTCCTGAGCACCCGTTGACACCGTGGGGCGGGCGCCACCGCGCCCGCCCCACGTCAGCTCTCGTACTGATCTCGCGGAGGCGGTACCGGCGTGGCCCGGTCGACCTTGATGAACGGGATCGCGCTCCCGGATCTGGATGCCGAACCGGTCCCCGCCCCGGTGCTGCACAGTGACGGCGTTCACGTCTCCTCCTCGGGTTCGCCCCGCCCGCCAGCGCGCCGGGCCGCTCTGGCCGGGCTCGGCGCTCCAATGGATGGTTCAGGGCAGGGTCACGTAGCCGTTGCGGGCCTTCCACAGGAAGTACTTTTCGAAGGCGAGCTTCATCAGGTGGGCTTGCGGGCCGGGGATGAGCACGCCGTGTTTGCGCGGTGGCAGCATCTTGTCGGCGAGGATGATGACGCCGTTGTTTCCGGCGTCCATGACGCAGACGGCCTTGATGTCGCTGAACGCCTTGGTCCTCGTCGGCTCCTCGCCGCGGATCTGCGCGGCGATGTTGGCGGCGGCGGTGTGGGCCATCACCTCGGTGGGGAAGCCGGTCTTCGGGATCCCGACCGGGGTGGGGGTCTGCCAGGGCACGTCGACCGCGGCGGCGATGCCGACCGCGTAGACGTCGTCGTACTTCTCGCTCTGGTAGGTGTCGCGGACTTTCACGTAGCCCTTGTCGTCGGACAGCATGCCGGCTCGGCGCACGACGTCCTGTCCGACGAACGGTGGGACGACCATGGCGTAGGCGAACGGGATCTCGGTGCCGTCACCGAGCACGACAGCGTCCTGGGCGATGTGGTCGATCGGGCCGCCGACGTGGGCGGCGATGTTCTCCTTGCGCAGGAACATGCCGAGCAGGGCCTCGCCGTGCGGGAGGCCGCCGATGCCGAAGTGGCCCAGGAACGGCTCGGCGGTGACGTAGGTGAGTTTGACCTGCTTCTTGATGCCCGCCTTGCGTAGCTGGTAGCTGGTGTTGAACAGGAACTCGTAGGCTGCGCCGAAGCAGCCGGCGCCCTGGGTGGCGGCCACCACGACGGGTCCGGGCTTGTCGAGGAAGCGCCGCCACGCGTGGCCGGCCTTGATCGCGTCGGGCAGGGTGGTGATGGTTACCGTGTTGTCGACCAGCCCGGGTACCACATCGAGGCGGTTGCGGTAGCCGGTGGCGATGACCAGGTAGTCGTAGCCGTAGGTGCGGCCGGCCGGGGTGCCGTCGGCGACCGTGACTATCTTGCGGTCCGGGTCGATGTTGGTGGCCTCGGCGTGTACGAACTCGACGCCGTGCTGCTCGAACGTCGGCGTCACCGGGAAGGTGATGTCCTCGGGGCGGCGCTTGCCGAACGGTAGCCAGATCAGACTCGGGTTGAACAGGAACCGGTCGCTGGGCGATACGACCGTGACATCCACGTCTCCGTGCAGCTCGTGCTTGACCGCGAGCGCGGCGGTGAGCCCGCCGAAGTTCGACCCGAGGACGAGTACCTTCTTACGCATCGCGCACCTCCGACCCGGCGGCCACTTGGACTCCGCCTATACCCCCCAGGGTATTGTGGGGTGCTGGTCGGGCGGACGGGCCGAAGGTCCCGTCGATCCGGTCCACCGGCACCCACCGGCAGCGAGTGAGGCGGCGCGACGTGAAGATGGACGAGACCGAGGCCCGACTCGTGATCAACAGGCTGCGCCGGGCCCGGGGGCAGATCGACGGGATCATCGGCATGATCGAGCAGGGGCGCGACTGCCGTGAGATCGTGACCCAGCTCGCCGCGGTCTCCCGCGCGCTCGACCGGGCCGGGTTCAAGATCGTGGCAACCGGTCTACGACAGTGCTTCGCCGGCGAGGGCACCGACAGCCTGGTCACCACCGAGGAGCTGGAAAAGCTGTTCCTCTCCCTGGCCTGATTCGCTACTGCATCACCATCGAGGTTCGGCATCGGGCCGAGTCCGACAGGACAACCGCGAACCGGTGACAGAAAACGTTGACGACCGGGACGCTGCGCGCGCTCAGTCCCGTCGAGTACGTACCGCTGCGGTTCGCCATCGAGGACATCGAACTGGACGGTCTGACGATCGCCGCGGGCGAGCCGATCCTCATCGCGTTCGGCGCAGCCGGCCGCGACCCCGAACTGCACGGCGACACCGCGAAACAGTTCGACGTCACCCGCCCCGACAAGGAGCACGGCCACCGGCATCTGCCTCGTCATGGTCGCGGCGGCTGCGGTGCAGATCGTCCTGCTGTACCTCCCCGGCACCGACGACGACCTACCCCGGCGGGTCCGGCGCCGTACCCTCGCCATGCTCCTGTGCGTAGCGCTCTTCGTCGTGATCTTCGTGCGCACGCCCGCCCGGTACAGCCTGGCCGATCCGTATGTGCGCAGCGGTGCCTACTACGAAGCCACGCCGACCCCGGCCGCCGCGCCCTACGGCTGATCTACATCGGCTACGTCGCCTGGGTCGGCGTGCATGGCACCATTCTGTCCCTGCGGTTCGCCCGTGGCACGACCCGGACGTTGCTGCGCCTGGGCCTGCGCCTGGCCGCGGTCGGCGCGCTCCTCGGCGTCGCCTACCTCGCCGTCAAGGTCATCGCCAGTATCGCCGCCACCGGGCGCGCCGGAGAGCTGACCGCCGTCGATGTCCTCATCCCGCCGCTGTACACCACGAGCACGGTGACCCTGCTGATCGGCGCGACCATCCCGTCCTGGGGAGAGCGGATCGGTCTGGACCGGGCCTGGGCCAACCTGACCGCCCGGTGGGACTGCCGCCGGCTGCAACCCTTGTGGGACCTGGTATACCGGGCGGTACCGGAGGTGGCGCTCCTGCCCCACCCGACGCAGCCGACGCTCCGGCGGGTCCGGATGATCGTCGAGATCCTCGATGGGTACGTCCGGCTGGCTCCGTGGATGTCCGAAGCCGCCGTACAGCGGGTCCGTGCGGCGCCGACCGGACGGGACGATGCCGATGCCGCGACCGAGGCCGAGCTGCTCATCATCGCCGCGCTCGACAAGCTCGCCGGCCGGCCGCCGGCCGGCGACCGGGCGGTCAGCCTACCGCCGGCCAGCCCGCTGCGGTCCGACGGCGAGACCGACGCGGTCGCCCAGGTCGCCTGGCTGATCCGGGTCGCCCGGGCAGTGCGCCCTATCGAGGAGGCGCATGCCCGGCATATAATGACAATTTGATCAAGCGGCACAACAGTAATGAGTAGAGTCGTGGACGCGTTTCCGGATTCCCGCCCCAGCGGGAATCGCGGCAGCACCATTAGTGTGCAGGCGGCGTCGCACCGATGGTTGTCGGTGGGCACGGCCCACGCCGATGACGACCGGACCGCCGGTCGAGAGGCGACGCTCAGGGCGGTCACCGGGACCGATCCACGCCTGTTGATTGTCTTCTGCGCGGGTACGCCTGACCCCGAGGCCGTCCTGGCCGGCATCGCTGAGGTCGCCGCCGGCGTACCACTGGTGGGGTGTTCCTCGGTTGCGGCGATCGGTCCCGGTGGCCCGCAGCATGCCGGTGTCATCGTGGCCGCGCTCGGCGGAGCGGGCTTCTCGGTGGCCACGGCGGTCGGACGCGACGCTGAGGCCGGCCGTTGGGAGGCTGGTGCGGCGGCGGCGGGCTGCGTGGCGGGGCTCGCCGAGCGAGAGCACCACATCCTGCTCCTCCTCGCCGATGGCCAGGTCCACGATCAGGAGAAGATCCTCGCCGGGGCGTACGGCGTGGTGGGCGCGAGCATGCCGTTCGTCGGTGGCTCCGCCAGCCCGGACCCGACGTTCGGCCAGGCCTTCCAGCTGTTCGGCACCGAGGTGGTGACCCGCGGTGTGGTGGGCGCGGCGATAGCCTCCGACGGGCCATTCGGGGTGGCCGTGGGCCACGGCTGGCGGAAGGTCGGCGAGCCGATGATCGTCACCCACAGCCGGAACGGGGACGTCTACACCATCAACGATCGACCGGCGCGCGTTGCCTACCTGGACCGGCTCGGCGCACCCACGGAGGCATATACCGACCCGGCGGCCTTCATGGACTTCGCCCGCACCCGACCCATCGGCGTACGTCGGCGCAATGACGTCGAGATCCGCGACGTCGGCTCGGACCGGTGGGTAAGCGAGGGGTGGCTGCGATCACTCGGCGAGGTACCCGAGGGCGGCGTGATCTGGTTGATGGAGGGGGACGCGGACTCAGGGCTGACCGCGGCCGGGGACGCCGCCCGCGCGGCGGTGGCGGCATTGGGTGGGCAACCCCCGCTGGGGCTGCTGGCATTCGACTGCGTGTCGCGCCGCCGGCTGCTCGGTGACGAGCGCACCCGGGCCTCGGTCAGCCGGATGCTCGACTGGTCGGGCGGCGCGCCGGTCGCCGGGTTCTACACCTGGGGCGAGTTCGCCCGGGTACGCGGCCTCAACGGTTACCACAACCAGACGCTCGTGGTCCTCACAGTGGGTTGACGCCATCCCGCTGCCGGGCGCCAACGTCCCCGCCATCGCCACGGCGCGCAGGCTCTACCCTCGTAGCATGGCCACCCGAGCGTTCTCCTGCGCGGACAATCTGGCCTACCTGCGCCGCGCCGGCGGGCACTACATCGCCGGGATTCGCATGCGCGACGGCAATCCCCTCGTCGAACAGGTGTTGTCCCGCCAAGGCCGCTACCAGCAGGTGACGTGCATGCTCATCAACGCGCGCAGCAGGTCCAACGCGTCCTGGTCGGCCTCGCGGTGCATCCGCAACCAAGTCACATCGTCGAGTTTACCGACCGCAGGGAGTCTAATATGCCCTCTGACCTGCGCTGATGCATAGCTTACATGTTCTCGACGGAAGATCAATCGGTTCGGGCGTGGCTTCTTCACGGGACGGGCAGTGGCGTGCCTAGCAGGCGATCTGTGGTGAGATCCGGTCGTCGATTGGCTTAGAAGGTGAACCGGGTACCGATGCTATTGGGTACGAAGGCTTCGCCGAATCGGGCGGCCATCGCGTGTTGGGCCCGCCAGCCGGTGCAGTGTGCGGGGACGAGCACCTGGGGATCGAGCAGGGCGAGGTCATCGAGCACCCGCGGGATGAGGGGTTCGAACAGCGGCCCGTTGAGGTGGAACCCGCCCAGCAGTGCGTGTAGTGGCTGCTCGCCGGTCAGTCGCCGGGCGTAGCGGCTGATGTTGACCATGCCGGCGTGGCCGCAGCCGCTGATCACGATCAGTCCCTTGCCGCGGACGTTGACGATGAGCGCCTGATCGTCCAGGACGAGCGGGTCGGGCTGCCAGCCTTGATCGATCCATGCCTGCTGGATGGGGAAGCCCGGCTCGTAGCCGCTGACGCGTGGCACCTCGCCGGTGATCAGGACGGATCGGTCGAGCAGGAAGCTTGGTTGCTGGTTTTCGACAATGTCGAAGCCGACCTCCCGCAGCGCGTTCGCGCTGGTGGTCGGTAGCTCGAAGGGTTCACGTCCGGGGAGTACCACGCGGCGGCGGCGCCAGAAATGGGGATGGATGAGCACGGGCATACCGGTCGGGCCAAGGACGCGGAGTAGTCCGTCCAGGCCGGCGGTGTGGTCGAAGTGGCCGTGGCTGCACACGATCGCCTCGATCGAGGATGGATCGATGTCCAGGCGACGCATGTTCTCCACCACCCCGTGGGGGCTGGCGCCGGCGTCGAAGAGCAGCCGATGTTCACGCCCAGCTTTAGAGATGGCGACCAGCATCGACAATCCGTGTTCGGCGATCAAGGCGTCTGGGACCTCACGGTCGGTCATCACCGAACATTGCCGAGCGGGTCGCATCCGATCTGGACCGACCCGGTGGGCCGGCCCCTGGTCGGGCATGAACAGATCCAACGAGTTGTCCATCACCGTGGTCACCGTGACCGCGTCGACCGGTTCGAGGTTGAGTACCTCAACCGGTCCCACGTCGTGCAGGAGCAGGTGCGGATTGTGCTGCGCAGACTCATCGACGCACATGCCGTGCTCCTCATGCGGGAAGTCGTGCCCGGGCATTCTGACAGTAGACCTCCTGGTGGACGCGCTGGCCCCGATCCCTCGGCGGAGCCGCGCCCAATGGGTTCAGAAGAATCGTCTGCTTCGGCCTTGCGGGGGTTGTTGCCGCGGAGGCAGACGGCCCCGGTCACCGAGTGGTGACCGGGGCCGCGGGAGGGCGCGGGATCGTCAGCGGGTTCTGGGCGTTGGGTCGGCGAGTTGCGCTTCGAGGTCGGCGATGCGGCGGTCTTGGAAGCGCATGTTGGAGCGAGCGGCTTTGAGTCGTTCGTCGAGGGTTCGGTTGTCGGTGGTGAGCTGCCGTACTCGCTGTTTGAGGGTGGTGTTCTCGGTGGTGATGCGCTGGATGGTTTCCTCGGTCCATTCGGCTTGCAGGTCGCGGATCTGGCCCATGAGTTCACCGATCCGGTGCGTTGTTGCAGGATTTCGGCGTGCGTTGCCTTCAGGGCGTCTTCGGCGTTGAGTGCGCGTTCCCGCCAGGTCGTCTCTTGTGCAACATCGCGGGCGGTCAGATCTCGGGCTCGTTGTGTGCTGTGCTGGGCGGTCGCGTCGGCGACGGCGGTGCGGGCTTGTGGGTTGTCGTAGAGGAAGGTGCGGGAGACCCGGCCCGGCGGCCGAGGGCGGCGATGGTGACCGTGGTCTTGTCGCGTTTCATCTGGGCGAAGGCTGGCGGTCATCGAACACGCCAGCCGCCGCATCCGCGTTCTCGGCGCCACCGCGCACCCAAGGGCTGCGTGGGTGACTCAGGCCGCCGGTAACCTCGTCATGGACCTGCAGGATGCCGGGTCGAACGCCCGGTGTCGCGGTAGGGACCGCCCTTGCGGGCGGCCCCCCGCACGGATCCCAGCGTGCGGAACTACCGCACTGGGCTCCTGCCTCAGGTTCTGGCCGCGAGGCGCAGGTTCGGGTAGGGATGCATTGTCCGGACTCTGGGTA
>WNGE01014967.1_pt1 | contig 15020 bp, 12 predicted proteins | sample 5400651 | NCBI WGS metagenome assembly WNGE01 (sample SAMN13153370, study PRJNA577476) | soil metagenome | isolation source: 60 cm soil or saprolite under grassland replicate 2 | place: USA:California | collected 2016-06-15 | reverse complement strand
CATCGACGCGATCCCGATCCCCGCTCACACGAACGAGATGGGCCACTTCCAGGCGGCGTTCGCGAGCGTGAACGACACCTACGGCAGGCTCTTCGACGTCGTCACCTATGACGCGGGCGCGCTCTCCGAAGCGAACGGCGCCGCGGTCGTGAAAGCCAACAAGGACTACGTGTTCCGGCTCCGCGGCGACCAGCGCACCATGTACAAGCTGGCCGAGGAACTGCTCGATCCCGCTGACGCGGTCGAGCGGACCGTCGACATCCTCGACCGCCGGACGACTGTGACCCGGACGCTCACCTTGATCGCGGTCGACCCGAGCTGGAGCTACGGCAACGGCAAGGGTCCCGACGAGACGGTGTGGGCTCACGCCCGCACATTTCTCCGGATCGACTCGGAGAAGCTCCGCGACGGCGTGGTGATGGAGAGCGAGATGCGCATGTCGGTCTCGAGCATGGCCCCTGACCGGCTCACGCCGAAGCAGTGGATGCACCTCGTGCGCTGCCACTGGGGCGTCGAGAACAACAACCACCACACCTTCGACACCCCCTTCGCCGAAGACACTCGACCCTGGATCGAGGCTGACGCGAACGGCATGCTCGCCGTGCTGCTGCTGCGCCGGATCGCGTACACGCTGCTCGCGCTCTTCCGCGACGTGACGCTGCGCTCGGACGAGAACCGGGCCATCCGCTGGAAGGACCTGCTCACCTGGGTGCGCGACGCGCTCGTCGCCGCCGCGCCCGAGCACACGACGAACCTCCGCGTCCGCGAGGTCTACGCCGCCGTACGCTGAACTGCCGGGCTCCCACCGGCGGCGCCGACATCGCAGGGCGTCAGGGAAGCGGTCTTCGTGGTCGGCGCCGGCCGGCCTTGGCTGCCGCTTGCCCGGAACGCCAGGCGCCATGCCGCCCGCCAGCCTCGGTCGGACCAGCGAAGCTCGGGTAAGTCCAGGCCGATCAGGTCTGGGCCCTCGCCAGGCCGCCGTGCACTTCGTCAGAGCAGCGGGATACATAACAGCGCCATGGCGCTCGAAGTGACGCTCATCGACTATGCTCGCGATCCGCTGACGAAGCTCTACGGCGCGTACCGCACCTGCTACACGCCGAAGACGCCGCGCGAGGTCTGGTCCGAGATCGGCGACGGCCGCATCGCGCCGGCCGCCATCCGCGACTTCATCCAGGAGCGGCTCAAGACCGGCCACGCCTCGCCGCTCGAGCAGGTGGTTTTCTGGTTCGGCATCTCGGGCGTGTCGCGCTCGCTCAGCCACCAGTTCGTCCGGCACCGCATCGGCATCAGCTTCGAGCAGCAGTCACAGCGGTACGTGAAGTACAGGGAGGACCGCCTCGAGTACGTGACGCCCAAGACCTGGGGGAAGACGCCCGGGATGCGCGAGGAGTACGACCGCCTGATGAAGGAGATCACGCGCGTCTACCAGCTCGCGCTCGAGAAGGGCATCCCCGCGGAGGACGCCCGCTTCGTCCTCCCGAACGCCACGCCCACGAACTTCCAGGTGATGGTGAACTTCGCGGAGCTGCTCCACATCGCGGATCTCCGCCTGTGCTGGCGCGCTCAGTGGGAGATCCGCCACATGGTCGCGCTCATGCGGCGCGAGATCATGAAGGTCATCCCCGAGATCGGCGTCTACCTGCAGCCGAAGTGCGGCGACAAGCGCATGGGGTACTGCGACGAGCCGCTGAAGGACTGGGAAGCCTGCCCGATCGGCAAGGTGCGGCCGCACAAGGAGCAGATCTTCCAGCTCTTCCGCGAGTACAAGGCCGGGAACCTCGTCCCGCTCGGCGAGGCGGATCTCAGGAAGGTGGAGGACGCGGGGAACGAGGAGTAGCTGCCGCGACCCTGGAAGGGAGCCCGGGACGAGCGCTCGACGGCTTAGGATGGAGTCCTCCCCGAGAGGGCCTCCATGTCACGCGTCGTCAAGCTCGCCTCCGCGCTCCTCCTCCTCTCGCCGTTCGCGGCGGGCGCGCAGACGAGCAACCTGCAGCTCCGGGCGGAGCGTGCGCCGGCGGGCATGGCCGTCCCGAACGCCTCCGTCGCCGGCGCCGAGGAGCCGATCGCGCTCGAGGCGAACCCGGCCGGCATCGGCTTCCTCGACGACTTCACGCTCCAGTACTTCCACGAGGGTCGCAGCGGCACCGGCCAGGGCGGTGACGGATTCTGGCTCGCGACACCGCTCGGCGCGCTCGTCCCCGAGCTCGCGATGCAGTGGATCCGCCCCGCCGACGGGCTGGGCGCGCGCTTCCGGAAGACCACCCTCGGCATCGCGCTCTCGGGCGGCCAGTCGGGGTCCTTCGCGCTCGCCTGGAACTTCTATGCCTCGCCGGACCGCGACCTCGACCGGCTGGGCAGCCTCGACGCGGGGCTCACGCTGCGGCCGTCGCGCCACCTCTCGCTCGCCGCGACGGCGCTCGGGATGAACGCGCGCCTCGGCAACCAGCGCCTCCCCATCCGCTACGACTTCGGCCTCGCCACCCGCCTGTGGAGGGACGCGCTCACCCTCTCCGCCGACCTGCTCACGGACGATCGCGCCAGGGACGACGTCACGCTGAACGCCCTCGCGCTCGGCGCCGGCGTGGAGCTCTCCGGCGGCGTCGCCCTGCACTTCCAGTATCAGCTCCCGCTCCACGGCGGGCTCGCCGGTCCGGCCGGCGCGAGCTACGCCCAGCTCGCGATCGCCTTCAACGGCGCGCACTCGGGCCTCACGACGGCCGGGGCCGGCGGCGACGGCGCGGACCGCACCTGGCTCGTCGGCGCGCGCTTCTCGTCGCAGCGCTACCGCGGCCCCCACCTCGGCGGCTCGGAGGTCCCGGCGGTGGACCTCGGCGCGTCGCTGTCGCGATCGCGCCCGCTCTTCTTCGGCGGCGAGCGCGATCCCTACGGCGCCGTCCTGCGCCGGCTCGCGGAGGCGCGGGACGATCCCTCCGTCCCGGCGATCGCGGTCAAGATCGACAGCCTCCCCATCGGCCAGGGCCGCGTCGAGGAGCTCAGGCGTCTCCTCCTCGAGATCAAGGCGAAGAAGCCGGTGACGGCGTACCTCGTCGGCGGCGAGATGAAGGAGTACTACCTCGCGAGCGCCGCCACCCTCGTGCTGGCGCCGCCCTCGGCCACCCTCTTCCCGGGCGGCCTCACGTCCTCGACGCCGTTCGTCCGCGACGCGCTCGGGAAGCTCGGTGTCACGTTCGACGTCGTGACCGCCGGCGAGTACAAGAGCGCGCCCGACCCGCTGGTGCGGCAGGACATGAGCGACGCGCAGCGGGAGGTGACCGACCGCATCCTCGACGACGTCTTCGGACGCCAGGTGCGCGGCATCGCGGCGGCGCGCGGCCTCGACGAGCAGCGCGTGCGCGAGCTCGTCGACACCGGCATCTTCTCGGCCGAGCAGGCGCGCGAGGCGAAGCTCATCGACGCCGTGACGTGGCCCGACGAGGTGGACAAGGCGCTCTCGGCCCGTCTGGGGCGCCGCGTCCAGCTGGCCGCGCGCTGGGACCGCGCCGAGGAGCGCTCGGCGCAGCGCTGGGGGCCGCGGCGCGCCATCGCGCTGGTGCGGGTCGAGGGCACGCTCGCGGCGGGCAAGAGCAGGTCCGATCCGCTCGGGACCGGCGGCATCGCCGGGGCGGAGACCATCGTAAGCCTCGTGAAGCAGGCCGCCGGCGACGACGAGGTCGCGGCGATCGTGCTGCGCGTCGACTCCCCGGGAGGCGACGGGCTCGCCTCGGACCTCATCTGGCGGGAGGTGGTGCAGGCGCGCCGCGCCGGCAAGCCCGTGATCGCCTCGATGGGCGACCTCGCCGCGAGCGGCGGGTACCTCGTCGCGGTGGGCGCCGACGCGATCGTCGCCGAGCCGTCCACGCTCACGGGATCGATCGGCGTCTTCGCCGTGAAGCCGGACCTGTCGGGCCTCCTCGGCAAGATCGGCGCGAACCTCGTCACGGTGAAGCGCGGCCAGCACGCCGATCTCCAGACGATACGGCGTCGCTGGACCAACGAGGAGCGCGCGCTCGTGCAGCGAGAGGTGACGGCGTTCTACCGCCTCTTCCTGGGACGCGTCGCCGAGGGGCGCCGCATCCCGAAGGCGGACGTGGAGCGGATCGCCGGCGGGCGTGTATGGACCGGGGCGCAGGCCGTCGAGAACGGCCTCGTGGACCGGCTCGGCTCGCTCGAGGACGCCGTCCGGCTCGCTAAGCAGCGGGCCGGGTACGCCCCGGACGCCGACCTCGAGCTGCGGCCGTTCGAGCCGGAGCGCAGCTTCCTCTCCGACCTGGCGGGAGGCCTCGCAGCCTCGAGCGAGAGCCCTCTCGCCTCCGCGGTCGCCCGCGTGCCGGAGCTGCGCGCGCTCGCGCTCCTCCTCGAGCTGGGTCCGCTGGTGGCACTCCCGCCGGGGTGGATCGGCTCGGGCGACGCGACCTTCGCTCCGGGCGCCGTCCAGTGAGCCCGGGACGTCCCCGAAGAAAACGACGCACTTGGTCTTTCGTTCCTGCCGTTTTTTTGCTATGAACAGGTTGTTTCCCTTCCGCGGGCGATTTAGGTTTCACGCGGCGGGGGGACGTACCCCCGGTCGCTAGGCTCCCAGTTGACAGGCGACGCGCCGCGCGGGAACGCGCCGGCGGATGTCGCGGGGATCGGGGGGCGGGCGGAGCACGCGGACACCTTCATCGAACCGGTCCGCGCTCTCGCACCGCAAGCAAAGCCCAAGCAAGGACGTGCCGTGGTGGGCCACAGGCCCCCGGCTCGGAGCAGACACAGCATGACAGAGAACGAGCAGACCCCGTCCGCGGGCGACGCGCCCGCTCCTCCCGCCAACGACAAGCCGGCCCAGGCCGAAGGCGGCGGCGATTCGCAGGTGGCGACGCTTCCGGAAGGCACATCCGGCCAGCCCGGTCCGGGGCGGCGTCGCCGGCGCCGGCGCGGCCGCCGCGGTCGTGGCGGTCAGCCGGGGCAGCCACCCACCCAGAACGGCCAGGGGCAGCCCCAGACCGCCGCCGCGAATGGCGCCACGGGCGCTCCCGCCGCAGCGGGAGCACCGCAAGGCCAGGCGCAGCCCGAGACCACCGAGGAGGTCGAGGGCGTCCTGCAGTTCGAGGGCAAGGGGCTCGGCTGGCTCCGCGACCCGAAGCGCAGCTACCTGCCGCAGGCGTTCGACGTGGAGGTTCCCCGCTGGCTCGTGGAGCGGATGCACCTGCAGCCCGGCGTGCTCGTCAAGGGCGTCGCGGCCGTCCGCAACATGAAGCGGATCCTCACCCGCGTCGACCAGGTCGAGGGCACCGACCCCATCGCCGTCGCGCGGCGCACGCACTTCCAGAACCTCACGCCGACCGATCCGACCGAGAAGCTCATCATGGAGACGCGGCCGGACGAGATGGTCGGCCGGGTCCTCGACCTCATCGCCCCCATCGGCCTCGGTGCGCGCGCGCTCATCACCTCGCCGCCCAAGGCCGGCAAGACCATCATGCTGCAGCGGATCGCGCAGGCGATCACCGCGAATCGCCCCGACGTGCACCTCATGGTGCTGCTCGTGGACGAGCGGCCCGAGGAGCTCACCGACATGCGCCGGAACGTCCAGGGCGAGGTCGTCGGCTCTTCCAACGACCGGCCCGCGGACGAGCACATCCACGCGGCGGAGATGGCGCTCGAGCGCGCGAAGCGCCTCGTCGAGGGCGGGAAGGACGTCGTCATCCTGCTCGACTCGATCACGCGCCTCGCCCGCGCCTACAACCGCGAGGTGGAGTCGTCGGGCCGCACCCTCACGGGCGGCGTGGACAGCCGTGCCCTCGAGCGCCCCAAGCGCCTCTTCGGCGCCGCGCGCAAGGCGGAGGAGGGCGGCTCGCTCACCATCATCGGGACGGCGCTCATCGACACCGGCTCGCGGATGGACGAGGTGATCTTCGAGGAGTTCAAGGGCACCGGGAACATGGAGGTCGTGCTCTCGCGGCAGCTCGCGGAGCGCCGCATCTTCCCCGCCATCGACATCGCGGCGTCGGGAACGCGCAAGGAGGAGAAGCTCTTCCTGCCGAAGGAGATCGAGAAGATCCGGAAGCTCCGCGGCGCGCTCGCGTCGCTGAAGCCGGTCGAGGCGATGGAGCGGCTCCTGAAGAAGCTCTCCGAGTTCGACACGAACGAGGAGTTCCTCTCGAGCTTTTGACTCGCCTTCGCCGTTCGTCGCGGCTGAGAAAGGCCGGCCGGCATCGGGTCTGACGGGCCCCACCACCTCGCCCTACCTCGCGAGGAGCCCCGCGCGGGATTGCGGCCAGGCCGCCCGCGCGCGATGATGCCGGAGCCGGTCCACCGGCGCCCGACATGCTCCCCGACCGCGTCCTCATCGTCGACGACGACGAGCTCATCCTCCGGGCGCTCGCCCGCATCCTGGAGGCGGCGGGCTTCACGACACGGTGCTACCTCACGCCCGACGAGGCGCTGGCCGCGATCGAGGGCGACGGCCCGGTCGTCATCATCTCCGACTACATGATGCCGGAGATGGACGGCATCACCTTCCTCAAGCAGGCTCGCCTGCGCGCCCCCGGCGCGGTGCGCATCCTCTGCACCGCGGCCGAGGACTTCAACGTCGCGCTCCAGGCGGTGAACTCCGGCGAGGTGTACCGGATCATCTCCAAGCCATGGCACCAGCAGGAGCTCCTCGCGACCGTGACCCAGGCCGCCGAGGCGGCGCGGCTGCGTCGCGAGAACGAGCGCCTGACGGCGGAGGTGCAGCGGCAGAACGGGCAGCTCCGCGAGATCAACCTCAAGCTCGAGGAGATGGTGCGCCAGCGGACGCAGGCGCTCCTCGAGGGCCTCATCGCGGCGCTCGACTACCGCGACGCGGAGACGCAGTGGCACTCCCGGCGCGTGTCCCTCTACGCGCGCCGCCTCGGGCAGCAGCTCGGCATCCACGAGCCCGACCTCACCACGATCGAGCATGGCGCGCTGCTCCACGACATCGGCAAGATCGGCATCCGCGACGGCGTGCTGCTCAAGCCCGGGCCGCTCGACGCCGACGAGTGGGTCGAGATGAAGAAGCACCCGGAGCTGGGCTGGGCGCTCCTGCAGCGCGTCGACTACCTGCGCCCCGCCTCCTCGATCGTGATGCAGCACCAGGAGAAGTGGGACGGGACGGGGTATCCGGCCGGCCTGAAGAGCGACGGGATCGTCATCGGGGCGCGGGTCTTCCACGTCGTGGACACGCTCGACGCCATCACCAGCGACCGCCCCTACCGCAAGGCGCGGCCGTTCGCCGACGCGCGCGCCGAGGTGGTCCGCTGCCGCGGCACCCAGTTCGACCCGCGGGTCGTGGACGCGTTCCTCGCGGTGCCGGGCGAGGAGTGGGAGCGCATCCGCCTCGACGTCGAGACGGTGGCGGTGCTCCGCCTCGACGTCGAGACGGTGGCGGTGCTGTCGGCGGACCTGGCCGAGCGCCCGCCCATCCCGGAGCACGACGACCGGGCGCTCGAGCCGGCGACCCGCCTCGCCGTCCCGTCGGCGTGAGCGGCGAGCGCCGCCGCGCTCACCCCTCGGGATCGATCGACTGATCCATCTCCAGCGCCGGGAGCGCCTGCGTCGGGTAGCCCACCTGCCGCGCGGGGACCCCGGCCACCGTGCAGTGGGGTGCACGTCGTCCTCGCGGATGCGGCTCCAGATCTCGTTGTCAGATCTCGTTGTCTGCGACGTGGTTCATGGCAGATCCTCCACGCCCCGGCGGGCGCGCGGCACGGACCCACGTCGCACCACACCGGCGCCCATCGGGTAGACTCCCGGGGTGGCATGGGCGGCGCGGGACGGGAGGGCGCGGCCGGCGATCTTCGCCGGCGTGACCGCTTGCGCGGTGGCGATCGCGGCGCTCGTCCCGCGCCTCGCGCAGGACCCGCGCTACCACCGCTTCGCCGACACCCGCAGGCTGCTCGGCGTCCCGAACGCGCTCGACGTCCTGTCGAACGCCGGCTTCGCCATCGTGGGCGCGTGGGGCCTCGCGGCGGTCGGCTCCGCGACGTTCGTCGACCGGCGCGAGCGCCTCCCGTGGTGGTTGCTCTTCGCTGGGGTCGCGCTCACCAGCGCCGGCTCGGCCTGGTACCACCTCCACCCGACGAACGCGTCGCTCGTCTGGGATCGGCTGCCGATGACGCTCGGCTTCATGGGCCTCTTCGCCGCGCTCGTGGGCGAGCGCGTCTCGGTCCGCTGGGGCGTCGCGCTCCTCGGGCCGCTCGTCCTCCTCGGGGCCGCCTCGGTCGGCTACTGGACCCTCACCGAGGCGCGCGGCGCCGGCGACCTGCGGCCCTATCTCCTCGTGCAGCTCTACCCGCTCGCGGCGGTCCCGCTCCTGCTCTCGCTCTTCCCGGCGCGCTACACGCGCGGCGCCGGGCTGCTCGTCGCGCTCGCGTGGTACCTCGCGGCGAAGGTCGTGGAGAGCCTCGACGCGGAGATCTTCCACGCCCTCGGGTTCGTGAGCGGGCACACGCTGAAGCACCTGTTCGCGACGGCCGGGGCAGCCTCACTCGTGCGGATGCTCGTCGGGCGAGAGCCCATGCCGGCCGGCGCTCATGCTTCGCCACATCGTGCGCTCGGCGCCGGGTGACGCCGAAACGCAGGGCGTCCTCCCGAAGACCTGGCAATGAAGGGGGCGGCCGGAGGGCGGGCGCGACCGCGCCAGCGGCTGGTGACGGTGGGCGGGGGTCGCTCGGCGCGGCTGCGAACGCGCGCGTTGAGGCGCGGCGGCCGCCGGCCCGTGACCGAGGCCATGCGGTAGCCCACCGGCCGCGCGCGGAGGACCCGTTATACTGCGGCCATGGCCACGAGCTGCTACCGCTGCGGCGCGGAGGTGCGCGTCGACGGCCCGGTGGGCCGCCGCACCACCTGCCCGGAGTGCGACGCCGACCTTCACGCCTGCATCTGCTGCCGCTTCTACGACGAGTCCGCCCCGCACGCGTGCCGCGAGCCGCACGCCGACCACGTCCTCGACAAGGAGGCGTCGAACGCCTGCGAGCTCTTCCAGCTCGGGGACGGCGCCTCGCGGCGCAAGGTGAGATCGCGGGCGGCGCGCGACGCCCTGGGGGCGCTCTTCGGCGAGACGCCCAGGCGGGAGGACGACCCGCGCGACGCGCTCGAGGCGCTCTTCCGGAAGAAGTGATGCGGGCGCGATGAAGCTCGTCACCTGGAACGTGAACGGCATCCGCGCGCGCGAGGCGCAGCTCCGCGAGCTCGTCGAGCGCGAGCATCCCGACGTCGTGTGCCTCCAGGAGATCAAGGCGACCCCGACCCAGGTGCCGGCGCTCCTCTTCGACCCGGGCGGCTACTGGGCGTACTGGCACGGCGCGTCGGCGTACTCCGGCGTGGCGCTCCACGTGCGGCGCACGCTCGCGCCGGAGCGCCCCGCCTTCGCGCACCCGTCGTTCGACCACGAGTGCCGGATCGTGACCGCCGAGCTGGGACCGCTGACGGTCGCGTCCGCCTACGTGCCGAACGGCGGGAAGGACTTCGCCGCGAAGATGCGCTTCCTCGAGGCACTCGACGCCTGGATCGCCGAGCGGCACGGGCAAGGGCGGCAGCTCGTCCTGTGCGGCGACCTCAACGTGGCGCGCGCCGACGTGGACGTGCACCCCAAGGAGCGCAAGCCGGGCGCCATCGGCCAGCGCCCCGAGGAGCGCGAGCTCTTCGCGCGGCTCCTCGGGCGCGGCCTCGTCGACCTCGGCCGCGCGCTCCACCCGTCCGACGACGCGCTCTTCACCTGGTGGGCGCCCTGGCGCAACCTGCGGCAGCGCAACATCGGGTGGCGCATCGACTACGTGCTCGCGAGCGAGCTGCTCGCGGCGCGCGCCACGCGCTGCGACTCCCTGCGCGAGTTCGGCACGAGCGACCACGGGCCGATCGTGGTCGAGCTGAGCGACACGACGGCTGCCCCCTTCCGTTCGCCCTGAGCGTAGGGCCGCCGCCGTGCATCCGTCACCCTGGGTGCGGCCCGAAGTCGAAGGGCGAGCGCGGACACGAGCTCCGCTCAGTACATGCTCTGGACGATCCAGTCGACGTACTTCTCGCTGCCGTCCTCGATCCGCAGCGCGATCACCTCGGGCACCTCGTACGGGTGGAGCGCCACGACGCGGTCGCGCAGCTCGGGGAAGCGCTTGGCGGGCAGCTTCAGCACGAGGAGCGCCTCCTGCTCGTCGCACACCTTCCCCTGCCACCGGTAGATGGAGCGGACGCCGGGGACGACGTTGCCGCAGGCGGCGAGCTTCTCCTCGACGAGCGTGCGCGCGATCCGCGCCGCCTCCTCGGCGCTCGGCGCCGTCACCAGCACGACCAGCGTGTCCGTCACAGCCCCTCCGCCTTGGCGATCAGCTCCTTCATGATCTCGCTCGTGCCGCCCGCGATCGTGAGGAGGCGCACGTCGCGCCACGCGCGCGCGATGTCGGTCTCGAGCACGTACCCCATGCCGCCGTGCAGCTGCATGCAGTCGTAGGCGACGCGCTGCGCGAGGTCGCAGGCGACGAGCTTCGCCATCGAGACGTGCTTCACCGCCGGCTCGCCGCGCGCGAAGAGGTCCGCGGCCCGGTAGGTGAGCCAGCGCGCCGCCTCCACGGCGGAGAGGTGCTCGGCGAGCTTGTGGCGCCACACCTGCATCGAGGCGACCGGCCGGCCGAAGGCGTGGCGCTCGCGCCCGTACGCTGTCGCGTCCTCGAGCATGAGCTGCATGGCCGCGACCGCGATGACCGCCGCGACGAGCCGCTCGCCCTGGAAGTTCGCCATCACGTAGGCGAAGCCCTGGTTCTCCTCGCCCAGCAGGAAGCGGCGCGGGATCCGGCAGTCCTCGAAGTAGAGCGCGGCGGTGTCCGACGCGAGGTTCCCCACCTTCTCGAGCTTGCGCGACACGCCGAAGCCCTTCACGTCCGTCGGGAAGGTGACGAGCGAGATGCCGCCGTAGCCCGGCTCGCCGGTGCGGACCGCGAGCGTGAGGAAGTCGGCGCGCGTGCCGTTCGTGATCCACATCTTGCTGCCGTTCACGACGAGGTCGTCGCCGTCGCGCCGCGCGGTCGTCCGGAGGGCCGCCACGTCGGAGCCCGCGTCGGGCTCGGAGATGGCGAGGGCCGCGATCTTCTCGCCGCGGATGGCCGGGGCGAGGAACTCGCGCTTCTGCTCCTCGGTGCCGAGGTCCGCGATGACGGGGATGGCCATCTCCCCCTGCACGAGCATGGCCATGTTGAGGCCGGCCGAGCGCGACCGGACGAGCTCCTCCGCGTACGCGACGACGTACCAGGAGTCGAGCCCTGAGCCGCCCCACTGGACCGGGTGGCGGATCCCGAACAGGCCGAGCTCGCCGAACCGCTGGAACAGCTCGCGTGGGAAGAGGCCGGCCTCGTCCCACTCCCGCGCGTGCGGCGCGAGCTCCCGCTCGCACAGCTCGCGCACGGTCCGGCGGAACGCCTGGTGCTCTTCGGTGAACGGCTCGAACGCGACCGGCATGCTGGCGCCCCCGTGGTCCGAGTTGTAGGAGCGGCGCGCTCCCGCGGCCAGCCCGCGCGCCGTCAATGCCCGTACATCGCGAGCGACAGCACGCCCTCGGTGACGCCGGGCGTCCGGCGCCACTCCGCCGAGAGCGAGACGCGCCCGAGGTGCAGGCGGCCCATCGCGGCGAGCTGGAAGGTGGTCCGGGGCGCGGCGAGCGGAAGCCACCGCCACGACGCGGTGGCGAGGAGCACGGCGCGCTCGCCGCCGGCGAGCCGCACGAGCGCGCCCGGGCCGATGCCGGGGCGGACCGGGGCACCCGCCAGGCCGCGCAGGTCGGGCGCGGCGAGGAGCTCGACGTCGGCGCTGGGGAGGATCGCCAGGGCGCCCCTGCCGGCGAGCAGGGCGGGCCCGCCGCCGGCCTCGGCGCGCCCCGCCACGCACCCGCGGCAGCCCGAGTCGGCGACGCGGGTCGCGCCCGCGCGGAGCTTCCAGGAGACGCGCCGCTCGAACCGGTCGAAGTCGTTCAGCGACGTCGCCTCGACGAGCGCGGCGTCGTCGAGCCGGACCGAGCGGGAGCGCGGCAGGACCGCGAGCCGGAGCTTCAGGAACTCGAGCTGGGTCCGTGGCGAGAAGCCGGCGGGGGGATCGGCGAGGTCGTGGAGCGCCAGCCGGCCGTCGAGGACGACGAGCGGACCGTCCGCGCTCGAGCCTCCAACCCCGGCGCCGACGCGCAGGGAACCGTGACCGCGCTCCGGGCCTCCCGCCGGCGGCGGCGCGATCTCGAGCGCGTCGCTCGGCACACGGATCGCGCTCCGGCGCTCGAGCAGGCGCTGCCGCAGCGCGTCCGCGGCGAGGTCGGTCCCCTCCACGATGGCGCGCCCGTGGCGCACGTCGACGAGGTCGAGCGCGGTGTCGAGCACGCGCACCCGCTGCGCCTCGGACGCGCGCGCGAACCCGTCCGGCTCTCGGCCGCCGGCGAGCGCCTCCACGTCGTCCAGCTCCGGGCCCGAGAGACGGGACGCGCGCGCCGCGAGCTGCGTCCGGCCCGACGCGCGGAAGCGGACCTCGCGCACGAGCCCGGGGTTCGCGAAGAGCGCCTTCACCGCGTCGGCCGGCAGCACCACCGGCCCGAGGTGCGAGACGAGCTCGATGCGGGGAACCGCCGCCTCGAGCGCGCCGAGCACGTGGTACGAGCAGTTCTCGGTCAGGTAGTAGTAGTCGAACCACGTCTGGCCGAGCTCCCACAGGTGGGCGACCAGCATCCCGCGCTCGAGCGGCCCGAGCGCGAGCTCGTACTCCCACAGGTCGCGCGACTCGTAGTCGGCGTACTCCCGGACCTTGTAGAAGTAGGGCCGCGCGGTGAACTCGCCGCGGAAGAGCCCGGTGAGCCCCTTCACCACGTAGAGGAACGCGTTCGACGTGGTCACCGTCGCGGCGTAGTCGACCCCCTGGTCCACGAGGTCGAGCCGCGCGCCGGGCGCGCCCGGCTCCGCCTTCCCGAGCCGCAGGAAGGTGTGGCCGAAGGCCGACGCGGGGTTGTTGAGGTAGTACGACGAGAAGACGAGCGTCACCGACCGGCCGCCCACGCGCTCGTGGAACGCCTCGAAGCGCGGGCAGGCGCGCGGCGGGAGACGCGCGAGGTCGAAGCGCAGCGCCCCCGCGAGATAGACGAAGCGCGCGGGGAAGCGGCACTGCGCGTGATCGGCCTTCACGTCGGCGGCCGCGGCCGGCGCGGGCGCGAAGAACGCGCGCAAGGTCGCCTCGAGCTCCGCCGCGGGGTCGCCGCTCCCCCGCGGCGCGAGGAAGAAGTCCGGGCCGTCAGCCTCGCTCTCGAAGCCGCCCAGGAGCCGCGCGCGCCAGTGCCCGAGGCGCAGCCACCCCTTCTCGCGGGCGAGCCCCTGCGCGCGCGCCGCGGCGACGAGCTCCGGGAGGTACGCCGGATCCGGCTCGGGTGCGCCGGCGGCCGTCGCGGCGCGCGGGAGCGCGAGCGCGGCGGCGATGAGGACCGCGCTACTTCTCAAGTGCCGGCGATGGCGCCGCAGGCGAGCGAGGCGTCCGAGCGGAGCGTCCCGATCACCGCCTCGGAGACCTTCTCGGCCGGGACCGTCTCACCCGGGAAGAGCTCCGCGAAGCGCTTCTGCAGCACGGCGCCCACGGATCTCGCGTCCTTGCAGCCAGCGAGGGTCGTGAGCGTCGTGATGGTCTCACCCGAGCCGCGCGCCGCGTCCTTCGCGAGCGCCTCGCGGTTCCCCTCGATGAAGGTCTTCGTGCCGGCGGTGCCAATCACGCTCTCCCCGCAGTTCGAGGTCCCGAACGTGATGCCGAAGGTCTGGCTCCCGAAGGTGCCGTTCGTCGTCGCGGCCAGGATCTGGATCGCGCCCTTCTGGTCGCCGAATACCATCGAGCCGAGACCACAGCCCGCGGCGCCGTAGGTCGATTTCCCCGTCGCCGCCGGGTTCGCTGCGTACGCGCTGCCCGCGGCCAGAACGAGGGCCGCCATCACGATCCCTGCCTTGCGCATGCATTGACTCCTCGTCAAAGGTTGCCAGCGCCGCGGACGATAGCGCGCCCTGCGCATGCCATTCCCGTCCCGCTCGGGGGAGCCCCGCGCGTCACCCACGCTGGCGTTGTCCCAGCAGGGTCCCGTACGTGACGCCGGCAACGCCGAGCACCACGCCCAGGAGCCCCGCCAGGCCGGGGCGCTCGCCGAGGAGCGGCACCGCGAGCGCGTACTGCGCGATGGGGGTGAGCTGCAGCCACACCGCCGCCTCGGAGACGGAGAGCGCTCCGTAGGCCTCGGTCATGAGCACCTGCGCCGCGAACGCCGAGAGCGCGACGAGGACCGCGACCGCCCAGGGAGCGCCGAGCGCCGGCCATGGGTCGAGCGCGAAGGGCAGCACGACGGGGAGGCCGGCCACGCAGAACCAGAAGAAGATGGTGGGTGCGTTGTCGGTGCCGCGCATGGCGCGGATGACGTTCGCGCTCGTCGCCGCGAAGATCGCCGCCGCGAGCGCCGCGGCCTCGCCCCATCCCACGGTGACCCGCAGCGCGCCCTCGCCGAGCACGAGCGCGACCCCGCCCGTCGCGAGGAGGAGCGCGAGCACGAGGTGCAGCGTCGGGCGCTCGTCGAAGGTGAAGAAGGACATCGCGGTCGCGATGATGGGGAACAGGTTGTAGAGGAGGCCCGCCTCGCCGGCCGGGATGCGCGCCAGGGCGGCGAAGTAGAGCACCACCACGAGGCCGCCCGACAGGCCGCGCGTGACGAGCAGCCGGATGTTGCGAGGGCGGTAGGTCCCGGGCCGGAGCCGAAAGACGACGAGCGACACGGCGGCGCCGACCGTGAACCGCACCACGGAGAGGTGACCCGCCGTGAAGCCCCCCGGCGCGCGCGAGAGGCGCCGCGCCAGGACCGCCATCAGCCCGAAGCAGAGGCCGGACCCGGCGAGGAGGAGGCGGGCGCGGCCGCGGCCACCCCGGGCCTCGCGGCGCGCCGCGGGGTGCTCGAGCTGCGTCGCGCCAGGCGGCGCCACGCTCATGCCGGGTCCACGGGCTCGAGCACGCGGGTCACCTCCACGGCAGCGGCG
>WNGE01016332.1_pt1 | contig 15022 bp, 13 predicted proteins | sample 5400651 | NCBI WGS metagenome assembly WNGE01 (sample SAMN13153370, study PRJNA577476) | soil metagenome | isolation source: 60 cm soil or saprolite under grassland replicate 2 | place: USA:California | collected 2016-06-15 | reverse complement strand
CCCGGACCGGCCCGAACACGCTGGCCAGGCCCCGGCCGTGACCCTCTTCCACGGTGCCGTGCCGGATCCCGGCGGCGCTCGTGACTCCTTCGGCCCGCTGCTCGCGGGCGCTGTCGATGTCGAACGTGGCCTGCAGCAGGCGCCGCTGCAGCTCGCGTCCCTCCTGGCCGATCACCTTCTCCCGCTCCCCGTGATCGAGGTACCCGGCCTCGTCCGCGGCCCAGGCCGCCAGCCCGGCGAACTGCTCCGCCGGGGCGGCGAGCGCCGCCGCCAGCTCCCCGTCCAGCGGGGCCTCGCTCCCGTCCTCCCGGACCTGCCTGATTGTCACCGAGAACCTCACCGTCACCGCCGTGCCTCCAGATGCCTGCCGGGAATGGTTCCCGCTCATCATCCCGGAAACGGCCCCGGACCCTGCGGAACCAGTGACGGGACCCATCCCGGCCGCGTCCCGGACGCACCGCCGCCACCCGCTGACCAGGATCAATCACCATCAGTAATGCCAGATACGCCATGAAACGCCCTGACTCTCCCAACATAAGCCGGTTCAACCCGAAATTAGGAGATGTTGATACCTGTCAAAAAGACGCACCCCCCCCGACACCCAGCAATACCAAGGTATTTCACGATCTGCCTGCGAAGGATGCCGATGGAGGTACCGCCAAACCATCACACCGAACGACTTGCCCCCCAACCCGTATGAGCATTAGGAGGAAACACGGCTCGTCCCGCACACCTCGCCCATCGTGCCACCACGGCGATGAGCGGCAAGCCAGCAAACGATTACAGGACACGCCAGGGCGGAACCCCGACCAACCACTTGAGCAGCAAGATCTCAGCACATGGGCCACTGAACTGGCTGCCACCCTGCCGCCGCTCACCCAATCACAGGCCGCCACCGTGGGCAGGATCGCAACGCGGCTCGACGCACGCATCGGCCACGAACAGGCGGCTTGAAGCGCGGTTACTTGATTTTGATGCGGCGGATGATCTCCGCCTGGTTGATGCCACCCGCGCCGCGCTCCATCGGGGTAATGACTAGGTGTCTACCCCGCAGGGCCATCTTGAGCAGGTCTCGCTTCTCCTTGTCGTCAGCGGCATCCCACCGCCGCTGCCACTGTTCGCGACTCGCCTCCAACGGCACCTGCCCCGCCGGACTGTAGCCAGGGCGGGAGACCGCTTCACGCTCAGCCTTCAGCTTTGCTATACGCTGGTCGAGCGGCTTGATAGCCACGTCGTAGCGATTGAGCGCGAGTTCACCGCGTCCCAAGCGGTCCGCAAGAGCCTCCGCGACATCCTCCGCCTCGGCAATCGCCAGGTCGAGCCGGGCCGCCTCGCTGGCGATCTCACGTGCCGCAGTCTCGATCGCAGCCGTATTGCGCGGGTCCGACAAGATCTCGATCACCAGCGTTGATACGGCTTTATCCAGAGCCCGCTGGTCGATAGAGGTTTTCCCGCATCCTCCGACGCTCCTGACGCACCAGTAGTGACGGCGTACTGACCCGTCCGGGTAGGGTTTCATCGCCTTCTGGGCTCGACCATACAGAGGGAAGCCGCAGCCCGGGGCTCCGCAGACGGCGAGGGCCGCACAGAGGTAGCGGGTCGGCCGCCCGCGGCGACGGGCCGCGAAGATCGCGCACACCTGGTCGAAGTCTTCCTCGCTGACGATCGGCTTGCCTGGCAGGCGGCCCACCACCGCTTTCCCCCCCGTCTCAGGGTTGGTCTTGTAGGTGATCCGACCGCAGTTGATGGGGCGGATGAGCAGGTTCTTCAGCGAGGTGTTGTCCCACGGGTTACCGTGGCTGCTCCGGATGCCACGTGCGTCGAGGTCGGCGACCAGCGCCATGAGCGTTTCGCCAGCCAGCACCCGGTTCGTCATCTCGCGGATGATTTCCGCTTCATCTTCCCGAACGGTTACTCGATCTTCCTCGAATCCGAATGATCGGACAGAGTTGTTGGGCTCGCCGGACATGGCCCTGAGCTTTTTGCCCCGGGCGCTCCTGGTCGACAGCCGGTCGGAGTAGTAGGCGGCGGCGTTGATCGCGTCGCGGAACGCCTTCTTGCCGTTGGGGGTTGTCAGGTCGTACTCGCTCTCGCTGTCAAGCACCAGCAGCCCGCGGTCGGCCAGGTCGATCATCCGCTCGCCGTCCTTCGGCTGCCGGGTGAATCGTTCGAGGTCGAACATGATCGCCCCGCCGGAGATACCGCTCTCCAGCCGGTCCATCAACTCGTCCCACGCCTCGCGCTTGACGTTCGGGTTCCAGGCGGACCGGTCGAGGTCGATCAGAACCTTGCCTTCCGGCAAGCCGAGATCGACGAGCCTGACGCGGCAGACCGCGACCTGGCCAGTGGTCGACGGCTCGCGCTTCTCGTCGCGCTTCAGGCGGCTGACCCGAGCGTAGATGTCGACCGGCTGCGCGCTGCTAGTGCCAGCATTCATGGACAAATTATAGCAAAAGATAGTTCAACCAGCGTGGACTCGTACTCGATCCGGCAGCCGGTCGGCGTGGTCGCGGGCATCACGCCGTTCAACTTCCCGGCCATGGTGCCGATGTGGATGTTCCCGCTCGCCATCGCGTGCGGCAACACGTTCACGTGCTCAAGCCGTCGGAGAAGGACCCGTCCGCTTCCCTGCTGCTGGCCTCGCTGTGGGCGATGCCTAGGCGCTGATCTCATCGCCCCTGTGAGGGGCCGCTTTTTCGACTTCTGGCATGTGCAGGCGTTCGTAATGCGACACCGATGTCGGTTGCCAAGGAGATGTGTGTTCGGCGGGACGTGAGCCTTTTGTGGCGTGGAGGTGACAAGTTCGTATCTCCGCCGGTTCGGGGTTCTCGCCGTGAATTGTCAGTGGGCTGCGCTAGGTTCGCTGTCGTCGGCGGAGCGATGGCCCGGTGACGTGGCGTGAGGATGGGCGATGCGGCTTCGGATTGAGGTGACGACGAGCGCGTCGGAGCTGCCGTGGGCGAGTGTGCTGCGGCCGGGGCGTTCGCTGCTGTATGACCTGCTGGCGCGTGCCACGCCAGGCCTGGGCCGCCGGATTCATGACGGCGGGCTGGGACCGTATGGCATGGTCCCGTTCGGTTACGGCGCGCCGGTATTTCCGGATGCGGTGCGGCGCCGGGGCGCGTATGCGGCGGGCGGGCGCGGGGCGATGGAGGCTGGCAGTCCGCTGCTGGAGGTGGTGGAGGCGTGGTCGCGCGCGCTGGCGGGCCGGGATCTGATCGACTGGGGCGGGGTCGCCTTTCATGTGCAGCGTGTTGTCCCGGTGGATCCCCCGGAGTTCGCGGCGGGCCGGGCGCGGTGGCGGACGCTGACGCCGGTGGTGATGAAAGGCAGCGGCCGTGATGACGGCGGCGTGCGCCGGACCAGGCAGGCGTGGGTCCTGCCGACCGAGCCGGAGTTCGCGGAGTACTTCGTGGGGAACCTGCGGCGTAAGGCACGCACGCTCGGCCTTGACCCGGACGTGGAACTGGACGCGATCACCTGGGTAGGCCCCAAGCGCTCGTTTGCCGTGTCCGATGGCCTCAAGCCGGGAGCGCCGGTCGAGGCGGAGCTGCGAGGGGCGCCGGAGACGTTGCGGGCGATCTGGTCGTGGGGGCTGGGGCAGGCCAACTCCGCAGGATTCGGGTGGGTGGCTGCATGACCACGGCACCGGAGGCTCAGGTGGCCGATCCGCCGGTAGTGCTGACTGTGCATCCGCTGCAGCGGGCCGGGGCGTTCGCGCTCGCCGCGCTGGCCGGCCAGAAGCATCCTGAGCTGATCTGTGAGGCGGACCTGCAGCGGGCTGTGGAGATCATGCACGCGGATCTCCGCCTGACGACCGGCCTGGCGGATGCGAAGGCGCCGGGCGGGTTCTGGCTGGCGGCCAGTTACCTGTTCTGGCCGAACTCGGCGCTGAACCCGACCAGCCGCGGGAAGCTGCCGGTTGCTGAGCGGGTAGCGCGGCTCCAGTCGTGGCGCACGCTGCCCGGCCCGGAGCAGACGATCGGGGTGCCGTGCGTCCTGTGCGGGCGGCCGGCGTGCGGGTTCTACGGGAAGGTGGATGTGCCGCTGGGGGCGAGCACGGCGCATCGTAACACCACGGCTCGCGGCCATGAGGGCCTGGCGTTGTGCCGTGGGTGTCTGGCCAGTTTCCATGCGCTGCCGTACGGGTGCGCGATCACGGGCGGCCGCGCGGCGGTCCTGCACAGCTGGGATGACGATTTCATGACCGTCACGGTGACGGTCCAGGTCCGGCGGATGCGGCAGGACGCGGCGGTGGCGGCGGGCAGGTTCGGCGATAAACGGCCGTATGCGCGTCAGGTGGCCGCACTGTGCCGGATACGCGGATACGAGGAGGAACTCACCGCCGGGGTGGAACTGGTGGTGTTCAGCAACAGCAACAAGGAACAGGCCCTCGACGTGCACGTGATGGAGCAGCCGCTGGCGGAGTGGCTGCGTTCGATCCGTTACGCCTCACGTTTCGGCAACGGCTGGCGGTACCTGGCACGTGCTCACCATGGCGCCAAGGTACCCGGCCTATCGGCGCTGGCGCGCAACCTGTTCGACCGGCCGCGCCGGGTGGTGGGCGTGGCGGCGGAGTACCTGCTGCGGCATGCCGGCGACACGGGCATGCCGCCGGGTGAGACCCCTGACCTCAGAGAACTGTGCTCTGACTACGTGATCAAGGTGCTTGATATGAACGAAACTGACGCAGATCAGATCCGTTGTCTCGCGACGGGCATCGCAACCGTGGTGCACGAGGACAGCAGCCAGTTCAAGGGCTTCGTCGCCGCATACCGGAAGGTGAGCGACCTGAAGAGGTGGCTGCGCCGCCAGGCGATCGCCCAGGTCCAGTTCACCAGGAAGCCGGACCCCTTCGTCACCGAGCGGCAGTGGCGGCTGCTGTTCGACTCGGATGATGACGGTTTCCTGAGCCGCGATCTGCTGCTGATTGACACCCTGGCGGCCGTGCACCAGCTGGACCCGAGATGGCGCAGTGACGATCCCAGTGCCCGGAGTCAATCCGATGGCGAGCTTGACGAGGAAACCGAGGAGCAGGACGCATGACATACCTGGTGGGCAAGGTTGCGCTGGATATCACCGCGGGCGCGCCGAACAACGGACGCGGTGAGGACAACACGGGCGTGGTCAAGAAGCTGTGGATTGGCCGCGAGGCATTCCCTTATGTATCCGCGCAGGCATTCCGCAGGTGGGTGCGTGACTCCCTGCCGGCAGCAGAACCCCGGTCGCCGGTGACCCGGGAAGGGCAGGGAAAGAAGCAGCAGGCCTACACCGATGGCCGGCCTGACTTGTATCTCGACGATGACCTGTTCGGCTACATGGTCGCGATCAAGGGCGAAAGCTTCCAGCGCGATACGGTGCTGGCGACCGGGACCCTGGTCGCGGTCGCACCGCGCCGCCCGGAACGGGACTTCGGGACGATGAGCCGCGGGTTCCCGGCCGACGCGCACCCGGTGATCCATGAGCACGAGCATTACTCGGCCGAGCTTGCCGGGGACATCCTTCTCGACCTGCCCCGGGTGGGCACCTTCGAGCAGGAAGGCGGCGGATTGCGCCGGGCGCTGCGGGCTGATGCAGCGGCCGAGGCCCTGACGGCAGGAGCGCGGGAAACGCGGTTCCGTGATATCGCCTCCATTCAGCTGCCGTTGCCGGAGCGGCGCCGCCGGGTCGCGGTCTTGCTGCGGACTTTGGCGGAGGTCCGGGGCGGGGCACAGCGGGCCATGCACTACGGCGACCGGTCTCCGGCGTTCGTGCTGCTTGCGCCTCTGAAGGGGGGCAACAATCCCTTTACCCGGGTGCTGACCGCACCGGATAGTCGTGTCCGTTTCGACCAGGACACTTTCACCGAGGAACTCAGCGCATGGGCTGGCGAGCTGGACGGGCCGGTGCTGATCGGCTGGTCGCCGGGCTTCCTCGGCGACCAGCGCGAGCAGGTACGCCGCGCTCTCGCCGGCCAGATCAGCGGCGGCCGGCTAGTACTTGAGCACCCGCGGACACTGCTACGGGGGCTCGCCGACCAGATCGAAGCGGGCGAGCACGACGCGTGGTTTGAGGATCCGGCGGCGTGACTGCGGCACTGGAAATCAGCGTTACCGCCCCGGTGGTCTCGTTCCGCAATCCGCTGTATTCCGGTGTGCAGGTCGGGTTGCCGTGCCCGCCGCCGTCCACCGTCGGCGGCTTCCTGGCCTCAGCCGCCGGCGGATGGCAGCGCTTGCCACCCGGTACCCGGTTCGCGATGACCTTTGCCGCCCGCGGTTCCGGCAGCGACCTGGAGACCTACCATCCGCTAGATGCCAGGGGCACCGCGAGTGATCCCGTCCCCAAGGACCGCGAGTTCCTGGCCGATGTCACCCTCACCATCTGGCTCATCGAGGATCTGGACCTGTGGGAGATGGCGCTGCGCCGCCCGGTGTGGCCGCTGCGCCTGGGACGGAGCCAGGACCTGGCCTCTGCCCGGACGCGCACCATCGAGCTGGGCGCCGGGCCTGGCCGGCAGGGGCAGGCCGTGGTCCCCGCCGGCCTGAGCGACGCCGGTGTGCTGCTGCGGCTTCCGACTGCGATCGCCGAGGACCGCTCCCGCACCCGCTGGGATGCCTACCGGTACGCCGCGACCCGCGGGAATGACCTGATCGATGCCGGCCTGGTCACCGGGGCCGGGCAGGCGGTCGCCCTCCTGCCGCCAGCCCACCCCAGCCGCCTGGACGAGGGCCGCCCGCGATGAGAGCACTGGCCGGCGTGTGGGCGAAAAGCCGCGCGCATCCCGCCGACCCGCGCGGGGAGCTGCTGACCGAGCACCTGCTCGCCGCGCGGGACGCGGCCCGCCTGCTCCAGCGGCGGGTGGGGCGCATCGCCGCCGTACCGGGCAGGTTCTGGGACTGGGTGATCCTCGCCTGCCTGCTGCACGACGCGGGGAAGATCCCGGACGGGTTCCAGCAGATGGTCGGCAATCCCGGTCCCGCGCGTCCCTGGGGTGAACGCCATGAGGTCTACTCTCTCGGGTTCGCTGCCCATGCCCTGTCCCATCTGCCCGTCGATGAACGCGACTGGATCATGCTCGGCGTGGCCACCCACCACCCGAAATCGGGACGGCGGGAACCGCCGCCCCAGGCCCCGACAAGATCGCCCGCGCCGCGCACCAGCAGCTGAAGGCTCTCATTGGCCAGTGGACTGATCCCTTCGGGAGCACCCCGGACCGGGACCTGACCGGCGTCCTGGTGCAGGGCGCGGTCACCCTGGCCGACCACGTCGCCTCCGCCGGCACCGGGCTGCTCCTCTGCCAGCCTGTCGATGCCAGCTACCCGCAGTCGCTGGCCAGCCGGCTCAAGCGCGGCGGCAAGACTTTGTTCCCGCACCAGCAGCAAGCCCACGCCGCAGCCGGGCACATGCTCCTGCGTGCCCCAACCGGCCAGGGAAAGACCGAGGCGGCGCTGCTGTGGGCCAGCACCCAGGTCGAGCACCTGAAAGAGTCGGTCGGCGGAGTGCCGCGTGTTTTCTACACCCTGCCCTACCTGGCCTCGATCAACGCCATGAGCGACCGGCTCCGGGCCGAATTCGACCCGGACGGCCAGGACCTGCTCGGCGTTGCGCACTCCCGCGCGGCGAGTTACTACCTGCAGCGTGCGGCCGACGACTGCGGTAGCGCACATGAGCCCGGTGGGGAACTGCCGGCCCGCGAGGCTGCGCGCGCCATCGCGCGTGACCGGGCGACCCGGCTGTTCCGCGAACCGGTCCGGGTCGGCACGCCATACCAGCTGGTGCGCGGCGCCCTGGCCGGCCCTGCGCACGCGAGCATCCTCATCGACGCCGCGAACTCGGTGTTCATCCTCGATGAACTGCACGCCTACGAACCACGCAGGCTCGGCATGATCCTGGCGATGGTGCGGCTGTGGACCAGGCTCGGCGGCAGGGTCGGTGTCATGTCGGCCACGCTGCCTGCCGCCGTCGCCGATCTGCTTACCATGGCCCTTGGCAGCAGGCCGCAGATCGTGGAGCCGCCAGCCGCGTGGACCTGGCCAGTGCGCCACCGGCTCGTTCTGCGCACCGAGCATCTGACCGCCCCCCGGTCGGTCACCGAGATCACCGGGCGGCTCCAGGCTGATCAGAGCACCCTGGTCGTCGCCAACAACGTCGCTGACGCCCGTGACCTCTACCAGAAGCTCGCGCCCGCCGTCACCGGCCGGCACGGCAAAGACGCAGCCCTGCTGCTGCACTCCCGGTTCCGCGCCGGGGACCGGGCCGCCATCGAGAAGAAGATCCTGGACCGCTTCGGGGCCGCCCAGCCCCGCCGGCCGGGCCTGCTGGTGGCCACACAGACCGTCGAGGTCTCGCTGAACGTCGACTTCGACGCGCTGCACACCTCCGGCGCCCCGCTCGAACCGCTGATCCAGCGGTTCGGCCGCGTCAACCGGCTCGGTGAACTCCCAGCGCCCGCCCCGGTCGTCGTACACGAGCCAGCCTGCGGCCCCCGCCGCGGCCAGCCCGCCAGCGACTACGCCGACGGCGTCTATGAGGCCGAGCCCACCCGGCTCGCCTGGCAGATCCTCACCCGCCACGCCGGGCAGGACCTTGACGAAAAGGTCTTCGGCCAGTGGCTGGACGAGATCTACGCCACCGGCTGGGGCCAGCGCTGGCGTGCCGACGTGGAGTGCCACTTTCACCGCTTCGATGAGGACTACCTGCGATTCACGCTGCCCTTCGACGACCGCAGCCACCTCGCGGACGCCTTCGACCAGATCTTCGACGGCACTGAAGCGATCTTGGAATGCGACGCCGCCGAATACCGGCGCCTCCTGGGCGACCACTCTGCCGCAGCCGGCCGGCTGCTCGCGGCGCAGCTCCTGCTGCCCATCCCTGCCTACGGCGCGCGGCTGGGGCATTGGGACAAGGCGCTGGGCATCACTGTGATCGACGCCGACTACGACGAATCCGCCGGCCTGCTCAAGATCCACGGCAGGAACGGCAGCCGGTACACCCCCGGGGAGGTGCTGTGATCGGGCCAGCGGACATCGGCGGCGTTCACATCAAGTACCTGCATCACTGCCGCCGGCAACTGTGGCTTTACGGGCGGGGGTTCAGGCCCGAGCACCTCAGTGATCCGGTGCAACTCGGCGACGCCGTAAACGACACGTCCTACACCAGGACCTCTCCGGTCGACCTCGGCGCGGCCCGTCTTGACTTCATCGACGGGCAGAAGTGGGTGCACGAAGTCAAGTCGTCGGCAGGCCCGACGAAGGCTGACGAAGCCCAGGCCATGCATTACTGCTTCCGTCTCAAGGAAATAGGAATCGATGCCCGCGGAGGCGTCCTGCACTACCCCAAGACCCGGCGCACCCGCCGGCTGAGTTACACCCAGACCGAGGAAGCCCGGGCACGCGCCGATATCACCGAAGCCCTGAGCATTCTCCAGGCCGGCCAGTCACCGCCCCGCCTCGGCCGCGCGGACTGCCGCGGCTGCAGCTACCTCGACTACTGCTGGACAGGATTATGCCTGCTGCCGCGCGCACCTACTGGCTCACGACCTCCTGCCGGATCCGCCGGAACGACCAGTCCCTGGTCATCGAACGCGAGTCCGGCGACAAGATCCACATCCCTGTCACCGACGTGCGCGACATCATTGCCTGCGCCCCTGCCGACCTGAACACCGCCGCCATCAGCCTGCTCAACCAGCATCACATCAACGTGCACTTCCTCAGCCACTACGGAGACTATGCAGGCTCGCTGCTCACCGCCGAAACCTCCGCCTCCGGGGAGATAGTCCTCGGACAGGTCCGTCTCAGCGAGAACCCCCGGACCCGGATTGAGATCGCGCGCAGCATCGTCGTGGCGGCGGCCTTCAACATACGGCGGGTCGTGGACCGCAAGCTCCTCGACCGCCCGTACGCAGTACTCGAAGCATCTGCCGACGCCGCCACCTCAACCAGCCAGCTCATGGCCGCCGAGGGCACGTTCCGCCGCTCGGCGTGGGAGGTGCTCGACACCAGGCTCCCCGACTGGCTCCAGCTTGCCGGCCGGACACGTCGCCCGCCAGCCAACGCGGGAAACGCCTTCATCAGCTACGTTAACGGCATCATCTACGCCCGGGTACTGACCGCTATCCGGCTCACCCCGCTGCATACCGGCATCGCGTTCCTGCACAGCACAATGGAGCGGCACAGGCACTCCCTGGTCCTCGACATCGCCGAAGTGTTCAAGCCCATGTTCGCCGAACGGCTCCTGCTGCGCCTGTCCGGAAGGCAGCAGCTCAAACCCGGCCACTTCGATTCAGGTACCGGCATGGCAATGCTCAGCGACCTGGGCCGCAAGCTCGTCGTGCAGACCGTGCGCGATGAACTCGCCACGACGGTGAAGCATCGCCGCCTCGGCCGCAATGTCGCCTACGACGAACTCCTCTACCTTGAGGCGCTCCAGCTCACCCGCGCCTGCCTTGAGGAGGCGGCATACCACCCGTTCCGGATCTGGTGGTGACGATGTACATCATCGTCGTCTACGATACCCTCGCCGACCGCAACCCGAAGGTCCTCCGCGCCTGCCGCCAGTACCTCCACCACGTGCAACGCAGCGTTTTCGAAGGCGAGGTCAGCGCCGCCCAGCTCAAGCGCTTCCGCGCCGCCATCGAAAGCGTTATCGAAAGAAGTTACGACAGCGTCCTTGTCTACACGTTCCCGCCCGGTATGAAGCCTGAATAACCAGTGGGGCAGCGGCGAACCAGCCCCAACCGACATCCTCTGAGCCCAAGCGGACCAGCATCGATGCCCGATCTGCAGCCAAACCCCACAGCGTCCTGCACAACCGGAGCTTCACTGCAATCCACAGGGATCCAAGAACGAAGAAGTGCTACTTGACCTGGCGCTTTACCCTTGGGTCATCATCGCCCCTACGAGGGGCAGCAACACGATTCTCCGGTGGACAAGGCCGCCGAGCCCGGGTTGTCATCATCGCCCCTACGAGGGGCAGCAACTGGAATTTCCAGCCCGCGTCGAAGAACGCCTCCGCGGTCATCATCGCCCCTACGAGGGGCAGCAACGCGTAGGTCTGGCTGGAATAGCCGCCGAGCGCGAGGTCATCATCGCCCCTACGAGGGGCAGCAACATCATCAACCCGGGCACGGTGACGGTGTGGACGGCGCGTCATCATCGCCCCTACGAGGGGCAGCAACATGTACGCGACCGCCGGCAGCTTCCGGTCGGTCACCAGGTCATCATCGCCCCTACGAGGGGCAGCAACCGGGGCCCGCAGGCGATCCCCTCGCCCTCGTGGGCGGGTCATCATCGCCCCTACGAGGGGCAGCAACCCGATCCACGTGTCGATGCTGAACTGGCGGGACTCCGTCATCATCGCCCCTACGAGGGGCAGCAACTCGCATTCTGCGGACTGCGCCGTGATGAGACGATCGGGTCATCATCGCCCCTACGAGGGGCAGCAACGCCAGCCGCGAGGCGGCCGTCTGGGTGATCCGCTCCAGTCATCATCGCCCCTACGAGGGGCAGCAACTTGTCGATGCAGTCGTCGGAGTCGGTGGCGGTCCAGGTCATCATCGCCCCTACGAGGGGCAGCAACTGGCGGATGTGCACGGCCGGCGCGCCGGGCCGCTGCGGTCATCATCGCCCCTACGAGGGGCAGCAACCCGACCATCGCGCCGCATGCGGGGCACCTCCACGCGGTCATCATCGCCCCTACGAGGGGCAGCAACACGAGGCCCGGTTCCGCATCGCCGTCACCCGCGTCGGTCATCATCGCCCCTACGAGGGGCAGCAACTACCGGAAGCTCGCCGTCCTCGTCGACCACCTCCCGCGTCATCATCGCTTCTACGAGGGGCAGCAACTCCCAGGAGGTGACGGGCCCGGTGGTGACGGCGTGGGGTCATCATCGCCCCTACGAGGGGCAGCGACACGACCTCGCCGACCCGTGGCTGTGCTGCGGCTGGGTCATCATCGCCCCTACGAGGGGCAGCAACGGCAAGGACGCGCGGGATAAGTGGATGGATGAGCTGGTCATCATCGCCCCTACGAGGGGCAGCAACCCGATATCGTCCTGGACCTGGCGCGGGCGGACAGCCTGTCATCATCGCCCCTACGAGGGGCAGCAACATCAAGGGCGGCGGGAAAACCGTGCTGCTGAACAACGCGTCATCATCGCCCCTACGAGGGGCAGCAACTTGCTCACTGCTCTCCCCCCTCTACGGCCGCGAGCACGTCATCATCGCCCCTACGAGGGGCAGCAACAGGGACTCATGCACGAACCCGGCGACCAGCCTCACTTGTCATCATCGCCCCTATGAGGGGCAGCAACGTGGGGAACACCCAGCGGCCCTGCAGCGGGACTCCGGTCATCATCGCCCCTACGAGGGGCAGCAACCAAGAAGAACGCGCCCGATGCCGATGTCGACGACCAGGTCATCATCGCCCCTACGAGGGGCAGCAACGGCAGTGGATGGGCCTGCCGGTGATCGAGGACCACCAGTCATCATCGCCCCTACGAGGGGCAGCAACATGATCGAGTTGGTCTGCCAGCAGGCCATCGCCGACGTCATCATCGCCCCTACGAGGGGCAGCAACGCTTGCGCCAGTCGGCTTGCCCGGTGCACAGCCCGGTCATCATCGCCCCTACGAGGGGCAGCAACGCCAGCAGCATCGCCCGCATGTCCTGCGCCTGGGCCCGTCATCATCGCCCCTACGAGGAGCAGCAACCTGTCCGGGACCCCCTACACCTTCAACTGCCCCGCCGGGTCATCATCGCCCCTACGAGGGGCAGCAACCCGTAGGCCAGGTTCCGGCCGGTCGAGATCGGCCAGACGGTCATCATCGCCCCTACGAGGGGCAACCTCCGTGATTCATGCACATCTAGAGCGCCGGTCAAGTAGCGCGGTCGGGTTTCGCTGTGTTGTCGGTTGACGATCGTCGAGTGGTGCTATTCCCTGTCCGTAGCGGATGGTGAAGGATCGGCTACGAACTGGGAGGAAGGCGTGCGTCCTATCGTATGGCGGCCGCCGGTGGAACCCTCGCCGGCGGAGCAGGCGGTGATCAAGGCGGTGCGGCGGGCGAAGCTGTTCGTGTTCTTGCGGCAGCATCGCCATGAGCTGTTTGACGAGCAGTTCCAGGCCGAGCTGGCGGAGACCTACGCGGACAGCCCCAAGGGGCAGCCGCCGGTGCCGCCGGCCCGGCTGGCGCTGGCCACGATCCTGCAGGCCTATGCCAAGGTCAGCGATGATGAGGTGATCGAGGCGACGGTGATGGACCGGCGCTGGCAGCTGGTCCTGGACTGCATGGGCGCGGAAGAGCCGCCGTTTTCCAAGGGAACCTTGGCGGGGTTCCGCAAGCGGATGATCGAGCAGGATCTGGACCGGCGGCTGATCGAGCGGACGGTGGCGCTGGCGGCGCGGACGAAGGGGTTCGGGGCGCGGGCGCTGCGGGCGGCGCTGGACTCCTCCCCGCTGTGGGGGGCGGGCCGGGTGGAGGACACCTTGAACTTGATGGGACTACGCCCTGCGCGAGGCCCTGGGCGTGATCGCGGCCGCGCAGGGGCGGGGGCAGGCCGCCGGGACCGCCGTGGTGGCTGGCCTGGCCGGGGTGCCGCAGCTGGCCGCCTCCAGCCTGAAGGCGGCGCTGGATGCGGACTGGGACGATCCGGCCGCCCGGGATCAGGCGCTGGCCCAGGTGCTGGGCCTGCCGGACCGGGTGGAAGGGTTCACCGGCGGCCGGTACGGTGACCAGTGCGCGGCCACGGCGGTGGCGGCCGCCCGCCAGGTGCGCGACCAGGACGTGGACCTGGCCGGCCCGGCGCCGTCGCTGCGCCGCGGGGTAGCCAAAGACCGGCGGATCAGCATCGAAGACAGCGACATGCGGCACGGCCGCAAGTCCCGCTCGGTGCTGATCGACGGCTGCAAGCGGCACGTGCTGACCGACCTGGACACCGGCCTGGTGCCCGCGGTGGGCATCACCCCGGCCAACGTCCCGGAGGCGGCCGTCACCGGGGACATCGCCGCCGACCTGGACGCCGCCGGACGGCGGCTGTCCGAGCTGCACATCGACCGGGCCTGCCTGGCCTCGGCCCTGGTCCGCGACCGCGGGCCGGACCTGGCCGTTTACTGCAAGGCCTGGCCGGTCCGCAACACCCCCGGCCGGTTCGCCAAGGACCAGTTCAGCATCGACTTCGCCGCCGGGAAGCTGACCTGCCCCGCCGGGGTGAGCATGCCGTCCGGGCCCGGCAGAACCGTGCACTTCCCCAAGGACACCTGCGGCACCTGCCCGCTGCGGCAACGCTGCACATCCAGCCCGTCCGGGCGCTCGGTCGCCATCCACCCCGACGAGGAGCTGCTGGCCGAGCTGCGCCAGCGCCAGCAGACCCCGGCCGGGCGAGCCAAGCTGCGCGAACGCGTCCAGGTGGAGCACACCCTCGCCCACATCGGGCACTGGCAAGGCCGCCGCGCCCGCTACCGCGGCACCCGCAAGAACCTGTTCGACCTGCGCCGCGTTGCCGTGGTCCACAATCTCCACGTCATCGCCCGCCACCCCACCGCTGATGGCTACGAACTGGCCGCCTGACGGCTACTTGACCGGCGCTCTAGGCCGTACCTGGCGATGGCCTGGGCGGGCAGGGCCGCGCCGGCGCGGGCCAGTTCCCACAGCACCGCGACGGTGACCGACTCGGCGTCGACGTGGAAGAACCGCCGCGTGGCCGGGCGGGTGTCGGAGAAACCGAACCCGTCGGTGCCGAGCGAGGTGAACGTGCCCGGCACTCAGCGCGTGATCTGGTCGGGCACCGCCCTGATCCAGTCCGACACTGCCACCAGGGGGCCCTCGGCACCGGACAGCGCCGACGTCACGTAAGGAACGCGCGCCTCAGCCGAAGGGTGCAGCATGTTCCACGACTCGCAAGCCAGCGCGTCGCGCCGCAGCTCGGTCCAGGACGTGGCCGACCACACGTCGGCGGACACCCCCCAGTCGGCACCCAGCATCTGCTGGGCCGCGACAGCCTGCCGCACCGCTACCCCGGAGGCCAGGATCTGGGCCCGCGGCCGGGAAC
>WNGE01005072.1_pt1 | contig 15022 bp, 10 predicted proteins | sample 5400651 | NCBI WGS metagenome assembly WNGE01 (sample SAMN13153370, study PRJNA577476) | soil metagenome | isolation source: 60 cm soil or saprolite under grassland replicate 2 | place: USA:California | collected 2016-06-15 | reverse complement strand
TGCTGTACATCGCGATGCGGTACGTCTCGGGCACCGACCTGCGGCAGATCATCAAGAAGCGCGGCCGCCTGCAGCCGGAAACCGCGCTGTTCCTGCTGGGCCAGGCCGCGCGGGCGCTGGACACCGCGCACCACCGGGGCCTGGTGCACCGCGACGTGAAACCGGGAAACCTGCTGATCGAGCGGGGCACCGACGAGGCCGATCCGGATCACGTCTACCTGGCGGACTTCGGGATCACCAAGCACGCCATGTCGCGGACGGGGCTGACCTCGACCGGCCAGTTCCTGGGCACGGTCGACTACGTGGCGCCGGAGCAGATCCGGGGCCTGCCGGTGGTGGGCCTGGCCGACCAGTACTCGCTGGGCTGCGTGCTGTACGAATGCCTGACCGGGCGGGTCCCCTTCGAGAAGGACCTGGACGCGGCGATCATCTGGGCGCACGTCGAGGAGACGCCCACCATGCCCACCGTCCTGCGCCCGGACCTGCCGCCAGAGATCGACGAGGTGTTCCGCCGGGTGTTGGCCAAGCAGCCCAGTGACCGCTACCAGAGCTGCCGCGAGTTCATCGACGCCGCCCGCGCCGCTCTCGGCATCTTCGGGCGGGGTGCGGAGTCGTCGTTCGGCTACGGCGGCGCTACGGCCGGGCCGCGGACCGGCGCGCCGGCTGGCAGCCAGCCGGGTGCGCCGCCGGACAGGTACTCCTGGAGCAGCGTGGCCGGCCAGGCGTACGCGGCCGAACCCGTCGACCCGATCGCGCCCGGGAGCGTCGCCGCCGGGTCACCTGCCGGGGTCTCCGGGACGGGGCAACCGTGGGGTGCCCAGCCCGGTGCGAGCCAGCCCGGTTACGGCCAGGCGAGCGCGGGGCAGCAGGGCGGTACCCTCACGTCGCACCGCCGGGAGTTCGGCACGGCGGGTCCGGGCGAGCCCGGGCAGCCCGCCGGCGCGCCACCCCGGTCCAGCCGGCCGCGGGAACCGCGCTGGTACCGGCGCCCCCGCTGGCTCGCCGCGCTGGCGGCCGTGATCCTGGTCGCCGCGGGCCTGGGCACCTGGGCCGGCCTGAGCGGATCCGGCTCGCACGCGAAGAGCGCGATGACGATGCCGTCGATGTCCGCCAAGCCCAAGCCCACGACCAGTGCGCTGATGAACGCGCTCATCCTGGCGAACCACAGCGCGGACGCCACGGGCAAGCTGCCGCCTTCGTCCTGCAAGCAGGACAACCCGGCCAAGGTGACCTGCACCGCCCCGGCGGCCGGCATCAGCGGGGTCGTCTTCCAGACCTACCCGAGCCTGAAGGCGATGTACGCGGCGTACACGAACAAGGTCTCGGCGCTCAACTCCAGCCAGTTCAGGCAGAACTTCAACGACTGCGGATCCCAGGGCACCTACGGCGAGGTCGGCTGGAACCACCTGTTCCAGCACACTAGGAACTACACCGTCGATCAGATGACCATGGGCATGGTCAAGGACGACCAGGCGGCGGGCCGGGTGTTCTGCAACTACACCCAGGGCCTTGAGTACATGGTCTGGACCCAGAACGACGGCCGCCTCATGGGTTACGTGGCCGGGCCGGTGCACGCGAACGTGTGGACCTGGTGGGTGGCGGTCCACCACAACATCGGCCTCGGCGGCGCCCCCATGCACATGTGATACCGGGCCGCGGAAGCCCGATGCTGTGTGGCGGCACGTCAGCCGCCAATGACTTGACCCGCCCGTCACGCCGCCATTGCCGTGACGTGCCTCTGCCGATGGCACGCCGATCGCTAGATCACCAGAGGCCGCCGCGCGGCCAACGGGAGCATCGCGCTGCGCGTGCCGCTCGACGTGATCAGGGCCAGGCGGGCCCCCTGCCGGCGCCACGGCAAACCCTGGCGCCGGACAGCCCTGCTGAACCTGGACGACTACGACATCGTCCGGGTCTACGGGGCCGAGTACCGGGGCATCGCACGCTACTACCTGCTCGCCAGCGACGTCTGGCGGCTCAGCGCGCTGCGCCGAGACGTCCATGCTGAAGACCCTGGGTGCCAAGCACAAGTCCTCGGTGTCCAAGACCGCGGCCAGGTACAAGGCCAAGACCGAGACACCGCACGGGCTGCGCACGTGCTTCGAAGCCAGGATCGAGCGTGACGGCAAGCCGGACCTGGTAGCCCGGTTCGGCGGGATTCCGCTGGTGCGGAAGAAGAACGCGGTGCTGCACGACACCGTATCCCGGCCGGTCCCCTACCCGCAGAAAGAGCTGGTCCACCGGCTCCTGAAACGACGGTGCGAGCTGTGCGAGGAGGCGGGCGCGGTGCTGGTGCACCAGGTCCGCAAGCTCGCCAGCCTCGGGGAACCCGGCCCGGGACAGCCCGCCTGGGCAGCGAAAATGGCCAGGATGCGGCGCAAGACCCTCATCGTCTGCCGCGCCTGCCACGACGCCATCCACGGGCACCCTGCCCACGCCGCGGCGTAAGTTACCGGAGAGCCACGTGCGCTGAAAGGCGCAAGCGTGGTTCGGGGGAAGGCCGCGCGGCCCATCCCATCGTTGGTCTACCAGAGGTCAACGCCAGGCCCAGGAACAAACCCCTCCCAGCCCATCCAAGCCGCCGGGCCGGCGCGCGTCAACACCCCCAACGGCCAGCTGTGAGCGTTCAGCATCGCCTTGGCGATGCGACAGGTAGTGTCTAACGCTAAGCGCGCCACCAGCGGAAATCACGGATCGCGCTTGCCGCTCCCGCATAGGCTCAGGCCCGTCGGCCCGGCTTGGCGACGCTCCCGGGCCCGCATTGGTCTAGACCTTGCCGCGGGCATGTTTGCTCCATGTTTGCTCGGATGTCGCGGTACGGCCCGGCAGCCGGGGGCAAGGGAGCGAACCGGGGCAGGGGGTCGGGGCTGGCGCGGGCCTTTCTTGCCGGGGGGCTGAAGGCGACGTAGTCCATGACGGGACGGGGCGGCGAGGGACAGCCAGGCTTACCTAGGCCCGCGGGCGCTCGCTGCGCCCGGCGACATGATGATCGATTGGGTGTCCTCCCGCCTGCGGGGGATGCGGCCGCTCAATCTATACAGGCCGTCCGCCTGACCCTGCGCGGCAGGACCGTAGCGGCTGACAGCGGACTGACGGGAGCTGGCCGCGGTTATGCCCCATCTGGTGACTTCGGCTCCGGCTCGCCGGCCCCGGCCGCGTCAGGATAGGCCGCCATCGGAAACGCGGTGCCCGGGGCTCAGGCGGCGGCGAGCGCGTCGTCGCCGAGCCCGGTCAGGATGTGGCAGCCCTGGCGGAGAATCTTGCGGGCCAGCCCGGGAGCCCCCGCCCCGGCTAGTCACACATGCCCGGCTACGCCAGCCGACCAGCGCGGGCCACCGGTAGCCCCTGAGGACGGCATCGCGCGACCGGCGTCAACGATAGGTATATTCGCAGGTCAGACTACCTAACGTCCAACCCCGTCACGGCCCGCCCGATGATCATCCGCTGAATTTCGCTGGTGCCCTCGAAGATCGTGAAAATCTTGGCGTCCCGGTGCCACCGCTCGACCGGGTAGTCGCGCGTGTACCCGTTGCCGCCCAGGATCTGAATGGCCTGTTCGGTCACCCGGACCGCAGTCTCCCCCGCGACCAGCTTGGACATCGATCCCTCGGCGCTGGCGAGCGGCTTACCCTGCCGGGCCATCCAGGCGGCGCGCCAGGTCAGCAGCCGGGCCGCGTCCACCGCGGCGCGCATGTCCGCGAGCATGAAGGCCACCGCCTGGTTCTGCCCCACCGGCCGGCCGAACTGAACCCGGGTCCGCGCGTAATCCGTCGCGTATTCCACCGCCGCGCGGGCCACGCCGACCGCCATCGCCGCCACCCCGGGCCGGGAGGCCTCGAACGTCTTCATGGCGGCCTGCTCGCCGCCGCGGTGGCCTTCGCGGACCCGGGCCAGCCGTTCGTCGAGGCGCTCCCGGCCGCCGACCACGCACCGGCCGGGCACCCGGACGTCGGACAGCACGACCTCGGCGGTGTGCGAGGCCCTGATCCCGTGCTTGCGGAACTTCTGCCCCATGGACAGTCCCGGCGTGCCCGGCGGAACGATGAAGCTGGCCTGCCCCCGCGACCCGAGCTCGGGGTCCACCGACGCCACGACCACGTGCACGTTCGCGATGCCGCCGTTGGTGGCCCAGGTCTTCACCCCGTTCAGCACCCACGCGTCGGCGGTGGCGTCGTAGACCGCGCGGGTCTTGATCGCGCCGACGTCGCTGCCGGCCTCGGGCTCCGAGGAGCAGAACGCGCCGAGCTTCACCTCGCCCGGGCCGCCGAACATCAGCGGGCACCACTCCCCGATCTGCTCCGGCGTCCCGTTGGCCACCACGGCGAGCGCCGCCAGCGAGCTGCCGGCCAGTGCCAGCCCGATCCCCGCGTCCCCCCAGAACAGCTCCTCGAACGCGACCGGGATACCCAGCCCGGATCCCTCGAGATACTGCTGCGCGTAGAAGTCCAGCGAGTAAAGACCGATCTTGGAGGCCTCCTCCAGGACCGGCCACGGGGTTTCCTCCCGCTCGTCCCACTCCGCGGCGGCCGGCCTGATCACCGACTCCGCGAACTCGTGCAGCCACTCCCGCATCTCCACCAGGTCATCCCCGAGTTCGAGCGAGAACGCCGCGGGATACTCATCGCTCAATGCCGCCTCCGGTACTTAGTTACCCGAGAGTAACATTGCGGTGCGGGCCGCGGGAAGCCGACCGTTCGGCGGTCGAATATTTTTTACCCCGAACGGACCGGGTTACCCGCTCCCGCGCCGGCACCAGCGACGGCGGGCCGGGCCGTCAGGACGCGTAGAAGTTCCGCTCCCAGCGGTGCCCGGCCACGATGGCCTGCTGCCCGGCGCTCAGCCCGCGGCCGTCGCCCACGGCGGCGTTCCGCTCGACGTTGCGGACCGTCCGCATGCCCGCGATCACGGTCGAGACGGCGTCCCGGCTGAGCACGTAGCGCAGCGCGACCTCGGCGATCTCGTCCGGTTCGATGCCGAGGTCCGCGACCAGCGCGTCGACGTGCTGCTTGACCTGCGACTTCCGGTCACCGCCGAAGAAGCTGTTGCGGAAGTCGCCGTCGGGGAACGTGGTGTCGGGGGTGATCCGGCCGCTGAGGCCGCCCTCGTCCAGGGCGACCCGGACGATGACGCCGACGCCGTGCTCGGCGCAGGCGGGAAGCAGGTGCTCCTCCGGCGCCTGATGGAACGCGTTGTAGATGACCTGCACGGCGTCGACGTGACCGCTGCGCACCAGGTCCAGGGCGTTGCCCGGCTGGTAGTCGTTGATCGACACGCCGAAGAACCTGATCTTCCCCTCGCGCTTGAGGTCCTCGATGGTTTCCAGCCAGTCGCCGCGGCCCATCCACTCGTCGCTCCAGACGTGGAACTGGAGCAGGTCGAACGCCTCCAGGCCGGACGCGCGCAGGCTCTTCTCCAGGCTGGTCCTGATGTGGTCGCCGGGGAAGGCCTCGGCCGGGTCGACACCGTCCGGCGCGGGCCATATCCGGTTCTTCGGCGGCACCTTGGTCGCCACGTAGAGCGGATCGCCGCGGTGCTCGCGGACGACCGCGCCGACGATGCGCTCGCTCTCCCCGTAACCCCGGGCGGTGTCGATGAAGTTCACGCCGAGTTCGATGGCCCGGTGCAAGGCGCGCACGGACTCGTCCTCCTGCGCGCCGATCCACCCCGATCCGCCGATGCCCCACGCCCCGTACCCGATCTCGGAGACCGGCAGGCCCGTCTTGCCGAGCGGACGATACTGCACGCTTCCTCCCGCTCCCGCCGCGGCCCCGCCGCAGCGAAAAGGTTTTCCTTCCGGGTTCACCCTACCGGGACACCCTTCATCCGCTTCCTGGAGGGTTCCGCCTAGTCGCGCTCGGCCCGGGCGTGCTGGTCGAGGAACTCGTAGATATCGGCGTCGTCCACGCCGGGGAAGCTGCCGGCCGGCAGCGCGGACAGGATGTGCGAGTGCGCCCGGGCTGAGGGCCAGGCCTGCCCTTCCCACCGTTCGGCCAGCGCGACCGGGGGCCGGCTGCAGCACTCGCCGTCCGGGCAGGCCGAACGCGTCCGCGTGGTCGCCTCCCGGCCACGGAACCAGCGGGACTGCTCGAACGGCACGCCGAGCGTGATGGCGAACCCGCGATCGGCCCGCGGATCGACCTGGGCCACGCAGAAGTAGGTACCGGACGGGGTGTCGGAGTACTGGCAGTACGCGGAGAACCGGTCGGCAGCCCCGAACACCCGCCGTCCGGACCACTGACGGCACAGCCGCTGCCCCTCGATCGCACCCGAAGGGTCCGCCGGGAAGACCACGCCGTCGTTCTCGTAGGCCTTGTAGATGATGCCGCTCGCGTCGTTCTTCACGAAGTGGCAGGGCAGGCCCAGGTGGTGGGTGGCGAGGTTGGTAAACCGGTGCGCGGCCATCTCGTAGGATACCGAGAACAGGTCCACCAGGTCCTCGACCGCGAGGTCCCGGCTCTTTTTCGCGCGGTCGAGCAGCGGCGCGGCCGCGGTCTCCGGCATGAGGACGGCCGCGGCAAAGTAGTTCACCTCTACCCGCTGCCGCAGGAAGTCGGCGAAGTCGCGCGGCACCTGGTGGCCGAGCAGGAAGTGGCCGAGCGCCTGCAGGACGACCGCGCGCGGCGAATCGGCGCCGACCGGCTCCTGCTTGACGTAGATCCTGCGGTTGCGCAGGTCCGTCAGCGAGCGGACCGATCGCGGCAGATCCTGGACGTACCGGATGGCGAAGCCGTGATGGTTCACCACCGAGACCAGCATGCCCTGGGACAGCGCGCCTCCGGAGTAGCCGACGGTGCGCAGCGAGCCGGCCGCCTCGCGCTCGATGACCTCGAAGTAGTTGCCCCGTTCCCGCATGGCCTCGCGCAGCGCCGCGTTCGCGGCCCGGGCCTCCTCCGGGGTGGCGGCGGGCTTGGACTGCTGGGCTCGCAGTTCGGTCGCCACCGCGACCAGATGCTCGAGCACGTCGGTGGGAACGCGCGCGCCGATCTTCAGCTGCGGCAGGCCGAGACGCCGGTACGAGGGATCCCGCTGGGCTTCGGTCACGGCGATCTCAAGCTGCGCGCGGCGGCTGGGCGGCTGCCGGCTGAGCAGCTCGGTCGTCGGCACCGACAGCACGGTCGCCAGCTGCTCGATCAGCGACAGCTTCGGCTCACGGCGGCCGTTCTCGATGAGCGAGAGCACCGAGGGCGCGCGGTCTATCCGCTCGCCGAGCTCGGTGAGGGTCAGGCCGCGCATCCGGCGCAGGTGCCGCAGCCGTTGACCGAAGGTCACAAGGTCTATACCATCGGTCTGGACCAAACTTTGCGAATCTTTCATGATGAATGTCAGTCTATCTTCTCGTATTGGAAAAAAGCGAGATTCTTTAGGACGTTGGTCCCTAGGTTTTTCGCTCCCGCGTGTCCAACCTGGGTTAGCACCGGACGAACCAGCACCCGAGGAAGGCACGACAGTGGAGACGATCAGCCAGCAAGCGGCCCGCCTGCAGAACGAATGGGAGTCCAATCCCCGCTGGGGCGACACTGAGCGGGCCTACTCGGCTGAGGACGTGGTGCGGCTGCGCGGCACGGTAACGGAGGAATTCACGCTGGCACGCCGCGGCGCCGAACGGCTGCGCAAGCTGCTCGCCGAGGAAGACGCGGTCACCGCGCTCGGCGCGCTGACCGGCAACCAGGCGGTCCAGCAGGTCAAGGCGGGCCTGCAGGCCATCTACCTGTCCGGCTGGCAGGTGGCGGCGGACGCCAACCTGGCCGGGCAGACCTACCCGGACCAGAGCCTCTACCCGGTCAACTCGGTGCCCCAGGTGGTCCGCCGGATCAACAACGCTTTGCTGCGCGCCGACCAGATCGCCTGGTCGGAGTCGGAGGATGGCGCCACGACCGGCTCGCCCTATTGGCTGGCCCCGGTCGTGGCCGACGCCGAGGCCGGGTTCGGCGGCGTGCTGAACGCCTTCGAGCTGATGAAGGCCATGATCGCCGCGGGCGCGGCCGGCGTGCATTGGGAAGACCAGCTGGCGTCCGAGAAGAAGTGCGGGCACCTGGGCGGCAAGGTGCTCATCCCGACCGGCCAGCACATCAAGACGCTGAACGCGGCCCGGCTGGCGGCCGACGTGTGCGACGTGCCGACGCTGATCATCGCGCGTACCGACGCGCAGGCAGCCACCCTGCTCACCGCCGACGTCGACGAGCGCGACCAGCCGTTCGTCACCGGCGAGCGGACCGACGGGGGCTTCTACCGGGTGCGCAACGGGATCGAGCCGTGCATCGCCCGGGGCCTGGCCTACGCGCCGTACTCCGACCTGCTCTGGATGGAGACGTCCACGCCGGACCTCGACGTGGCCCGGGCGTTCGCCGAGGGCATCAAGAACGTCTACCCGGACCAGATGCTCGCCTTCAACTGCTCGCCCTCGTTCAACTGGCGCGCGCATCTGGACGAGGAGACCATCGCCAAGTTCGGCAAGGAACTCGCCGCGATGGGTTACCGGTTCCAGTTCATCACCCTGGCCGGCTTCCACGCCCTGAACCACTCCATGTTCGACCTGGCCAAGGGCTTCGCCATGGAGGGCATGCCCGCCTACGTCCGGCTCCAGCAGGCCGAGTTCGAGGCGGAGAAGTCCGGCTACACCGCCACCCGCCACCAGCGCGAGGTCGGCACCGGCTACTTCGACCGGGTGACCTCGGCGATCTCCCCGAACGCCGAGACCGTGGCCCTGTCCGGCTCCACCGAGGCCGAGCAGTTCCACGCCGCCTGACCCGGCCAGCCCGGGCGGCAACGTCCGGCCGAACGTACTGAAACCCCGGTTCCACGGTGTTGGGACGCCGTGTAACCGGGGTTTCACGCTGTCCAAGGCCAGGAAACTGCTGCACATCCGCTGAGCCCAGCGGGATCAGCTGTAGTCGGCGGGCCCCCAGGGTGCCTGCGAGGAACTGGGCGGGCTCGGGTTTCCCGGCTCGGCCTGCTGTTGCGGCCTGGTCTGGGTCCAGTCGGAGAGCAGGCCGCTGTCGGTGTTCATGGTCTGGGTGGCCTGCAGGTCGGGGAAGCTGGCCGTGGTGCCCGCGTACGGCTCCGGCTCGCTCACCTCGCGCCGGCCCCGCCACCGGGACGGGACGAACAGCGGGACGACCATGGCCAGTCCGGCCAGGGCCAGCACCCCGTCGAAGAGCAGCGCCTCGAAGCCCATACCGTAGGCCCGCGACTTGAGCGGGATGTACTGGACCGCGTGCCGGACGCTGAACAGGTACAGCCCGGTCCACGCGAGCAGAGCGAGACCCGGCAGCCCGGCCGCGAGCGGGGAGATCCGCGGCACGGCCATCAGCAGCCCGGCGAGCAGGCCCACCCCCAGCAGGACACCGAAGCCCTCCAGCACGGCGTGGTTGTGCAGGAGGGAACCGCCGCCGGCGGGCAGCCGCCCGAGCCCGGCGGGCCCGATGAGCAGCTTCAGGTAACCCCATGACGCCGCGAAGAACACCGCGGCGGCCATGACGATCGCGAGCATCACACCCACTAGATGGCGCATATCGCTCAACCCCTTAGAGGTTCATCGACGGCAAGCTTACGGCGCAGAACGCCCGAGATCATGGACCTTGCGCCAGCCTGTCATGTGTTTGAACGCAGCCCGACGCGCAGCCGGTTCACCGGGTCAAGGAGCGCGTACGCCCAGTAAGCATCGCGCGCGGCCAGCCGGAGCTTCACCCCGCGCGGGCCCGGCGGGAAGCGGAACCCGTCGGGGCGCCAGCGGCGGAAGTCGGCCGACATCCGGTGGAAGAATTCCCGGCGGCGGCGCCGGGGCACCAGCGGAATCAGCGTGGTGTAGTGCCAGATGGCGCGCTCGAATACCGCCGCATAGACACCGGGTGGCGTTACCGGGGCGCGGAGTTCGGCCCGTTCGGCAAAATATTTGAAGACCTGCTCATACGACCCGAAGATATTGAAGTTGGCGTCGCTGACCGCGGCCAGGTACGAGCCGCGGCGCGACCGGCGGTAGCGGTAGCAGACGCGGTCCAGCACGCCGATCCGCCCGGCGGTCAGCAGGGCCAGCGTGGTGACCGGCACGTCCTCGTGCGGGGCGGGCCCCGCGGAGCCGAACGAGACGCCCAGGCCGGCCAGGAAGTCGCGGCGGAACACCTTGCTCCACGCCGTCATGGTCAGGTGGATGAGCGCAGGATGATCGGCGAGTGTCCCGGCCTCCCCGCCGCGCAGCGGCTCAGCGGCGCTGCCGACCAGCGGCTCAGCGGCGCTGCCGCGCAGGTACCGCGCGCCGCCGCTCGGGCTGACCGACCCGTCCGGGTACAGGCTCTCGAAGTCGATCACCAGGACGTCGGGCCGCAGCCTGGTCAGCGCCCCGGCCACCGCGGCCAGGGCGCCGTCCGCCACTTCGTCGTCCCCGTCGACGAACCAGACGTACTCCCCCGTGGCCTCCTTGGCGCCCAGGTCCCGGGCGGGCCCGGGACCGGCCGCGGTCGTGGTGGTCAGCACCCGAAGCCGCGGGTCCTGCCGGGCGGCCAGGATCGCGCCGCAGCGGTCGGGGGACGCGTCGTCGACGGCGATCACCTCGACCGCAGCGCTGCGGTCGCTCAGCACCGAGTCCAGGCAGCGATCCAGGTAGTCCTCGACCCCGTGCACCGGGATGACGACACTGATCAACGGCATGGTTCCGAACGATATCGCCCCGCCGTCCCTGATCAGGTTGGCGAGCGTGCCCCACCGGCAGGGCGCTTGAGGGGCTTACCGGCGGGGCACGCTCATGGCCGCCTCCCGGCGCGCCTCGAAAGGCGTGGCACCGGAAGGAGCCATCTGAATAATCAGTGACCTGGCTGGAGATTTACTGAAACTTACCTCTCGGTAACCTGGATGTTAGCCGATGATCGCTTCAGAAGATCATCTGTGTCCCGCGGGCCTCAAGATCCCCATCAGCCATGAAGATCGGTCACCCGCCGGACGCACTGGAACCGGGCTTTCACTGCGTCAGAACGCAGTGGAACCGGGGTTTCATGGCGTTCCAGCTGGTCCGGCGCACCCGGATCATGATGCTGATGGTGCCGGCGTGACGTTCTGGCCATGATCATGGGCAGTTTCGACCACATGGGGGGCGACCGAAACTGCCCATGATCATGGAAGGCACCGGGGCGGCTGGGCGTGGCGGGGGGCTAGTCGGCCTGGGCGTCGATGGAGGCGGTCAGGTCGCGCAGGGCAGGTGCGGCGTCGCGCAGGGTGGCCCGGTCGCGGTCCGGCAGCTCGGCCAGGGCCGCGCGGATGATGTCCTCGTTCACTCGGTGCCAGCGAGACACCGCCTGCGCTCCTGCCTCGGACAGGTTCAGGCTGACGGTGCGGCGGTCGCCGTCGCTGTCGGCGCCCGGCGTGCGCATCACGTACCCCGCCGACTGCAGCCCGCCGAGCAGGGTGGCCACCGAGCTCGGCGCCAGCCGGAGCATCCGGGCGAGCTGGCCTGGCCTGATCCCGGGGTGCTCGGTGATGCAGGAAAGCAGCTCGAGCTGGGCCACGGAAAGGCCGAGGGCGGGGTCGGTGGCGCGCGCCGCCCGGCGCATGGCCCGGCGCAGCCGGGATACGATATCGGCCAGCTCCGGGCCACTCTGCTCGCCGCTGACCTGATCCGCGCCTACATCAATCCGACCGGGCTGATCTGGGCCAACATCAACTGGGCCGGGCTGATCTGGGCCGGGCTGCTGTGTTAGGTGTCCCTCAGTGGTCCGCACCTGACGGGCCTCCCTCCCTCGGCCGCTCCGCTGGTCCCCGCGCCCGCGCACGGCTGGCCAGCGCGATCGCGGCGGCCGTCGCGGCCACGACCGCGAGCACGGCGAACGCGGGCCGTGCCTGTTCTGACCCAGAGTACCCAGGATTGCCGGCCTGATAACTATGGCTACCGAGGTGCCAGGCCAGCGCCATTAGCGAGATGCCGAAGGTAGTGCCGATCCCCCTGGCCATGCTGACCAGGCCGCCGACCAGGGAGGCGGAGGCTGCGGCACCGCGCATGATCACCGTGTTGTTCGCGGGCACGAAGATGCCCAGGCCCAGGCCGGCCAGGGCGAGCTGCGGCACGACGGTGACCTGGGTCACCGGCACGATGACCGACGCGCCCATGACCGCGCAGGTCAGCAGCGCGCCGACCAGGCTGCGGCGCCGGTCGTTCCAGGTTTTCGGCAGCAGCAGGTCGCCGAGGAGCGCGGCCAGCCCGAAGCCGACCGGAAGAGCGGACAGCAGCAGGCCGGTCCGCGCCGCGTCGCCCGGCCCCCACGCCAGGACCTGCGGGATCAGCACCAGCGGCCCGAACAGCGCAAGATAACCACAGGCGGCACCGGCCAGGCCGAACGCCAGCGGCCGGGACCTGAGCAGCCGCACCGGGATCAGCGGGTGCCCGGTGCGGGCCTCCCGCCGGATGAACGCGGCCGCCGCCGCCACGGCCAGGACCGCCAGCAGCGCGGCGAGCCAGGCCGGCAGGCTCAGCCCGGACACCGCGGAGAGCGCGAGCAGAAGCGCGCTGGTCGAGGTCACCAGCAGTGCGGCGCCCGGCCCGTCGAACCTGCCCGGCGGACTGAACTGCCGGGTCCGCGGCAGCAGGTAGCGGCCGGCGACCACGGCCGCGATGCCGACGGGAACGTTCACCCAGTAGACCGCGCGCCACCCGGCCGTCGCGGTCAGCAGCCCGCCCAGGGTCGGACCGAGCGCGAGCCCGACGGCCTGGGCTCCGGCCTGGACACCGAGCGCGGAGCGCATCCGCGCCTTCGGCACGCTCGTCGTCACCAAGGCCACGCTGTTGGCCTGCAGCATGGCCGCGCCGACGGCCTGGACCAGGCGGAGCGCCACTAGGACCCCGAGCGAGGGCGCCAGCCCGCAGGCCGCGGAGGCCACCGTGAAGGCGGCGAAGCCGTAGGTGTACACGAGCTTGCGGCCGACGGCGTCGCCGAGGCGCCCGGCCGGGGCGAGCATCGCGATCAGGCCGAGCAGGTAGCTCAGCGACACCCACTGGACGGCCGCGACGGGGGCGCTGAACTCACGCTGCATGGCCGGGAACGTGATCGTGACGATGCTGGCGTCCAACTGGCCCATGAACGCGCCGAAGCAGACCACGCTCACCGCGAGCCACGGAGCCCGGGGGTTCTCCCTGATGACGGTGGGCCTCGGCGGCTCGCGCAAAATACTTCTGTAAGCGAACATTCTGAGACAAGACTACAAGATGCTTCTGTAAGCGAACTACCGGTGAAACGTTTGCCAGCATTAACTCCGGACATGCCGGGCGCGGTGCTGGCCTTGGCGTTCGGGACCAGACAGACTCAGGGAAGTGGAGTGGTCCGGGGCCTCCGGATCGGCCGCTCGGCTAGAGTACGCCGGGAAAGTGCCTCGATAGCACGAAACCCGACGGCGGCAGGACCGGCACGTGCACGGGCCGGAGCGGAAGGGACGACGATGCAGGAACTGCGCTTCGTCGCGGTAAGCGAGGACGGGCAGTACGCCGTCCTCGGAGTGCCCGGGCGCAGCGCACGCTTCACGTTGCCGATCGACGAGCGGCTCAGGGCGGTTGCCCTCGGCCAGACCTCCAGGCTCGCGCAGTACGAGATCGAAGTGGAGAGCCCGTTGCGACCCAAGGAGATCCAGGCACGAATCCGCGCCGGGGAAACGGTCGAGGAAATCGCGGACGCGGCCGGCATCGCGGTCGAACGCGTGCGCTGGTTCGAGGGTCCGGTCCTGGCCGAGCGTGCCTACATGGCCGATCAGGCCCAGCAAGCCTCGGTTCGGCGTCAGGGCGACGCCACGCCGGGCCCGCGGCTGGGCGAGATCGTGGCCGAACGGATAAAGGCTTTCGATGCCGAGCCGGACGACGCGCAATGGGATGCCAAAAAGCGCGGCGACGGGAGCTGGCTGGTCCAGCTCACCTTCATCACCGGCGGCCGGCTGCACGCCGCCGAATGGATCTTCGATCCGCGCCGCAGACACGTGCTTCCGGCCGACGACAACGCCGCCCGGATGTCGCTGCCGGGCTCCGAGCCGCCGCAGCCTGCTGCGCCGACGCCGGGTGAGGCGACCGTGACGCAACTGGCACCGCGGCTGAACACCGCATCCGGCTTCGGCCCCTCCGGGGCGGGCAACGGCGGGCGCCCGCGGTATGAGCGGCCCGCCGCCGCACAGCCGACCGACCCCGAGCCTAAGGTCGCCGAGTGGGAGGCTTCCCAACCCCGGGAAACACAGCCTCGTGAAGGTCAGCCCTGGGAATCCCAGCCCCGGGAAACGCAGCCCCGAGAGTCACAGCCGCGGGAGAGCCAGCCGCGCGAGCCAGAGCGGCACGAGCCCGAGGCTCCGGCTGCCGCCGCGCCGCCGGTGCCGAGCGCTCCGCCAGCCAGCCCGGCGCGGGTAGCCGCCCAGGTCTCCAGGGCAGCGGCACATGTCGCGCCGTCGGGCGAGTTCGCCCCGCCTGCACGCATGGCTCCACCCGGGCGGCACGGGCGGCCAGCGCAGGAGCCCCGTATCGCGCAGGAGTCGCGGGTTGCCCAGGATTCCCAGGCGCGTCAGCAGACGCCGCCGCCGGCCGGCGGAACCTCCGCTACGGTGGCCCCGGCGGCAGCCGCTCCGGTGGCTGCAGCCACGCCGACAGTGCCGGCTGCCCCGTCGGCGCCTGCCGCTGAGCCGACCCCATCAGCCCCGCCAGCTCAGCCGGAGGCCGGGGGCGAGCAGACGGCACGCCAGGGCCGGAAGGCAGCGCGCGGCCGACGGTCCTCGGTGCCGTCCTGGGACGAGATCATGTTCGGCAACTCGCGCCAGCGAGACTAGCCCAGCTGTTCTGACGCTTTTAGCTTGATCATGAAGATCGGTCCGCTGCCGGACGCCATGGAACCCGGGCTTTCACTATGATCCGGTACGGGTGTTACAGGCGCTGGCGCGGCGCTGGCCGGACGCGCACAGCGGCTCGGGGGTGCTGACAGATTCTTGTGCGCGTTCTGACAGTGGCATGGGCCACTATGGACACATGCGATATGACGCGACAGCGAATGCGATCGAGGCCACCGGGCTGGTCAAG
>WNGE01005071.1_pt1 | contig 15024 bp, 14 predicted proteins | sample 5400651 | NCBI WGS metagenome assembly WNGE01 (sample SAMN13153370, study PRJNA577476) | soil metagenome | isolation source: 60 cm soil or saprolite under grassland replicate 2 | place: USA:California | collected 2016-06-15 | reverse complement strand
GGCGTACACATCTGATTCTTAACTACGGTGAATGTATTGGATGCCCCCGCTGCGTCGCCGCGGGCAATGGGGCGTTCCGGTACGCGGAAAAAGTCACCCGCTGCGGTGTCAGCAAGGAAGCTCTGATTCGCCGCTGGGACATCCAGAGTCGCACCGAAATTGTGCAAGACGAGCCTGCCCTATCTCAGGCAGCAGAGCAGATTCGTGCGCTGGTCGGGCGGGCGCTGAACATCCGGCAAGTCGATGCCGGATCGTGCAACGGCTGCGAAGCAGAAATCGTCGCCCTCACAAACCCCTACTACGACTTGGAGCGATTTGGAATTCACTTCGTCGCATCCCCGAAGCATGCAGATATGCTGTTGGTCACGGGCCCTGTAACCCGAAACATGGCGGCGGCGTTGAAAAACGCTTCTGATGCTGTGCCTTCTCCGAAGCTGGTGGTTGCGGTTGGAGCATGTGGTTGCAGCGGCGGAATCTTCGGCGGCAGCCACGCCGTAGTCGGCCCGGTGGACGCGGTGATTCCCGTCGATGGGTATATTCCAGGATGCCCTCCAACTCCGGCCATGCTGCTTACGGGTATCTTGCAGGTGCTGCGCCGCTGCGGAGAGGGTCTTTGAACGCGTCCTGCCCTAACAACTTCACCCGTGCCGCTGGTACCCGAAGCGCATGTGGCCAGGAAGGAAAAGCAGCGGCATTATAAGTCGCGGGCTTTTCCCACCACTTAAAAACCCGGCGGCCTCTCACTGGCGACTTTCAATGCGCGTTCGAGAGCGGGGCCGGCGCTGGCGATTGTGCCTTCGTCGAACAGCCTTCCAACCAACCTGACTCCGTGAGGAACTCGGCGCGGTGGAGAGAATTTGGGCAAGGGCCTGCTCGGGTCGGGCGCTCAATCGCTGCGGGCCCGTGAGACCTCGACGAAGCCTCGAGCTGCGTTCGAAAAAACCTTACTGCAAGGTCAAACGCATCTCTTTGTGCTTGTCGCATTGGATGTGGAGGACGCGTTCCCCATTTTGGGGAAGGCCCGCCGCGATTGTGCTGGATTGGTCGTAGGAATCGTCCGCCGCGCGCACATGTACTCGTATGCGATGGTCGCCGGCCGCGACCGTTATCGAATCGGTCTTGTAACCTTCGATACCCTTGAAGACGACCACGCGCTTCTTTACCTTACCCTGCAGGGAGCTCGTATACGAAAGTTTGTCATCCACCCAAACAAAAAGGTTGGCTGCTGCAAAATGGTATTCAACGCGGATCTGTAGAGTAGAAGAGACGACCGCCTGTTTTGGGCGCCCAAGTCCGTCGGGTGGCGTTTGATTTCCACTCGCGACGCTAACCCTGGCCCGGTTCGACGCACTGCGGGGAACATTGGTCGAGGTTTTGCTTGTAGCTGGCGTTGGATCCCCACTCGCAGCGTCAGTCTTCCCCGCCTTCGATGTGCCACTGAAACCATTGTTCGATGCTTGGCTAACGGTTGGGATCTGGATGGCACCGGGGGCGCTGCCGGGGACAGCGCTAAGACTACGAGCCTTCCCGGCTGGAACGGTAAGGCGCAGGGACGAAAAACCGGTGTAGATTGCGCCGATCGCCAGCAACACCACACTTACATATTGCCAGGTTCGTCTGCGCCCGATGAACTGCCAAAAACTCTTATCTCCAAACCCACCAGTTCCACCCCAAACTGTTCCCCCGACAACTACCGGAACGGCCCGTTGCGGGACGGGTTGTGCCGCCGGCCGCATAGCAGCTTCGCCAGAATTCGTCTGGAGTGCGCCTTCCTGGTGGCTGCGTGCCGCGTTTCCCCCTCGCACATCTTCGAGATCGAACGCCATTGCCGCCCCGGTCTGATACCTGTGTGCTGGGTCTTTGGCGAGCGCGCGCGAAACGATGTGATTCACCTCCGGCGGAAGGTCCGAATCGAATACGGTCACGGGCACGGGATCGTGGTTGGCAACTTTGAAGCAAATCGTAATCGGGCTATTGCCCTGGAAGGGGCGGTGGCCGGTAAGCATCCGGTACAGGACCACGCCCAGCGAAAACAGATCGGAACGCCCGTCCACAGGGTCCCCATTCAATTGTTCAGGTGACATGTAAGCGGGAGTTCCGATGCTGTGCCCGGGCAGCGTCCGGTGAGCCAAATTCAGCTTTGCCACTCCGAAGTCGGCTATTTTCAGGTGGCTGTCCGTTCCCACAATGATGTTGGCAGGCTTGATGTCGCGGTGGACAATGCCTTGGCCGTGCGCATAATCGAGCCCTTCCGCCAACTCCTGAGTCAACCGCAGTGTGGTGTCGAAAGCTATCTTCTCGTTCGTTTTGGATAGCACTTCTTCCAGAGACCGGCCGGCTACGTACTCCATAACAATGTACGGGTTCAGAGTGTCCGGTTCTTCACCCACATCAAAGATCGTCACGATCCTGGGATGAGACAAGCGGCCTGCTGCTTGCGCTTCGTGAAAGAAGCGTTCCCGAAATTCCCGTTCTTCGGCAGGATTGAGGCCGGTTAATGCGATCGTCTTAATGGCTACCAACCGATTGATTTTGGGGTCGCGGGCTTGGTAGACGACACCCATAGCGCCCCGACCCAACTCGGCCAGGATTCTATATCGCCCGAAATGGGAGCTCGTTTGGGTTGGCATCGGCTTACGGCGTTCGGACAGGTCTATGCTATACTGGCCAGACCTCGTTTTAACTGCTTGTTCAACTATCGGATGTGACTCCGGTAACCACCCGTGAATGTGTCGGGTGTGTGTGCCCAGCCTCGGCAAACTTACGTCCGGGGAGACTCAACACGCTCGTGAGGTCTTTCCAGCGAAGAGACTCGCTTACCCGAGATGAGTTCCCGCAGCTGAGCGGCACTGGCCACCGAGTTAGTACCAGCCGACGCATAGGGGATGATGGCCACTTCCTCGGCCGTCGCACCAATGAAAGCGGCGAACTGCACCCGTGCCGCTTCGTATTGCCCGACCGAGAGTTCCCAGGGTAAGCCGTGCTCATGCCAGCTCGCAATGTATTCGTGGAAACCCTGCTCCACCGCGTCGAGAGCGCTCCCTGGGAGCAGCTATTGAGATAAAATCTTGTGCTTCAGGACTGGAAATCGCGAGCGGATGATTCCAACTTCGGAATGACTCAGCATGAGTGCAATTTGGGCGCGAACTTTATAACGCAGATCGCCGGCCTGTCAACGGCAATATCCTCTTATGTCCTACCACATTAGAAATGTCTCCTGGGTTGTTTCACCAAGCTGGAGAGAAGCTGGCAGTACGCATGGTCCTGTAGCCTTATCTCCAAGGGTAATTGGATGGCGCAGGCAAGCAGCCGGGTTTGGGAGATGGCAGCGCAGTAGAAGCCCGGGTCATTGCACTTGTTCCATGGAATCTGTTGCCCGAGATATTGCCGGGCCCCCGACCGTCATCTGATTCACGGCTTACGAACGTTGTGGGGTCTCTTAGCGCCGGGCGCTGCTCCCGAGCTTCTTCTGTGGTGATCGTGCTCTTTTTCGATTTGCGATAAACGCTGGCGACTGCAAGCGTCCAGAAGGGAACCAAATCGACTCCGGGCACGAGTTCGGCAGCGAATGCGGGCAGAAATTCCCAGTGCCAGCCGATCAGGCGAACCAACACGGCTGCGACCGCAAGATCGAGCACGTCATCAGCCGGGGACAAAGCGCCTTCGGCAAACAAGGGAAACACAAAAATCTGAACTGCATCGGCGGCCATGGCCAGAATCATGGCGGCTCGAAGGCGCGAACCCGGTGAGATTGTGATGATATCGTCAGTCACGGCAGTGCTGCTTCCGCTGCTGAATGCCTATTTTACACCGATGCTCCGCTGTAGGCAGTTCAAACGCCATTTACGGTCGCTCCGGCCTGCAACAAGGGACGAGCCTGAGTCTGTGCAAGTTCGCGACCTCTCCCGCCCCGTAGCAATCGAGGTTCAACTCAGTTGTCAAACATCTTGACCAGAGGCTCTGATCGGCCTTCAGTATGTGCCACTGCTAATGTACAGGTTGCCACAAAAAACGGGATGACTAGAACGGTTGCAATTGGAAATTGACCACGATCTGTCTTTCCACTTCCACGGGTTCGCTGTTCAAGACCTCCTCTCTGGCTCCGCTGTCTCATCTGGCTCTGCTGCCGCAAAACGAAAGCGCCCCAGACTCCGGTTCGAGTCATGGGACGCCCGTCGAACAGCCCTCCCCCGAAAACTGCTCACCACCAGCATACGTTACGATCCGCGCTGTGGGAATGGCTCCAACAGGCTACTGTGGAAAACCGTCTGGGGCTCGGCGAGAAACGGCGGTCACGCCTCGCGCATCAGCCCGAATCAGAATCTTTCGCGCGAAGAGGTAAAGACTCTCGCCTTCAACCACTAAACCGGCCGGGAAGCGAGATCGTCCGGCCGGATATAAAGCCTAGAAGGCATGTCTTTAAGTAATTGACGAATAGGCCGCACATCACGGAATTCATCCCCCGGAACGCAGCACACTTGTCATTGGAAGTCTTGGTGAAATCACCACATCGGTGATCGCCGAAATCGAGAAGAAACGAAAGGGGAACATGAAGGGCCTGTATTCCGGTAATGAAGATGGACTGAGCCGGCAACGTTGGATTCCGATCGCCCTCGTGGCGGTCGCGATTATCGGAGGTTGGGCAGCCGGTTCTCAGCGCCAGCGTGGCGTTGCGGACAAGGATTCGGAAACGCAACAGGTGCAGCGGATGGCGGAAAAGCCACAAGCGCCAAAGCAGGCAGCACCAGAGCCAATGGGAGCGGGGGCTCCGGGACCGGCCCCGGCAGAGGGAGCAAAGGTTGAAACAGTATCAGCAGTCCAGTCCCAGTCCGCGACGATAGCCGCAGGATCGACTGCCACTGGGACTGACAAGGAAGGCGGGAGTTTGGGCGATGCCGCGAAGCGCATGAAGCAACACCAGGCCTGCTTGGAATTCGCGAAGGACCATCCGAACATCGTCTGTAAGTAACAATATCTTGACCTGAGCGTCAGCAATCGCGATCTCTCATCTTGACCTGGCACCGCACACGGCCGGGGGGTTGGATAAACCGTCATCCTAACCTCTCGATTCGATGACGCCGCTACTATCGAGCCTTGCTGACCATCGCCAGTTCCTTTACCAGCTTCGTAATCCTGTTGCCGCGTTTGTCGAACTCTTTGGCTTCATCAGTAGTCATGCCGACGAACATGGCTGTCTTCAGGGCTTCGCCCTGTTGCTCGCTGAGTCTTTCGATTTCCTCTTTGAGGCGATGTTTGGAAGCTGGGTTTTTTGACGGGCCGACAGTGGCCATATTCTTCGCACGCTCCCGTTCGTACTCATTAGACGCCGTTTTCGGCAGGCGCGTCATTTTAGGTGCACAAACGGACTTCGTAGGGATTAGGAAATGGTGCTATACAGTGTTCTCTGTATCGAACGATTCGGGTTATCGCCGTTATATTTCCAAGGGATGGGTGTGTTCTTGACTCAGGTAGGCCCAAGATCTAGTATGCGACGGTGGTCGAAGAGTATCCGCGTAGCACAATCTGTAGGGGTTACCTGAGTTAAGGACATACCCACCTTCCAAGGTTCTAGGTCTCGAAGCCTTTTGTGCCTTGAAGGATAAAATGGCACTGCCGCGCGCAGAGCCTTTTTTGAATCAGTCCGGCCTCTTCCAACCGGCAATCCCTCCTTGAAGCATAAGGTGGCACTAAGTACAGAACAGAAGGAAAAAGTGTCAGTAAGTGCAATTGGGGCCGCGAGGCGCACGTTGGCCGTACTCCGGGACCGGGTGCACAAAACAGAGCCCTGCCGGGTGCTCCTGCCCGAGGTCGATGCTTTTGGCGAAGATGGGAATCAAGGCGGTAATTGACAAGCGTGGTGTACAGGTGTCATATCACACCTATACATGAACAAGAACGAATCATCGAACAATGTACGGCGTTGGTTCTTGCGCGTCATCAAGGATTTGTGGCCGGTTGCTCTGGGCTCTGTTTCCCTGCGAAAGAGCCCCTGCATTCGGGAAAACTGCCCTGCCTGTGCATCAGGCCAAGGCCATAGCAGCCATGCGCTCTCCGGCTATCGGGGGAATCGCCGGTTCTCCGTCTATGTGCCAGACGAATTAGCTCCAGACATTCAGAAGGCTCTTGAGAAGGGCCGGCGACTGCAGGACTTGCTCAAGGAGGCTGGGGTGCGTTACTTGCGTGCCCGCAAGCGGGAGAAGCGTTCTAGACCGCAGAAGTGAGAGATGCTGGACGCAACTGCCGTCTAGCTCCGGAGGTAGAACTGTGCTGGGGCAAGGTGAGTTGTTGGCATGGTTTGAAAGGCTGGGCATTCCGGAACGAACGCGCACGATTATTGATCAGCCGCCGGCCATCAAGTTGGGTTGCGAGAGTGTGACGGGCAAGCGGATGGGCGTGCTGTACACACCGGACTTCTTCGTCATCCGGCGCGAAGAAGCAGGCTGGGAAGAATGGAAGACTGAGGAAGAACTGCATCGACTCCACGCGCATAACCTCCATCGTTATTCTCCCGGAACCGATGAGCCGTGGTGTTGCACACCTGGCCGAGCGTATGCAGAACGCTTGGGGCTCTATTATCGTGTTCGCTCCTCGACCGAGATTAACTGGGTGTTTCAACGGAACATTCAGTTCATGGAAGATTACCTGCGGGCCGATTCAGCCGTGATTGAGGCCGGCAGTCGCGACATTGTCATTGCCTATGTGTTAGCAAACCCTGGCCTGACCTTAGAAGACTTGTTGCGGGAAACCGCGGGCAGGGTTGCACCGGATGACATCTTCCACATGATCGCGACGAATGTTGTCTACGTCGATCTCCACGCTGCGCCGCTCGCCGAGCCGTCGTGGGTCGCGGTCTTTGTTGCGCAAGAAACGGCGTCCAGGGCGACGAGCGAAAGATCTCGGCCACGGCAAGCTACGCCTTTCATCGCCTTTCACTGTGGGAGCACGGTAAATTGGGATGGCCAGTTCTGGAAGGTGGTGACCATCGGCGAAACGTCCGTGGGGCTGCTCTCTGAAGATAAGCGGCTAACCGAGCTACCGAGAACTGCGATCGAGAGTTTGATTTGCCAAAATCGCATTCAAGTGACTCCTCCCGCTTCCGGCCACAGTGCCAACTCCTCCATCTGCGAGCGATTGTCAGGCGCATGCGAGACCGACTTGCATGTTGCCAATCAGCGCGCTCGAATGATCGGCCACTACCTGGAGAGCGGAGAGTTGCCAGCGGAGACGGAAGCGACTCGGCGCACCTTCTTTCGTTGTCTCGCCCGGTACCGCGAAGCAGAAGCCAACTACGGCTCCGGGTATGTGGGTTTGCTGCCAGAGTCCGGCCATAGAGGAAACCGCACGCGGCGATTATCCAAGGCCTCGCGGCGTTTGATGGAACAGTTTCTGGAGCGGGATTACGAGACGCTCAAACAGAAGACGCGGTACGCGTCGTGGGCGGGGCTGAAGCTCGCATGTGAGGCTCAGGGAATCGTGGCTCCCAGCTACAAGACGTTCTGTGTGGCCGTGAAAAACCGGCCAGCTTTCGATCAGACCCTGAAACGTCAAGGCCGACGGGCCAGCTATGAGTTGGAGATGTTTTATTGGGAGTTAGATCAGAAAACACCTCGGCACGGCGATCGCCCGTTTGAGATCGTCCATGTCGACCACACGGAACTGGATGTCGAATCGGTCGCCAGTGCCGGTCAGCTTCTCGGTCGGCCATGGATGACGATTGTCACCGACGCATTCTCACGGCGGACGTTGGCTTTTTACCTGACCTTCGACGCGCCGAGTTACCGATCTTGCATGATGGCGTTGCGGGAATGTGTGCGACGATTTAATCGGGTTCCGCAGATTCTGGTCGTCGACGGAGGACGGGAATTCGAAAGCACGTACTTCGAAACTCTGGTGGCGCGGTACGAATGCATAAAGAAGACTAGGCCGCCTGCCAAAGCACGATTTGGAGCAGTTTGCGAGAGGCTGTTCGGGATCACCAACACTCAGTTCATCCATAATCTGCGGGGAAACACGCAGATCACTCGCAATGTTCGGCAGGTCACCAAGTCTGTGGATCCGAAAAACCTTGCAACATGGCCGCTGGCCGAACTGCATCGACGATTATCGCAGTATCTTTACGAAGTTCGCGACACCCTCAGCCATCCTGCGCTCGGCCAGAGTCCACGGGAGGCGTTTGAGACTGGCTTGGCTCGAAGTGGCGGCCGCCTCCATCGAATGGTCCCGTACAACGAAGAGTTCCTGATGTTGACGCTGCCTACGACTACCAAAGGAACAGCAAAAGTCATGCCGTCGAGAGGGGTAAAGATCAATCATGTCTACTACTGGTGCGAAGCCTTCCGCGATCCAGAAGTCCAGCGTGAAGCAGTGCCGATCCGATACGACCCTTTTGATGCTGGCCTTGCTTACGCCTTTGTACGTAGACAGTGGCTGCAGTGCCACTCCGAATATTACGCTGTATTGAAAGGCCGCACGGAGCGGGAGATCATGTTGGCCACTGCCGAACTGCACCAGCGCCGCCGTAGGCACTCCGCTGACTTCACGGTCACAGCCCGACAGCTTGCCGAGTTCTTACAGTCTGTCGAAGCAGAAGAGAAGCTGCTGACCCAGCGACTGCGCGATTGGGAGAGCAAGGACGTTCGGTTGGCTCTCACGAAAAGACCTTTGCACGAGAGCTGTGCACCTTTCCGAGAGGCCGATGTGCCGGCCGCGTTGGAGGTCGAGCAGCAAACAGAGGTGACATCTGCCGGCGAAGTATACGGAGCGTTCTGATGGATACGGGGTCGCCAGGATTCCCTCGTGAGCTACTTTCTCAACCCTGGCCCGCGAGGCTCGAGTATTTTCGAGCATACACGATGGCCCATCCACGATTGCTGGCGGCTCGAGAAGCCCTCCTGAATGCGATTCACGAAGTTGCACCGAACTCATTGATTCTGCTCATGGGGCCAACTGGCGTGGGAAAAACGACCCTGCGGGCAAAGGTCGAGCAAATGCTGACCACCGAGATGCTGCCCGAACTTCAATCTGATCTCACGCGGCTTCCAGTTGTGAGCATGGAATGCATTGCCCCGGAATCTGGCGCCTTCAGCTGGCGCGACCCCTTTCGAAGGCTACTGCTTCAGATGGACGAAACTCTGGTTGATTACAAGGTGAATCCGGAAGCACCGGTCCGGATGGGAGAGCGAGCCACAAAGTTCCTCCCCGGTGTGAGAGCGGCAGGTTCACAGTATCATCACGCCGTAGAGCGGGCTCTCCATTTTCGGCGGCCCGTGGCTGTACTGCTTGATGAGGCACAGCACTTGGCAAGAATGTGATGGGCGGAGACTGGGCGTTCTTGGGCGAGCGATGGCTACCTCCAGCGGAAGTTCCCAGATCTGTGCCGCGCAATTCGGCAGAAGATCGCGGCGCAGGACCAACCGCGCCTGAGCGTCATGGAAAAGGTTCTCAGGGACGCGCTTCGCGAGAGACAGGTTCCCACTCTGATTCAGCTATGCAGGCAACTCGGCTACTCCAGTTCACTTGTTCTCCGATATCACTTTCCGCACCTTTGCGACGAAATATTGGCGCTCCGCCGCGATCTTCGCGACCAAGGCATCGCCGAGTTACGAAAAACGCTGCAGCTCATACTCGTCGAAGAACCTGCTCCATCGTTCGCCGCCATCTGCAGGCGCGTCGGCCTTTCGCCTGCAACTCTTACGAAAACGTGTCTCGACGAAACTGCTGCAATCTGTTCGAGGTATGTGCGGAGCCGACGCGAAGCTTCGCGGCGCAGAAAAGAGCAACTCTGTGAAGAGGTTCGGCATATTGTGCAGAAACTTCAAGCCGAGGGCGAGTGTCCTTCCGTTTCTCGGGTGACAGCCCTCCTTCCGAATACAGCGCTCAAAGACTGGCGGACTATCAGTGGGTCGGTAAAAGCCGTGCGACAAGAATGATTAGATGCACTAGCGACTGCTCAGAAGGAGGAGTTCCCATCACCTCATGGTTTTCCCTGCAACTCGCCTCCTGGAAACCGCGGATTTCTTAGCTGCCCCGCGCGGAGCCGCTTTGGGCCGGCTGACGCCCAGCGCTTTCTCCAACAATTCCTGCAGCAGTTTCTTTTCCGCTGCCGTCAACGTCTTGGTAAAGTTCTCCGGTCGCTCGGCCACTAAGCGCTGCACCTTGGCGATCCACTGCAGGGATTCTGCCGCAGGGTGCTCGCCAATTTCACCGACCAGTTTGAGGGCTTCATCCAGATCGGGGATGGTGCGATAGCAGAGCAACGCTTCTTTGAGATTTCCGTCCGCCACATGGCACTGCGCGGCGCCGCGTAAATCGCCGACACCTTGCAAGCAAACAGCCTCAAGCTTCGGCTGACGCTCTGGCTGCATACGCAACTCTGCCAGCGCGGCCGCATACTGCTCATCCTTGATGAGCAACTGGATCGCGCGCGGTTGCAGACGCCGCGTGCGAGCAACGCGGTCCGGAACATCCAAGGCTTCGTACAAGGGCGGCAACACTCGCAGGAGGATCGCCGCATTGTGCCCGTTGCAGAGGGCGGACTCCAGTTCCTCAATCCAACCTTTAGCCTTGGGACCGACCTCCATCAGAAGCCAAGGTTCAATCTCGCTTTTGTACCTAGGAAGAACGTGTGCCAGTTCTCCCAGCATTTGGAGACGATTGTCAGAGGCCGCGCGATGAACGCGTCCGATCACGTCCATGACCGTGGCCAGCCCAAAACGGCGCGCGTTATTTGCCGCCCGGCAGGCTTCGGCAAACGGATCTGGCCTGCCCAGTTCAGGAGCGAGACGGGTGTTGCGAATACCCAAGGTGAAGCAGATTTCCGCTAGCGTGAGATGAGCCGCATCGCGTGACGCCTCATCCGTCACCGCCATCGGCGAACTGAGCGGTCCAAGCAGCGTCACGGCTTGTTGCGCGCGCGACCAGGCGATCTCCGGCTTCACCTGGAGATATTGCCGGGCGTCCGCCTGGCAACGTTGCACGCGCTCCTCAAGATCCAGTTCCTCTTCCTCGACAGCCTTGAGCAGAGCCGCAGGAACACACGACGAAACGCCGCTTTCCACCGGCCCGCCATTGAGAAACGCGATGCTCTGGCGGACAATCCGGTCAGTCGGGTCCAGGTCGAGCCAGATCAACCGGTCCGCCGGACGGCTTACGGCCACGCGTAGCTGGTCAATCGCGAGACGCTTCCGCAGTTCTTCAATATCGGAGTCGGCCCGCTGATGCCAATCCTGACGCAGCACACGCTCGATATGGCGACCGGCATCGAGCACGCAGACAGAGTGAAAGTCCAGCCCCTTGGCTTCTGAAACTGTGAGCACAGCTTGGCGCGCTGCTTCGGGAACGTAGTCGGGAACCGCGTCTTCCAAAGTGATGAGCGCCAGTTCCTCGCGCGTGGAAAGCGAAGTCAACAAGTCGTTCAACTCGGGGCCGGCAGTGGCGGTGCAGTATAGGATCTGGTCGGTAGCGTCGTCTTCGATTTCTGCATAACCAGAGCCGCTGGGCCGCTCCTGTTTCTCCACGCAAGCGTAGAGGTCCCAAACCCGATTCACCAGCGCGGCGATACGGTGCGGACTGCGCAGGTTGGCGGAGAGTCTGTAATCTGCCGCCGCACCGAGTTGCGCATGAAGCAGATCGCTCAGCCAACCCCATTCGAAGTCCGTGGGACGCACGGTCTGTGCCTCATCGCCTGCCAGCAACAACGGGACGGGCGCCCGATGTCGCCGGCGTGCCAGGGCAGTAAGTTCTACGATCAGCCAGACTTCGATGGGTGTCAGGTCCTGGTATTCGTCAGTCGTAATCGAATAGGCCGGGATTAATCCCTGGTCGGGCACCTGAGTCGTTACTCCGCAGTTTTTCGACAGCATGCCAGGCAAGCGCAAGTTCCGGAAAATAGCGCTCCGCCAAAGTGCTCGGATCCGAGCGTTCAAGGCGGGCCGCAGTTTCCAGCGCGGCTGTGACCGGCGCTTGACCCAGCGACCGCGTGCGCCGTTCCCGATATGCCTTGTCGGGCACGCGCGCGTGATTACAGGCAGCGAAACGGCCGACGGCGACAGGAAGGGCATCTCCGGCTAGATGGGCGTGCAATTCGTCGTACAGAGCCGTCTGGCTGTATGCCCAAGCGCCGAGAGTCCGGGCAAAAGGAGCTAAGTCGCGAATGAAGCGCTGACGGGCTTCGCCGCCGGGAACCACTGCTGCGTCGGACCCGAGTATTTGGCGGACAAGGTTGGGGAACGTAACCACAGAGAAGCGTTTGTGCGAGGAGCAGAATCGGTCGAAGTACTCGCGAGCCAGCGCGGCCAGATCCCCTGAATAGGTCACGTAGAGCACGTGCTCCACAGCAGCCGAATCGGCGGCGTGCCAAAGAGCGCTGGTCTTACCCGAACCAGGATGACCCTTGAGAAGTCGCACTGCTTGCCGGCCCGATGCGAAACGCTCCTGCGGTTGCGTCCAAGGTAGGGGCGCGTACTCCTCGCGCCGCAGATCACGGACCGTCACCGGCATGTAGTGCGTACGGAACGACTGCGGCGTCAACCGGGAATGATCGTCATGATGGCGGATGTCGCGCAGGAAAATCGCGCCGTCGGGGACGTCGGAAAACTCGCCAGTTTCCTTCAGCGGTACAGCGTTTTGCGGAGCCCACCATGCATAGAAATGACTGCCGTGGTTGCCACAGAGCCGTGATCGGCGCCAGCCGCGGTTAATGCCGGCCGTCGCCTTGTAGTGCAGGTGGCGCGTATCCACCGATAGACGTTGCATCAGAAAAGCGGCTCGCCTCCCGATCGCATCCCGGCCATGCTCGGCGAGCTTTTCCAGAAACTCCTGGTGGCAGAAAAGAGGGTTTGGCGGCCTGGAGGGTTCGAAGGCTTCCAGCAATGCCAGTTGTTGGTTCGCGCTCACGGGGAGCTTCAGAATAGCTGCCGAACCCGTGCTGCACAACGAGGAAGACTGTGCAAAAAGTGGACTCAGGCAATTGGCGCCAGCCAAGAGCGAGCCTCAGGCCGGGGCACTTGCCCTGCTGCCTCGATCTTGAAGCATAAAGTGGCACTGAGTGCCACTTTATGGTTCAAGTCACACCTTTAAATTCAGACAACCCAGAGGATCGAATTTACGCTCTGATCGCCGAAGCAATCTCTACTTCTTCGGCATGAGTGAGGAAAAAGAAATCACCCGCGCCTCTAAAGGTGCGTGTCCCGGTGGAGCTACGACCGGAGGCGGCCGAAACCCCGATTCGCGGTGAAACTGCTGACTTGAGCCTTGGCGGTTTCTATATCGAGATGATGTTCATTCTGGAGATCGCCACGCAGCTTGATTTCACCCTCCAAGTTGGCGACCCGGCTCTGCTGGCCGCCGGAGAAGTTGTCACCTGTGGCCGAACCGTGGGGAATGGAATCTGGTTTACGAGGATGCTGCCTGACGAAACGCGAAGAACTTGACCGTTGCCGGCAAGCTGTCGAAGCAAAACAAAAGGGAGACTTGCCGGGCCCAACCATATTGACCAGCACAGATAGCGAGAACAGGTCGCACCCCTGGGTGCTGGATTACGGTCAACAAGAAAGCCCCCATTTTTCATGGAGGCTCTTTGGGGGGAGAGAATTCTCAAATATCGTCTTACTTGCATGTCTAACTTCTCACAACCCTGGTCTCCGTTTGTCACGGACTCGTCAATTGTTTGTCGAATTTCTGGATTCCAACGATCGAGCGTAGCGGGCCATCACTGCTGAAATGGGGAGTCGGACCGGGAGATGTTGACCGCATAGAATGATCGCCGACCCCAGACGCGGGCCTCGTGCGAATCCGCAAATAGGATATCCACGACCGAGCGAGTCTCGGTTTGCGCCGTGCGGTCCACAAAGTGCGCAAGATGCTTGTGAGCGCGATTTCTGGACATGAGCACAATCGTGTCGTTCAGGTTGGCATGCAGCTTCCGCTCCGCCATCGGTGAGAGTGCTACGTTCATGACTCTCCCGGCCGGGAGAGTGTGCTTGGGCACCGCGTAAGCACTCCACGCTGGAACATTGTTCGAGAACACCGGATCGGGACCGAAATCGTCGGTCAGAGCATACGCCGTTACCTGAACGTGGGCTTTAGAGGATTCGAGAAACCCAAGTTTTTTGTTTGCCTCCGATAGTCGAGCGGTAGCATCAACAAGCGCGGATTTGGTCTGCTCCAGTTGATCACTGAGTCGGCGCACAAGCGCCGCGTTTCGGACATTTTCGTACCTGTGAAGCTCCACACCTGCTCCGAGCACGAAAGTAATCAGAAGTGCCATCGTCCATTTTCGCATTGTCATAGCAGCCTCCGCTCCGATGGCATGTTTCCAGTGCTTGCAATATGCCATTCCAAGCAACACGGACCGCTACGACCGAGTCGCGGGTGAAGGGCAGCCGTAACGTGCAGTGCGGGCGGGAGTTCCAATCGGGCTGTCGGCAAGGTTCGTATGCATCCGGCGGAGCGGCGACTCCACCCCGTTCATAGTCACCTGCAAAGTAACGTTGCATAATCTTGCATAGAAATCCGAATCGCTGTGACACTACGGTCGCACTGGGTAACTCCCACAATGGTTACCGATAATCCGCACCAGACGAATCGCGTAGGTTTTCAGGGAAGCGGTTTTTACGAGAGGAAACCGAAGACATTGTTCACAAAGAAGTTACAGTCGTGAAGAAACGTCGTTCTAAGGACTGGCGGAGAGAGTGGGATTCTCTGAGCCCCTTTATTGCTGACGCAGTGCGTTCAATGACATGCCAAAAACCGAAGTCCTTACCGGCAGTTACGTTCTATCACATCTGGAACATGAGTCACACAAGAAACGTTGATTAACTCCAATTGGGCAGATTGCAGTATGGACGGTATGGATTGAAGATGCTGCAGACCCGCCAGTTGTGCACAATGATGGTTTCCCTATTCGGAAACTACGACCGATCCAATTTTCTTAGCGTAATGATGCCCCAGGATCGAGAGAACTGGAACGTCTACGCCGAGACACGGCCACCTGATGCATCCTGAGGGGTTTCCGGCGCAAGAAGA